>Ga0307978_1000037_pt1 | contig 115042 bp, 92 predicted proteins | sample OrgLakmetage1056_FD_203151 | JGI IMG/M metagenome (GOLD analysis project Ga0307978, IMG submission 203151) | Saline water microbial communities from Organic Lake, Antarctica - #1056 | ecosystem: Environmental > Aquatic > Non-marine Saline and Alkaline > Saline | place: Antarctica: Organic Lake... | reverse complement strand
AAAGTCGTCTGGAAGCGTAAAAAGGCAAAGAAAAAGCGAGCCTGAACGGCTCTTTTTATAACAGGGCGGGTTGGCAGAGGGCTGGAAAAAAAATTCCCCTAAACTCCGCACGTCCAAAGTCTAGATAGAGGTAAAGGTAAAAGGATAAAAAATATTCCGGGTTGTCTGCTCGCATTTGTCTGTAGAGCATCTTTCCGTAAGGGTTATGGAGGTTTCGTTTCATTGCTTCCTAAAACTTACCTGATTGATTACTATCAGAAAAATTATGGGTTTGTACAGGTTGGCAGGCAGCTTGCAATCTTCGGAAACAATTCAAAAGTATTGGTAGGAAAATTTTTGGAAGATGAAGAAGTATGAGCGATTCTTCAAAGAACTCAGCAAGCAATATTCCGTTGAAGAAATTGCTGATTCGATGTTGATTCCGGAAGATTTGACAGAGGCGGAAAGGAAGGAAGCCAACGAGCAGCTGAAAACATTTCGGTTAAAAATGATTCAAGCACAAACCGAAAAAGACCGAATATTCTCTGATCTCATGCGGCTGAAGATCCTGATGGAGGATTATATTCGAGACGCTCCCTTTTCTGAGCAAAAATCATTTGGTAAGCACCTGGAAGAGTATGCACGGATTTTGAAGTTGACAAAGAAAAGATTAGCAGAAGATTTAGCCATTCATTACACAAGATTAAGCAGAATAATCAATGGCCACGAGGAGCCTAATATCGAGTTAGCCTATCGTTTAGAAAAACATAGTGGGGGGCTTATATCAGCTTTGGAATGGTGGCGTTTGGTCGTCAAAAAACAGGAGTACACCATTAAAGTTGATGATGAGACGAGAGTAAATGAAGGCGCAAAAGTTAAAAACCCCATGAGCTTTGCGGGCTAAGCTATGGTAACTGTAAGTTGATCTAATGATTACGCCTCTTGATTCAGGCAGTAATTTTGGAACTACCGCCTGAAACGGGACTTCAAAACCGCCTTTCAGGCCGCAACTCCAAAGTCGCCACCTGACTTGAATTCCCCCACAACCTCTATGGTTAAAGTTTAATAAACTTCTGAGTTTCCCGGCCCACTCTTAACAGGTAAATGCCATTAGGCAAATCCGCCACGGGGAGTTGTAAATCAGGTACGCCCTGATCTTTTACAACCGTTAGGACCCGTTCGCCAGTCAGGCGGAAAACCTGGACCTCGACAGCCAGTGACGGGGCATTAAAGAACACCCGCAGCTGGTCCCGGACCGGGTTAGGGGAGAGCACGAAAACATGTTGCGGGCTTGGCTCCTCCACAAAATCATCCTCTGTATTCACGGGTGTCTCCGCACAGTAGTCGATGACAGGCGTCCCGCCGGGCGTGAGGTTATACGCCAGGTGTGGCTCGTCGGTTTGGCCGCTTTCTTCCTTTGCGGAATAGGCGTGGAGCGTCGCTCCTTCAAAGAATGAGGTAAGGCGTAAACTGAGCATCCCATCGGCGGCTATTTCGGTATTCACAAGGTCCGTGATGTCGTATTCGACCCAGGCGCCGTGGGGTGGCACCGGCATGGTGTCGATGAAGGCGCCCACTGCCGGTTGGTTATTGTAAGTAATGGTTCCTTCTGTCCAGCTGTCATCGGGCACATGGTGCAGGGCATCCAAAGTGGGGCCAGGCGCATCATTCGCTACATTGAGCCGGAGCCTTACGTCGTAGATAGGCGCGGTTAGTCCGCTAAGGTCGAACTTGAGGAAGGTGCGCCGGTCATTCCTGTGCCCTTCTCCGTTGTTTTTGATGACCAGGTAGTCTTCATCCCCAAAATTGGTATCGGAGTGCTCTTCTCCCCTGACGTAGGCATCTTCACTGATGTAGAGGGCGGCATCATAGTCCGGCTGTTCGAACCCGCCACCGCCGGCCCAGTTTTCGAGCATGGCGTAGAGGTCGCCGTTGCGTTGCTCCGGGGTGGTGATGTTTTCAACGGCATCAGCCCCCAGCCGGTCTTCGAGTTGTTGCAGGTACAGGCTTCTGGGCAGCACCGGGTTGTTCCAATGTTCCCAGTACCCCGCCCCGCTTTGTTGCAGGCCCCGGCAGCCTATGCACCAGTTTTTGCCACCCGGTGGGCTTTCCACTTTTACTTCTTCGGTGTAGGAAAGGACATTCCAGAACATCGTCGTATTCCCCGCCCAGCCGTGGCCACTACCGGAGGTGCCCCGGTTTTGTACGCGTATGGCACCGCCCCGGACATTATCAAATAACAGCCCCGTCGCCCAGCGGTGGTGCGGGCCAATATCGCTATGCACTTCTGTGCTGTAGTTGTCCAGAAACACATTGGGGCCGGTCACCCGAGACCCGGTTACAAAATCATGCCGCCCCTGCATGGTGTAGTTGCGCTGGAACAGATTCCCCAGCCCGTCGCCGATGTTAAAAGCGTACCGCCGCCCGCCGCTGATTTTCGACCTGGGGTCTATACAGGCACAGTCCTGAATGGTATTGAAGTTGGACTCATCATTGATAGAGACCGTACCGTAGCCCAAAAACTGCCCGGTAATGTTTTTTACCCAGGAGTCGGTCACCCGTTCCAGCCTGACGCCGATCCAGGCATGGTCCTCGTCTGAGGGGTTGTTGGGCTCGTAGTAGGACCGTATCCTCAGGTTTTCTACGCCACACTGACTGATGCGCCCCGGCACGGAAGCTTTGTAGATCTCTCCGCCCCCATATTGTTCTTCGATCACATCAACGATGGGGATATTGATGGTAATGGTGTTTTCGGTAATCCCTGTGATGACCCGCTCATGGAAAATCGAGTAGGAAGAGGTCGTCCAGCCAATTTCTTCCATACCGATGTCTTCGATCCAAAGCTGATTGGGCGTTCGCCTTAAAGCAATGGTGTCGCCCACGGCATACGCGGAAGCATCTTCAACCTCGAAGCTGTAAGCCCCAAGGGGTACGTAGGGGGTGGTAATATCCTGACGGGTGGAACTGATGCGGTCAAACCCGCTCCCCGTACCCCGGATGGTGATAAAATTATGCTGTATGGGTAAATTGGCGTGCAGAACGGTGCCATTCAAGTCCTGGCCTTCCCCCCGAAGTACCACGCCGCTTTGCTCGATAAAGAGCTGGTCCACTTCGTAGCAGCCTGCCAGCAAGAACACTGCTCCCCGATAACCATTGGCATCCGGAGCCATCGCCTCCACTTCGTCGATCGCAGTCTGAATGATGTCCGTATCATCGCCCCCCGATGGAGAAAGGGTAGTCACCACCGGGACATCAGGCAGGGCGACACCGCCACCCATATATCCAGCGTGGGAAAAATCCGGGATAAGATTGACGGCATTCGCTTGCCCTTCCATCGCAAAGGGGGCATAGCTCAGATCATCGCCGTCCAGCCAAACCAGGCTGGAAGACTGCGCATAGCCTGCTGCCGGTATACCAATTATTCCATATAAAAACAGGGTGGAATAAGTAAGGAAACGGGACAAAAGTGCTCCCCGGAAGTTGGTGCAAATATTTTTCATTGTGCCTATTTGTTTGTGTTGAGATGCCTGGTGAATATAAACAAAACTTCTAAAACGAGGACGCCAATTTGTTATACACACTTTATTGCCCGGACCGGAATTCACCCCCACCATTCCCGCATAATGCCTACTTTTGCACAAAAAGTAAAATGAAAAATACCCTTCTTGCCATTACCCTGCTGCTAAGCACCGCCCTGACAGTCTTCGCACAGGCAGAACTCCTGCAATCCGGCCCCATGCTGGGCTACAACGAAATGAAAGAAGTGCTGCTTTGGGTGCAAACCAACGAAGCAGCGGAAGTACAATTCGAGTACTGGCCCACTGAAGAGGCCAAAGACCGGCACACGACAACTGTTTACCAAACCAATGCCGCTGAAGCCTTTACCGCCCGCCTCATTGCCGATGAGGTAGAGCCTGGGGTAGACTACGAATACGAGCTGAAAATCAATGGTAAGACGGTGCGCCGCCCCTATCCGCTTACTTTCTCCGCACAGCCTTTGTGGCAGTACCGTACCGACCCGCCCGCCTTCGATGTAGCCATAGGCAGTTGCGTTTACGTAAACGAGCCCCGTCTTGATCGCCCGGGCAATGGCTACGGCGGAGGCTATCCAATTTTTGAAGCCATCCACGAAAAACGCCCGGATGCTATGGTCTGGCTGGGCGACAACATCTATTTACGGGAAGCCGACTGGTATACCATGACGGGTATTTTCCACCGGCATACCGATACCCGCAGCCTGCCGGAGCTGCAGCCCCTGCTGGCTTCCACCCACCACTACGCGATCTGGGATGATCACGACTTTGGCCCCAATGATTCTGACCGCAGCTTCGTCCACAAGGATAAAACACTGAAGGCATTTGAGCTTTTTTGGGGCAACCCTTCCTACGGGCTGCCGGACACCGATGGCGGTATCACGTCCTACTTTCAGTACCATGATATGGATTTCTTCCTGCTGGATGACCGCTACTTCCGCAGCCCTAACTACCGCAAGTCTGGTAAAGCCACGATACTGGGCGAGGAGCAACTGGAATGGCTGATCGATGCACTCGGTAAGAGCCGTGCTCCTTTTAAGCTCGTCTGTATTGGCGGACAGGTGCTGAATACTGCGCCCGTGCACGAAAATTACAGCCGGCACCACGCTGAAGAACGTGCCTACCTGCTGCGCCGCATCGCGGAAGAGGGCATCCGAAACGTCGTTTTCCTAACCGGAGACCGGCATCATACGGAGATGAGCGAATACCGGAATAGTGGCGGCTACCGCGTCGCAGACATTACGATCTCTCCCCTGACTGCCGGAGCTGCGCAGAATGTGGAGGAAGACAACAAACTGCGTATGGAAGGCACCCTGGTGACCGAGCGCAACTTCGGCATCCTGCGTTTCGAAGGGCCCCGCAAGGAGCGCAAGCTGATGATTACCGTCTACAATACGGAAGGGGAGAAGCTTTGGTCGCGGGAGTTGGCGTCAGAGTAGGTTCTTGGCCCTTCGAGCAGATGGGACACACAGAAATGCTGTTTCGAAACAGTATTTCTGTGTGTTTTTGCTGAATTAAAACAGCAAAATGGGACGGTTTAGAGAAAAGTCAGACCGATTACTAAAGAGCCATACAGCGGGATTTGCTTCACGAAATTAAATGGGAGTGGCGCTTGTTTCATTACTTGGCGCAAGAGGCGTAGGGAAGACCACTTTGAAATGCCTGCCCGAAAATCCCCGTCAAGCTGAAAAAATATCCAAAGACAATAATACTTCCCTGTATTTATGGTGTTCTTTACCCTGAACCCAAGCCCTTTGCTATGCGATTGAACTTGCTATACTTTTTTGTGCTTTTGGGATTGACAGGATGCAGCCCTGCGCCTGATCAGCCTAGTGCCGAAGATGCCCCCCAACCCACCATCCTCATCAATCAGGCGCGCACCGCCCACGGTAGCAGCATGGTCGACAGCAGTACCATCGCCTTCGACTTCCGGGGGCGCCACTACGTCAGTCAGCGCTCGAACGGGCGCTATCAATACGAGCGGCAGTGGACGGACACCACCGGTACGGTCTACCGCGATGTCCTAAACAACGATGGACTTTACCGGGAGGTCAACGGGGAACGGGTGCCGCTTTCCGCTAAAGACAGCACCGCCTACACCGGATCTGTCAACTCCGTGCTGTATTTTGCCCTCCTGCCTTATTACCTCAATGACCCCGCCGTGCAAACCGAATACCTGGGCGCAACGACAATCAAAGGGGAGCCTTACCATAAGCTGCAAGTCACCTTCCGGGCAGAGGGAGGCGGAACTGACCACGAAGACCAGTACATTTACTGGCTCCACAAAGACCAGCATACGATGGACTACCTGGCTTACAACTATCAGGTGAATGGCGGGGGCGCCCGTTTCCGGGAAGCGTATAACGTACGCACGATACAGGGCTTGCGCATCGCTGACTACCGCAACTACAAACCGGTGCCTCCTACCATGGAGGTCGCTGTATTCGATTCCCTGTTTGAAGCCGGGCAAATGGAGCAGCTTTCTCTTATCGAAACTGAAAATGTAACCTTTGCCCGATGAAAGTACTGATCGTTCGTTTTTCGTCTATCGGAGATATTGTGCTCACTACACCGGTCATCCGGGCGGTGAAGCAGCAGCTGAAGGCCGAGGTGCATTACCTGACCAAAAAATCTTTCCGGGGCATCCTGTCCCACAACCCGCATGTGGACAAAGTCTACACCATAGAGAAAAAAGTGAGCGAAGTCAAAGCGGCGCTGCAGGCGGAAGGCTATGATTACGTCCTCGACCTGCATAACAACCTCCGCAGCCGGCAGGTGAAGTGGGCACTGCGCGCCAAAGCCTATACTTTCGATAAAATCAACCTGGAAAAGTGGCTGATCGTCAACCTGAAAGTAGACCGCCTGCCGGATACGCATATTGTGCACCGCTATATGGCTACGGCAGAACCACTGGAAGTAACCTACGACGGGCAGGGGTTGGATTATTTTATCCCGGAAGAAGATGAAGTGGCTGTAGGCGCTCTGCTTTCCTCAAATGTGTTGGGGGCAGTAGCAGAAGCCCCCGCGTACACTGCTCTGGTTATCGGCGCGGCACATAACACCAAGCGCTTGCCCACCCACCGCCTGATTGAACTCTGTCAGCTACTCTCAGATCCGGTCATCCTGCTTGGTGGGCCGGCAGAAGCCGAAGAAGGTCAAGCGATTGCCGGGGCAGGCGGCGGACATGTATTCAACACCTGTGGACAGCTCAGTCTCAATCAGTCGGCTTCTGTAGTACGGCAGGCCAGCCGGGTCATTACGCACGATACCGGGTTGATGCACATTGCAGCGGCTTTTCGTAAGCCCATTGTTTCCATCTGGGGCAACACCATACCCGAATTCGGGATGTACCCGTTTTTTCCGGAAGGAGAGGGGTACAATACCACCCTGCAGGTGAAAGGCCTGAAATGCCGGCCCTGCTCCAAAATCGGCTATCAAAGCTGCCCAAAAGGGCATTTTCGTTGTATGAAGGAGATTTCTCTGGACACCGTCCGGGCAGCCGCAGAAAAATACCATTAATGTCTGTAATCCGGTTAAATCCAAGGCTGTAGCATGCCCGGTATGACCTCTTAACACCTATCTTGCGGGGGATTTTATCAATTTGTTCCAGAAATCAATTATCTTTCGGTCTTTGAGCCTGAAAATTTATTAAAAAGCAGGCCTCGTTTTCCCAGATGCTGAAGGTACACCCGATGGTGCGACGTTCTAAAAACACTAATATTCTATGAAGCTAGTCAGAACTCTACACTTCTTACTATTCTTTGCCGTTCTCGGAAGTTTGCAAGCACAAGACCTACACTATACGCTATTCAACATGTCTCCGTTGTCGCTCAATCCGGCGAACACCGGCGCTTTTCTGGGTACAGTGCGCGTTGGTGGTATTTACCGCGGACAGTGGTGGGCAGTAGGTGACCGGGGCTACAATACGCCCGGCGGCTATGTAGATGCGCCGATCATCCGGGGCTTCCGCGACCAGGACTGGGTGGGTGTAGGTGCTTACATCCTGCAGGACCGCTCTGGCTCTATTCGGTTCACGACCCGCTCCAATGGCTTATCTGGTGCTTATCACCTGGGGCTGGATAAGAAAGGCGAATCCGTGCTGACGCTGGGCGTACAGATCGGGAGTATAACGCGGAGCTTACGTTCTCGTGATGTTCTTTTGGGGTCCAACTTTAATACAGATAGCGGAATCATTGATGATTTTAATGCCGGTGACGATAATGCTATTGGCGGCGGTGGCAGTACCGGTGGTGGTGGCGGCAATATGAACATGAACGATAACGATGTTTCCAATTCTTATCTTGATATCCGTGGCGGTCTGCTTTTCAAGCAAAAAATTGATGACTTCGACAACTTCGAAGCAGGTGTGGCATTTGGCCATATCAACGTACCAGACTATACCTTCGGCGGTGGCATCGGTAACCCGGGAATGGGTAATAACAACGTGCAGGACAGCGACCGTCAGCCGATGCTGATTACCACTCACGCTCGGTACGAATGGGCTTTGAATGAAAAGTGGTCCGCAGCCCCCACGGTAATGTGGCAGACGATGCGCGGTGCCAACGAAATCAACCTGCAAGCCTGGGCGGGCTATGACCTCAAGCCGGAAGAAAAAATCAAAATTCACATGGGGCTGGGCTACCGGGTCGGTGATGCAGCGAAAATCTTAGCCGGGCTCGATTACAAAGACCTGCGGGTAGCTGCGGCATTTGACCTCAATGTTTCTCAGTACCGCACGGCAACCGACTTTCAGGGCGCCTTCGAAATCGCAGCTTTCTACATCTTCAAGATTTACAAAGAACCGGAAATCAAGCCGGCTATCCTGTGCCCGAAATTTTAAGAACCTTATTTAACGTTTTATTAAAAAAGCTGAAGCCGGCTTTAGCGTTTACCAACTAAAAGCACTTGACAATTGGACAAACTATCCGGAAAGTCTATGAAAAACGCATATTTAATTCTTGGGCTGTTACTTTTCTCTGGCCTGCAGCTGTTGCAAGCCCAGCCCCTGACCAAATCATCGCTGGAACAAAATCTCATCGCGGCCCGGAAGTCCTGGGCGAATCTTGACTACGTCAATGCGCTGGAGTACTACGAAGATGCCTACGATGATAGCAGCGACCGGGCACTCATTGATACGATTGCTATCCTGCAGTTTAAGGTGCGCGACTACCGTTCGGCAGAGCGTTGGTTTAGCCGTCTGCTGCGCCGCGACAAAGAAGGCGAGTTTACGAAGTACCGGTACACCTACGGACAGTTGCTCAAGATGAACGAAAAGTACGATGAGGCTATAGCTGAATTTCAGCAGTTTCTGGCTACTAACCCCGGCGACAGTCTGGAGACCCTGACAAAAAATGAGATCTCCGGTGCAGAGCTGGCGCTGGAGCTGCCTCAAAACCTTAAAGGTGTGACGGTGGAAAATGCCGGCCGCGACCTTAATGATAAAGTTTCAGAGTACACTCCCACCCTGGGCAGCAACGGCAAAGAGATCTACTTCGCCACTTTTGATGCGGACGATGTGATTTATGTAGACGAAGAAAATATGGAGGAGACCTATGCCATGATCTACCGGTCTACCCTCGACGATACGGATTGGTCTAAGCCCCAGGAATTAGGCGGAGAGATCAACCGCCCTGGCTTCCACAACAGCAACGTGCGCCTGTCTTCGGATGGCAGTACGATGTATTTCACCCGGGCTAAGCTGCAGGGCAATACGGTTGCTGAAAGCAAAATTTACTTCAGTAAAGGCGGCGGCGACTCCTGGTCTGGCGCGCTCGAGCTCAAAGGTGTGAATGGTGACTATATCGCTAAGCACCCTACCCCGGGCGAGCTGTATGGTAAGCGCGTGCTGTTCTTCGCTTCTAATATGGACGGCGGCTACGGTGGTTTTGACCTCTATTATTCCACCCTTATCGGGGAAGGCGAGTACAGCGCTCCGGTTAATATGGGGGAGGTGGTCAACACAGCAGGCGATGAAGAGACCCCTTATTACAGAGAAGGTGCGCTCTACTTTGCTTCAACCGGCCACCCGGGACTGGGTGGTTTCGACCACTTCTATTCTACCTGGGACGGCGAGAAATGGAGCCCCGTACTGAATATGGGGCGCGGCTACAATACAAGTGTAGATGATTACGGCTTCACGTTGGATGAAGAAGGCTACTTCGGTGTCCTGGCTTCCAACCGTACCGGTGGTCGCTCCGCCTACGGGCGTACCTGCTGTGATGACATTTACACGGTGAACATTGCCCGTGTGGTGGTTGACCTGGTTGTAGGTACGTTTACCAAAGAGAAGAAGCCACTTACGAGCAGCACGGTCTACCTGGTGCCTACTACCAATGATAAAATGGGCAAACCTAATGCCCAGAATTCGGGTGAAAAGAGTAACGTGGTCGGTTTTGACTTATCCCTTGAGACACCTTATATGCTAATTGGTACCCACCCCGATTACTACCCGGACACCGTGACGCTGAATACCGTGGGCATCACCGAGTCTACCTCTTTGGAGCACCGCTTCTACCTGGAGCCTAAACCAGTGCCTCCACCTGAGCCGGAATTCGATACTATTGCTATTGATGAGCCTATTGTACTGGAGAATATCCTTTACGACTTCGATAGCGACCGTATTCGGGATGAGGCAGAAAGCGACTTACAGAGAGTGCTTGAGATTCTGAATGATTATCCGGAGATGGTTATTGAGCTAAGTTCGCATACGGACAGTCAGGGTGGTGATGATTACAACGAAGACCTTTCTCAGCGCCGTGCAGAATCTGCCCGCCGCTGGCTGGTCCGCGAAGGGGTAGACCGCGACCGAATCGTGGCCAAAGGCTATGGCGAAAATCAACCACAGACCGTCAATGTAAGGGCTGCCGGGTTAGCGGAATTCCTAAGTGAAGGGGATGTCCTGACGCCTGAGTTTATTGATGCCCTGGAAACAGAAGCGCAAAAGGAAATAGCGTACGAACTCAACCGTCGTACCGAGTTTAAAATTCTTGAAGGCCCAACTACGATTACCATTAAGCGGATTCAGAAAAAGGAAAGCACTAAAGAAGCACCGGACCGCGGTAACCTTCCCAGTGCCAGTCTGGATACGGGTAAGCCCGAGATGAAGTTCGTTAAGGAGTTTGTGGATCTTGGGGAGGTACGCAAAGGCGATAAAAAGGCGTACACTTTTGTGTTCTACAATGCAGGCGATGCGCCCTTTACCATCGACCTGATCTCGGCTTGCGACTGCACAAAGGTCGTCAATGACCTGACCGGTGACACCTTCGGGCCCGGCGAAAAAGGGCGGCTGGAGATCATCTTCGACAGCTCAGAAAAAGACGAATCTGAAGTGATCGATATCGATATTTTCCTGGCGGAGTCGGATGAGAAGGGCAACCCGCTCATGAAAACGGTTCAGTACAAATTTGAGCTGGTGAAGTAAAAGGCATAAAGGCTGTTTAAATGCCCTAAAGTGGCAGGTACCCGTAACACGGTGCCTGCCACTTTTCTTTTTTACCTTTGCGGCATGATGGAGCAAATTCTTGCCGAAGCATACGCACTAAGCTGGGTCGATTGGGTAGCGACAATTACGGCCTTGCTGTACGTCATTCTGGCAGCAAGAAACAATATATGGTGCTGGTTTTGGGGCATTATCAGTTGCAGCCTCTGGGCATATGCTTCCTTTGCCCTTTATCAGCTCTATTTGGATGCGGTATTGCAGGTGTTTTACGTCGTCATGTCATTTATCGGGTTCTACAACTGGCGGTGGGGAATAGAAGGAAATACCGAAGCCTCAATTAAGCAACTGTCCCTGAAGGAGCACCTCTCTTATTTGGTAGCAGGCACCCTGCTCTCAATAGCGTTTGGTTATTTTTTTGATAACTATACGCCCGCTGCTGCTACATACTGGGATGCTTTCACTAGCGTATTTTCTGTTTTAGCCACGCTGCTGCTGGTCCGAAAATACTTGGATAACTGGGGGTACTGGGTAGTTATCGATACCATATATATAGGACTGTACTTTAGCCGGGAGGCCTATTTATTTAGTCTTTTAATGGTGGCTTATACCCTGATTGCCGGAGTTGCATGGGTAAGCTGGCAAAAATCATTTAAGAATCAGCAAAGCAGTGAACAAATTGAAAACTCGGTCAGTCTATAAAGCAAGAGAACAGTGTTTTTGGGTACTTACCGATTCAATCGGGTGGACCAAAACAGAGTAATGAGGCACTGTGTGTTGTAACTAATTGAGAATAAAGACAGTAGCTTATTTGTTTAGAATAAATCTAAATAATAAGTGAGAATAAACTAAAGCAAATGTTAGCTTCTTCTTTATGGTAAAAGGTTCCTATATTTGCGGAGTTTTTGAAAAGGCTGTAAGTAATTTAAGGGTAGGAAAAACTACCTCTTTAACGAATAATAGAGAATGAAACAAACAGTAAGCAAAGGCATTCTGCTCATTCTGGCGATGGGCGCCTGTACAACGAGCTGGGCTCAGTCAACGGCGGGCGGCGGCGGATTTGGGTCCGTACTGACCTACTCCCTGATCGCCATCGCTGTGCTGATTTTCTTCTTCCTCATCATTCAGGTTTCTAATAACCTGCTGGCTATCGAAGCTAAACAGCTGGGCATTGACGAAGAAAATGGCGAAGTAGGAAGTGGCAATGAAGGCTTCCTTAGCCGCTTGTTCAAGCCAAAAACGCCTGCTTTTCTGGACGAAAGTACCCCTGTTACCCACTTGCGGCGCGGTCACGATATTGCACTTGAAGGAGAAGCTGACCTTAAATTTGATGAGTCTGTACAGGCTACTACATTTGCTGTGCAACCGCGTGACTTTCTGGGTATTTCCCCTATTCCCAAACTATTGGTTGATGAGGGTAGTGAAGTCAAAGCGGGTGACCATCTGTTTTTTGATAAGAACCGCCCCGAAATGAAGTGGGTGGCTCCGGTCAGTGGCGAGGTGATTGGTATTGAACGTGGCGCTAAGCGTGCGATCACTGCGGTAACCATTCTGGCTGATAAAGAACAACAATACCGCGAGCTTCCAGCATTCAATATCGAGAATACTAGTCGCGATCAGCTCGTGGAGTATTTGCTTGATACAGGAGCATGGACGCTCTTCCGTCAGCGCCCTTTCAATGTGGTAGCGGATTACAATAAGGTACCGCGCGACATTTTTATCTCTACATTCGATACCGCTCCCCTTGCTCCAAATCTTGACTTTATCGTTGAGGGGCAGGAAACGGCTTTCCAGAAAGGACTTGATGTTCTTGGCAAGCTGACCAGTGGTAGCATATACCTTGGTCTGAACGCAAAGAGCGAATCTGCGCCAGCCAAAGCCTTCACCGAAGCTACTGGTGTAAAGCAACGTTGGTTCCACGGCAAGCATCCTGCGGGCAATGTAGGCGTGCAGATCCACCATACCAAACCTATCAGCCTGAATGCCACAGTTTGGACCCTTGGCGTGCAGGAAGTACTGACACTGGGTAAAATCTTTACAGAGCAGCGTTATAATGCCGAACGCATTGTAGCGTTGACTGGTGCAGAGCTTAAAGCCCCCGTCTACGTAAAAACTAAAGTTGGTGCCAAAATCGCTGACTTACTGAAGGATAACCTGGCTAACGATCACGTGCGCTATATTTCCGGCGACGTATTGTCCGGAAAGCGTACCGAATTAGAGCGCTACCTGGGTTATTACGATGATCAAATTACTGTTGTGGAAGAAGGAGATGGTTACGCGCTTTTTGGCTGGCTGTTGCCTAGTTTCAATACGCCGAGTATTTCAACGACCTTCCCTTCTGCGATTATACCGGATATGAAGTTCAAGGCCGAAACCAATACGCACGGCGAGCGCCGCGCATTCGTGGTGACGGGTAATTATGAGAGTGTTCTTCCGATGGATCTTTACCCACAGGAGCTGATGAAGTCTATTCTGATCGGCGACTTTGAGAAGATGGAAGGTCTTGGATTACCAGAATTGGTAGAGGAGGACGTAGCGCTTTGTGAGTTCGTTTGTGTGTCTAAGCAGCCGGTGCAGCAGATTCTGCGTCAGGGACTGGACACCATGCGGGAGCAAGCATAAAGCATTAGTTAACTGAATTGAAAATCTCACGATAAAAGAGATATGAAAAACGTACTGCTAAATACACTTAAGCGCATTGAGCCGAATAAGGAGAATTCTCCGTTTTTGCATACGGCCTATGATGCTTTCTTTACTTTTGCATTTACACCCAATTTAACAACCAAGGACGGGGTTCACATCCGTGACGGTATGGACCTGAAGCGTCAGATGGTACATGTAGTGCTGGCTCTGCAGGCGCTGTACCTGTTTGGTACCTACAACATCGGCCATCAGCACTTCGTAGCGTTGGGCGAGTACACGGGTTTTCTGGAGGGTGTTCACTTAAAGCTGATCTACGGCCTGATTAAAATCATCCCAATCTTTATCGTTACGCACGTGGTGGGTCTGGGTATTGAGTTTTACTATGCCTATAAGAAAGGGCACGGTGTAGAGGAAGGCTTCCTGGTCTCCGGTGCACTGATCCCCCTGATCATGCCCCCTGATATTCCACTGTGGATTTTGGGCGTTTCTGTTGCCTTCGCGGTATGGATTGGCAAGGAAGCATTCGGAGGTACAGGTATGAATATCCTGAATATCGCCCTGCTTTCCAGAGTATTTGTCTTTTTTGCTTACCCTACTTATATCTCCGGTGACGAAGTTTGGATTGCCGGTATTGAGAAGGCAGCAGAAGGCGGCTACTTTAGTGAGGCGTACGGAGCAGTCTATGGCTTCTTTGACAATATCTTTGCCAGCATAGGGTTGGCGACCTTTGGGGCCGGAGGTTCTGCCGTGGTAGATGGATACACGGGGGCCACTCCGCTCGCCATCGCTTCCAAAGAAGGTTGGGGTGCAGTAACGGAGACCTACTCCACCGGGCAAATGCTCTGGGGCACCATACCAGGGTCTATTGGCGAAAGCTCCAAGCCCCTGATTATTGTCGGTGCCTTATTTTTGATCATCACCAAGATTGCTGACTGGAAGGTTATGGTGTCTATGGTATTTGGCGCGGCTGTAATGTCGCTGTTGCTGAATGCCTGGGGAGCTACCGAATTTATGGAAGTACCCTGGTATTATCAGTTCTACATGGGCAGCTTCTTGTTTGCGATGGCATTTATGGCAACCGACCCGGTCACCGCTTCTGCTACCGCTACTGGTAAATGGATCTACGGGTTCCTCATTGGTTTTGTGGGTATGATCGTTCGGGTATTAAACCCTGCATACCCTGAGGGCTGGATGCTGGCTATTCTGTTTATGAACGTTTTCGCGCCCCTTATCGACCACTACGTAATGCAGGCGAATATTAACCGCCGTGCCAAGCGGATCAGGGCAACGATGAAAACAGAAACACCGGATACACCGGCACCGGCTACTGCAACCGCACAAGCCTAATGTTTCTTTCAATAAAAAAGCATAAGTACTCATGGAGTCAACAAAATATGTCGTTATTTTTATTCTGATCCTTACTGCTGTTGTGGCCGTTAGCCTTACCGGTCTGCGGGAGGCAACCAAGGCGCAGTCTGCAACCAATGAGGACATTTTCAACAAGCGTGCTATTCTCACTGCTGTCGAAGACTACCTGCCCGATGGGCAGAAGGTAGCCGGGCTTTCTGACGAAAAAGTCCTGGAGATCTTCAGCAAGATGGAGCAGCCGGTAGTGGATATGGAGGGTAATATTTTCGAAGGCGTGAAGGCTGAAAGCATCGATATGGCCAAGGAGCGTAAAAAACCCGAGCTTGAACGCCGTCTTCCAGTGTATGTATATGAGCAGGATGGAAATAAGCTTTATATTCTATCGGTTCGTGGTAATGGACTCTGGGACGAGATTTGGGGCAGTGTCGCTCTAAAGAGCGATCTCAACACAATTGCCGGCGCGACCTTTGATCACAAAGGGGAAACCCCCGGACTGGGCGCAGAAATAAAAGACAATCCTTCTTTTGCTGCACAGTTTGAGGGCAAGGAGCTCTACGAAGACGATGGCGATTACGTTTCCATTAAGGTTCGTAAGGGTGGTGCACGCGACCCTGAACACGAAGTAGACGGTATCTCCGGTGCGACGGTAACGGCAGACGGGGTAAGCGAAATGCTCTACCGCGGTCTGAAGTACTATCAGCCTTACCTCGATAAGGTAAAGCAGCAGAGCCTGCTACTCAATTAATCTAAATCTAAAATTCGGTGTGCTTTCTGCACACCGCCTCATATAAAAAATGAAAAACAATGGCTGAGACTGCTGTAAAAGAGAAAGAGTCGGTATTTCAGTTTGGCAAAAGCGAACGCAAACTGCTGACCGACCCCCTCAACGACAACAACCCAATTACGGTACAGGTACTGGGGATTTGTTCTGCCCTTGCGGTAACTTCCCTGGTATATCCCTCACTGGTAATGGCTATTGCGGTAGTTTTTGTTACTGCTTTTTCCAGTTTGTTCACATCTCTGCTTCGGAATTATATTCCAAAGTCGGTCCGTATGATCGTACAATTGGTGATCATCGCCTCTTTGGTAACCGTGGTTGAGCTGACTTTAAAGTACCTCAACTACCCGGTATACAAGCAACTGTCTGTATATATCGGTCTGATCATCACCAACTGTATCGTCATGGGGCGCCTCGAAGCCTTCTCAATGGCCAATAAGCCCTGGCGTTCATTTCTGGATGGCATAGGCAACGGTCTAGGCTATGGTGTGATCCTTGTAGCGGTGGGTGTGGTACGTGAGATATTTGGTAAAGGCAGTTTGTTTGCGGGTAGCCCGATTGAATTTAAAATCATTGGTCCAACGGCTAACTACCTGATCAATACTACTGACAGCATGCTGTTTGGCTGGTACGCTAACAATAACCTGATGGTGTTGCCGGCGTCAGCTATGTTTATTATCGGTATTATGATTTGGATTCAGCGCAGCTATAACACTAAGCTGGTTGACGTATCCTAATTACCAAACGCAAACAATCAAAGAACAATGGAATTTCTGAATACTTTCATAAAAGCGGCTTTCATTGAGAACCTCGTCCTGGCTTACTTCCTGGGCATGTGTTCTTATCTGGCGGTTTCCAAAAGTGTACAAACGGCGTTTGGTCTTGGACTGGCCGTTATCTTCGTACTTGGTATCACCATGCCAATCAACTGGCTGATCAGCGAGTACCTTCTTAGTGAGACTGGCTTGTTAGGAGTCGATCTGACCTTCCTGCGCTTCATCCTCTTTATTGCAGTGATCGCCTCTATGGTGCAGCTGGTGGAAATGGTGGTAGAGAAATACTCGCCCTCATTGTACAGTGCCCTGGGTATCTTCCTTCCCCTGATCACGGTGAACTGTGCAATCCTTGGTGGATCGCTCTTCATGGTGTCCCGGGAGTACAACCTTTCTAACGCAGTTGCGTTTGGATTGGGTGGTGGCTTTGGCTGGTTCCTTGCAATTATTGCCATTGCGGCGATTCGGGAGAAAATCCGCTACTCTAATGTACCGCCTGCACTGCGGGGGCTTGGAATGGCTTTTATTCTGACTGGCCTGATGGGTATCGCCTTTATGAGCCTGATGGGCATTGACCCTGCAGCTTTCACGACCAACGGATAAAGTCCGCTGGTGTACTGACGGTCTGATGACAACAACTCTGCAAGCTTGTAGTTATCTTTATGATGGTTGGTATTTCAATTAACAGATACAAAATTTAAGATAGAATGACCACGATCGTATTTGCTGTTGCTGTGTTCAGCCTTGTGATTCTGGCGCTGTCTTTCATGCTGATTTTTGCGCGTAAGCGCCTCGTCCCTCAGGGCGATGTAAAAATCATTGTGAATGGAGACGAACAGAATCCAATGCTGGTAAAGCCAGGCTCGTCCCTCTTGGGCGCCCTGTCTGATAAAAGCGTTTTTCTGCCTTCTGCCTGTGGTGGCGGTGGTACCTGCGCGATGTGCGAATGTCACGTAGACGAGGGCGGTGGCGATGTATTGCCAACCGAGCTTAACCACCTTACCCGACGTGAAGTTGCAGAAAATAAGCGCCTTGCTTGTCAGGTTAAGGTACGTCAAGACATGCGCGTTCGTATTCCGGAAGAAATTTTCGGTATTAAGAAATGGGAGTGCGAAGTGGTCTCTAACTACAACGTGGCTTCCTTTATCAAGGAGTTCGTAGTGCGCCTTCCTGATGGAGAAAATCTGGAGTTCGAATCCGGTGGCTATATCCAAATTGATGTGCCTGAGATCGAAGTGGACTTCAAAGATTTTGACATTACGGCTCACCCCCGTATGACAGACAAAGCCCCCGATGAATATCAGACGGAGTGGGATAACTTCAACATGTGGGACCTCAAAATGAAGAATAAAGAGGAACAATTCCGCGCCTACTCTATGGCTAACCACCCAGCAGAAGGGAATATCGTGATGTTGAATATCCGTATTGCTACTCCGCCGTGGGACCGTAAGAATAACACCTGGATGCAAGTAAATCCTGGGGTATGTTCTTCTTACGTGTTTGGTCAGAAGCCCGGCGATAAAGTAACGATATCCGGGCCGTACGGTGAGTTCTTTATCAAGCCCACTAAGAAAGAGATGATATACATCGGCGGTGGTGCTGGTATGGCGCCGTTGCGTTCACACATTTTCCACATATTCCATACGCTGGGAACTAAAGATCGTAAGGTATCTTACTGGTACGGTGGTCGTTCCAAGCGGGAGTTGTTCTATACGCAGGATTTCCGTGAGATTGAGCAGGAGTATGATAATTTTACTTATCACATCGCTCTTTCTGACACCAAAGTCGCTAATGAGGTAGACAAGTGGAAAGTAAAGGACGACATTGATGATAAATCAGGTGATGGATACCTTGGCTTTATTCATCAGGTACTTTATGATAACTACTTAAAGAACCACCCGGAGCCAGAAGAGATTGAGTATTACCTTTGCGGTCCGCCTCTCATGTTGCAGGCTGCAATGAAGATGCTTGATGATCTCGGTGTGCCCGAAGAGAATATTGCATTTGATGACTTCGGTAGCTAATGCAGTTTTAGGTTAAAAGATAAGAAAGCCGCTTTCCTTTTGGAGAGCGGCTTTTTTATTATATAAAAGAGAAAGGTTTAGGGGAATACCGTATGAAAAGATAGCTGTAAGGGCAGGACTCGAACCTGCACGGAGTGGTTTCACTGATGAAAGCTAATCCCATATTCTCCACCCCCGAGACGGGAGGGCGCGGCTGCCAATTTCGCCACCTCACAGTATTGAGAAAGACCTGAGAGCATGTTTGGAGCGGGTTCGTCATGAAGATCAAGGAGTTGTGGTTCTGGCTAAGTCTTTTTTTGGCGCATTTGGCGGGTCAAATAAGTCAAAAAAGACGACGCCAGGTTCATAAATCCTTGATTTGCAATCGGAGCGAGCTCCAAATATGCTCTGAGCGCTTCATTTAGCGCCAAGTAGCTGTAAGGGCAGGATTCGAACCTGCACGGAGTGGTTTCACTGATGAAAGCTAATCCCATATTCTCCACCCCCGAGACGGGAGGGCGCGGCTGCCAGTTTCGCCACCTCACAGTATTGAGAAAGACCTGAGAGCATGTTTGGAGCGGGTTCGTCATGAAGATCAAGGAGTTGTGGTTCTGGCTAAGTCTTTTTTTGGCGCATTTGGCGGGTCAAATAAGTCAAAAAAGACGACGCCAGGTTCATAAATCCTTGATTTGCAATCGGAGCGAGCTCCAAATATGCTCTGAGCGCTTCATTTAGCGCCAAGTAGCTGTAAGGGCAGGACTCGAACCTGCACGGAGTGGTTTCACTGATGAAAGCTAATCCCATATTCTCCACCCCCGAGACGGGAGGGCGCGGCTGCCAATTTCGCCACCTCACAGTATTTTTATAAATCCACAACACTTTTGCTGCTTCCGATAGTACAAATCTAATACAAGCCTTTGTTTGTTGCAAATTTTTTAATAAAAAAAGAAAATAAATAGAACTTGATCAAAATAAAGCGAGCTTTGTTGCAGATGTGCTAACAAAGCTCGCTAATAAAAGTCGATTTTTGATAAATTTAAAAAAGGAAGCTAAACGTTGAATTTTGATCAATGATTTGCAGCCAATCTTAGTAATAACTAAATGCGATTAGCCCGTAGCTACGGATTGCATCAGGAATGCACAAATCAAAGCACCGTAAGTGCCCAGCGCGTAGCCCAATACGGCCATCAATACCCCGACCGGAGCCAGGGCGGGGCTAAACGCAGAAGCCACGATGGGTGCAGAAGCGGCGCCGCCTACATTTGCCTGACTGCCCACAGCGACGAAGAAGAAAGGTGCCCGGATGATTTTGGCTGTAATCAACAAAGTACTTACATGGATCAGCATCCAAACGATACCAATAGCGAATAATCCAAGGTTCTGTAGTACCTCACCGAGGTTCATCTTCATACCGATGGTAGCGACAAGAATGTAAATGTATACACTGCCCCAGCGGGACGCGCCAACACCCTCCAGTTTTCTTGCTTTAGAAAAAGACAAGCTGAGCCCCAGTGTAGTGGCCACTACAATTAGCCAGAAGAAGCCGGACATCAGCGAATTGAGCCGTGCGGCTTCCAGGGCAGATTTGAACTGGCTCACCCAGGGAACGATTACATCAGAGCCCCAGTGCGCCAGAGCTACGCCGCCAAAAGACACCGCAAGCAGCACAAAAGTATCGGTTGTAGTAGGGATTTTTGCTACACTCGACTGATAGTCGGATACCCGCTGCTTGAGGTCAGCAATAGCGCTATTGTCTGCCTTGAGGCGCAGGTCGAGGCGGTCAGAAATGCTGGCACCGTAGAGCAGGAAGCCCATCCAGATATTGGCGACCACCACATCCACCACAATCATCGATGCAAACAGATTGTCTTTGACCTCGAAAATTTCTTTCATAGCGGTTTGATTAGCCCCGCCGCCGATCCAGCTTCCGGCTACGGTAGAGAGCCCACGCCAGAGCTCGTCGTTGGTCACAGGAATGAGGTCAGGGAAAACGTTGACGATAAGCAGCAGGGCGATGGGGCCACCCAGGATTATTCCAACGGTGGCAGCAACAAACATAATAAGTGCCTTGGGGCCGAGGTTGAGGATACCTTTAAAGTCGATACCCAGACAGAGGAGTATCAGACTGGCCGGCAGAAGATAACGGGAAGCTACAAAGTAGAGCTGAGACTTCACCACAAACTTCTTGAGGTCTTCTTTGGGGATGTTTTGATCAAGAATAATCTGCTTAAGCGTACTCCAGCTGGCGTTTTCTGACAGATTGGGAGCAATGCCGCTTTCGCGAAAATGGTCAGCCAGTGCACCAAGATCGTACCAGCTGGGTGCAATTAACCCTAATGGCCAATGCAACAGAGCGGGCAGGAAATAGCACAGCAGCAGGGGCGGTACATAGGTGTAGAATTTTTTCCAGCCGGGCTTTTCGCTGTCAGAGGTCACAAAAACGAGGGCGAGTACTGTAATTAGGAGCCCCAGAATGATAGCATCGTTGGTAAATAAAGGTTGCGTCATTTTTTGTTGGATGTTCGTTGGCCTAAATATACCAATTTCCATCTCCCTGTGTAAATCGTATCTTGCGGGCAAAAGTCTGGTATGTCAGATCAGGATTTTATGAAGGAGGCTATTGAGCTGGCAAAAGCCGGTGTGGAAGAGGGGCTGGGCGGCCCGTTTGGAGCAGTGGTGGTTAAAGATGGGCAGATCATTGGCCGGGGGCAAAACCGCGTACTGGCGGACGCAGACCCAACGGCACATGCTGAAGTAGTGGCTATTCGTGAGGCCTGTGCTTATCTGGGCAGTTTCCAGCTGGAGGATTGTACGCTGTACACTTCCTGTGAACCCTGCCCTATGTGCCTGGGCGCTATTTACTGGGCCCGCCCCGCCCGCATGGTCTACGCCTGTACCCGCGACGATGCGAGTGATGCGGGCTTCGACGATAGATTTATTTATGAGGAAATCAGCCGTCCGTTGAGCGAACGCCGTATTCCGACTCAACAGACTATGCGCCTGCAGAGCCTGGAAGTGATGAAGCGCTGGGCTGATAAAACGGATAAAACTGAATATTAGATATGAATATCACTATAGATGGTAAGCGCATGGCGCTTGTATTGGGTGTGGTCATCGTCAATATTGTGCTGGACCAGGTAACCAAAAGCATGGCACGGGAGCAGCTCCTGGGCGCCGGGCAAATTTCTTATCTCGGCGATTTCTTCCGCCTTTCCTTCGTAGAAAACCGGGGTGCCTTCCTGAGCCTGGGGTCCGATATGTCCGAACAGCTCCGGTACTGGGGACTAAAAGTCCTGCCGGTCTTACTCCTGATCGGGCTACTGGGGTACACCCTGTTTTCATCGAGTCTGAGCAAGCTGCAAATCCTGGCTTTTGCCTTTATTCTGGGCGGCGGTATCAGTAATGTATACGACCGCCTGCTCTACAATCAGGTAGTAGACTTCATGAATATGGGCTTCCCTAACCTGCGTACCGGTATCTTCAACTTTGCTGATGTTTCTATCATGGTTGGGCTGGGGCTGATGCTGCCCGAGTTGTTCCGGCGACCAGCCAAGAAATAGTGGGGTTGAGATGGCTTCCACTCCGTTGCAGAAGGTGGCAGGGGAGCTTTCTATTCCGGCAACCAAAAGACCTCTAATACTATAGGTGTGCCAGAAGGGCTCTTTATCATAGTGGATGAAAAAGAAAAGACTTGGTACCCAACGGATAGTCCCGCCCGGCGCTAAGGGACTCCCTTTAGCGACGCGCGATCAATAACTATCGGCTTTCTAGGAGTGCTTTTTCCTTTATCCGGCGTTGAGGAACCGCTGACCTTAGCCCCACTAAGGGCAGGAACCCTCGCCTTGTCTAAAGAAAAAATCACTACCCTAGCCAAACACGACACTTATTAAACGCGCGTCGCTTAGCAGGAGGAGAGATGTTATTCGCTTCAGCTTTCTTCGGAGGGACTGCTGCTTCGGCCTGCTTCGGGCAAGCCCCAGTGGTAGCGTACGGCTACAATGCGCAAAGCAATAATGAACAGCACAGTAGTCATCACGCTGTAATCGTAAGGCAGCCCGGTCTGCTGCAATACCAGAAACAGCACAGCGCCAGCTAAGCAGGCCGTGGCGTAAACCTCACTTCTGAAAATCAAAGGCTCCACATTACAGAGCGTATCGCGGATTACTCCTCCGAAAACAGCCGAGACGGTGCCCATCATTACTGCAATAACCGGGGAGACGCCAAAATCCAGTGTCTTCGTAAGGCCCAGAATGGTGAATATCCCGATGCCGATGGTGTCGAAGAGGAACATCGTACGCCGCAATTTATAGATATAAGGCTGGAATAAATAGCCAAATAAGGCTCCGCTACCAATAGCAATAAGGTAGTTGAGGTCTTGCATCCAGCCTACCGGTGTAGCCCCAATGAGCATATCCCGGACACTGCCCCCGCCCACCGCAGTGATGAAAGCGATCACAAAGCCGCCAAACAAATCAAATCGCTTATTGGCAGCGGTCAGCATTCCGCTTATGGCAAAAACAAACGTCCCCACGATATCCAGGGTGTAAATCAGCTCCATTTTTCCTTGATTTGGCGCAAATGTACAGCCATTTGATAAAAGTCATCCTGCGGCTTTGATTATTATCATCGCAACTGGCAGAAGCAAAGTATATATTTGAGGTAGAGACAATTCCTAAATATTATGATGTCCTTAAGCCAAGCCACAATGAGTACAAGCAAGAGCCAAAAAATCGAACCTTTCCAGATTCGGCAGGGAATGCTTGCCCTGGAATTGGGAAGTACGGACAACAAAACGTTGGAGTACCTGGACTTTTTAACCGGGCAGGTACCAACCGGGGCCATTTATTTTTTGCACGTGCTGCCCCGTTTTGATGTTATTAATTCCATGCTCGGCCGCAAAGCCGAAGGTATGATCAGTAATTATGAGATCAACGATGAGGTTGTCACCAAGATGGACCGTGAGATTCGCGCCCGCATGAGCACGCATGAAGGTATGCATGTTGAATTTGATGTAAAGGAAGGTGCCCCCCTGGAGCAATTGCTGGAAGATGCCAAAGATGTGAACTCCGATCTGGTCATCATTGGCCAAAAGAGCGGGGTGAGCCGCCACGGCATCCTGGCTAAAAATCTGGTCCGACGGGCACCTGGCAATACCCTGATCGTGCCTGACCGTTCTAAGGTGCAGCTGAAGCGCATTTTAGTGCCGATAGATTTCTCTCAGAATTCTATTAACGCTATGCGTACCGCGCTGTCCCTGAATGAAAGCCTGGAGACGCCTGCTGAAATCATTGCGGTTAACATCTACGAGATGCCAAACCTTAGTGTTTATAAGATTCAACGCACCCGGGCACAGTTTGAGAAAATGCTGCGGAAAGACCACGAAGAAGCCTTCGAGGCTTTCCTGAATACGCATTTTCCGGAACACAAAAAGCAAATCCGTATAGAGCTCATTATGCAGGAAGCACCAGGCATCGCTCAGTACCTGATGGAGTTGGCAACGGATGAAAAAGCGGATATGATCGTCATGGGAGCTAAGGGGCATTCCAAAGTAGAACTCCTCCTCTTGGGCAGTGTGACTGAAAAGTTGCTGGCCATCAATGAGCATATCCCGACCCTCGTGGTCAAATGACAACGAGGTTTTAAAAGTCTATTTAGTGAGGTTAGTTTTTCGGGAGGCCGCCAAAATCTGATTTTGGCGGCCCTTTCCCTCCCTCAGCCATAACCAAATTCAACCAAATCACGCGCAGGCCCGGTCGCCGCGCCATAAAAGCCAATGCTATGATTATTTCTGATAGCAAAACCATTCGGGACATTCAAGCCGAATTTCACCGGGAATTCCCGGGGTTGAAGATCGAATTTTATAAACAGGCGCATGAGTCCGGTCAGGGTTCACCCGTCAGGGAGCGCATTGATGCTGACTTGCAGTTGAAGTTTGTACGGCAGGTCCACAACAAAGAAGACTTTGAAATAGACCCTTCCATGACCGTCGCCTCCTTTGAGCAACTGATGGCCGAGCGCTTTGGCCTCAATGTGCAGGTCTTCCGCAAGTCCGGTAACCTTTGGATGCAGACCACCTCCACCGACCACTGGGCACTGCGCGAACAGAATCGCAAGGGCTCCTCTTCTGAGGGCCACTACAACGAAAAACACAACGCATGATTTCCTCAACGGTTGCTGTAAGCGATATTATGACCAGGAATGTCCTTTTTGCGAAGCCGGATCAAAGTTTCGCCGAAATTGCCCGGCTCTTCGCTGAGATGGATATTCACCATCTCCCGGTCACAGATAAAGCGGGCAAGCTTATCGGTATTATCAGTGCCAACGATGTGATGCGCGGCTTTAGCCGCCGGTTATTCAACAGCCCCGACGGCTCGATCCCCCTTGATCAATCCCTGACGGTCGCTGACCTGATGACAAGCCATCCCGTTTATTTATGTCCGGCTAATTCCATTCAAAAAGCAGCAGAACTGTTTGCGCGCCACCGCATTCAGTGCCTCCCCGTAGTGGAAGGCACCAAAGTGGTGGGCATCATCACAACACGCGACCTGGTGAAACACTTCGCCGGTATCTAAGATTAAATTGGCTTTTGCGACTAGGATGAGGGGCGGCTGCCAGCAATTGGTGGCTGCCCTTTTCTATTGAGTATGAGGTGAGACTCTGCTTTCACAGAGGGCTAAGCACTGTGTTAGGCCTGCTAAACTTCAACCTGTCGAGCATGCCTATAGCCTTTCTTTACCAGGATTACCCTATTCGAGCCTGTACAAAGCACTATTGGTAAGCCTGAGACAGCGTTGAGTACCAGCCTTTGACTTTCGAACGGAGTGAGTGTCATATAAGCGCTTTCCGAATCCCTGACAAATATCACTCTTTTGAGTGATCTTTTTCACATCCGGCTGTGCAACATTTGGTTAAATTAAGGTAGGATCTAACCAGTCCTTATCCTAAACCTAGCAGCTGCCAATGCAGCTATGCGACCAAATTATATGCCATGAGAACTATACTCAGCCCTACCGATTTTTCTCTTTGTGCCGGGTACGCTACGGATGCCGCTGCACAACTTGCCCGAAGGCTGGATGCCCAGCTCCATATACTGCACTGCATGAACCTACCTGATGGCTGGGACAACTGGAACGAACAGCAGCGTGGTATGCGACCTGAAGTACAGCAGGAGGTGACCAATGCCCGGCTGGAGCTACAGGATTTAAGCAACACCTATCCGGATTTGGAGGTAAAATCAACGGTTTGCAGCGGTCCACTGCCCAAGTCGGTCGCCGGCTACGTAGGCCAGTCTGCCGCAGACCTCGTGGTGATGGGCTCGCACGGGGCTAGTGGGAAGAACGAATACTTTATCGGCTCCAACACCCAGAAAGTGGTGCGGGAAGTCCACTGCCCGGTACTCGTCGTTAAAGAACCTCTTGAAAAAATTAACTTTGGCAAAGTAGTCTTTGCGTCTTCCTTCCATCAAAAAGAGCGGGAAGCCTTCCTGAAATTCAAGGAGTTTGTCAAGCCTTTCGTACCAGAGATTCATCTGGTGGAAATTCATACCTCCTCCTTTTTCGATCCGCCCTATATCCTGAGCCGGCAGGCCATGGAGGAATTTAAAGGGCTCTGTGCACCATTCCGCTGTGAAACACACGTATTCCGCAACTTCAGTGTGGACCGGGGTGTGCGGGCTTTCGCCGAAAATATTGGCGCAGGTCTGATCGGTATTTCCAACCACCACCGCCACCCACTGCGTCGCATGCTTAGCGGCAGCAATGTGGAAGCACTGGTGAACCACTCCGATACCCCGGTACTGAGCGTGGACTACGCGGACGAAAATGATATACCGCACCCGACAACGCGGGAGCGTCAGCAACTGTCCTTCTGATTTCCGCTAAGCGCCAGGTGGGGAAACCCCGCCTGACGCTTCAATAGACTGGTTCCGGGAGGTTGTAAGCAGTGGAAACGGTCTATAAATCCACCCTACCTATGCGCCAAAACATCCTTTTTCCTACCGATTTTTCTACCGTAGCCCACCACGCTTTTCGATACGCTCTACAGCTTGCAGAGCGGCTGGGAACGTCCATTGACCTCATGAGTGTGTATCATTTGCCGGCTGGAGAGAGTAGCCGGGTGGCGCCCCATCAGGTGGATCGCCTGCTGCGGGAAAAGCGGGAAACCGTTATACAGCGCCTTGGCGAACTGGCAGAAGAGGCCCCTGCCGGTCTCATTGGTCAATTGCGTGCTGATTACGGCTTGTTCATTTATCAGGAGGTTATTGATGTTGCCCGGCGGGGCGGGCATCAGTTGATTGTGATGGGGACCAAAGGTGAGCGCAATACCGTACAACAAATGATGGGAAGTGTGACCACTCATACCCTCATGAATGCACCCTGCCCGGTAATTGCTGTACCGGAAAGCGCTTCTGTGAAGCCGATTGAACATATCGCCTATGCTACGGACTTTGAGCCTAAGGATGAAAAAGCGGTAGAAGGGCTGACCCGATTAGCCGCGCAGCTTCAAGCGAAAGTCCATTTTGTACACGTGGATAAAGAAGCAGATGTTGTGAAAACCGAGGCTTATAAAATGGTGGAGAATTACCCGCTTCCCTTCACAGACTTTACAGTCGTCGCCAATCCGAACCCCGCAGAAGGCATCAATGCATTTATCACTGAACGTGGCATGGATGTGTTAGCACTGTTCGTACCCAACCGCCGGCTGCTCGAGCGGTTATTCCACCGGAGTTTTACCAAACAGATGGCTTTTCATACACAGGTGCCGCTTCTGGTTTTTAAAGACTGATCGCTCATTCTTTTTTTTGGCACGATTGTTGATAGTATATAAGTGGTTAATTAAGGTTAAAATAGGATTACGATTTGTTTAAAATGGCTCGCCTCAGGCGGGCTTTTTTTTTGCCATTTTAGAAAGCCTGCAGTTCCACCAGTTTTTGGTACTCTCCATCCCCCTGCAATAAAGTATCGTGGGGTGCCCCGCTCCTACGATCCTCGCTTGATGCTGGCCTGGGCAAACGCCAAAATTGCCGTTATGGGGGGGCAAGCAGGCGGCCAAAGTGCTGCTGCCAATCGAAGTGGGCAGCAAAAAATCCCGCGGCGAAGTCGTCTCCCAGAAAGATCAGGACGCACTACTGAAAAAGATCGAAGATTGTTACGAGGAGCAGACGGCCCCTTACTACGCCGCCGCACGCCTTTGGGTGGACGAAATTATCGACCCCTACAGCAGCCGTGACTGGATCAGTACTGGCATTGAGACCGCGAACAAGACGGAGGTCTAGAAATTCAACGTGGGCGTGATCCAGACCTAATCGGCTGAACATTTATTGGTTACTTTATGAGCTTGTTTGGGAACTAATATTTGACCTTATTTTGGCCCTTTTTAAGCCTTGCTGTCTATTAGCTAGGCCCCCAACCCCAGCCAATAGAAGTGGGAAAATCCTCATTTAGCCTACACAAAGCAACGGGTTGGGCCCCGTTTGTGAAGTTATCTTCGGTTTTACCGCCTTGTCAGTCTCAAAGATGACTCAAAGTCGGTCAGAAGACTAAATCCCAAACAAACTCTGAACCATTTGGTGCTTTTTGAATTGTACTGATGCACTCTTCCTAAATAATGTATTTATGTTACGCATCGCTATCTTTCAAATTTGTATCTGTTTTTCACTGGGTCTTGCTGCCCAGTTTGATACCATCGGAGGACCTTACGTCGGTACGCTAAGGATGACGGCATCGGAAGATTTCATCTTCACCGCTACTTACAACGAGATTGGAGTTAATACTATCCTGGGCTACTCTGGGGACGAACTAAATGGCCCAGGTATTCCGGTATTTAGTGAAGCTAACTTTATTCCTATACTGGACCTAAAATTCCACCAAGGAGACCTTTTTGTGGCTGCACTTAAGAATCCGCTCATCGAAGGTTCTATCATCTATCGCGTAGAGAATCCTACCGGAGGAAGTCCTTCTACTTCGGTTTTAGTCGAATTACCCTGGCCGATCGGAGCTTTTGCGCTGAGGAATAGCACCCTGTTTTTGGCAAGAGCTGCTTTCTTCGGGGGAGGTATCTTCACATTAGATCTGTCGGACCCCGAAGCGGAGCCCGTATTATTTATCGATGACGACTTTTCAGACTTGGATCAGTCCCTCATCGTTGTGGAAGATCGATTACTAATCACGAGTGATGAAAAACTACAAAGCATTGATCTATCAACTCCCACGCCACAGCAGACGGTGCTGATCAATGGTCTTGATAGACCGGGTGGGCTAGCTTTTGATGATGGCCTACTTTATGTCACCATTGGTAATGCTTCGAGTAATGCATCATCCCAAGTAAATATATATATTTACGAAAACAATACTTTAGGCTCCCTAGTCGAAAGCGTTGCCCAAAATACTGCATTACGGTTACTCTCCGTCGCTCGCTTAAACGGTCAGACCTACGTATTGGAGAGAGCGGTCGATTTTGAGACGGACAAAGGATACTTACTAAGGGTGCAAGTGCCATCTTCCCTGCGCTCGGCAGCAAATCTCTCAAGGCTGAGCGCATATCCCAATCCTGCGACAAATTTGGTTACGGTGATGGGGGAAAGTGTCTTGAAGGCTCGGGCGATCGACGGTCTCGGGAGGGATATTTCGCTTCCTGCTCCGATTAACAATCAGGTCGATGTATCCTCCCTTCCAAGCGGACTTTACAGCCTATTAGTGAAATTGAGCAGTGGTAAGTTTGGCGTTGTTAGGCTTAACGTAGCCGGACGGTAGGTAGGAGATTAGATACCGAGAATACAATCCAAGCCATCAGTAAAGATGTCAAAGGTCAACCCCGGCGCCACGATGCGCGTATTGGGCGGAAACAACAAGGAGACCTAAACGGCAATCGCTACCGGACTGTGCAGGGGGTGATAGCCGATACTACAACAATCCGGATTAAAAATTAGATCCGCTAGTAAATGATCCAGATCCACCAGCATGGTAGCTAGCATAATGAGCCAGACCGCTTTCCACAAGGAACGAAAAAACAACCACCCGATTCAGCCCCAAGGCCAGGAAGTGAAGTCCGTAGTGCAACAGATCGGCGGCCCAGGAAGTCATCGTAAGCAGCCGTTGCGAAGGTTAATCAATTGGGAGGACTGGCTCATTAGCATGGGGTTTCGGTTCTGGGCTAGCGGCGAGAATTTCAAACTTTTCGTTTTGGGCCAGGTCCTCTACCCAGGCGTATTGCTGGCGAAGGCGGGTCCGTATAATTCAAATGGCGATTGGCTACGATCAGCAGCCTGCCCCGGGGCTTCAGTAAGCTGCGCGCCTTAAAGCAAAAGTTCATTTCGTGCATGTGGACACGGCGGCAGATCCAGTTAAATCAAAGGCTTACAGCATGGTGGAACAGTATCCGCTTTCCTTTACTGTAATTGCTCATCCGGTCCCTGCCTGGGGGTTAATACCTTTATCACTGAACGTGGCATGGATGTATTAGCCCTTTTTGTACCCAATCGCCGACTGCTCGAGCGGTTATTCCACCGGAGTTTTACCAAACAGATGGCTTTTCATACACAGGTGCCGCTTCTGGTTTTTAAAGACTGATCGCTTAATCTTATTTTTTGGCACGGTTGTTGGAGTTAAGTAAGTGGTTAATTAAGGTTAAAATAAGATTACGATTTGTTTAAAATGGCTCGCCTCAGGCGGGCTTTTTTTTTGCCATTTTAGAAAGCCTGCAGTTCCACCAGTTTTTGGTACTCTCCATCCTTTTGTAGTAAAGCATCATGAGTGCCCCGCTCCATAATCTGCCCGTCTCTCATTACAATGATCTCATCGGCATGCTGAATGGTGGACAAGCGGTGGGCGATGATAATAGAAGTCCGGTTTTTCATCAATTCCAATAATGCTTTTTGGACCAATTTCTCAGATTCGGAATCAAGGGCAGAAGTAGCCTCGTCCAAAATGAGAATAGGTGGGTTTTTCAGTATAGCTCGTGCGATGGTCAGGCGTTGCCGCTGCCCGCCGCTGAGTTTGGTACCGCGGTCGCCAATATTAGTTTGGTAACCCCGCTCAGCCGCTATGATGAAGTCGTGGGCATTCGCTGCCCGCGCAGCCGCTTCGACCTGTTCCTGCGTCACCCCTTCCATACCGAAGACGATATTATTGTAGATAGTATCGTTGAAGAGAATAGCTTCCTGAGAAACGATGCCCATGAGGTTGCGCAGGTCCCGGAGCCGGTAATCTCGTATGTTTTTGCCGTCCAGCAGAACCGCTCCCTGTTCCACATCATAGAAGCGGGGCAGGAGGTCTGCCAGGGTGGACTTGCCAGCCCCCGAGGCACCAATCAGGGCGACTACCCTGCCTTTGGGCAGGCTAAAGTTGATGTGTTTCAGTACCGGCCCTTCATCTTTGCGGTAAGCAAAAGTGACATCGCGGTATTCAATACCCTGCTTAAAGCCCTGCAGCGGTAGCGCGTCGGGCGTATCTTTGATTGCAACCGGCGCGTCCAGCAGAACCTCCATGCGGCGCATAGCACCTACGCCCTTTTGCACGTTGTAGACTGCCTTGGAGAGTTTTTTGGCAGGGTCGATTACATTGTAGAATGCAAAAATAAAAGTAAGGAAAGTTTCTGCCTCAAGCTGCCCGCTAAATACCTGCCGGGAGCCGTACCAAAGCAGCACAGCTACCGTGCCGATACCGAGGAATTCTGATAGGGGAGAGGCCAGGTCCCGCCGCCACAGCAGGCGCGTCAGCGAGCGCCGGTAGCCATCATTTTCTGCCCGGAACTTTTCGCGCTGATAATGCTCGGCATTAAACCCTTTGATAATGCGCAGCCCGCCCAGCCCTTCTTCCAGAATGGCGACGAGGTTGCCCAGCCGGTCTTGTACATCTGCTGACTTTTTCTTTAAGCGCCGGCCAATACCGCCAATAACAACGCCGGTAAAAATCATAAGCAGGAACACAAAACCCGTGAGGCCCGGGCTTACATATACCATGAAGCCCAGCGCCCCGATAATAATGAGCGGTTCCCTGAATACAGCTTCCAGGACATTAAGAATGCTCCACTCGACTTCCTGTACGTCGCTTGTCATGCGTGACATCAGGTCTCCCTTGCGCTCCTCGCTAAAGTAAGCGAGAGGCAGAGCCATGACCTTATCGTACATCTGCGCCCGCAGGTCACGGATGATACCGTTGCGCACCGGTGCCATGAAGAAGAGGGACAGGTAGCGGAAAAGGTTTTTGAGCAGGAAAACCGATAAAATGGCGGTACAGACAAAGATCAAAGCGGCTTCTTTACCCTGTACTACGACCAATTGGCTTATGTAATAATTGAAAGAAGCGGCGGCGCTTTCAATATCCCAGCTGAATGCCGGTTTTTCGAGGACCAACTCCCGCCGGTCGAACAGAATCTCTAGGAAGGGGACCAGCAATGGTATGCTCAGGGCTGTAAAAACAGCGGTCATGATATTGCTGAATATATTGAAACCTACATACGCCTTGTAATTGCGCATGTAGCCAAGCAATCGCCAAAAGCTGCTGCGTTCCTTTTTCATAATTGAGTTTATCAGGCTATTCTACTGGCTCCAAACGATAGCTGGTTTCTCCTTTCTTCAAAGTATATTTTACCGTTTGTGCCTCATCAGTACGTTGGCCATCCTGTGTGATCGGAAACTTACAGACCAACTTCGTTTCGGTCAGTTCGTAAGTGTCTCCGCCTTCGTAACCGCGTTGTGCAGTGTATGCTCTGGCTTCTGCCATATAAATTTGCCCGTAGGAGCGATTGCGGTAGGAAGCAAAAGCATACACGTTTTCCGTACCATCTTCCCGACGGGTAATGATGTAAACCTCCGGGTAGCTATCTTGGTTGAGGTCAGCGAGGGATGCACGTACCACCTGGCCTTCAACATCTACGGTAGTCTCCTCATTGCGTACACTCATCCCTTCCGTATTCAGCGTAAATGAATTGGGCATCGTGTTGGGAGCTTTCACGATAAAGGTAACGGGGCCCTCTGTCAACCTTTCTTCAAACGGCTCTTCAGTCACTGCCGCAGATTGCCGGGCCAGCTCAAGGTCTTCAGTTGTATTTTCCTCCTCGGGTTGTGTATTGTTTTCTGTTGGCGCAGTTGCTTCGGCAGGTGCCTCTGTTGTTGAAGAAGCTGTGCCCGGCGTTTCAGCACTGCCCCCACAGCTGTAAATCAGTACGGCAAGGGCAAAGAGCCCTGTGGAAATTGACTTCATTGGGTGGTAATTTTAGGATAAAAAAAACAACAGGTTTGCCGGGCGGAGTATTTCACCTGGCAAACCTGCAATCTAAAAATCAGTAAACGCTAGTTCACTTCTTTTTTTTCGGCTTTTCGGGCTGTAGCTCGAAATCGTTGAGGAAGCCGGTATGGAAATCACCGGAGCGGAACCGCTCGTCCTTCATCAGTTGCTGATGAAAGGGAACTGTGGTTTTTACGCCTTCGATGATGAATTCGTCCAATGCGCGCTCCATTTTTTTAATACACTCCTCCCGGGTAGGTGCCCGGCAAATGAGCTTGGCTATCATGGAGTCGTAGTACGGGGGGATGGTATAACCCGCGTATACGCTCGTGTCTACCCGCACACCGTGCCCTTTAGAGCTGTGAAAAGAAGTGATTTTACCAGGGCTTGGCCGGAATCCGTTGAACGGATCCTCTGCATTGATGCGGCACTCAATAGCATGTGCATTGGGGTAGTAGTTCCCCCCTTTAATGAGTTCCCCGGCAGCAATTTTTATTTGCTCTTTGATCAGGTCATGATCAATAACCTCTTCCGTCACAGGGTGTTCCACCTGAATACGGGTATTCATTTCCATGAAGTAGAAGTTACGGTATTTATCCACCAGGAACTCCACGGTGCCCACGCCTTCGTATTTGATGGCTTCTCCGGCTTTGACAGCTGCATTTCCCATTTTTTCGCGGAGCTCATCAGTCATGAAAGGAGAGGGGCATTCTTCCACTAGCTTTTGGTGGCGCCGCTGAATAGAGCAGTCCCGTTCAGAAAGGTGGACTACTTTGCCTTTTTGGTCACCGGCAATTTGGAATTCGATATGGCGGGGCTCTTCGATAAACTTCTCGATGTAAATACCATCATTACCGAAAGAGGCCTTTGCTTCCTGACGGGCACGTTCCCAGTTGGGCTCAAACTCTTTTTCTTCCCAAACAACACGCATCCCTTTTCCGCCACCACCTGCCGTAGCCTTAAGGATGACCGGATAGCCAATCTCTTCCGCCGTTTTAAGCCCCGACTTGGTATCTTTGACCAAGCCTTCAGAACCGGGTATAACCGGTACCCCAGCTTTGATCATAGTTTCTTTGGCCGTGATTTTATCCCCCATTTTTCGGATCTGGGCAGGTGTAGGGCCTATGAATTTAATGCCGTATTCGGCGCATACCTCTGCAAAATCTGCATTCTCAGCCAGGAAACCATAACCGGGGTGTACTGCATCCGCGTTGGTGATTTCCACAGCCGCCATGATTCTAGGTACACTGAGATAGGACTCTGCTGAGGAGGGCGGTCCGATACACACGGCTTCATCAGCGAAGCGGACATGGAGGCTTTCCTTATCGGCAGTAGAGTATACGGCAACCGTCTTGATGCCCATTTCCCGGCAGGTGCGGATGATCCGGAGAGAAATTTCTCCACGGTTGGCTATGAGTACTTTTTCAAACATAAAACCATTCAATTGGATGAGCAGCTAAGGGCTGTTGCCCTCGCAGCGATAGGTGTTTTAAACAGCAATTTAGCCCTTAGGGTCAACCAGGAATAGTACCTGATCGTACTCTACTGGCTGTGCATCTTCAACCATGACCTTAACAACCTTACCCCCAATTTCGGATTCGATTTCATTGAAGAGCTTCATGGCTTCTACGATACAGACTACTTGTCCGACGTCTATTGTGTCCCCTACCTTAATGTAAGGCGGTTTTTCCGGGCTGGAAGACCGGTAGAAAGTGCCCACAATAGGAGAACGCACTTCCTGATAGTTAGATTCATCTTCCTTGCCTTCCTGTGCCGGAGCGTCCGGTTTGGCTGGTTCTGCTTCCTGCGTAGCTGGCGGCGGCGGTGGTGCCTGCGCATACGGCTGCTGGACAGGTGGAGACATTTGAATGATGGGCGCTGTGGCAGAAGGGGCAGAAGTAGGGGGCATAGCGCCCTGAGCCTGTTGCCTCTGTCTCGCCTTTTGGTGTTTATTAGTACGGATGGAAAGCTCAAACTCTCCGTCCTTCATTTTGAATTCGGTCAGGCTGGATTTGTTGATGAGCTTGACCAGCTCCTGGATGTCCTTAAAAGTCATAGGTGTTATTGTTTTACGCGTTCCATGTAAGCGCCGGATTCGGTCTCGATCTTTACTTTGTCGCCCTGATTGATAAACAGGGGCACCCGAACTTCCGCACCGGTTTCTACGGTAGCCGGCTTTAGCGTATTGGTTGCTGTATCGCCTTTGACACCAGGCTCTGTGTAAGTCACCTCTAAAATGATGTACTGGGGCATCTCCATGGTCAGCGGCACTTCCCGGTCAGCGTGGTAGATAATATCAACTTCCATGCCTTCTTTTAGGAACGCTGCGTGCTCGACGATACTACCGTTCAATGCAACCTGCTCATAGGTTTCATTATTCATGAAGTGGTAACCCATGTCGTCGCTGTAAAGGTACTGGAACTTGCGGCGCTCCACACGGACTTCTTCAACCTTGTGACCGGCTGAGAACGTATGGTCCAGTACTTTGCCTGAGGTCAGGCTCTTAATCTTGGTACGTACAAACGCCGCACCTTTTCCGGGCTTAACGTGCTGGAACTCAATGATAGTGAAGATATCATGATTATGATCAATGCACATGCCTTTACGGATGTCAGAAGTTGTAGCCATTTGCTATATCTTGCGTTTTATTTGGTATTCAAATTGCGATGCAAAGATAGAAAAATCCAAAGACTTGAAGCGAGGCTGTTATTCTTCGAGGCGGACATAGTGCCACTTCGCTGAAGAACTAAACCTAAAAACCGGTCGGCTTAGTAGGCCCACTTCACATAGATCGCTCCCCAGGTGAATCCGCCACCGAAAGCCGTAAGGATGATATTATCTCCTTTTTTCAACTGATCCTCCCAGTCCCACAAGCAAAGGGGTAGGGTGGCTGCTGTTGTGTTGCCGTACTTTTGGATGTTGACCATGACGCGTTCCATTGGGAAATCAGCCATGCGTGCGACGGTCTCGATAATCCGCTTATTGGCCTGATGTGGCACGAGCCAGGCAATATCGTCAGTTGCTAACTGATTGCGGCGCATCACCTGTGTAACAACATCCGACATACCGGATACGGCTGCTTTGAAGACCGGTCTGCCATTCTGAAAAACGAAATGCTCCCCGTTGGCAACGGTTTCTGCTGTAGCGGGATAGCGGGAACCACCAGCTTTCTGATGTAGATACTGGCGCCCGGCGCCGTCGCTCTTTAGCAGAGCGTCTATCACACCGACGGGTTCTTCGGTCGCCTCCAGCATAACTGCTCCTGCCCCGTCTCCGAAGATGACACAGGTCGTCCGGTCCGTATAGTCAATAATGGAAGACATCTTATCAGCCCCGATGACCATCACTTTTTTATGTGCCCCTGATTCGATAAAACGGGTAGCGGTTGTCAGTGCGTAGAGGAAGCCGGAACAAGCGGCGTGGATGTCATAGCAGAAGGCGTTCTTCATGCCTGTTTCGTCAGCAATGATATTGGCAGTGTCCGGGAATACCATGTCAGGCGTTACCGTTGCGCAGATGACCAGCTCTACTTCGCCGGGGTCCGTATCTGTCTTTTCCAGTAAACCCTTCACCGCTTCAATGCCCATGACGGAGGTGCCTTGCCCTTCGCCTTTGAGAATGTGCCGCTGCTCAATGCCGGTGCGGGATCGAATCCACTCATCGTTGGTATCGACTATGGTTTCCAGCTCAGCGTTGGTCAGGATGTAATCGGGCACATACCCTTGTACGCCAGTTATGGCAGCGTGTATTTTGGCCATAGTTTCCTTGTAAATTGTTGCTTATCCGTTTTGACGGGGCTACTACAAAATGGCAGTCCCTAAAAATGAGGAGCAAGGTAGGAAAATCTTGGGGAGTAGGCAATTTATTGGAGGGGCAGTAAGCAGGTACGACTTAGCACACTGTAAAACAAGTAACTTTTCATTTTGGCAGTGCATTTTGGCGAAATGCTGCGTTGATCGATCAGTCAGGTAGCTATGGCTATCTTGTCCAAGCTTTAGGGCCCCTTTACCCCAAAGCTTGGAGGATGCCTTACCTTTCACCAAAATGCCCGTCCCAAAAAAAATAAAGAACTTATATTTACAGTGTACTTAGCGGTCTTCCGAGATAGCCCATAGCCCGGCAAAGGTCAGTATGCCATTTAGTGCGATGATCAGGAAGCCAAACTGAAAGCCCATAAACAGCACTTCAGAGTTGATATTGAGGACATAAGATAAAATAGGCGCAGCAATACAAACGGGGATAACGAGACGCGGATTCACTACCCGTTTAGTGATGAGTCCAAAGGTGAATAGCCCAAGGATAGGGCCGTATGTATACCCGGCAGCCTTGAAGAGTTGGCTGATGACATCTTTGTTGTTTAGGGCATTGAATGCTATAATGATGATGAGCAGCAATACAGAAAATCCGACATGCACGAACAGGCGCGTCCGCTGTTGTTCCTGCTCGGGCGCTTTACTTTTCTCAAAATTCAGGAAGTCTACACAAAAAGAAGTGGTCAGGGCAGTCAGAGCGGAGTCCGCACTGGAGTAGGCGGCGGCAATCAGACCGAGCACGAAGAAGATCCCTATCGCTGGGGGCAGATGGTTAAGCGCAATCATAGGAAAGAGCTCGTCGGTACGTTCGGGTATATCCAGGCCAATACTCGCGGCGTAAATGTAGAGTAACGCGCCGAGCGAAAGGAACAAAAACTTTGCAACTACAAGTACGCTGCTGAAGACGTACATATTCTTCTGGGCGTCCCCGATGTTTCTGCAGCTCAGGTTCTTCTGCATCATATCCTGGTCAAGGCCCGTCATAACGATAGTGATCAGCGCCCCGCTAATAAACTGCTTAAAGAAGTTGTTGGGGTCATTCCATCCCCCTTCGAAGAAAAACATTTGGGAATAATCGCTGGACCGGACCATAGCCACCATACCGCTAATGTCTGTCTCCATAGCCTTACCTATAAAGATAATAGTGAGCACTACCGCCGAGATCATCGCTACGGTTTGTAAGGTGTCTGTCCAGACGATGGTATTGATACCACCTTTGAAAGTATAGACCCAGATCAGGACGATGGTGACGGCAACGGTGGCGAAAAAAGGCACGCCGAAGGGGCCCAGAACAAAGGTTTGGAGCACAATAGCCACGAGGTAGAGCCGGAAAGCCGCGCCGATGGTACGCGATAGCAGGAAGTAAGCCGCACCGGTTTTGTAAGCTTCGAGCCCCAGCCGTTCTTCCAGATAACCATATATAGAGGTCAGATTTTTCTTGTAGTACAGCGGCAGCAGGACTTGTGCAATAACCACATAGCCGAGGATGTACCCAAAGACCATCTGCATATAAGAGAAGGCCTGGTTCTCTCCATTTGCGCCTACGACGCCCGGAATTGATATAAAGGTCACTCCGGATAGGGTCGCCCCAACCATTCCAATGGCAACAAGGGGCCAGGGAGAGTTACGGCCGGCAAGGAAGAAATCAGCGTTGCTTGCTTTTCGGCCCGTGAAATACGAAATAGAGATCAGCACAATAAAGTAAACAGCGATGATCCCGAGTATGATAGTTGGCGTCAGTTGACTAAGCATAGGTTTTATCTTGGTGGCTTCCACTTGCCTGCAACGACCCGGCTTATTGGTCGAGGACTGGTCAGTAATCGTTGCTGTTTTGGTTATTAAGCGTGTTGGGACTTTAGTAATCAGTCTGTCCCGGTGTGCCGGGACATTTTTTGATCAGAAGACCAAAACCCTAAGACGCTCTGAGCCCTTCGTTTACACTACGTTGAGCGCAAATAACAGAGGGTGTTTTTAACTTTAGCAAGTGGATTCAGCAAGGCAAATATAGTAGATTCTCCGATAAATGGAAGGTGTGGCGTGCAGGTATCCGGCTTGTAGCTGCATATGTGTAGAAGACTTTCACCGTATAAGCGGGGGAGCAGCTGCGATTTGGCTGAATTGCCTATTCGGTTCCTGAATAGAAAGTGTATATTTGACGAAAGCTAATAACCTATGTATCGTCTGCTTACACTGTTGCTTTTGGCAGTATTTCTGATGAATTGTTCGGGAGGAGCGGACCGTGATACAAAGGTGCAGGAATCATCTGAGCCGTCCGAGCCCGCTGCTCCAACCTTTAACGAGGATGAAGCCATTTTGCAATTATCGGCCTATTTGATTGCCGAGCCGGCCTCCCTGGCTGAGCAGCAGCAAAATGCAATAGTAAACCATGCGATCGACGAGATCATTCCGCTGCAGCGGACCAACGCCGGCTTATTTTACCGTATCCTGGACCAAGGAAGTGGGCAACCCCTGGAATGGGGCGACTACGTGACGGCGCATTATAAAGGCTACCTGCTGAACGGGAAGGTTTTCGACTCTTCCTATCGCAAAGAGCGCCCGATGAAGTTCTATATCGGCAATATGATAAAGGGTTGGAATGAAGGGTTGCAGCTGGTCAATGAAGGAGGGCGTATACAGCTTTTTATTCCTTCCCGGTTGGGCTACGGAGAAAAAGGTGTGGCGGATGGCAAAGATGGTTATCTTATCCCGCCGGATACGCCTCTGGTATTTGAAGTTGAGGTACTGGGGGTTGAAGAAAAAGCGAAATGAAGGCAAAAGCCGAGCTTTACCTCTGGCGGGTCATTCCGCATAAGCTCTGTTTTTACCGTTATTTAGTAGATGGGAAGCGAACTTCGGACAAGTTTGGAGCTGAAAACAAAGTACCCGTAACCCGGCAATACAACAATTATCCGATTCACCCGATTATTAAAATAGAAACTACTTAAAACCGGAAAGCAATCTATGGATCTTAGACAAGCCAAAATCACACTGGAAAAAATCAATGACCTTTTCTACAGTCTGGAAAGAGACGCTTCCAATGTCTCCTCCATTGAGCGCGACCTCATGCGCGGTTATATCCAGCAATTTTACGAACACTTTTTGAAGGGCGCAGCTGCAGAGAAGGTATCTGAAGTGCCTGCCCGCGAAAAGGCACCGGTGCGCCGCAGTTATACGCCGCCCCGGATTATCGAAATACCGGATACCCCACGTGATGCCAATAGTGCGCCCAAGCCGGACCCTACCCGCCGGCCCAATCCGCAACCACAACCGCGTCCGGAGCCTAAACCAGAGCCGGACCCTAAGCCAGATCCCCGGCCAACGCCACCACCGCCACCACGTCCGGAACCCAGCCCGGAGCCACGAAAGCCAGAGCCGGTCAAGGTTGCCGAACCTGTAATGAATCCAAGGCCTTCTATTCAGGAAGTGCCCGCTAGCCTAAAGCACCTTTTTACGTTCAAGGAAGCAACCGAGCTGTCGGAAAAACTCAGTGAGCGCCCGGTGCCGGACCTGACTAAAGCGCTTGCCATCAATGACCGCCTGCTCTATATGAATGAACTATTTGGGCGCGACTTGAACGCACTGAATGATTCACTGAGCAAGCTCAATCAAATGAATAGCATGGAGGAGGCCCGGGGGCTGATCGTAAAAATGGCTGAACGTTATGATTGGGGGGCAGAAGAAAGAGAGGAAACCGCTCGTGATTTTATCCGCCTGGTCCGGCGTAAGCATCAGTAGGCTCCGACTTTGATAAAAGTCACTGCCTGATGTTTTTCTTACATTTACTTTCGCATCAAATCAGAAACACGATCAGATCATGAAGAAAATTGCTGTCTTTACTTCGGGAGGTGATGCACCAGGAATGAATGCTTGTATCCGTGCCGTCGTCCGTTCCACACTCCGCTATGGTCATAAGGCAACAGGGATTTACCGGGGGTATCAGGGGATGATAGATGGAGACTTCTGGGAAATGGAAGCACATTCTGTTAGTAATATCATTCAGCTGGGGGGGACCATTTTGCGTTCTGCCCGCAGTGAGGACTTTCGCACCTCGGAAGGCCGCGCCAAAGCCTACAAGAATCTCCGCGCTAATGAGATTGATGGGATTGTGGCTATCGGCGGCGATGGTAGCTTTACCGGTGCACGGGTTTTTATGGAGGAGTACCCCGACATTCTTATGGTAGGCTGTCCGGGGACAATTGATAATGACCTTTACGGTACCGACTACACCATTGGCTACGATACAGCGATCAATACCGCAATGAGCGCTGTTGATAATATTAAGGATACTGCCAACGCCCATGACCGATTGTTCTTCGTGGAAGTAATGGGGCGCGATGCAGGTTTTATCGCTATGAATGTTGGATTGGCTACAGGTGCAGAAGCCGTATTGGTACCCGAGAGCCGTACCGATGTGAAAAGCCTGATTGATACCCTCAACAGCAATTACAGCAATAAGAAAAATTCCAGTATAGTGGTGGTAGCCGAAGGCGACGATAACGGCGGCGCATTTAAAATCGCCGAAGAAGTGAAAAAACACTGTCCCTACGAAACGAAGGTAACCATCCTGGGCCACCTGCAGCGTGGCGGCCGGCCAACGTGCATGGACCGGGTAAGATCGAGCCGTATGGGCGTGGCGGCGGTAAACGCCTTGCTGGAAGGCAAATCAGGCGTGATGATTGGCGAAATTAATGGCGCAATTGCCTACACGCCATTCGATCAGGCCATTAAGTACCACAACGAGATCAACCCTATGCTGCTGGAAATGGTTGATATACTATCCTGACACTAAAGTAATAAAGATGAGTACTGCTCTGGATCAAGCCTCCCGCAATTTCAAAAGTGCCCTTAAAGTCGCACTGTGGACGGTGGGTATCATCTGGGGCATTCATTTGCTGCAGGTGCTGACAGGTGCCGACTATGGCACAATGGGTATCTACCCGCGCCGGCAATTTGGGCTCAAAGGTATCCTCTTTTCGCCCCTCCTGCACTCCGGCTGGAAGCACCTGATTGCGAATACGCCGCCCCTTTTTGTCCTTACGGGCATTATGTTTTTCTTCTATCGCCGGGTGGCTGTGGCGAGCTTTACTGCCATCTATTTCCTGACTGGCCTGGCCGTCTGGAGTTTTGCCCGGCCCGATGCTTTTCATATTGGAGCGAGCGGTGTCGTTTATGGCTTGGTCGCTTTTGTATTCTGGACCGGTATTTTCCGGCGGAATATCCGCTCTATTGTACTTTCCCTGATTGTAGTGGTTTACTACGGCGGTATGTTTGCTGGCATTTTGCCTACAGAGGAGCGCGTGTCCTGGGAAAGCCACCTCTTTGGTGCCCTGGTTGGCATCTTTGTGGCTTTTTGGTTTAAAAACCGCATCGAGCCCGAAGAAAAGCGCCCCACCTGGTCCTGGGAACAGGAAGGCGAAGCTGAAAAGCGCTATTTCCTGGAACGGGATGCCTTTAACAAAACCAAAACAGAGCGCGAACAAGAAAAGGAAAGAGATGGCGACGGTTGGTATTCTACCCGAACCTGGTAACCTATGAAAGCCCCAAACGCTAAACAGCCAGATACCTTATATACCCGCCTGTTTGCCAGGCTCTATGACCCGGTCATGGAAAAACTGGAAGCCCGGTTTTTGATGAATATGCGCCAATCGTTGCTGCAGCAGGCGGAGGGCAGAGTCCTGGAAGTCGGAGCAGGCACAGGCGTGACTTTCCCACTCTACAGAAAAGACGCAGAAGTCCTGGCTATTGAGCCCGCACAGGCGATGGCGGCGCAGGCCCAACTGGTACTGCAAAGTATGGATGCTTATCACATCCAACTGTTGGAAGCCGGAGTGGGAGATACTTCAGTAGCAGCCCAATTGGACGAAAATGCTTTGGATACAATTGTCAGCACGCTGGTCCTCTGTACGATCCCGGACCTGGAGCAGGCACTGCGAAGCTTTCGGTATTGGCTGCGCCCCGGTGGGCAACTGCTGGTCTTGGAGCACATCCACGATGACCGGCAGCCGCAGCGATGGATACAGTCTGCTATGACGCCGGTCTGGAAGCACCTGGCCGAGGGCTGCTACCTCAATCGCCGAACCGATGAATTGCTGAAAGATTATGGATTTGAAGTGGTGAAGGAAGATTATCACTATACCCGATGGGTACCTTTCTATACGGCTGTACTGCGTATGGGCTAACTTTTCGAGGAATAGACTTGATACGTTGAGCGCATTTAGGTTGAAAAACCCGGTTTTTGATGCGATCAGAATTTTTGGCCCATTTTTTTTCAGTTTTATAATTTAGTAGTACTCAATCAGGATAGCTTAGTTAAAACCATGTCTTTCAAAGGGTTTCGTTAATATTTATTTTGTATTTCCGGTTAAATTTCTGTTAAGGGACCATAAAATTGCGGCCTTCGCTCGCATTTGTCCTGAGATGCCCTTATATTTGAATTATTATTGTCTGAGTCACGAACATTTTTTCAATAAAAACTAGGTCTATAGAAAGTAACTTCTACACTAATAAGAATTGCGACATATTTATCCCATAACGCTAATTTGATTTTAGTTATGCAAGTTACACCAATGAACGACCAGCAGTTGATTACGAATTATTTGTCTGGTGACGATACAGCATTCGAAGAATTGCTCTCCCGCCATAAACAACGAATTTACACTTCCATTTATCTTTTCGTTAAAGATCAGAGCCTGGCTGAGGATATCTTCCAGGAAGTCTTCATAAAAATTATCGACACCCTGCGCAAGGGCAAATACAACCACGAGGGTAAATTCCTGCAGTGGGCACTACGTATTTCCTACAACATGTGCGTGGATTACTTCCGCCGCAACAAGCGTCGCCCGAAGGTGTCCCCAACCGAAACCTTCGACATTTTTGATGTACTGCAATCTTCTGAGCGCAACGCTGAGCAAGGCATTATCCGCAGTCAGACTCACGATAAAATCCGGTCACTGGTGGATATGCTGCCGCCTGAGCAGCGCGAGGTGGTCATCCTGCGTCACTATGCCGACATGAGCTTTAAGGAAATTGCCAAGCTGACCCGGGTGAGCATCAACACTGCTTTGGGCCGTATGCGCTACGCGCTGATCAATATTCGCAAATTAGTAGAAGAGCGCGAAATCGTGCTACAGTAAACGCATAACAAAAACTACCACTGTTCCTGACGATTGTCAGGAGCAAGTGCCCGGATTTTCCCGGGCAACCATTCTCCTCATGCCTGAAAATCCTTAAACCAAAATTTTGAAGCCGGTAGCTTTGCTGCCGGCTTTTTTGGTTTAAGGATTTACGCAGGTAGAAGGTATTTTCCCGCCCCCACACAACCCTCGCCCCCCTCCGCTGTTCTACTAAAGTAAAAAACTTTAACCTGCATCTATGTCCAAAAAAGCGACGACGCCAACGCTTGACAAGCCCAGTGAACAGAACCTTAAAGAGGTGATCCGAATTAAGGGCGCCCGGGCCAATAACCTCAAAAATGTCAGCCTTGACATTCCTAAGAATCAACTGGTGGTCGTAACCGGCGTGTCCGGTTCCGGTAAGTCTTCCATCACCATGGATACGCTCTTCGCCGAGGGGCAGCGCCGCTACGTAGAGAGCCTGTCGAGCTACGCCCGGCAATTCCTCATGCGGATGAAGAAGCCGGATGTGGACTACATCAAAGGTATTTGCCCGGCCATCGCGATTGAACAAAAGGTGAGTACGAGCAATGCCCGCTCTACGGTGGGCACGCTTACCGAGATCTACGATTACCTTCGCATCCTTTACGCACGGGTGGGGCGCACCTATTCCCCGGTTTCCGGTGCCGAGGTGCGCAAGCACGAAGTGAGCGATGTAGTGGACTACATTAATGGTTTCGAAGAGGGCACCAAGGTGCAGTTGTTTATCCCGCTGCCTTACAAATACAAAGACCGCCTGGTGAAGCAGGAGGTGGAGCTGCTGCTGCAAAAAGGCTACACCCGCCTGCAGGTGGAAGGAGAATTACAGTACGCTGAGGACCTGCTGGAATCCGGCGCGGTTTACCTGGATAAAAAGCTGGGCGAGATCGAAGATCAGGGTATCCGTATTTTGATCGACCGCTTTGTGGTGAAGCACGAAGACGAAGAAAACAATAAGCGCATCGCCGATTCTGTACAAACGGGTTTTTACGAATCGGAAGGGGAGTGCATCGTCGATATTATCGGAAAGGAAGAGCGGGGCTTTAATAACCGCTTTGAGCTGGACGGCGTTACCTTCCTGGAGCCTACGCCACAGCTATTCAACTTCAACAATCCCTACGGTGCCTGCCCGACCTGCGAAGGCTTCAGCAAAGTCATGGGTATTGATGAGGATAAGGTGGTGCCCGATCAGTCCAAGTCCGTCTACGAGAAAGCCATCGCCTGCTGGCGGGGCGAGAAGTACGGCCGCTGGCTGGATCATTTCCTGCAAGCCGCCCATCACTTCGACTTTCCGGTCCACACGCCTTACCAGGACCTCACCAAAGCGGAGCGCCGCCTGCTTTGGAAAGGCAATCAGTATTTCGACGGCATCAATGATTTCTTTTCGGAGCTGGAGCAGAAAATGTACAAAATCCAGAACCGCGTGATGATGGCGCGCTATCGGGGCCGCTCTGCCTGCCCAACCTGTGAGGGCGGGCGCCTGCGGCAGGAAGCCACTTACGTGAAAATCGAGGGCTCTCCTATCACCGATCTGGTAGACATGCCGGTGGATGAATTGCTGGAACACCTGCATAGCCTCGAGCTGAATGAGTACGATCAGCAAATTGCCAAACGGCTGCTGCTGGAAATCAACAACCGCCTGCAGTTTATGAGCGATGTGGGGCTGACCTACCTGACCCTGGGCCGGATTTCTTCGACGCTAAGCGGAGGAGAAACACAGCGGATCAACCTGACCCGTACGCTGGGCAGTAACCTCACAAGCTCTATGTACATCCTGGATGAGCCCAGCGTGGGGCTGCACCCCCGGGACACGAACCGCCTGGTACGCGTGCTGCGTTCGCTGCGCGATCTCGGTAATACCGTCATCGTGGTAGAGCACGAGGAAGACATCATTGAAAGCGCCGACTACCTGATTGATATTGGTCCGGCCGCGGGCATCCACGGTGGCGAAGTGGTCTTCGCCGGCCCGTACGAAGGCATTTATTCAGAAGCCACCGAAAGCCTAACCACTAAGTACATGAGTGGCCGGATGAGTATTCCGGTGCCAACGCACCGCCGTAAATCTGCCAATTACATTGAAGTGCAAAGGGCAAGACAGCATAACCTCAAAAATATCACCACCCGCTTCCCGCTCAATACCCTGACAGTGGTTACGGGCGTTTCCGGCTCCGGCAAGACTACTTTGGTGAAGCAAATTCTGTACCCTGCACTGAAAAAGCACCTGGGCGAAAGCTATTCCCAGGCACCCGGGCAGTTCGATCAGCTGGCGGGCAGTGTCGATACCATCACACAGGTAGAAATGGTGAGCCAAAGCCCTATCGGAAAATCCTCCCGCTCCAATCCGGTCACTTACGTCAAAGCCTACGATGGCATCCGCAAACTGATGGCCAATCAGCAATTGTCAAAAATTCATGGGTTTAAGCCTAAACACTTTTCCTTTAATGTGGATGCGGGGCGCTGCGACACCTGCAAAGGCGAGGGCGAACAGGTCGTGGAAATGCAGTTTCTGGCCGATGTGCGCCTGGAGTGCGAATCCTGTGGCGGTAAGCGATTTAAGCAGGAAGTGCTGGATGTGCAGTACAAAGGCAAGAGCATCTACGATATTCTGGAGCTGAGCGTGGAAGAGGCGCTGGAATTCTTTGCGGAGGAAAAAGACGTCATCAGTAAATTACAACCGCTCTACGATGTTGGTCTCGGCTATGTTCATCTGGGGCAATCGTCGAGTACCCTTTCCGGAGGCGAGGCACAGCGGGTCAAGCTGGCGTCTTTCCTGACGCGGGAGCGAGCCAACGAGCATATCCTGTTCATTTTTGATGAGCCCACCACCGGGCTGCACTTTCACGACATCCGCAAGCTGCTGGACGCGATGAATGCCCTGGTGGAAAACGGGCATACCGTAATGGTCGTCGAGCACAATATGGAGGTCATCAAGAACGCCGACTGGGTGGTGGATTTAGGGCCGGGCGGCGGCAAGGATGGCGGTGATCTGGTCTTTCAGGGTACGCCCGAGGAGCTGTCAGAGGTAGAGGCTTCCTATACCGGGCAGTTTTTGAAGGCTAAGCTGGAAACATAAAAATTGCTACCTTCACCATCTGAAAAAAACCAACAAATATGGGACTATTAGATGGAAAAGTAGCGCTGGTGACCGGTGGTTCCCGGGGCATCGGTGCCGCGATTGTGCGCCGGTTTGCCGAGCAGGGGGCGAATGTGGCTTTCACCTACCGCTCCTCCGCTGAGCAAGCTAATGCATTGGCCGCCGAACTTGAAAAACTGGGCGTTACTGCCAAAGCTTACCAATCTGATGCAGCTGATTACGAAGCGGCTGAAATCCTGACTAAGGAAGTACTGGAAGCTTTCGGGCAGGTGGATATCCTGGTCAACAACGCCGGCATCACTAAAGATACGTTGATGCTCCGTATGACGGAAGCACACTGGGATGATGTTATACAGACCAACCTGAAGTCGATCTTCAACCTAACCAAGCACCTTATTCGTCCGATGATGAAAAACCGCAGTGGCTCTATCATCAATATGAGCTCCATTGTGGGTATGACGGGCAATGCTGGTCAGGCCAACTACGCCGCTTCTAAGGCTGGCATACTTGGCTTCACGAAGTCAATTGCAAAGGAAATGGGTTCGCGCAACATCCGTTGTAACGCCATTGCCCCCGGTTTCATTGAAACAGACATGACAGAGAACCTCGATGACAAGGTCAAAGAAGGTTATCTGCAAAACATTCCTATGAACCGCCTCGGCAAAGCTGAAGAGGTGGCAGATGTTTGCGTATTCCTGGGCTCCGACCTGTCAACTTATCTTTCCGGACAAGTCATTAGTGTTTGCGGAGCACTGAATACATAGTATACCCAGTATCCTCTGTTCTAAGAGAATAAGGAAAGGAGCCGGGGCCTAAACCCCGGCTTTTTCCCAAGCAAATCGTAACAAACTTTCGTGAATCTTATTTTGAGTCTTAATATTAATGTTAAGGCTCCTCCATCCGTCATTCTTTGTAAAGTGCAGCTAGTGCCTGCACGGATTTACGGGTTAGGAGCAGCTGTCTGGCATTAATGGTGTAATGACAGCCAAGGATGTCGTCGTGGCGATGAACGGCTTTGGACAAGCATAGCTTCTCCATCTGCAACTCCAGTACATCAGTACTGTATTGAGTGTGCAGGGCAATGTCCATCAACTTGCTTTTTCCATTTTTTCGGAGGAATTCCAAAATTCTGAAAGAAACAGGACGCTCAAGGGTTTCCAAGGTTTCAATAGCTCGATCAAGTTTGTTTGTACTTACGGCTTTGATAGTGTTCCATGTGTGCATGGGTGAAAACTTTAGACAGTTTCACAATAAGGTTTCAATAAGTAGTGTGCATAACTCCTGTAACCTGTAAGACTCATACTGGCTTAAATGAGCATATATACAGGTCAATCTATCCAAAAGGTTGCCCAAATGAAAAGAACGGAGTTCTTCAATTAGAGTCTGTTTGGAGACCGTTTGCAACGCAAAGGTTGCTCCAAATAGGCTCTTAGTACTACAACGCAAGCGCTGTAGCCTGTGTAGTGTAAATTGAAGTTGGTGTTGTGATTGGTGTGTAGTAGCCGTTTACTTAGTGCGGGATGGGGGGATAAAGCAGTTCAGTAGGTTTGTGGTAACAAATCTAAAAGTAAGATTTTAAATATCCTAAGTTTTTGAATTAAAATTTTTTTATATACGAATGATTGATTACGGATTTTCAATCCGCTGCTGTGATTTCTTAAGCTTTTTAAAGCCGTGAAAACTGTACAGTGTAGATGTTATCTGTCTGACAATCAAGGATGTATTAGCGTGCTTATTTGTTGAAGGGTAGTCTGAGCAGGGGAGGAGGGGGGATCTGCACAAATGATTTATTTTCTAATACGATACCGGGCGTAAATTTGTTACACTTCAGGTTGGAATAGTGGCCTGTTTTTTTCTTATCGTCTGTATTTTTGAGGAATAATACAAAAAACGCTACGAGCGTGTTGGGGTTTTGGTCTTCTGATCGAAAACTTGCAATTTTTTGATTAGACGAGGTACGGAAACCGGAGTTTAGCCATAGCTAAATAAGGATTTACGAAACGAAGTATAAGCAAAAAAGTGTAGTTTGCAGACTGATTACTAAAGTCCCAACACGCTCTAAACAAAAAGACCTATGCCCATTAGAATGGATAAAGACGACCCGCAACCTTCGCGGGGTAATGGAGGAAATAAAGGAGGAGGCGGGAAAGGTAACTTCCTGATCCGACTGTTACCATTGCTCATCATGTTTTTGGTGCGCCGCCCTAAGCTTATTATACCGGCGTTGCTGATCGGCGGGGTTTGGTACTTTTTCTTTGGCGGCAGTGAAATGCTCAGTGGCGGATACGCTGCGCCGGATGCAGACCAGGTGGCAGCATTTTCGATTGGAGCGACACTGGACCCTGCTGAATATGATAAAGCTCAGGTTTTTGAACCGGTAAGCTACGGCTATGGTGCACAATCGGGGCTGCCTCAAAAAGCTTCTCTGGAGCAGTATGCGCCTACCTGCAAACATCAGGGAAAGCAGGGTTCCTGTGTAGGATGGGCCAGTGCTTACGCAGCGCGTAGTATTCTGGAGGCACAATCTACCGGGCAGTCTGCCGACCGCGTGGCCTTTAGTCCGGCGTATCTGTACAATCAGATTGCTCTTTCGGGCTGTCAGGGCGCTTACATGAACGAGGCTATGAAAGCCATGAAGCAATACGGCGGCTTACCTTTCAAGGAGTTCAGTTATGATGAACGGACTTGCAGCAAGGCGCCGTCGAGCCAGCAAAAACAGGCTGGTCAGCGCTACCGCATCCATGGGTACGATCGCTTGTCTGTAGGCGCTTCCGACTACAAAACTGACCTGAACGGCATCAAACAGCATATCGCACAGGGCTATCCGGTGGTGATTGGCATGATGGTCGGCGGCAGCTTTATGCAAAATATGATGGGCCAGCCTCTTTGGCAGCCTTCGCAGCGTGATTACGGTATGCGGGGCTTCGGTGGCCATGCCATGTGCGTAATTGGTTACGACGATGACTATCAGGGTGGGGCCTTTCAGATTATGAACTCCTGGGGCTCGCAGTGGGGAAAAAACGGGAACGCCTGGATCCGCTACAAGGACTTTGACTACTTCAACAAAGAGGCTTACGCAATGTATCCACCGCCCACTGCCCAAGACCGAAAGCAGATGGCCGTGGAGTTTGGCCTGTACGATACACAAGCTCAACAAACACTGAAGCTAAAGCGTAAGGATGATATGACTTTCCGCACGGCCAGTCCTATTCGGAAAGGAGATAAATTTAAGGTGCTGATTGCCAACTCTGTAGCGTGTTACACTTACGTGTTCGGGCAGGAAACGGATGGGTCGAGCTATGTCCTCTTCCCCTACACCCCAAAACACTCCGCCTACTGTGGGGTGACCGGCACACGGCTATTCCCAAAGGACTACTCTATGGTTGCCGATGAAGTGGGCAGCCAGGACTACATCGCTATCGTGGTCAGTAAGGAAGAACTGAACTTTGAAGACTTTAACCGGAAGATCAACCGTAGCGATGGGGCCACCTACGCCGCTAAGCTTCGTGATGCTTTAGGTAATAACCGTGCCCGGCAGGTGGAATTCAAGCAAAGCGCAAACGTGGCCTTTGAAGCCAACACCGAGCAGGCAAGTGCAGTAGGTATGGTCATTGAAATTCCAAAGCAATAAAAAAATGCACCGTACCAGGGAATTGGCAACGGTGCATAAGTCAAACATTTGGAAAGTTGGGATGGGGCAGCGTATTGGGCTGCCCCGGTTTAGTTGTTCATAGCTTTGTCTTAGAATTTCAGGCCCACACTAAAGGTCAGGACATTATTGCCACCTTCCGCATTCGCAAAGAAGTCATCAAGGCCAATCTCGTAGTTCAGGTCAGCAGTTAGGAAAAGGAAATTCATGCCGACGCCAACGTTAGCGCCCCAGGTGAAGCTGTTCAGGTCCGCTTTGTTAAAATCGATACCGTTCTTTTCATCCACACCTAATATATAAGTAGGTGTCACACCGCCCCGGGCCTGAATACCGATCAGCCCATTATCGCCGGTCAGTCGTAAGCCGATGTTGAGTGGTGCTTTCAGGCTTTGGATGGTGGTCTCTTCTTCAAAGGCGACATCATCGGGGCTTTCAACGCCTTCTACCAGGCGGGCTGTGAAGTTATAATAGTGCAACCCTGGCTGCAGGTATAAGGCTTTATCACCTATGCGCAGGTCAACGCCTGCATTCCAGCCCACCCGGGCCTCTGCTGTGATATCTTGCAGTTTAGCTTCCACACCGGAAAAGTTGACCCCTACTTTAGGGTTAATTTGCGTTTGAGCAGCGGCGGTGAAGCTGAACAGAGCTGCTAAAGCAGCAACAAATACGATCTTGGCAGATGATTTCATAGCTTGGCTTTTGTTGTTGTGAGTGAATAACGCCCCCCATTTCCCGATTCGTACCAGCAAAGCGTTAAAGTGGCGTTAACCAGTGCCTGTAACTCCTAAAGAAATTCACGTTCTTACTGCCGGAGATTAAAAATTAGTGGCTGCGTCAAACTTACCGCCCCTCAAATTGATTATTTTGTTGACCTTTCTGGCGGGAAATCATAAGCACGGCATGACCACAACAGACTTCAAGGCAATTTCGGATACGATACCCCGGCAACCCGGGGTGTACAGGTTTATTGACGAAACGGATACCATCCTGTACGTTGGCAAGGCAAAAAACCTGCGCAACCGGGTCTCTTCTTACTTTGGGCAGCGCAAAGACCGGGCACACCGTACCCGTGTAATGGTGAAAAATGCCTACCGCATTGAATTTACTGTGGTGGAGACGGAAGCCGATGCCCTGCTGTTTGAGAATACCCTCATCAAAAAGCACCAGCCCCGCTACAATGTGATGCTACGGGACGACAAAAGCTATTCCTACATCTGCATCAAAAAGGAGCGCTTCCCCCGTATGTTTATTACGCGGCGGGTTATTCGCGACGGCTCTACTTATTTCGGGCCCTACACGAGTAGGGGGCGGTTGAAAATCATCCTGGAGCTCATCAAGCGCCTTTTTCCACTTCGGACCTGTAGCTATAATCTGTCGGCGAATAATATAGAGGCGGGGAAATTCAAGGTCTGCCTTGAGTACCATATCAAAAACTGTGTGGGCCCCTGCGAAGGCCTGGAAAGTGAGGACACCTACAACGAGAAAATTGATCAGATCCGTAATATACTAAGGGGTAATTTCGGAGCGGTCAAAAACCACTTCAAAGAGGTAATGCAGCAGCATGCCGAAAATCTGGAGTTTGAGAAAGCCCAGCAGATCAAGGATAAACTAACGGCTTTTGAGGATTACCAGGCTAAGTCAACAGTGGTGAGTACGACTATCCGTGATGTAGATATATTCTCGGTGGCCTCCGAAGAAAAAGATGCCTTTGTGAATTACATAAAGGTAGTGAATGGTGCCATCATCCACACCCATACTCAGGAACTGGTTAAAAACCTGGACGATGACGATGAAGCCGGACTGCTACAGTACGCTATCCCGATCATTCGGGAGCGCTTTAACAGTATTGCTACGGAAATCATCCTTCCGCAAGATCTTCCGCTTGAGGATGAGACCCTTCAGGTAACCGTGCCTAAAATTGGCGACAAGCGCCGCCTGCTTGACCTTTCTGAAAAGAACCTGAAGTACTACATGCTGCAGCGGCAAAAGCAACGTGCAACCGCCCGCCGTAAGCAGACCTCCGCAGAGCGTATCCTTCGTACCATGCAGTCTGATCTGGGGATGGATGTACTCCCTCTTCATATTGAATGTTTTGATAACTCCAACATGCAGGGCAGCTATCCGGTCTCCTCCTGCGTGGTGTTCAAAAATGCGAAGCCAAGCAAAAAAGACTACCGGCACTACAATATTAAAACAGTGGTAGGCCCTGATGACTTTGCGTCAATGAAAGAAGTAGTGCACCGCCGCTACCGCCGTTTGCTGGAAGAAGGGGAGTCTCTGCCACAGCTGATTATCATTGATGGTGGCAAAGGTCAGTTGAGTGCCTCTGTGGAAAGCCTGGAAACCCTGGGGATTCTTGATAAAGTGACGATTGTAGGCATCGCCAAGCGCCTGGAAGAAATTTACTTCCCGGGCGACTCTGTCCCGTTGTACATCAATAAAAAATCTGAATCCCTGAAGGTTATACAGCAGGCACGGGACGAAGCTCACCGGTTCGCCATTACCTTCCACCGCAACAAGCGGTCCCAGCACTTCACCGGCTCGGAGCTCACCAAAATTCCCGGCATAGGTGAGAAAACCGCCCAAAAGCTGTTGACACATTTTGGCTCTGTAAAGCGGGTAAAAGAAGCCCGGGCCTCCCAAATTGCAGAAGTAGCCGGCCTGAATGTGGCAAAGAAAGTCAGGACCTACTTTGCGGATGCCAGCACAGAATGATAACTTGAACCAAATTTAAATGGATACCATGGCAGAAACCATCATCATTGGCGCCGGCCTCGCCGGTCTTACCGCTGCAAATTATCTCCATCAAAACGGACAGTCTTTTCTCTTACTGGAGGCGGCCGATCAAGTCGGTGGGCGTGTCCGGACTACCGACAAAAAAGGCTTTTTGCTGGATCATGGCTTTCAGGTTTTGGCCACTGCTTATCCGGAAGCCCGTGCCCTGCTGGATTACAAAAAGCTGGATTTGAAACCTTTCCTGCCGGGGGCCATGCTCCTGCAGCCCGATGGCACCCGCGACCGCATCGGCGATCCGCTGCGGGATTGGAGCAGCCTGCTGCCAACGATATTTGCCAAGGCAGGTGGATTAGGCAGTAAATTGGGGATACTAAAACTCCGCAACCGGCTGAAAGAATTGTCTTTAGATGAAATCTTCAAACAACCAGAAACTACCACTGCTAAAGTGCTGGAAGAAGAATATGGCTTTGACCACCGTATGGTCAGCCGGTTTTTCAAACCTTTCTACAGCGGTATCTTTTTGGAGAAAGAGTTGGCGACCAGCCGCCGGATGTTCGACTTTGTCTTCAAGATGTTCGCAGAAGGAGCTGTAGCGGTACCTAATCGGGGGATGCACCAAATCCCCTTACAACTGGCAAACAATCTGCCGGAGCACAGCATCCGTCTCAGCTGCCGGGTACAGAAGGTGGAGGGCGGTAAAGTCTACCTGGAGAACGGAGAGTCGCTGCAAGCCAGGCAGGTGGTTTTGGCCACTGAGGCGACAAGCCTGGTCCGCGATTATATGCCTTTGGTAAATACCGCCCGCCAAACTACAACACATGTTCACTTCACTGCTCGACAGGCGCCCATTCAACAGGCGCTCATTGCCCTGAATACCCAAGGTAGCGACCTGGTCAACAGCATAACGGTTATGAGTCAGGTGGCACCGGGTTATGCACCTTCCGGTAAAGCACTGCTGTCAATATCTATTGTTGGAAAGACCGGTTTGGATGCCGTCAGCCTGACGGGTAAGGTCCGTGGAGAGCTACAGCATTGGTTTGGGCAGGCTGTCAATGACTGGGACCTGCTGGATATTCGTACTGTTGATTATGCCTTGCCGGCACAGCGGCATGTACAGCACGATGCAGACTTGTCTTTGGGAGAGGGGTTATACGCTATTGGTGACCACCTGCTCAATGGGTCCATCAATGCTGCGATGCGGACCGGAAGGCAGGTTGCAGAGCGTATATCAACGATGAACTAGGTAATACTTTTTGAGCTATCAGACTATAGAAAACAGGCTAAAAATAAAGCAGCCCGGGAAGTCAATGTGCTTCCCGGGCTGCTTTGCTGTCAGTTCAGTAAATGCCAGGTTTATGGCATAACTACCGCATCAATAGCGTGAATGATGCCATTGGAAGCGATGACATCAGTAGCCACAACAGTAGCCATATTGCCCTGTGCATCGGTGAGTATCACCTTGCCATCCTGTATAGAGGCAGAAAGTTCGCCACCATTTACGGTAGGTACGGTATAGGTGCCGCCTTCTGCATTTTGGATAGCAGCAGTCAGCGTTGCTGCATTCACTGCGCCGGCCACCACGTGATAGGTCAGGATACCAGACAGCGTTTCTTTATTTTCCGGTTGCAGCAGGCTCTCTACTGTTCCTTCAGGTAATGCTGCAAAAGCAGCATTGACCGGTGCGAATACAGTAAAGGGACCGTCTCCCTGCAGGGTTTCGACTAGCCCTGCGGCCTGAACAGCTGCAACTAAGGTGCCAAATTGCTCATTGCTCATGGCTACCCCGATAATATCGGCAGGAGGTAGAAGTGCACCCGGATTGATATCTGCTGGCAGCAGTACCTGATCGATCAGGTGTATCACTCCGTTGGAAGCCATGACATCAGTAGCAGTGACTGTAGCGGTATTGCCTTGTGGGTCTTTTAGCTGTACGGAACCATCTGCAAGCATGGCCAGGAGCGGATCACCGTGCAAGGTGGTTACACTGTAGCCTTCTTGTGCCATGTCTATGGCAGAGGTAATGTCGGCTGCTTTCAATTCGGAAGCGGCAACGTGGTAGCGAAGGATGGCCGCGAGCGCCTCTTTGTTCTCCGGCTTCAGTAGTGCCTCCAGTATACCATCAGGTAGGGCATCGAACGCAGCATTAGTCGGAGCGAAGACCGTAAAGGGCCCTTCGCCTTCCAGTGCCGTCGTCAGCTCAGCGGCACTCAGCGCTTCTACCAGGGTGCTTACCTGATCGTTGCCGGCGGCTGTTTCGGTGATGGTTTGAGTAGGAGCAGGGGTGCCGCAGGCATAGAGTAAGATCGCCAGGGAGCATGCCGTCAGCAGGGTACTCAGGTGGAATTGGGTTTTCATAATGTACTTGGATTGTGTGATTGGAATAGTTTACTAATGCGAAGCTATCGTAACTTCACAGGTCAAACAGCATGAAGGGGTATTTGTTTCTGGAAATCACGAATTAAAAGGCTGGAAATCAGAACTAAATAAAATCGTTTCAGTCTTAGATCGCTGCTTTGCAATCTAAAGATTGCTCCAAACACATCTTTAAGACTTGTACTGCAGGATATCAATACTTGTTTCGCAAAAGTCGAAATCTACATCAACATTAGAGGCGATGAGGAGGGTGCGGCCAGCGGTGTAGGTGTCAATGAGGCTGCGGTACCACTGTATGCCTTCCGTGTCCAGGTTGGTGGTTGGCTCGTCGAGCAGGAGGTAGGGGGTATCAGAAAGGATAGCAAGCGCGAGTTTCAGCCGTTGCTTCATGCCGGAGGAGAAGTTGCGGATTAGCTTTTGGCGCGCCTTCTTGAATCCCAGGACCTTATAGACGTCGTCTGCCTGAAGCTGCTGTTGAAAAGGCTTGAAGCGTTGGTGAAAAGCGAGGGCTTCCATCAGGGTGAGCTCTTCGATCAGCTCTATATATGGAGCGGCATAAGCCAGGTGTTGGTATACTTCGCTTACGGGCAGCAACTTGTCTTTAAGGTGAAAGCGGGCTTTACCCTTGGAAGGGGTCAGGTGGCCGGAGAGCATCTTCATCAGAGTGGACTTGCCGGAGCCGTTCGGCCCGGTGATGGCACAACGTTGTGCCGGTTGGATAATCAAGGTTACGCCTTTCAAAATCCATTCCATCTTATAGCGCTTACCAACGCCTTCCAATTCAATCTTCATCCGGATTCTTTCCGTTAAGTTGTTGGAAACCCCGCATTATGCCGGGATCGGCACTTTTGATAAAGTCAAGTATGGCATCGCGTTCATCGGATGGTTCCAGTGAGTCTTCGATGATTTCCAGGGCATGAGAAGTACTGTACCCCTTAACGAAAAGGATGCGGTAAATTTCCTGGATTTCGTTGATTTTTTCTGTTTCAAACAGCCGCCGGCGCAAGCCGATGCTGTTGACACCTGCGTAGGAAAGAGGCTCCCGGGCTGCTTTTACAAACGGGGGCACATGTTTGCGTACGAGCGAGCCCCCCGCAATAAAGCTATGCATGCCAATATGGATAAATTGCTGTACTGCAACGAGACCTTCCAGTATTGCATAGTCACCAACTTCCACGTGACCGGCCAGGTTGACGTTATTAGCGAGAATGACGTGATCGCCCAGGATGCAGTCGTGAGCAACGTGTGCGTAAGCCATCAGCAAACAGTTGCTGCCGACTCGGGTCGTATTCGCATAGGACGTACCCCGGTTGACGGTGACATATTCCCGTATGGTGGTATTATCACCAATCTCAGCTGTGGTTTTTTCTCCCTTAAACTTTAAATCCTGTGGAATGCCGGCAATAACAGCACCCGGGAAGATTTTGCAGTGTTTACCAATCCGGGCACCTTCAAATATTGTGACCGACGGTCCAATCCAGGTGCCATCGCCAATGACTACGTCTTTATCGATAAAAGTGAAGGGGCCGATTTCGACATCTTTCCCAATCTTGGCTTCCGGATGAATGTAAGGTACGGCGTTGCTATTGTTCGTATTCATCTTATGAGCGCTTAACGATTTGAGCAGTCAGTTCGGCCTCGGATACAATCTTATTGCCAACATAGGCGGTCGCTTGCATCTGGCAGATTCCCCGGCGGATAGGCGCCATCAGTTCCATCTTGAACAGGACGGTGTCGCCCGGGACGACTTTGTTTTTAAATTTAGCGTTCTCGATTTTCAGAAAGTAGGTGTCCCAATTGCCCGGGGTGTCGACGGTGGATAGTGCAAGGATCCCTCCGGTTTGAGCCATGGCTTCGATCTGCAGTACGCCAGGCATCACCGGATTGTCCGGGAAGTGCCCCTGGAAGAACCCTTCATTGAAGGTGATATTCTTGACACCTACAACGTGCGTATCGGACAGCTCAATGATCTTATCCACCAGCAGAAATGGGAACCGGTGGGGGAGCCAGGAGGCAATTTTAACCGCATCAAAAAGCGGTTCTATATCTGGGTCGTAGTGGGGTTTGCCTTTCAACCGCCGCTTCTCAACCAGTACTTTCTTAAGCTTTTTGGTGAACTCTACGTTGGCCGTATGCCCCGGTTTGGTGGCCAGGATTTTACCCTTGATTGGCATGCCAAGCAGGGAGATGTCACCGACCACGTCCAGTAGTTTATGGCGCGCCGGCTCGTTTTTGAATTGCAGCTTTAAGGTATTCAGGATACCATCGTCATAATCAACGGTGACGCTGGGTTTACCTAACTTTTGGGCTAAGCGGTCCAGCTCATCCTGTTCAACTTTTCGATCTACAATAACAATAGCGTTGTCCAGATCTCCACCTTTGATTAGGTTCTGCTCGAACAAAAACTCCAGTTCGTGCAAAAAGACAAAAGTCCGGCAAGGCGCAATTTCTTCGGCGTAGTTAGTCGTGCCATTCAGGTGGGCGTACTGCTGTCCGAGTACATCGGAGTTGAAGTCGATCATTGCTACAACCTCAAACTCATCGTGGGGGAGTGCAACCATCTCTGAGCCGGTGGCTTCATCCTTGTAGAATATCGGATCCTCTACCACGAAGTATTCCCGGGCTTTTTCCTGTTCTTCTATTTCAGCACTTTGCAGGGCCTTCACAAAGGGTCCTGCACTGCCATCCAGAATAGGTACTTCCGGGCCATCCAGCTGAATGAGGACATTGTCGATACGCAAACCAGATAGGGCAGATAAGACGTGCTCTACGGTATGTACTTCTGCCTTTCCGACTTGTAGCGTGGTGCCCCGTTGCGTGGAAACAACGCGATTGATATCTGCGCTGAGTACGGGTTCGCCTTCCAGATCCGTCCGTTGAAACTTATAGCCGTGGTCAACGGGGGCGGGGTTGAAGGTCAGCTTTACGGATTTGCCAGTATGCAGGCCTACGCCCCCAACACTGACAGTTTTTTTTATCGTACGTTGTTGCTCCATAAATGTATTGTAGTCAGCTGAATTTTCTGCAAAGATAGGATTTTCGTGGGAGTGCGGCTAAAGATGCCTTTTATTGATCAGCTTCAGGAGGCTTTAATGCTTTTAGCTCGCGCTCCAGCCGGCTGATTGTTTTATACAATTCAGGCAGTTTTTTAAAGACCGAATAGGAACGGATATAGTCCCGGTAGGCAATTGCCGGGGAACCGAACCACGCTTGGTCTGGTTCGGTAATATTGGTAGCGATACCACTCTGTGCCTGAATCTGAGTGCCATCAGCAATATTGATATGCCCTGCAAAACCTACCTGGCCGCCAATACGGCAGTATCGTCCGATTTTGGTGCTACCCGCGATACCTGCCTGTGCAGCCACTACGGTATGTGCACCGACCTCCACGTTATGCCCCACCTGAATAAGGTTGTCGAGCTTGGCGCCCTCACGAATTATCGTACTGCCCATCGTAGCGCGGTCGATGGTGGTATTGGCTCCAATTTCTACCTTATCTTCAATAATGACGTTGCCGACGTGGACGATCTTGTCATAACTGCGGTCTTCCTTAGGGGCAAAACCAAAGCCATCACTGCCAATCACTACGTTAGCATGGAGGATACAGTCCTTTCCGATCTGGCAATTGTCTAAAATCCTGGCACCAGGGTATATTAAAGTACGGGCACCGATTTGAACTCCCTTGCCAATATAGGCATGGGGTTGGATGATCGTGTTGTCTGCAATTTTTGCCCCTGCCTCAATGACCACATAGGGGCCAATGTACACTTGGTCACCAAGAGTTGCCTGTTCGCTGATCACGGCGGTGTCTGCAATGCCTGGCTCGGGCTTATCCTGCTGCCCAAATTGCTGCAGCAGCTGAGCGATGGCAGCGTAAACATCATCGACCCGGACCAGCGTGGCGGCAATGGTCGATTTTGGGGTAAAATCCTGACTCACAAGCAGCACAGATGCCGTAGTGGTGTAGGCATAAGGCTCATATCTCGAATTGCCAAGAAAAGAAATTGTGCCCGCACCGCCTTCTTCAATTTTGCTGGGTCGGCTTACGGTGACTTCGGGGTCACCTTCTATGGTGCCGCCTAAAAAACGGGCGAGTTCTCTTGCTGTAATTTGCATCCCGCAAAGGTAATAAAAAGGGAGAAATGGCAGGCATGAGCTACTCCTCGTCTTTCCGGAAAAAATGCTCTGCTTTCTCCTCAAATCGTTGGAGTCTTCCTTTGTCGTCTTTCTTCCGGAGCCAGTCCATGCCCCGTCTCAGTATTGGTATTCTATGGTGCAGCAGGTAGGAACCTACAAATACGCCTACATAGCCTAAGGGTATAACTGGGAACAGCATGACCACTGCACCAATAATCAGAATGATGGTGCCGTAGACCAGGCGGGCGTACTTGAAGGTAAAAAGGCTTCTGAATTTCATCTCGCCTTTTCAAAGGATTTGGTTCAGTGGATGTTCACAGGAGACTAATCCTCCACCCGCTCAAACAAATCCCGCCCAAATGAAAAGTCCTTCACTTTTCCGTCCTCCACACCAAAGCAGATGACCATGCCAGAGCCCGGCGCCATTTCCACCCGGGCACAATTGTCATGGGGGTAAGGCGTAGCGACCGTACGAATTTGCCCCATCAGGGCAACCAGGTTGCCTTCTTCCAGGGCAACGGTTACTTTACCCATATGCTCATTACGATAGGTGCCAGTGTAGGCCACCTTGGGCAGGGTAAGCTGCCAACTACGCTTAGCCAGTTTTGCCTTGTGCTTAGCTTCAAATTTCCGGTAGCGCTTTAGCTTCTTTTGAAGTTGGCGGGCAGCCTGGCGCTCGTGCTTTTTTACGGCTTGCTCATTGCCCAGGTACAGATCGTAGGCGTATTGGGTGATCTTGATAGCCAGCTGGCCACTGATATTGTTATTAGCCAGCACCACTACACTAAGGCCGGCATCGGGCATAAAGGACAAGCTGGAGAAAAAGCCCGGATACCCACCAAAGTGGTAGGCCATCCGCTGATCAGCATAAGAGCCGGTGCGCCATCCCAGCGCATAACCATCGGCATTGAAGGCATCCGTAACCTCATGGTCTCCCTGTACCTGCTTTTGATAGGATGCCTGGACGACGGAGGCTGGATAGGGCCCCTGTTCCGGATTGAGGTAACAGGATAAAAACCGGGCGGCATCTTCACCGGTGGTCATTAGCCCGCCGGCGGCGTGCATGGTAGCGTCTGCTTTGGTCAGGTAAACCGGTGATATTTCCTCTGGGTATAACCCGTCGTACGGTACCGCCTCACTGGGTGTACTTACTTTGGAAGCGTAGGCAGTCGTATGCATCATGCCAAGGGGGATAAAGATTTTTTCCTGTAATAAATCGCGCCAGCTTTTGCCAAGCTCAGCCTGTAAAAGCACATCGAGCAAATAGTAGCCAAAGTTGGTATACCTAAAGGCTTTACCTGTTTCATTAGCCTGGGTTTCTTCTTCAATCAGGCGCAGAATCTGAGCGTCGGTATAATCGCCGGAGTAGGCGAGCAGGGTGGACAGGTAGGGGTTTTCTATTCCGCTCTGATGGGTGAGCAGGTCTAAAACGGTGATACCTTCAAAAATTTTCTGCCGCTCAAAGCTCCGGAAGGGGCGGTACTCCAAAATGGGGCGTTCCAAATCCAACAGGCCTTCTTCTGCCAATATAGACGACAGCAGGCCATTGTAAGCTTTGGTGCAGGAGGCAATGTAAAAGGAAGTTGCCGGCGTTACCGGTACTTGCGTTGTCCGGTTGGCATAGCCAAAACCTTGGGTGTACAATGCCCCGTCGGGCCCGGCAACCGCCACACTCAGCCCGGTAAGGTTGTCGGTAGCAGCTAAAGTATGCTCAATAAAAGCGGTCAGCCGCTCCGCTTTGTCGTTCTGAGCGGTGAGAGAAAGCGAAAAGAACAAGACAAGGATCAGTGGGGTGATTTTCACGGTGGTACTCTTTTTGATTTTGGTAAGATGATGAATGAAGTGCAGGATACCCCTATGGGATCAGTTTGATGATTTTCCCGTTTGGATATTCAAATGTCAGCGTGTCCTGTACTAGCAGGTCCCGGACTCCGAGTACGTATTCGCAATAGTTATCGTACAAATCGCAGGGTCGGTAGCCGTTAATGCGGGTAATGGTGTCGCCAAAGTGTACAGGGCCGTTGAGAGGGCATTTTCGTATTTGCCAAAGGCTGTCTGAAAGTATTCCGGGGATGAAATCCAGGCCAGGGGTAGCCTTAGGAGTGGTGTTGGGTATTAAGGCAATGGTGTCATCGTTATAATTGATTTGAACGATAAAGTTTGCCAGGACCTCATTACCGAGGTAGCCGCCATGGGCGGTGAATTCGACCGGAGCGGTGACCGTATGTTCCCCAAACTGCAAAGGGAGCATCATTCTGTAAATCGTGTCTGCTTGCAGCGCACTCCCGTAGATGCCGCTACCGGACTGATCGATAAGCGTATCCGTTGGGTAGCCTTCAAACTCGGAGCGTAGGGCTTTAGGCAACCTAAGGCTTCCGTTAAAGCCGGTATCTAAAATCAGGCCTTTTACGGTTGTTGAGCCTACCTGAATGGATACAGAGGGCTTTCCTGAAAGCGTCGGATGAGAAAAGGGCAATACAGCGGCCCCGTCTGCTACCCTGAATGGTTGGTCACTTACCCATAGTTGCTGTTGCTGGTAATCGATCTTCCAGTGAGCATTTTGGATAAGGTTTGCACCTATCAGCCCACCTTCTGCAAGGCATCGGCTTGCCGATAGGGAGTCATACTGCAAAAGTCCGGCGGATATTTTGCCGAAAGGCACATCCATTATCCGCAGCGTATCGATTTGAGTGACAGTAATTTTACGGGACCGTCCCTGGGCCGCATGGTTCAGCTTTGTAGCTTTTTGGGGCAGGCCCAGGGATAGGCCCCAGTCTTTGTTGACTTTGGACTCGAATGCACCGGTGTCGAAAATGAAGCGCCGGGCTTCAGCGTCGGCACCGATATTTACCTCAACCAGGATCAACCCTTTTTGATAATGGAAAGGGACGACAGTCTGAAAATCTTCACGTAAGAGCTTCCCTTGCGACAATAGCAGCACGTTTTTGCTGTAATTGCAACCACTGATAACGAGGGCTAACCCGATTAGCAGGATCAGAAGGTTATTTTTTTGCATACCGCTTTGTTTTGCCAACGTGGTACATCCGCTGTGGGTACAGCACCAGTTGTATGAAATTGAATTCCAGTTGATCAACCCGGGTCCGGCGACCTTCTACACTATTGATTTTCAAGTTGGGGTAGTAGCGAAGGTTAGTGCGCAACACCCAGGTCTCAAGCGGGGACGGAAGAATATCCCAACCAAATATCAGACCAGGTTGCAGGCCTTCCGTGCGGGCCACCTCAGTCACCTGCACGCTGCCCTCAAACTCGGCCATTGCCCAGCGGTCATAAGAAAGCGACAGGCCGAGGAAGGGCACAAAGCCATTGTAATCGAGCAAAAACTTGAAGCCTTCCAGCGCAATGGATTTCCGACGGAGAATTTGCTGATACCCATAGCTGCTCACCCGGTTGTCGTAGTCGCGGTAGGAGACACCCACGTGTATACCGGGCCGGTGAAACAAGTAGCCCAGTCCAAGGTCGAGGTGGAGTGCTGTTTTGTGCCTGGGTAAAGCTTGACGGACAAAGTCTTCATAGGCAGGGCGGCGCAGGAAAATACCACTGCTGGCACCAATGCCTACCGAAAAGCTGTTGAGTTTGCCAGCCGATTGGAGGTCTTCTTCCAGCGCGTAGGTGCTCCCGTCCTTTATCCCCGGCTCTTCCCGAAGGGTGGTGTCGAAATAGCGTAGCAAGCCTATGCTGATTTGCCAGGGCGGGAGCTCCATGCTGACCGGGGTCCGGTTATCAATATAGAATTCCTTTTCCGGCGACCAGGAATAGGTGGCTTTCAGGTTGGCCTGCCAGTTGTGGCTGGCGAAAGACAAGCCTCCCTCGGGATAGAAGGCCAGCCAACCATCGGTCCGCTCTTGTCCGTTACGCTCGTAGGAAAGGCTGTGGCTGGTATAGGTTCCACCGATGAACGGGCGGAGTTTTCCAAATTCTATACGCCAGGGGTAGACATGGGCTGCCAGGTCTGCAAATTGCCGCTGCCTGATGCTTGTATTAGGGGCAATCACCTGCTCTTTGCCCAAAGGGACGTCAAAGTTTATTGTAAAGTTGAGGCGCCCCCAAAAGTGCAGGCCACCTATACTGATTTGCGGGGTGCTAAAGGCGGGAAATGTACCTTGTTCCAGCCCGTCAGCCCCCTGCCAGAAGAGCCTTCCCCCTTCCGGCTGATAGCGGTAGCTCAAACCCACATGGGTCTGCGCAAAGCGGTGCTGAATTTGTTCCTCCAGATACACTTGTGCCTGCAGGGATAGGCTGCAAATCCATACAAGTGTGAATAATAAGGTCGTTTTCATCGCGTTCGTGATTTTGGCGCAAAAGACTTGTGTTTTCAGGGCTTTTGCAAATCAAAGGGATGAACGGGACGATGATGTGGCGAATGGGAAGCCTATGTTTTTCGGATTGTAGCCATCACTGCCTCGGCTTTGCCACGTGCTACCGGGACTGTCTGTGTTGCACCTTCCAGCACCAGCTCATAATTACGGGCATTGCCCTTCACTTGCCTAATTAGGCGGCGGTTAGCGAGGTAGCTGCGGTGGCATTGAACGAAGTGGCCATCGGGCAGGGCTTCCTGAAGCGCTTTGAGGCTATTGCGGAGCAATTCGCGGTGAGGACGCCCGGCTTCGTCCAGAAAATGCACTTCGGCATAATTGCCGGCTGCCTGTAAGTAGAGGATACGATCGCTTGGCAGCTGAAGCACTGGCTTACCTTTCTCATCCGATAGTGCCACAATCCACTCAGCTGGAATGGGCTCTGTTTGTTGCAATTGCCGGGTATAATCCTCAGCCTTTTTCAGGTGGCGCTTCAGTAGCTTGTTCTGGTCCCGGACGATAAAAATAATGACGGGCACCAGGGCGATAAGTGTGGTATTCAGAAGCACCCTGAAGCCCTGTTTAAAATTAACTACTTCAATTAGGCCGTGAACATTCAATAATCCACCTGTTGCCAGGGCAATCAAGAGAATGGTCCAGAGGGTGAGGAGCAATTCGTAGCCTACCGTCCATCGGTCTGCGGGTTGGAAGTTAGGGAACAGCCGGAGCATCAGCGATAAGTTGAGCATGATCAGCAGCGTAACCGTCCCCGCTATTTCCAGCCCAATAACCAGCAGTGCACTCGCCTCCAACTGATAGAACCCAAAGGGCCTGAGGAGCCAGATCACCGCGAAGGTAATAGCCCCATAGCCCATGGCTTGCCAAAATATAGCCCATGGCTTGCTTTCCCAGTAGTGGGGTCGGCGAAGGTAGGTTTTTATGCGTTCGAGTGGGGTGCTCATACTTGCTGTTGGCTTTTGACCCACGCCCGGGGTGTCATTCCAGTCGATTTCTTAAAACAGGCGTTGAAGACCGTTTTGAAATTGAACCCGCTTTCGTACGCCAGTCCTAACAGGGTGAGGTGGATGTTGGCAACGCCCAGTTGCTGTCCGATCTTCCGAATATCCGCGGGCTTATTTTTATAGGCAAAAGCGGAAGTCCGGGCGGTGACTTTAAGCCCATTGATCTTGGTCAGGGCATTGATGATCTCTTCGGTGATGCCATCGCTGAAGTACTCATTGTTGGGGTCGGCGCTCCGGTTCACGAAGGGCAGCACAGCAATAGAAGCCGAAATGGGTTGGGTGGTCATAGGCAAATAAGGGTTCAAGGGCAAAAATACAGACTTTCAGTTTAATCAGGCTGCAGATTCCTGCCCTTTGCGGTCAACCTTTTGGTCAATCAGATATTCTTATCCCGTAATCTGATGTATATTGCGAAACAACAATAAACTCTACTACTGCTATGCGACTTTTTATTACACTCTTCTTTGCCCTGCTAACCTGCGCTATCGTGGCGCAAGTGCCTGCACCGGCGCCCGCTCAGGATCAACCCATTTACATCACTGGTGCCACCGCCCACCTGGGTAATGGGCAGGCTATCGAAAATGCGGTCATCGCTTTCGCTAAGGGTGAAATTACCTTCGTGGGTACTGCCGGTGAGGCAGCCCGGAGAGATTGGAAAGGGCATCAGCAAATAGAAGCCGATGGACAACATTTGTACCCCGGTTTTATCGCTACGGCAACCAGCCTTGGGCTTGTAGACATTAGCGCGGTCCGGGCTACGCGCGATTTCGATGAGACGGGCTCCATGAACCCGAGTGTCCGCAGCCTGATCGCTTACAATACGGACTCCCCGGTGACACCCACGGTACGTTCTCAGGGGGTGCTGCTGGCGCAGATCGCTCCTTCGGGCGGGCGTATTTCCGGTATTTCCAGCATTGTACAGCTTGATGCCTGGAATTGGGAAGATGCGGCTTACGCAGCCGATGATGGCTTGTACCTCAACTGGCCCTCCCTGTTTAGCTACAGCTGGCGGGAGCGGCGCTATAGTAAAAATGAAAACTACACGGAGCAGGTAGAAGAACTGCGTGATTTCTTCAAAGAAGCCCAGGCGTACAATCAGCGGCGGGACCGCGAACAGCCCAACCTCAAGCTCGAGGCCATGGCACCGGTACTAAGCGGCGAACGGCAGATCTACATCCGCGCACAGGAAGCTAAGGAAATTCTACACGCCATCCGCTTCGCACAAAGCTTCGGGCTGAAACTGGTAATCGTGGAAGGGCGGGATGCCTGGATGATTACTGATGCCCTGAAGAAAGCTGAAGTGCCGGTCATTCTCCGCTCCACCCAAAGCCTGCCCGCCCGGGTGGATGCTGATATCGATCAGCCTTTCAAAACGCCTACGCAATTACAGGAAGCGGGCGTGCTTTTTGGCTTTGGCCACGAAGGTTTCTGGCAACAGCGCAATCTGGCATTCCAGGCCGGGCAGTCGGTAGGGTATGGGTTAGCATACGAAGAGGCAGTAGCTGGCCTGACGGGCAACCTGGCTAAAATACTGGGTATTGATGATCGCGCCGGCACACTGGAAGTGGGTAAAGATGCGAACCTGTTCATCAGCCGGGGCGATGCCCTCGATGTGCGCACGAGCGAGGTGCTGCACGCTTTCATTCAGGGGCGCAAGATCGACCTGGACAACCAGCAAAAGGTGCTCTACCGTAAGTTTCGGGACAAATACGAAGGCGGCGGGCGTTAAGGTTGTGCTAAATCGGCAATGGTAGCGGGCACAGGACGTTACCTGTAGGTAAGCTCAACGTCTAAATTCCAGAAATACACGGGGGGCAAGCAACTTATCGCCCCCGTTTGTGCGTTGTGTGTATTAGACTTGATACGTTGGGAATCACTGCGGGGCTAAAACGGCTCTTCCCTTTTCAGGCTGTACCTTTTTTGAGTTACTTAGTTTAGGCTAAGCCTCTAAAAAAAAAGGCATCGCTTGGTTGAAAATAGCTTGTTTTTCCCAACGTATCAAGCCAATTGGAGCTGCCGGAAATAAAGTTTTATCCAGTCAGGCTCCTGAGTAACAGAACCGTAGCATCATGAAAAACATACTCCTGACTTTTGCCACATCCCTGTTTTTTCTTGGCCTTTCCGCCCAGAACACCAGTGGCTCTTTAACCATCAACGGGCAGCTCCTGCCTTACATGATTGACGAGTGTGGCGACACCCTTATTATGGCTACGCTCGACGATGTCTCTGTCTCTTCCATGCGGGAATTCGACAACCGGGAGGACCATCTCAAGTACCGCCGCTACCGCCGTTACGCTGCTGTGGTGTACCCCTACGCCGTAGAAGCGATTAAGCTGTTCCGCGAAGTGGAGTACGCCACCGAGCATATGAAAGACCGGGAGCAACGCCGCTACATCCGCCAACTCCACCGCGATCTTAAGCGGGAATTCACCGACCCCCTCAAAGGCCTGACCAAAACGCAGGGTATGATCCTCATTGAGATGATTGAGCGGGAGCTCGATACTCCGCTATTTGAGCTTATCAAAGGCCTCCGGAATGGCCTTACGGCCTCTTACTGGAATACGATGGGCAGCCTCTTCGGCCACGACATCAAAGAAGGATATGTGGAAGGCAATGACCCCATCCTTGACGCCGTCCTCCGCGATATGAACATCAGCTACGAAATTCCGACCAGCCGTCCGGGCGGGGCCGTGGGCGGGGAGTAGGTTTTCCAGTACGCTCTAAATTTTTGCAGCGTACCCCGGGCGAAAGAAATGCGCCGGGGGAGTGGTGTCATCTTGCTGGTTATATAGTCTGACAACGCAAGATTTGTGAATTCTGACTTGCTCTTTTTAGCTTCGCTCATCGTCGCTTCACTCCTCGGAGTTCCGCTTTGATACGCTCTCAATGGTGGGTAAGGTGTTTTGGCAATGCCTCTGTTGGCATACCGTCCAAACCTGCCGCGCCCTGGTTGCGCATCACCGCATAGGTAGGCATCGACAAAGTTTTGCCCGTGCACTGCCCAACGTATCAGATTGAATTCCTTTCCCATTTTGGAGATTGGGGGGGATTGGTTTTATGCCCCCTCTTGCCCCGGTTTGCCAGATAAGGGGATACGTTTTCTAAATTAGAAGACCGTGGGTTGTCCTATCCCGGCAGATAATATAATGATGGAGATGGTCCGCTGACTGTTAGAGTCGATATCTCGTGGAATCCGTATCTTAGGGTTCAGAGATTGAACTTATGACCGGGAAGGTCACAGTGCAGTCGGCAATACTCCGCTACGCTCCGTACTGCGTCTGCACAACCCGTTGTAGGCAATTTGAAGAAAAAATCACGAAAAATGGAATATGAATAACATATTAAGTGACTTAAAGGCTGAAAATAACTTTGCATTTGGAAAATTATACCAAGACAATTTTGGTAAAATTTCAAATTTTGTACAAAACAACAGCGGAAACCAAGCTGATGCGGAAGACTTATTTCAAGATGCAATGATGGTGCTTGTAGAAAAACTTCGACAAGACAATTTCCAGCTTACAGCTTCAATGGATACTTATGTCTATGCCATTTGCAAGAATCTGTGGTTTAAAAAACTTCGAGATAAAAACTATGAGTTATCTGTAAATGAAGTGCAATCTTTTGATTTTCTGACATCAATAAATGATTCAATAGAAGACGAAAAGACTTACTTAGAAAAGCTAAAAGGATACCTAATTAAAATATCCGACCATTGTAATAGACTCATCCACGACATTTTTTTTAAGGAAAAAGCTATTGAGCAAATCCAAAAAGATTATGGCTACTCAACACGCCATAATGCTCAAAATCAAAAGCATAAGTGCGTAGAGCAAATCCGAAAGATTAAAGAAAAAGAAGAAATCTCAAAAAAAGTTTTTTGACTTGGGTGATTTTTAGAAACCATTGGTATAAAAGGTATAGATAGTTCATTCTGACTATCATAACTTTTAAGTCTTAAAACGATGATTTCAACAATCAAAACAATGGTTTTCGCATTAGCTATTACTGCATTGAGTACACTATCTGTTAACGCACAAGATGCAACAAAGTGGAAAATTGACAAGTCGCACACTTCAGTTAATTTTTCAATCAATCACTTCTTCTCTTCCGTTCCAGGAAAATTCACTGACTTTGACGGGATGATACACTTCGACCCTAACAATTTAAAGGGTAGTAAGGCAGATTTTTCCGCATCAATCAACAGCGTAAATACCGATGACGCCAAACGAGATAAACATTTGAAATCAAAAGATTTCTTTGATGCCGAGACTTATCCGAAAATGTCTTTTAATTCAACCAAATTTGAGAAAAAATCCGATAAGGAATATTTGGTTCACGGGAAATTGACAATTAAGAACGTGACTAAAGATGTAGTTCTTCCAATGAAAATTACAGGAGAGATGGAACACCCTATGATGAAGGGAACAATTATTTGGGGAGTAGTAATTGACACGACAATAGACAGAACAGACTACGGAGTTGGCACAGGAGATTGGGCAGCAACAATGGTCGTAGGCGATGAAGTGCGCATTCATATTCCAATGGAGTTAAACCGAATGAAATAATGAAAACAATAATTAATAGTATAATGGCAACTCTTTGTTTCGCTTGTGCTTCCAATATCAATGCACAAATACCTGAAAAAGCAGAAGATATTTCACCCTTACTTATTGGAGAAACTTTACCTAAAGCCAGTTTTCAGAACGCGGAGGGTGCCTTTATTAACTTAAGTACTATTTTAGAAGAAAAACCAACTGTGTTGGTTTTTTACCGAGGTGGATGGTGTCCGTACTGTAATCTACAATTATCAGGTTTGGTTGAAATTGAAGAGGACGTTTTAGCTCTTGGATATCAAATTGTGGCCATAAGTCCAGACGACTTTAACAATTTGCAAACCACAGTAGAAAAAGACAATATAAAGTACAAATTATTCTCGGATCCTAATGGTAGATTCATTCAAGAAATAGGGGTTGCATTTAGTACGCCTATAATGTTGAAAGGATATATCGCTACAAAAGGGCAGAAGGGCGAAACATCAGCGGTAATGCCTGTTCCTACTGTAATGATTGTAAATAAAGAGGGAGTGATTCAATTTGAATACATCAACCCAAATTACAAAGAACGAATTAGCGGCGAGATGCTTTTAGCTGTATTAAAAACAATTAAAAATTAATTTTAGCAGGAATTATCGGTACAGCCGTAATGACTGTAGTAATGATGGTAGATCCCGGTAAAGACCGGGACGACGTAACTTAGGCTATGCCTGCGTTTTTTGCCCCCGCCAGTCGTCGGGATCAAAGACTTGCGAGCCAAAAAAATAGCGGCGTCATATTTTCACAAATCTCAAGTTGTCAGACTATAGAAGTTTAAACCATGTCCTTTACTATACATTTGAAAAGCCGAAAGAAAAACGAAAAATGAAGAAAATTATACGATATGGAGACCTAGACAATAAACAACCCAAACATTACCAAATTAATGGATTGGACTTGGTGTTGATTCGTTATGATGATAAAGTTTCTGTCCTTTATGGACGTTGCTTGCACCGCGGTGCTTTAATGGCTGATGGACATATTGAAGGCCATAATCTTATTTGCGGGGTTCATGGCTGGGACTATAGATATGACACGGGTGTCTCAGAATACAATAATGATGAGGCATTACATAAATTCAAATCTGAAATTAATGACGGTTATGTATGGATAGATGAAAGCGAAATCAATTCTTTCATATCGAAGAATCCACAACCCTTTAATAGAGACCAGTATCTTGGTCAGTACGCGGATACGCATCCAGAAGATACCGAGCCTTATACAGGGTACATTAAAGAGCTTGCTCAAAATGGGCTAAAAAATTATGGCCATCACGGCCCTTCAGAAGCCATGGGTGTAGATCGAAATACCTTACCCAAATGGGAGGATATTCAATTCTTGCCAGCACAATTGGCATCTCGTCCGCTGTTGGATGAAGAGCGTGTAAAAACTTCTGTGGTGATTGGGCCAAAAGCGAAGAAGCCTTTAAAATTGGACATTCCTCTTTTTGTTTCTGACATGAGTTTTGGCGCTCTATCACGCGAGGCAAAAATTTCACTTTCTAAAGGAGCCGAACTTTCGGGTACTGGAATTTGCAGTGGCGAAGGCGGAATGTTACCCGAAGAACAAGCCAATAATTCTAAATATTTCTACGAACTCGCTTCAGCGAAATTTGGTTTTTCGTGGGACAAAGTTCAGAAGGCTCAAGCTTTTCATTTCAAAGGCGGACAAGGCGCAAAAACAGGCACAGGTGGCCACCTTCCGGGAAATAAGGTAAGCAAAGAAATTGCTGCTGTGCGCGGGTTAAAAGAAGGCGAAACCGCCATTTCTCCGGCTGCGTTTCCAGATTTATTTACGGCTGAAGATTTTAAGCGTGTGGCCGAAGAGGTGCGCGAAAAAACGGGTGGCATTCCCGTTGGATTTAAAATTGCCGCCAGCCACATCGAAGCAGATATCGACTTTGCTTTGGCAGTTGGAGTAGATTATATCATTTTAGATGGCCGCGGTGGGGGAACGGGTTCAGCGCCAAGCATCTTGAGAAACAACATAAATGTGCCAACTATTCCCGCATTGGCAAGAGCCAGAAAACATTTGGACAAAGTTGGCGCTACTGATGTCACACTCGTTATTACAGGTGGCCTTCGCGTAGCCGAAGATTTTGCTAAAGCCATGATGCTGGGAGCTGATGCAATAGCCGTATCAAATTCAGCTCTCCAAGCCATTGGCTGTTTGGGCATGCGTGCCTGCGCTTCTAACAATTGCCCGGTGGGAATTGCTACGCAAAAGGAAAGTTTACGTCAACGTATCATCATCGAACAATCGGCCAAGCAGCTTCACAACTTCTTTTCAGCCACTACAGATTTAATGAAAGTAATAGCGCGAGCATGCGGACACGATGATGTTACAAAGTTCAATTTTAATGACCTCTCGACGCTCAACTATGGAATGCACAAACTAACTGGTATTCTTTATGCTGGAATAAATCCATAAAAAACGATGAAAAACTATACAAATACCGACCAACAACTTCATGTATTGTGCCAGACAATCACCAAAGGCAACAGAACTTTTGTTCCGAAAAAGGATGATGACAGCCATACGAACTTGTCTTTTAATTCGGCCAAAAACCGTATAGAAGGTCGCTGGATAAATACATCGCAAGGTAAAATTATGCTCAGCCTTAATTTGTCAAACTTACGTTTTGAATGGATAGATGAATTGAATGAGGTGCTACAGTCATTTCCAATTCAAAACCAAACGGTAAAACAAATTGAACAACAGGTTTCAAAAGGTTTGTCCAATTTAGGATTGGATAAAACAGGATTTACCGATGCGTTGCATTTTGAAATTCCTGCTTATCCGTTTGCAGATAAGCCCATAAAAGCTATTGCTGAGGAAGAATTAGCAACCTGGAAAAATTACAGAACACTCGCTAACGAAGCCTGCTCCTATTTGCTTTCAAAGCTAAATACAAAAAGCGAAATCCGAATTTGGCCCCACCATTTTGATACAGGTATTTACATAGAACCCACCAATGATCTTGGGCTTGGGTTTGGCCTTGCCATGGAAGACAGCATGGTTGGTAGCCCGTATTTCTATTATTCTGCCTATGGTATAAATGGTAGCACTTTTGAATATCCGACTGATAAAAAGCTTGAAGTGGGTAACTGGGTGGTCAATGAAAATTGGCGAGGCGCAGTTTTGCCACTAGAAGATTTACAAGAAAAGGACACCGAAAAACTAACCCTGTTTGTAACTGAGGTAAGCGAATGCTTTATACAAGAGGTTTAATAATCACCCTGTTTTTCTTCGTACTAAGCAATTTTGCTTGGGCACAAGAAGAAACTGAACGTCATCTATGCCTGGTTGAGGAGAATTCATTTTCTGTAGGTATGGGTGGCGTGTATTCTTTTGACCTTGAAACCACAGGCATCAATGGTCGATTCTATTACAACATACGCGAAAACATTTGCTTTGGCCCCGAATTTTCCTATTTCAAAACGGATGAAGTTGAAGTCTTTGACTTTGATGTTGTGGCGCATTACATTTTTGAAACACCGTGGCTGGGCATTTACCCCGTTGTGGGAATAAATTATTCTGCTGAGAATATTTTGCATACAAAAAGCGAACATGAATCTGAGGCTGGTTTTGGTGTAATCTACGGTTTTGGAATTCACAGAAACATAAAGCGCTTTACAATCTTCACGGAATACTCTCGGTTAAATGGCGCCTTTAAAGATCAGTTTTTAACCCTTGGCGCCATCTACAGATTTAACTTGAAACATGAATAATGGAACTGACATTAGAATTCTGGTACCTACTTCCCATTTCTATCTTAATAGCATCCATCGCCATGAGTAGCGGCATTGGTGGTGCGGTATTTTTCTCGCCACTGTTTATGCTCGCCTTAAAATTAGAGCCAAATATTGCCATTGGTTCTGCCTTGGCTACGGAATTATTTGGTTTCGGAAGTGGCCTGGTAGCCTATTATAAAGCCAAATTGATCGACTTCAAACTCGCCAAAAGCCTCTTGGTTTTTTCTGTTCCGGCTGCAATTGTTGGCAGTATTTATGCCGATGTGATTCCTCCAATTGTTCTCAAAACAATATTTGCCGTAGGCCTTATTTTTATTGGGAATCAATTATTTGCTGCTTGGCGCAAAGAAGAACGAGAAAAAAATGAAGCTTTAAATAAGGTCGAATTTGCTCAAAGTTTTGAAAGTGAACTAACCGATAGTTCTGGTAAAACGTATCGTTACACCGTTTGCAATCGAAGTATGGGCAAAGGTTTTGCTGCTTTAGGTGGCGCGTTTGTAGGAATGATTTCTGTCGGCCTGGCCGAGCTTCAAGAATATCAATTGGTTGCCCGCTGCAAAGTGCCCACTCCTGTGGCCGTTGGCACTTCAGTATTCGTGGTAGTCATTACGGTGCTTGTCGCTTCGATTGGTCACTTTTATGCTTTTGCGCTAGAGCCAAGCGAAGTGCTGAATGAGGTGCTCAACATTATTATATTCACTATTCCCGGTGTTGTAATCGGTGGTCAGATTGGCCCAAAACTTCAAAAAACCTTACCCGAAGATAAAATGAAAGTGGGTATTTCTATCCTTTTTGTTTTGATCGGTATTTTCATGCTATACACTTTAATTAAATAGAAATGAATGACATAGATAAACGATCCATTGCACTGCACGAAAAAATAAAGGGGAAAATTGAGATTCAGAACAAAATCAAGGTCAACACCATGGACGACCTTTCACTTGTTTACTCTCCGGGAGTTGCCGCACCTTGTCTTGAAATTCAAAAAACACCTGATCGTGTGTATGATTTAACCATGAAATCCAATACTGTAGCAGTTATCAGCGATGGTTCTGCAGTACTTGGATTGGGAAACATAGGCGCTAGTGCAGCCATTCCTGTGATGGAAGGAAAGTGCATGTTGTTCAAAAAATTCGCCAACATCGATGCTTTTCCTATTTGTCTGGACACACAAAACACTGAGGAAATCATTCAAACCATTAAAAATATAGCGCCTGTTTTTGGCGGCATTAACTTAGAAGATTTTTCAGCTCCACGTTGTTTTGAAATTGAAGAGCGATTGCAGGATATCGGAATTCCTGTTTTTCATGATGACCAACACGGCACCGCCATTGTAACCTTAGCGGGAATGATGAATGCCTGTAAAGTTGTAGGTAAAGAGTTAAGTGAACTTAAAATCGTCATAAACGGCGCAGGAGCTGCAGGAACTGCCATCGCAAAAATTCTACGATGCATCAATCACAATCCCGACTTGTGCGCACCTGTTAAAGAAATCCTAGTGTGTGATAGCAAAGGAATTATTTCTAAAAATCGAAATAACTTATCGGAAGTAAAACAAGAGTTACTAACGTTTACCAATAAAGATAACCTTGATGGTTCGCTTAAAGATGCATTAAAAGATGCCGATGCATTTATAGGCGTGAGTGTAGGAAATATTTTAAGCAGTGATGATATTCAACTCATGACTACCAATCCCATTATTTTTGCCTTAGCCAACCCCACACCCGAAATTGACCCTTACCTTGCTAAAAAAGCAGGAGCAGCCGTTGTATCCACAGGAAGAAGTGACTTTCCCAATCAAGTGAATAATGTACTTGTTTTTCCAGGTATTTTTAAAGTGGCGCTTGAAAACCGGTGCGAACAGATCACTTCCAAAATGAAGCTAATGACCGCAATAGCAATTGCTTCATTTATCGAAAACCCCGAGCCGGACCTCATTATACCTTCCCCATTCTCGGAAGGTATGGTAGAGAGAATTAATGAATATGTAATGAAAGTATTGTGATGAAAAAATATGACGCAATAATCATCGGATCGGGACAGGCAGGTACACCGCTTGTTTTTAGAATGGCTTCTCAAGGGAAAAAAGTAGCCTTTATAGAAAAAGAACATTTAGGCGGCACTTGCTTAAATGTTGGTTGCACGCCCACAAAAACCTATGTTGCCAGTGCCCGCAGAATGTGGGATGCACATCATGGCGAAGAGTTGGGCATTGTTATTCCCGAAGGCGCTTATGCCGATTTAAAAAAGATAAAAGCGCGTAAAGATGCCCTCATTCAAAAATCGGTAAGCGGTATTGCTGCCGGAATAGAAAAGAATGAAAACATAACTTATTTTAAAGGAGAAGCTTCTTTTACGGGGCCTAAAAAAGTATCCGTAGGCAACGAAGAATTAACTGCCGATCAAATTTTTATTAATGTTGGCGGACGCCCATTTGTGCCCAACGGTTATGAAGATGTACCCTATTTGACCAGCACAACTATTCTAGACTTGGAAGAAATTCCGAAGCATTTAATTATTGTTGGAGGCAGCTATATTGGCTTAGAATTTGGCCAAATGTTCCGAAGATTTGGAAGCCGAGTTACCATAGTAGAAATGGGAGACACCATCATCGGTAGAGAAGACCCTGAAACGAGCGCGGCTATTCTGAAATTTTTAAAAGACGAAGGAATTGATTTCCGGTTGCAAGCAACATGCATCACAGCAAATAGTGAAGCAAACGGAAATATCTCTGTACAGGTAGATTGTAAATTGGGTGGCCCTCCTAAAATTGATGGAACTCATGTGCTATTGGCAGTTGGTAGAAAAGCGAATACAGATACGCTCAACTTAGAGGCTACAGACGTTATTGCAAACCAAAGAGGATTTATAGAGGTAGAGGACTTTTTACGAACCAATGTTACAGGCATTTATGCGCTGGGCGATTGCAACGGCAAGGGGGCATTTACGCATACGGCCTACAATGACTATGAAATTGTGGCGGAAAACATGTTTGACGGTAAACAACGTAAAGTCAGCGACCGCATTACAACCTATAATCTTTTTGTAGATCCGCCACTAGGGCGAGCTGGATTGACAAAAAAGGAAGCCATTGCAAAAGGTTATAATGTATTGGAAGCAAAAAGGGAAATGAGTCGGATTTCAAGAGCCAAAGAAAAAGGCGAAACAAATGGTTTTATGAGTGCGATTATTGATGCCGACACTAATAAAATTTTAGGAGCATGCGTATTGGGCACCGGTGGGGATGAAATCATAAGTAGCTTGTTAAATATCATGTATGCCGATGCTCCATACCAAATAATTAGGGACTCGGTGCAACCGCACCCAACCATATCAGAATTGATTCCTACCATGCTAGAATCTTTGGTCAAAGTTTCATAAAAAGAAGATATGACAAGCATCTCAACGGCACTTCAACAAAACAATTGCTTTCTTCATCTTTCAAATGAAGAAATTGATCAAGTGGCAAGCATTTCGAAGTGGGCTGCCTTTCCAGCCGAAAGCATTGTGTTTTCAGAGTCTCAGCCCACTCATGCATTTTACATCCTGCTCAAAGGGAGAGTGAAAATGATTTTTGATAGTAAGAAAATTGTTGAAGTTCATCCAAATGAAGTGTTTGGCGACTGGGCCGTTTTAAATGACACCGTTAGGTTGGCAACAGCCAAAGCCATAAATCCGATTGAAGTAGTAGCCGTAGATGCCATTAAATTTAAAGACCCTGAATTTCTACCCAGAGAAACGTTTATTAAAATAATTCTGCAGCTCACAAAAATCATTATTCAACGACTGCAATCACAATCACAAGTAGCCTCTAAAATTTTAATTGAACTCGGGGAAACCGAAGCGGTTGAATTCAAATCTTCGATTCGGAAAAACCTGCACACAAATCAAAAAGATAAAGCGATAGAATTAGCGGTTATCAAAACCATAGCTGGTTTTTTAAACCAAGGCGGTGGGGTTTTATTCATTGGTATTAATGATCAAGGAGAAATTTTAGGATTAGACCATGACGATTTTCAAAATGAGGATAAGATGCTGTTGCATTTAGGGCATATTTTACACGATAAAATTGGAGAATCCGCTGCCGCCAACGTACTTTATTCCATTGTTAAAATTGCTGACCAGAAAGTAGTTCGAGTAGATTGCAGTAGAGCACAATCACCGGTTTTTGTTGAAGATGGACAACAGCAGTATTTCTATGTGCGCAATGGCGTTCAAACCATTTCTTACCATATTAAAGAAGCCGTAAATTATATAAAGTCTCACTATTAAGCTGTTTTGACTTTATCCATAAACCTATTAAATATGAATGAGAATATAATCTGGCACAAGGTGCTCGACCATAAAAACGAACTTAATGATAACCGTGTTATGACTGTTATCGCTGGTCATAAAGATCTTTGTTTGAGCAATTTCAAAGGCAAATTGACAGCTATGGACAACAAATGTCCACACCAAGGTGGCCCCTTGGGTGAAGGCTCCATTGAAAATGGTTTATTGAGATGCCCGTGGCATGGTTGGGATTTTTGCCCCCATGGCGGAAGTTCCGGCGATTTTGATGACGGCCTGGAAACCTTTCCTGTTAAAGTAGAAAGCGATGCAGTTTACGTTGGATTGAAACCAGAACCGCCACATGAAGACACCATTACAGATGTTATGGTAGAGACCATGATTAACTGGGGTGTGAACCGTGTGTTCGGTATGGTTGGTCATTCAAATTTAGGACTGGCAGATGCGTTTCGCAGACAAGAAGAAAAAGGGGATTTGAAGTTTATTGGTATTCGCCATGAAGGTGCCGCTTCTTTTGCAGCATCAGCCTATGGTAAGTTGACCGGCAAACCAGCTGCTTGTTTTGCTATTGCAGGGCCAGGAAGTACCAATATGTTTACAGGTTTATGGGATGCAAAGGTAGATCGTGCGCCAATATTAGCATTAACTGGTCAAGTCGCAACTCAAGTAGTCGGTACGGGCAACTTTCAGGAAGTGGATTTGGTTAGGGCGTTTCAGACAGTAGCAGCGTTTAACCAAAGGGTTGAACATCAAAGTAGGCATGCGGAGTTAATGACCTTGGCCATTAAACACGCCATCTTAAAGCGCGATGTTTCGCATTTAACCTTCCCCGATCAGGTACAGGTTTTACCTGCCGGTGATGCCAAAGCGCAAACACCTGCAGGAAGAATGACGCCTTTGACCATTGCACCGCCAGAAGAGAGTTTAAATGAAGCCATTGCGAAAATCAAATCCGCCAAGCGGCCGGTGTTTATTGTGGGCCACGGAGCACGGTTTCATATGAAGGAAATTACCGCATTGGCCGAAAATCTCAACGCTCCTATCATGACCACCTTTAAGGCAAAAGGTCAAATTTCAGATGCGCACCGTTTGGGCTGTGGTGTATTGGGCAGAAGCGGAACCCCCATTGCATCATACTTTATGAATGAAGCCGATTTATTAATTGTTATTGGAGCGTCTTTCTCAAACCACACTGGTATCACGCCTAAAAAGCCTATTATCCAAATAGACTTTGATCCTTTGGCCATTGCCAAATTTCATAAAATAGACGTGCCCGTTTATGGCGAAATATCAAGAACGGTAGATTTAATTCGCAATTCAGATGAAGATTTAAGCGCGAGTAAAGTAAACCAAGAATCTGAAATTGCAGCACGCTGGAAAATTTGGCGCGCAGAAAAACAAAAGCGGTTATTAGAAAACAGAAATGAAGGCGTGAGTTCAATCGCTGTATTTGACGCGCTTACAAGATTAGCTCCAGATAATGCCGTTATGTGTGTTGATGTTGGAAACAACGCTTATTCTTTCGGACGCTATTTCGAAGCTAAAAACCAAAGCTTTTTAATGTCAGGTTATCTCGGTTCAATCGGTTTTGCACTTCCTGCGGCTATTGGCGCTTGGGCTGCCGTTGGTGATACAAGACCCGTAATTGCTGTTGCCGGAGATGGCGGTTTGTGCCAATATTTAGCAGAGTTTACCACCTTGGTGAAATATGAAATGCCGATAAAACTAATTATTCTGAACAACAACGAATTGGGCAAAATAAGCAAAGAACAACGCGCTGGTGGCTGGGACAAATGGGCAACTGATTTGGTGAATCCAAATTTTGCGGCCTACGCAAAAAGTTGCGGGGGACTCGGTATTGAGGTTAGCCGACAAGAGGATCTAGAAAAATCTATGCATCAACTTTTCACCAACGATGGTCCTGGACTTTTAGAAGTAAAATCTGATGTGCAATTAATATAAAAACGGTGTACAATCGAGTGGCAACCGACAACCCTGAATTTTAGCCCTATCCATTGGGCAAAGGATTCAGAGTTGTCGGAGAGCCCTCTCCGATACGCTTCGCTACAGGGCAGGTACACCAGCGTACGTTCGGATCGCGAATACGGCGGTTCACAGAACAGCTTACCTTTTCTTGGGTTTGGAAGTGTCGCCATACTTGACTTGCAGGTAATATTCCAGAAACGGAATATGCAGTAATGCACCCAGCCACGCATCAGCAAAGCTCCGACAGGCTGCTAGTGGTATTGGAGTGGTTTTCCGCGTGATGGTTTTGATATTCGCTTTGAGCCGTTGCCAGCTTTTCTTGGCGGTGCCTCTGTTGGCATGCCGTCCACACCTGCCGCGCCCTGGTTGCGCATCACCGCATAGTAGGCATTGACAAAGTTTTGCCCGTGCACTGCCCAACGCATCAGATTGAATTTCTTTCCCATAAAAAAAGTTTTCGCTTACCTTTTTTTCGGGCAGGTCCGTCAGTAAATGTCCACTGACTGCATGAGTTGACCCTGCTGTTCTTTGAAAAAGACAGAGGGCTTGACACCGGTAATCTCTAACGCAGGCTCCTGGGCAGCTACTTCTGTAAAGAGCATCAACAACAGCCACACTAGCGACACTGAAATATTCTTCTTTCTTATCATCATGGCAAAATTTACACTAATAAATGAAATTATCGCTAAAAATAGGGCAATGAAAACCGGCACCCTTAGGCCTTTGTGGAAAAGGCTCATGAATGAACTGCTCTTAGAGTCTGTTTGATTTCGTGAGCCTCTTGCATAGCAGTTTGCTGGTTGCTTAGCTTTTCCAGAGTAAGATAGGCACTGGATTCTTCCCCTTTCATTATCAGGTAGCGCTATTTCAGCCCTTAATAGATCCGACTGGATTACCCATCAAAAAACTATAACTCCAAGCCACCAAAGCCCAACCTAAAGGCATGCAAGCCGAGCACCCGCACCAACCCCAAACCGCAAAGCCCAGAGCCAATGCACCCTGGTCTTAGCCTACAACCAACTAAAAAGCAGCTCCCAACCAGATACTACCGCGCCTCATCCTCATAATCATCACAATGATAGTGCCGGTACTGCCGTTGGCTGCTCACTTTCTGGGTTTTGCCGCCATTTTTCTTATCGTCCAGCATCAGCTGAATGAGGCGGTGGCGTTCGGCAGCGATGGCTTCCCGGGCCTTTAGGTCGGCTGCCCGGTCAAAGAAGAGGGTGCCGTCGATGAAGGTCTTTTCCGCCCGGCTGTACATGGACAGGGGATGGTCAGACCAGAGCACCACATCGGCATGCTTATCTACTTTGATGCTGCCTACGTACTCGTCAAGGTGCAGGAGTTTTGCCGGGTTGAGGGTCACAAACTTCAGGGCGTCTTCTTCGGATACGCCACCGAAAAGTACGGCTTTGGCAGCTTCCTGATTGAGGCGGCGGGCCATCTCGGCATCGTCCGAGTTGAAGGCGACCGTGACGCCCTGCTCGTGCATCAGCGCCCCATTGTAGGGGATGGCTTCCTGCACTTCGTATTTGTATGCCCACCAGTCGGAGAAGCTCGAGCCGCCGGCACCGTGGGCCGCCATTTTATCCGCCACTTTGTAGCCCTCCAGGATGTGGGTAAAGGTGTTGATGCGGAACCCAAACCGTTCGGCCACTTTCATCAGCATATTGATCTCGCTCTGCCGGTAGGAGTGGCAGGTGATGAAGCGCTCGCCGTTGACAATTTGCAGCAACGTTTCCAGGTCGAGGTCGCGGCGGTAGGGGTCACCCGAGGCTACCTTTTCGCCGTAGGCGACCGCCTGCGTGAATTTATCCACATACACCTGCTCCACGCCCATGCGGGTCTGCGGAAAGCGGATGCGGTAGTCTTCGCCCCAGTTCGACTGCTTGACGTTTTCGCCCAGGGCAAACTTGATGAAGGGAGCAGCTTCCTTAAATTTCATTTCTTCCGGCGTAAAGCCCCACCGCAGCTTGATGATGGCCGATTGCCCGCCAATGGGGTTGGCGGAGCCGTGCAGCAGTTGAGAAGTGGTCACGCCGCCTGACAGCTGCCGGTAGATATTCACATCCTCGGAGTTGACCACATCGCCGATGCTTACTTCTGCTGTGCTTGCCTGTGAGCTCTCGTTCACGCCCCGGCTGATGGCAATATGGGAGTGCTCGTCGATAATGCCGGGGGTCACGTGCATGCCTGTGGCATCTATGGTGGTGGCACCTTTGGCTTTTAAGCTTTTACCAATAGCGGCAATTTTGCCGTCTCTCAGCAGCACATCGGTATTTTCCAGGACACCATCGGGCTCGTTGGTCCAAACGGTGGCGTTTTGGATGAGGTACGTTTGGGGCTCAGGGCGCTCCGTCCAGCCATAGGCGGTAAAAGGATAGATGAGGTCGCCCATTTCTGGTAATTCCGGTGATGGGGCAGGTTTTTCTTCCTCTTTTTCGTCAGCCTCAGCCGGTTGCTCAAACGTAGCCAACCAGTCTGCCCACTGCCCGTCGGGGGCTTGCCCGCGGCCGCTCCAGTTGCGCCCGTTGAGGGTGCCGGAGAGGCGGGCCTGACCGGTGGAGTCAGGCTCAAAGGACAGCGTCAGGAGTTCGTCGGTGCGTTCGAGCTTGACTTTTACGGAAGTGGAATCTGTGGTGTTAATTTTGGCTTTTGGCTTTTCATCTGTGCCCGTCACTTCCAGTACGTACTCGGCATCGCCCACTTTTAGTTCGTAGGTGCCGGTCAGTTGTGGTGTGGCAATAGCCTTGTGGATGTAGGTTTTGCCTTTAATCCAGGTCTGGTAAATCTCCGTATTTTCCCCAAAGAGGGAGCCATTGGTGACAATAAAGTTGGCGAGCTTGCCTTTTTCCAGGCTGCCGAGGTGGTCGGTCGCTTGCAGCAGCTCAGCGGGGGTGTAAGTGAGGGCCTTCAGGGCAGCGGTGGTGTCCAGTCCATACTCGACAGCTTTGCGCAAATGCTTAAGGAAATCAGTTTTCTTTTTCAGCCCGTCTGTGGTAAAAGCGATGGGGATGCCGGCATTAGCCAGGCGGGCGGGGTTGGAAGGGGCGAGCTCCCAGTGCTTCAATTGCGCGACGGTGACCTGCTGGGCATCGTAGGGGTCGGTCACATCGTAGGCATCCGGGAAATCCAGGGGCAGGATAAATGCAGTATTAAGGGCTTTGAGGGCATCCAGACGCTTATACTCATCGCCAGTGCCTTTGAATAGGTAAGTTTTGCCAAACTCTTCTCCCAGTTTAGCGGCCCGCAGCGCCTCCAGGCGGTCGCCGATAGCAAAAAACTGCGGCAGTTCCTGCACGGCATCCCAGGCTTCCAGCGAAAGGTTGACCTCCTCGCCCTGCTGTTGGTACCATTCGGCATCGTAGTACGTTTGGCGCAACAGCGCAATCATGCCCATGAGGGAGTTGGGATAGCTTTGGGTGGAGGTCCCTTTGCTAAAGGAGAGGGCGTGCCCTGCTTTCTCTACCACAATCATCTCGTGGGCGCGCTCGTCGCCCAGCCCCACTAAGGTCATCGTGCCCCGGGAGATACCATCCATGCGTTGGGCCGCAGCGGCACCGAAACCTATTTGACGAAGTGTTTTGGCTGCTTTTTTATCCGGATTGAAGTGTGCGTGGGCATCGAAAGTCGTCTTCAGGGCTTCATTCCAGCTGTAGGCGCCTTCTTTGTTGGACAACATTTGCGGCTTGCGGTTGGGGGATTTGCCTTCAGCTTTGGGCTCAGGCATGCCGTAGTTGCTGTAGGGCTCTATGAAAGCCGGGTAGATGGTTTTGCCCGTCACCTCTACAGTGACGGCACCATTTGGCACTTTGCCGCCTGCTTCAACAGATACTACTTTGCCGTCGCGGATGACAAGCGTGGCGTTTTCCACTTTGGTATCATAATTGGTGAAGACCGTTGCACCCGTCAGGGCATAGTAGCGTTCGCGCGGGTCTTCCACTCCGTTATTGGGGAAGGTAACTTGTGCGGTGAGTTGGATGGAAAGCACCGTAAGCAGGAAAAGGAGGATAGTATTCTTCATACGTAATTGCAGTAGTTTGGAGCAAAATAAAAAAAATCCGGCTTTGTTCAGCCTTTCAACTATTGAGGGCGTAAAAGACTTAATATGAATATGGAAGCAAAGGAAACATTTTTGCAGCATTTGCAGCGCAGTTTGTCAGACGGTACTTTTGTTAAACTCACCCTAAGCAAGCCGGGTGGGGCAGACGAGTCGTTTAAAAATGTCTACGCCCGACTGATCGAGCTGAAGGGGGAAATGCAGTTGTCGTTCACATTGCGCTACAGCACACAGGACATCACCAAGAACCATCCACAGGAAGAGGCCGTGGCGATGGTCGGCTTATGGCTGGGCGAAGATTTCCTGAATGCGGACCTGTTTACGCTGGAAGCGGATTACAGCCTGCAGTACAACCGTAAGCGTAAACCCCGGTTGCACCAGCGCAAGGCCTCCCAGGCAGCCCCTCCACCGAAGGTCCACAACAAGCAAAAGCAGTATTTTATAGAGGCCTCAGGCAATGCCTATTTGCAGGCTATGGGCATCACCTCCGCTGAGGGCAAGGTCCGGGCGGACGGACAGCGCAAATTCCGGCAAATCAACAAATATATTGAGATTGTTGACAGCCTGTTGCAGCAGCACGGGCACTTTCCGGAGCAGCCCCATATCGTCGACATGGGCTCAGGCAAAGGCTACCTGACCTTCGCGCTCTACGACCACCTCATCAACAACCGGGGCTGGGAGCCCACCATTACCGGCATTGAATTACGGGAAAACCTGGTGAGATTCTGTAACGAACTGGCTCCTAAAGTAGGCTTTACGGGCTTACAGTTCCGGGCGCAGGATATATTTGAGTACCAGCCCGAGCATATCGATATGCTTATTGCCCTGCACGCCTGTGATATCGCGACGGATATTGCCATTGCCAAAGGCGTACAGGCGGGTGCAGAAATCATCATCGTAGCGCCCTGCTGCCAAAAGCAGGTCCGTAAAGCCATGAAGCCCACCGATGCTCTACAGCCCATGCTGCGGCACGGCATTCTGCAGGAGCGGCAGGCGGAGCTCGTTACCGACGGTATCCGTGCACTACTGATGGAAGACCAGGGGTACGAGACCAAGGTCTTTGAGTTCGTCTCTACGGAGCATACGCCTAAGAACCTGATGATTGTGGGCATTAAAGGCCGCCGTAATGAATCGGCCTTAGCGGAAGTGGAGCGGATTAAGGCGGATTTTGGGGTGGGGGAGCATTATTTGGAGGGGCTGTTGCAGCCATAAAAAAAGCCCTACCAAAAGCAGGGCCCTGAAATATAAAGCTATGAAAACTAAAAAAAAATTATAGCCGGGGCGGCAAAATGCCCGCCCCAACTTTTAGTCTGTTTTATTCCTTCTCGTCGCTAACTTCGCGACCACCGTCGAGGCGGTCCTGAAGGGCTTCGAGCTCTTCCCACTTCGCTTCGTGAGCGAGTTTAGCTTGCTTAGCCCAGGTTGCCGGGTCATGCATCCGGTAGCGGGAACCTGCTTCGTCGAGGATCGCCTGTACTTTCTCCGTAGGAGCATTTGCAAGGTCTTCCCAGGTTTGGATCCCACCTTCATTCAGCAGGCCTTCAATTTTAGGGCCAACGCCCTCGACCATCTTCAGGTCGTCCTGCTTGATTTTCTTACCGGAAGGTAAGGTTATTTTTTCAGACTTGGAAGCTTTCGCTTTCGGTGCTTCTGCTTTCGCTGCCTTTGCCTTCGGTGCTTCCTTTGCCGGTGTAGCTGCGGCCTTTACAGGCTCAGCCTTTGGAGCCGGAGCTGTCTTCTTTTCCGGAGCCGGCGCTGCTACCGTCGCAGTACCATTACCGTTTGCAGTGCCATTAGGCATTATGTTTACGTACATCCGGTTTTTGCGGCGGCGGCGGAAAGTTACCGTGCCTTCAATGGAAGCGTGCAGGGTAAAGTCTCTGCCCATATATACGTTTTCGCCCGGATGGTACTTAGTGCCACGCTGGCGAACGAGGATATTTCCAGCTTTAGCATGCTGGCCTCCGAATAGTTTGACGCCGAGTCTTTTCGATTTACTGTCCCGGCCGTTGTCCGTACTACCTACACCTTTCTTATGTGCCATGTCTTAAACATTTTTAGGTCTAAAAAAAACCGCACCCCTGGCCGGGGATTAAACGGCGATACTGTCGATTTTGATCTTGGTGAATTGCTGGCGGTGACCGTTCTTACGACGGTAACCTTTGCGGCGCTTCTTTTTGAAGACGATAACTTTATCTCCCTGCTGATGACCGAGTACCGTAGCATTCACTTTGGCGTTCAGGGTCGGCGTGCCTACAGAGACCTTGCCGTCGTTGTCGACGAGCAGTACATCCTCGAAGGATACGTTGTCTCCTTCACTGGCTTCTAACTGGTGGACGAAGAGCTGCTGCCCCTCCTCAACTTTGAACTGCTGACCAGCTATTTTTACGATTGCGAACATGATTCTATCTGTTTGAAAAGATGAATATTGAAATTGAGGGGCAAAGATAAGGTACTTTGACTAGATTACCAAGCACGCGCCAATCCGGAATTTGGAGGGAGGAATGAAGCAGGCGTCCCTCAAGTTAGTATTTCACGATAGTGAATTCGGAAAAACTGCTGCCGGCTCCCTACTTCCCCTTTCCCTGCAGGAGGACCAGCACCGTATAAAACAAGATCTTGAAGTCCAGGGCCAGCGACATGTTCTCAATGTAGAGAATGTCGAACCGTAGCCGCTGAAGCATCTGCTCCAGGTTGGAGGCATAACCATACTTGACCTGCCCCCAGGAAGTAATTCCGGGGCGTACCTTTAAAAGGTGTTTATAGTGCGGCGCTTCTTTAGTGATCTGATCGATGAAGAACTGTCTCTCGGGGCGGGGCCCAACGAGGGACATATCGCCCTTGAGGACATTCCAAAACTGTGGGAGCTCATCCAGTCGCCATTTGCGCATAACGGCGCCCCATTCTGTACAGCGGTTATCGGTATCAGAGCTCAGTTGCGGCCCATTTCTTTCCGCATTTGTATACATGGACCGGAATTTGTAAATCATAAACGGTACGCCGTTGAGGCCGACACGTTCCTGCTGAAAAATAATAGGCCCGTCTGAGGACAAGCGGACGCGGACAGCAATATAAAGGTAGAGCGGCGAAAGCAGCACGAGCATCAGGGCAGAAGCTGCCAGATCAATAAGCCGCTTGATGAGGCGCTGCCATTTGGGCATCAGGTCCTGCCGGATTTCAATGAGCACCGCCCCGTAGATGTGGCTCATTTTCACCGTGCCCAGCATGATGTCGTACATATCTGGTATGATCTTCACGAGCACCTGCTCGTCAAAATCAAAAAGGATATTAAGGAGTTCGCGCAAGCGATTATGCTCTGAGGTCTCTATGGCAATGATGACTTCCTCAATATTGAAATCGGGAATGCATTGCTCCAGCACCTCTATACCACCCAGGCGGGGCAGGTACTGTGCGAGTTCTTCATCTTCTGTGCCGTTTAGACTGATGAAGCCGATGAACTTATTGCCCAGCCCCTTCTCCCGTCCGCTAATTTCCTCGTACAGGTCCACGGCTTTTTGGTTGCTGCCAATCAGGATAGTATTGAAGGTAATAAGCCCCTTTTTCAGGCGCTGGCTGGCCCGGGTTAATATGTACATGCGTACGGTGCCGGTCAGCAAAAAGTGTAGCAGGAATAAGGTAGTGAAGGACGCCCGGTAAGTGGTGTAGTTGGTGACAAAATCGTCCAGGATCAAGGTGAAAAACAGGAAAGTCACGCCCAGGAAACTTAGGAAAAAAGTGCGCGCCAGCGTGGCCAGCCGGGACATCCGGTAAATATCACGGTACTGATCAAAAATAGAATAAAACAGCAGCCATCCGATCGGGATTACGAGAACCCCGTACCAGAAGTTGGTATCGCTGGTTATGGAAGGCCAGTCCAGCTGAGGGTTTTCCAACTGTTTACGGTACACAAAAAAACAAGCCCAGGACAGCATGGCTGTGATGAAGTCTGCTACCTGATAAAACAAGGTGTGCAAACGGCGCTGTTGATTCATGTTTTTTTGCATGGGGGCGAGTTGCTGTTTTACAGGCTTCCTTAAACAGGGTTAGAAGTGCAGTAATTTGATGTTATCCATCATGATGACCGCTTCGTCACGTACAAACTGGCCTCCCTGAACTGGTAAAGCCGCCTGAAATAAGATCTGAAATTCACTCAGCCTTGATTCAACAACAGCTACGGACAAATTGAAATAAATCTTTTTCCATTCCCCGGATGGATTGAAGCCCGAAAGGAAGATGGCCTCCCCGGCACCGGGCAAGCCGCCTGCCTGATGGCCAATAAAGCCAAAGGTGACAGGTACATCTGACTTGTAATCAACCTCCAGGTAAACACTGGTAGTGAAATTGCCGGTAAGGTTGGCATAGCGTTGGGTGGTAGCTGCTTCTATAATAGCCGAAGCTGTATCCAGTTTAATGCGCAGAGAGCGGCCCTCAAAGGCACCTTCCGTTACCTGTGACATTTGATTGATGCTGCCCCTTCGGATTTCCTCGAAAACATGGGCTCCTTCCTCAAAGGGCTCAAGGATAGAGAATTTGGTATTGTTGCTATACTGAAATACCGGAAGGATGGTATCGGTGGTGTTTGGCTCCAGCTCTGCTTGTATCTCAAAGTTGTTGAAAAAAGGGTAAATATCAGGCGAGCTGCCCAGTCCATTGTCTTTTACGCCAGCCTGTACGATAACCTCTGCTGTCCCCCCGGCCAGCACCGGCAGGGTGGCGGGTAGCGAATAGGCCCCTACAAAGTCACCATTCACAGAAACCCATGCCTCGGTAATATTGGAGGAGGTTGTGCCCTCTACCGCTTCGTCCGTCTGTACTGAAACGGAAGGGATATGGATGTAAGCCGGTACCGGCTCTTCCGGATTGATAAGCTCGCAGCCGACCAGTAAAGCGCTGGTCATGCCAAGCATAAGTAAGAAAGGTATGTTTTGCTTTTTCATAGCTATGTTTTATCGACTCTGACAAGCAAGAGCAGATTTTTAGGCCTAAAGGTTGGGTGGTACCTCCTTCTATTCATCAAAACGCCGACTAAAAGCCCTTATTACTTGCAGTCGGTCATTTGCCTGACAGACTAAACCTGTTTAGCGTCTATCAGTCGTTGTTCAATTTGGTCCATGATCTGATGTGCCAGGTCAAGGGCGCGGTAGCCATCTTCAATACTGACCACCGGGCGTTGGTCTTTCTGAATGCTCGTGGCCAGCGATTCCAGTTCCATCTTGATCGCATTTACCGGTGCGGCTTCCGGCATGGACAGATGGATGTAGCGCTTGCCACTTTGGGTTTCGAGCTCCATAAGGTTGTCCTGGGGGAGCTTCGTGGGGTCGGCATCGGTATCGTAAAGGCGGACGACCTGTGCTTCCTTCTCGAGGAAGTCCAGGCTGATGTAGGCATCTTTTTGGAAAAAGCGCACCTTGCGCATCTGCTTCATGGAAATCCGGCTGGCGGTGAGGTTGGCAATGCAGCCATTCTCAAATTCGATACGGGCATTGCAAATATCTGCACTTTCGCTAACCACCGGGACACCACTTGCGCTGATGGTTTTAACGGGCGATTTCACCAGACTCTGAATAATATCAAGGTCGTGGATCATCAGGTCGAGAATGACGCTCACATCGGTCCCTCTGGGATTGAAAACGGCCAGTCGGTGCGCCTCGATAAACATGGGTTTCAGTGGCTGGTCGCCCAGAGCGAGCAGTGCCGGGTTGAAGCGCTCAACATGGCCGACCTGCACCTTGACGCCTTTCTCCTGTGCCATTTGCAGGAGGGCTTTGGCTTCCTCCATGGTGTTGGTCAGTGGTTTCTCAATAAAAAGGTGCTTGCCCTGTTCAATGACCCGCTTCGCCAATTCGAAGTGGGTAGTGGTAGGGGTAACAATATCTATCACATCGGCGGCGGCGATGAGGGCATCCATGTCCGTCCATCTTTGAATCTGATACTGTTCTTCTGCTTGCTTCGCAGCAGTATCATCCGGGTCGTAGAACCCAATCAGCTCATAGGCTTCTTTTGCCAGTTGAATACATTTGAGGTGGATTTTGCCGAGGTGGCCCGTACCGAGAACGCCAATTTTTAACATAAGTAGTCCTTTTTTTCCGGCTGCAAAAGTAGGGGATTTTTTAGAGATTGTTTTAGACTTGATGCATTGCTGGAGAAATGCTCTGCTAAACCCAGCCCTGCGCGCCATAGCTGCAACGCGCGGGCTTTGTCCACTTCAGGCGCGTCGGACAGGGCTTGTCCAAATTATCATCCGCCAACTTTTACCGGTAGTACATCAAAATAGCACCAAACAGCGTGATGAGCGCGATCAGTACCGTTGCCATGCGCATAGAATAGCGGATGTGGCTGGTAAAGGTCTCGATCTCTTCGCGCATATCCGGGTACCGGGGCATGATCTCGGCCTCCATTTTTTCTTTATTAAAAAGGTGCGCAGCCCCGAAATCGACCCGGGCTTTGATCAGCTTGCGGTAACTCTTCAGCACTTTCACCCGGAAGTAAACATTGACAAAAAGCATTGCAATGAACAAGCCGATAACAATAGATATGAGCAGGATATACATGGTCTGTAGATTCGTTGGTGGACAAAAATACACTTCTGCGGCTGCTTTGGTTTGAAAAACCTTCTTATTCCGCAACCACAAATCACTACTTTGGCAACAATTCCTCGAAAATCCCCATTTTAAGGCTGGATAATAAACGCTAATAAAACATCAAAAATCAACGCGAATGAAGATCAAGCTGATCCTGTTTTTCACCTTGCTGTCGCTATCGGCACAGTCAGGCTTTGCCCAAAAAGACATTAACTATTATTTGCCGGACATCGAATACGATGAAAGTATTCCCACCCCTGAGTCTTTCTTCGGGCATCAAATAGGAGCGTGGCACCTGAGCCATGATAAGCTCACTTATTATATGAAGGCGCTGGCGGAAGCTTCGCCCCGGGTAACTTACACCGAGTACGCCCGCAGCTACGAGGGCCGCCCGTTGCTATACCTGACCATCACGGCACCCGGTAATCACAGCCGTCTGGACGAGATACAGGCGCAGCATGTGGCAATCTCTAACCCCGAAAGCAACATTAGGCCCCCCGGTGAGCAACCCGTTGTATTGTACCAGGGCTTTAGCATACATGGCAATGAAGCCAGCGGTGGCAACGCTGCCCCTCTGGTGGCTTACTACCTGGCTGCCGGACAAAGCAAAGAAGTGGAAGAGACACTTGAGAAAGCGGTCATCCTGCTCGACCCCTGCTTCAATCCCGATGGCTTTCAGCGATTTTCTACCTGGGTGAACATGCACAAGAACCTCAGCCTGACGTCCAACCCTCAGGACCGGGAGTACGATGAAAGCTGGCCCGGCGGGCGGACCAACCACTATTGGTTTGACCTCAACCGCGACTGGCTCCTGGTGCAGCATCCTGAAAGCCGGGGCCGAATTGAAGTATTCCACCAATGGAAGCCCAATGTGTTGACCGACCATCACGAAATGGGGTCTAATGCTACCTTTTTCTTTATGCCGGGCATCCCTTCCCGGACCAATCCCATCACGCCACCGCTCAACCAGGAACTGACCGGGCGCATCGGCAATTTCCATGCGGAGGCGCTGGATGAAATCGGGTCGCTCTACTACACCAAAGAGAGCTATGATGACTTCTACTACGGCAAGGGCTCCACTTACCCGGATGCGAATGGTGGCATCGGCATTTTATTTGAGCAAGCCAGCTCCCGCGGTCATGTTCAGGATACAGAAAATGGGCTGTTAACTTTCCCTTTCACTATTCGCAACCAGTTGCGTACAGCGCTTTCCACCCAAAGCGCTGGCGTGAGCCTGCGGAAAGATCTGCTGCAGTATCAGTATGATTTTTACCGGCAGGGTCTGGCCGAAGCCAAAGAAGCAACGGTCCGGGGTTACGTTTTTGGGGAGCCGGAAGATCCGGTCCGCACTGCTGCTTTTCTGGACTTGCTGCTGAAGCATGAGGTAGAGGTTTACGAATTAGACCGGGCAATTGAAGCAGGAGGTATGGCCTATCAGGCTGGGCAAAGCTATGTGGTGCCTACAGCGCAGCCACAGTACCGCCTGGTGCGTGGTATGTTTGAGACCATGACCTCCTTCACAGACAGTATTTTCTACGATGTATCGAGTTGGACCCTGCCCCTTGCCTTTGGTATTGCTTATTCGGAGCTGGACAAATCGCAGTTCAGCACCCGATTGATGGGCGAGCAGGTGGAAACGGTTCCGGAAGCTATTTTCCCGGCGCCCAAACCAAGTACTTATGCCTACCTGTTGGAGTGGGAAAGCTACTGCGCCCCCAAGGCACTCTACCGTATTCAGTCGGCGGGCCTGCGCACGAAGGTGGCGACGAAGCCCCTGGAGCTGGCTGGGCAGGATTACCAACCAGGCACTATACTGGTACCGGTACAAAACCAGCAATTGCAACCAGAGGCTATCCATGAGCTGATGAAAACGGTGGCGGCGGGTTGTGCCCGTATCACCGCTGTAGAAACCGGGCTGACGCCTACGGGCATCGACCTGGGCAGCCGCAGTTTTGAGGCACTGGAAGAACTCAATGTGGCCCTGATTGTGGGCGAGGGCGTATATGCCTACGAAGCCGGGGCTGCCTGGCACCTGCTCGATCAGCGCTACGGCGTGCCGGTGACGATGCTGGAAACCACCGGGCTCGGTGGGGTCGACCTCGGCGATTTCAACACCATTGTAATGGTAACGGGCGGCTATAGCAGCATTAGCAAGCGTGGCAATGAAAACCTTCGCGAGTGGGTTGCCCGCGGGGGCAATCTGATTGCTATCAAATCTGCCATAAGCTGGGCTAAGCGGCAGGGCCTAGCTAAGGTGAGTACGATAGGGGATGCGAAGGAGCCTTCCGCACAGCGGCCCTATGAAAAGCTTAGCGCTGACCGCGGCTCCGACCGGATCGGCGGGGCGATCATGAATGTGGAAGCTGATCTCAGCCACCCCTTGTTTTTCGGGTACTCCCGAAGCTCCATTCCCGTTTTCCAGCGGGGTACGACTGCCTATGCTCCTACTGGCAACAGATACGCTACGCCTGCCGTTTATGCAGACCCACCGCTAATCAGCGGATACGCCAGGCCGGAGCACGAGCGCAAGCTGGCAGGATCGGCTGCGGCTATTGTCAGTGGTGCCGGGCGCGGGCGTACCATCTGCCTGTCTTTCAACCCCAATTTCCGGGCTTTCTGGTATGGTACGAACCGGATATTCGCCAACGCACTCTTTTTTGGGGATGTGATTAGCGGCAGCGCAGTAGAGCGTGCAAGCGGCAAGCCTAATGGACGATAACCAGTAAGTCACCACCAATTCAACAATGATGAATAAATTAAAAATACTTTTGGGGCTTTTGTTGCTCCCCGTTTTTCTGCTGGCACAGCAAGCTTTGTTTTCAATCCGGACCGCTCCGGAATTGCATCAGGAAATGGTAGACGGTCGCTTGCTGGTACTGGTTTCCACCAACTCGGATCAGGAGCCGCGCTTTCAAATCACCGACGGGCCGGGCACGCAGCAGGTGTTTGGTATTGACGTGGAAGACTGGGCGGCCGGCGCTGTACAGCGGGTAGGCCGGGAAGCCTACGGTTATCCGGTGGAAGCCATGTGGGATTTCCCGGAAGGGGAGTATTATGTGCAAGTGCTTTTTCACCACTACGAGACTTTTGAGCGCGCCGACGGGCATACCGTTAAGCTACCGATGGACCGCGGGGAAGGGCAGCAGTGGAACCGCGCACCGGGCAATTGGTACAGTACGCCCCAAAAGATGAAGTTTGGTGCCGGGGCGGCATTGGAAATCACGCTTGACCAGGTTATTCCGCCCATTGAACCGCCTGCCGATACGAAGTATATTAAACACCTACGGATTCAGAGCAAGCTGCTGACGGAATTCTGGGGCAGGCCGATGTATCTGGGCGCGCATGTCCTGTTGCCGGAAGGCTTTGAGGAGCACCCCGGGGTGCGCTACCCTCTGGCCATTATGCATGGGCACTTTCCGTACGATTTTGGTGGTTTTCGCACTACGCCTCCGGATACGACGGAGCCCTGTGTTTACAGTAGCCGATTCGATGTGGACTGTTACAATCGGGTGGTACAGCAGGAGGCTCACGATTTTTACAAAATGTGGACCGGGCCAGACTTCCCGAGGGTGCTCGCCATCAAAATACAGCACGCCAATCCCTACTACGACGATTCCTACGCGGTCAACTCTGCTAATTTAGGCCCCTATGGTGATGCCATTACTTATGAGCTCATTCCGTACATCGAGGAGCAATTCCGCGGCATAGGAGAAGGGTGGTCCCGGTTCCTGTACGGTGGCTCCACGGGTGGCTGGGAAGCTTTGGCAGCACAGGTGATGTACCCTGAGGAGTACGGCAGTTGCTATGCGGCCTGTCCGGACCCCATCGATTTCCGGGCGTACTGCCTGGTCGACCTTTACGAAGACGAGAATGCGTACTATCTGGAAGGCCCGTTCCGCTCCACGCTCCGGCCCGGGCATCGGGATTATTTGGGGCAGGTGGATGCTACCCTTCGTGATATGAACCTTAGGGAGCTGGCCCTGGGCAGCCGGGGTCGTAGCGGTCAGCAGTGGGACATTTGGGAGGCGGTCTATTCGCCTGCCGATTCCGATGGTTACCCGAAACGGATTTGGGACAAGCAGGAGGGCGTTATCGATAAAGAGGTAGCAAAGTACTGGCAGGAAAACTACGACCTGTCCTATATCATGAACCGCGACTGGGCAACACTCGGCCCCAAGCTGCAGCATAAAATCCATGTATACTGTGGAGATATGGACAATTACTACCTTAACAACGCGGTCTACTTAGCAGAGGATATCCTGGAAGCCACGCAGCCCTACTACGATGGAGAAGTGGCCTACGGTGATCGGGCAGAGCACTGCTGGAATGGCGACCCGAATGAACCGAACCACATTTCCCGCCTGCGCTATCACCGTATGTTCATCCAAAAGTGGGTGGAAGAGGATATGCCGAAGGTTGCGCCGGAGGGGGTGGATGTAACCTCCTGGCGGTATTAGAAAATGAAGAGAGGAGATCGGATTTTGGATGTCCATCCAAAATCCGATCTCCTAATTTATTACTTTGTAAGCATTGCCTTGGCATTCGCCAGCGCTTTGTCCAGGCCAGCGGCATCCTTACCCCCTGCAGAAGCAAAGAATGGCTGTCCGCCACCCCCACCCTTGATGGCTTTGGCCAGCTCGCGGATCATATTGCCGGCGTGCAAGTCGTGACTTTCCGTGAGCGCCTTACTAATGACGATGGTCAGTTGTGGCTTGCCCTTGATTTCGGCACCGAAAATGATAAATGCGCCGCCCAGTTCTTCTTCCAGCTGATAAGCCAGCGTTTTGATGGCATTGGCATCATCAAGGGGTAGTTTGGCACTGAGGAAGTTGACCCCGTCAATGGTTTCCACTTTTTCCTTCAGCCCGCCTTTGAGGGCATTGGCTTGTTCGGCGCGCAGGCGCTCCACTTCTTTTTTAAAGGCTTTATTCTCGTCCTGCAGGGCAGCTACGCTTTTCGCTACCTCCTTTGGGCTCTTCAGTAGTTGGCGTACCTCTTTTAGTTCATCGAGTTCCTTTTGGATGAAGGTCGCAGCCTGGTCAGCGGTGACGGCTTCGATGCGTCGGATTCCAGCCGCGACGGCACTTTCAGACAGGATTTTGAACAGTCCGATCTCTCCGGTTGCAGCCACGTGCGTGCCCCCGCATAGTTCCCGGGAGAAGTCCTGGTCGAAGGTGATGATACGGACGCTTTCGCCGTACTTCTCCCCAAAGAGCATCAGTGCACCGGACGCCTTTGCTTCCTCGACAGGCACATTGCGCTCTTCCTCAAGCTGGATATTGCGGCGGATTTGCGCATTGACGCGGTCTTCTAACTGTTGCACTTCCTCGGCTGTCATGCTCTGGAAGTGAGAAAAGTCGAAGCGCAGGCGTTTATCGTCCACGTTCTGGCCTTTCTGCAGGGCATGTTCGCCCAGGATTTCGTGCAGGGCCGCATGCATCAGGTGGACCGCAGAGTGGTTGCTTGATGTCGCCTGCCGCTTAACGGCATTGACTTCTGCCCGGACCGGGGCTTCCATATCCTTGGGGAAAGCCTTGACAATATGAATAATCAGTTCATTTTCTTTCTGCGTATCGATAACTGGTACCTTTTCCCCGCCGAAGAACAGCAGGCCGGTATCTCCGGCTTGTCCGCCGCTCTCTGCGTAGAATGGCGTACGGTTGAGCACCACCTGGAATTGTTTTTTCTTTTTAATATCCACGGTGCGGTATTTCAGCACGTGGGCGCCTTCAACGGTAAGGTGGTCATAGCCTGCAAATGCAACCTCTTCGCTATCGCTCACAATATGCCAGTCGCCTACTTTTTTGTGGGCATCAGCCCGGGCCCGTGCTTTTTGGGCTGCCAGGGCTGTCTTAAAACCCTGTTCATCTACCGTCAGCCCCCGTTCCTCTGCCATCAGGCGGGTGAGGTCGATCGGGAAGCCGTAAGTGTCATAAAGGCTGAAGGCATCACTACCCTCGATGACGCCATCTTTAGCTTCCAGGCTTTCGAAACGGCTAATGCCTTTCTCCAGGGTGTTCAGGAATGTTTTTTCTTCTGCCTCGATAATTTTGGCAATCTGATCCTGCTGGGCTTGCAGTTCCGGGAAAAAGGCACCCATTTCTTCCACAAGGACCGGCAGGAGACGGTGGATGAGCGGAGCATTCAAATCGAGAAAAGAATAGTAATAGCGGACCGCCCGGCGCAGAATACGGCGGATTACATAGCCGGCCCCTGTATTGCTGGGCAGTTGGCCGTCCGCAATAGTGAACGCTACGGCGCGGAGGTGGTCCGAAATGACCCGCATAGCCATATCCGACTTGGCATCAGGCGCAAAACTGCCACCGTATTTTTTGCCGGTAATGGCTTCTATCTCCCGGATAATAGGTGTGAATACATCCGTATCATAAGTCACCGTCTTACCCTGCAGTACCATGCAAAGGCGCTCGAAGCCCATACCGGTATCTACGTGTGCTGCTTTGAGCTTTTCGAGTGAGCTGTCCGCTTTACGGTTGAACTGAATGAAGACGTTATTCCAGATCTCTACCACTTCGGGGTGGTCCATATTCACCAGTTCCCGTCCGGGTTCTTCTGCCTTTTGGGCATCACTGCGCAGGTCGATATGGATTTCAGAGCAAGGGCCACAGGGGCCGGTATCGCCCATTTCCCAGAAATTATCTTTCTTATTTCCGTAAAGGATGTGATCCTCGGGAAGGAATTCCAGCCAGAACGCCTTTGCCTCTTCATCAGCAGGCAGGCCTTCTTCCTTATCGCCACCAAAGACGGTCGCATAAAGGTTTTCCTTTGGGATTTTATAGACCTCTGTGAGCAATTCCCACGACCAGGCAATGGCTTCCTTTTTGAAGTAGTCGCCGAAGGACCAGTTGCCCAGCATTTCGAACATCGTATGGTGGGTGCCATCCCGGCCTACGTCTTCCAGGTCGTTATGTTTGCCAGAGACCCGCATGCACTTCTGGGTGTCAGCAATACGGGGCACTTCGGGGGTTTGGTTGCCCAGGAAGTAATCCTTAAACTGATTCATCCCGGCATTGGTAAACATTAGCGTAGGGTCATCCTTGCTAACGATAGGCGCTGAAGGGACGATTTTATGCCCCTTTGATTGGAAAAAATCCAGGAAAGCTTGTCTAATCTCTTGTGCGGTCATGTATTGCTTGGCTTTAGAAGGGGCGAAGATAGCAGTAAGTCCTCAGTTTTGGAAAGGTCTCCGTGCCTATTTCTTTTGATCAAACGAAATGTTAAAATTTCTAAAATATTGATGATATCCTAACTCGAATGTGCATATTTGCAATAAGGCAACGCCACATCCTACCCATGAACAGGATAAAAAATCCTCTGACTACCCCATTTAATACGCAACTAACCCATTTTACCCCTTCAAAGATATGCTGAAAAGCGTGTCTGGAGTTCGGTTTTTGGTGATTATTAGGTCAGGAATTCATAATTTGATTACAAAAAGCGCAAATGTAAGCACATACATTTTGTAATGCCAGAAGCGGCAGTTACATTTGACGCTGCCCGGAAAAGCTATTCCGGGCATTAAGAACGAACATTAAGCTACGTATAGCCACTTTTGGAGGGAACACAAAGTGTGCTTTGCGGGGGGAACTTAAATTTCAGTGACTATTTACTTAAAATGTGCTTTAAGCACGGTACTTCGTAAAACTGACTTTTAGTTTCATTTGGCTAAGACATAACACGCATGGGAAAAGAAAAATTTGTTTACAACACTCAGACGCTCCGCTACGAGAAAGTTGAGGAGTCGACCACTGAGCGAGTGTTGAGAATACTTGGGTTTACTTGTGCAGTCGTAGTTGCTGCATTTTTCCTTAAAGTAGCTGCCGATAAATGGCTACCTTCTCCACAGGAGCGTGCGCTCCATCAGGAGATCAAATTTATGGAAGAGCACTACAAAGAGCTGCAGGACGAATTGGGACAGTTACGCACTGTCCTAGATGGTGTACAGGAAAGAGATGCTTATGCGCACCGCATGGTATTTGGTATGGACCCTATCGATCAGGGGGTTTGGGAAGGTGGCGTTGGTGGTCATGACAAGTATGAAGACCTTCGGCAATTCTCAACCGGTGACCTGATGGCTGAAGTCTCTCAGGATATCGACCGGCTCAAACGGAAGCTGGATTTACAATCTCACTCTCTGGATACCATTCTCAATATGGCTAAGGAGAAAGAAAAGATGCTGGCTCATATTCCATCAATCAAACCGGTACGCTCTGATAAGCTGAGGCGGAAGGTCGGGTTACTATCCGGGTTTGGTCGTCGTATCCATCCTATCTATAAAATTCCTAAGATGCACTATGGCATCGACTTTACTGCACCACGCGGTACGCCGATTCAGGCAACGGGTGCGGGAAAAGTTGTTAAAGCTGGCCGTGGGGCAGGTTATGGTAACCGGGTTATTATCGATCATGGCTTTGGGTACCAGACCTTGTACGCACACATGAAGCGCATTGATGTGAATGTTGGTGATACTGTGGTCCGTGGTGATAAAATTGGTCTGGTGGGCAACACCGGAGCATCAACAGCGCCGCACTGCCACTATGAGGTGACCCTGCATGATCAGAAAGTAAACCCGCTCCATTATTGTATGGACGGCCTGACACCTGAAGAATACCAGGAGCTTGTAAAAGCTGCAGAAATGCCTAACCAATCCTTTGATTAAAATTTAGAGCTTGTTTGGATTTCGCTTTTGGTGCGAACGCTGCCAAATTTTGTTCTGAACGAGGCGCGATGAGGGAGCATAGCCTTAAGCTACGTGACCGAAAGAGCAACGAAGTACAATGCAAAATTTGGCAATAGCAGCCCGAATTGTGAAACCCAAACAAGCTCTTAAAAACAGACTTATATTAATGGAACTATCACCAGTCCGCAAAAAAGGCTTCCGCTCAGGAGGTCTTTTTTGCTTTGCACCCATTCAAATTATAGCTATCCTTGGACTGCTTCTGCTGAGCAGTTGTCAGGTGGAGGCGAATACGAGCCAGACTTCTGTAGCTGCACGGGCTCAGATCGTCAAAGACACGATTCCCAAAGACACCATCCCTCCGATTCCGGCACCGGATACAGCCAGGACGTATACGATTATTGGTGTAGGGGATATGATGCTGGGCACCAATTACCCTTCGGCTTCCTATTTGCCACCCAAGGGCGGCACGACGATGCTGACCCACATGGAGGAGACCTTGCAAAGCGCTGATGTTACCTTTGGTAATCTGGAAGGCACGATACTGGATGAAGGGGGGACGCCTAAGCGGTGCAGCAACCCCAAAGCCTGTTACGTTTTTCGTTCTCCGGAAAGCTACGGCAGCCACTTCCAAAAGGCAGGCTTCGACTTGCTGAGCATTGCCAATAACCATTCCGGGGACTTTGGCCTGACTGGGCGAAAGCGCACCAAGGCAGTACTGGATGAGTTGGATATAGCCTACGCTGGCCTGGCGGGTTCAGACGAATACACCATTATTGAGCGCAACGGGCTGAAGGTAGGAATGGCGGCTTTTTCTCCCAATTCCGGGACAGTCAGCATCCACAACTATACCAAAGCCCGGGAGATTGTTGGTAAGCTGGAAGCGGAATGCGATGTGGTCATCGTTTCTTTCCACGGGGGCGCGGAAGGCGCTAAGCATCAGCATGTACCGAGGGCACGAGAGACTTATTACGGAGAGAATCGGGGAGATGTATATGAATTTGCCCACGCTATGGTGGATGCGGGAGCGGACATTATCTTCGGGCATGGGCCTCACGTCACCCGCGCCATGGAGCTGTACAAAGACCGGCTGATTTGCTACAGCCTGGGCAACTTCTGTACCTACGGGCGTTTTAACCTGCGTGGAGAAGCGGGCATTGCACCGCTGGTGAAAGTGGAGGTTGATGAATCGGGGAGGTTCGTGGCTGGTACAGTTGTTCCGGTATACCAAAGCTATAGTCATGGCCCCAAGCCTGATGCACAAAAGCGGGCCATTAAAACTTTACTGCGCCTTAATGCTGCTGACTTTCCGGAGTCGCAGCTGATTGTGGGGGAAGACGGCGCACTAAGTAAAAAATAGCAGTGCAGCGTTTATAGGTTTCCAATAGTATCCCCAAAAGAGAAAGAAGATGAACAATCTGACCCTGCCGGATGGTACGGACCTGGCCTACGAGTGGCGACCCGGTGGGGAAGGCGCACCTCTCGTATTTCTCAATGGCATTTTGATGAACCTGCGGTCATGGAAAGGGCAATCGAGCTCACTTTCTAAGGCGTACCCCTGCCTGCTTCACGATTTTCGGGGACAGCTCTACAGCAGTAAAGCCTTTCCGGAGGATTGGAGCATGGAGGGGCATGTAACAGACCTGCTTGCTTTATTGGATGCCCTGGAGATTGAGCAATGCCACCTGATTGGTACTTCCTACGGGGGGGAAGTCGGTCTGCTTTTTGCGCAAGCAGCCCCGGAGCGCGTAAAATCGCTTTCAGTCATAGCCTCTGTTCCCTGGTCGGATGCTCTGTTGAAGCGGCAGGTACAGCTCTGGCGGGACCTTGCCGGCGTAGATCGGGGCTTGTTGTATGAAGCCGTCGCCACCTGTTCTTATTCCGGTGCCTTCCTTGACCGAACGGGCACCTTTTTTGACAGCCGGCGGGAAGCCTTCGCGCAGTTGCCAGACGATTTCTTTACGGGCTTCGAACGGTTGTGCGATGCCTTCCTGACATTTGGTATGTCTCCGGAAGCCCTGGCATCGATTCATTGTCCGGTACTACTGATGGCCGCAGAGGAGGATGTGCTCAAAACGCCCGCCTACAGCCGGGCGATGGAACAGCATATACCCAAAGCGCAGTACAAAGAAATACCCAAAGCCGGCCATGCGGTAGTCATTGAGCAGCCCAAGGTTGTGGCCCGCTATTTGCGGGACTTTGTAGAAAAGCATAGGTAGATTCACCGGGAATTGTTAGCTTTATTAGCTCAGTACACTGTAAATTAAGTTCTTTCGTGTTTTGGGACGGGCATTTTGGTGAAAGGCAAGGCATCCTCCAAGCTTTGGGGTAAAGGGGCCCTAAAGCTTGGACAAGATAGCCGTAGCTACCTGACCGATCGAGCAACGCAGCATTTCGCCAAAAGGCACTGTCAAAACTGAACATTACTTAATTTACAGTGTACTCAGCATCCATTACAATCAAGCTGCCATGTCTAAACGTTACTGCCCGAACTGCTACTATCCGCTTCCTGACTATGGGGAGTATTGTAGCCATTGCAGTCAGAAGTACACAGATGGCAAGGTGACTTTTTGGGTACTGATCCGCGATTTTTTTGAGTCCGTGCTCAATATCGATTCTAAAATCTTTACAACGCTGGGCACGCTGTTTATTCCGGGGAAGCTTACGAAAGCCTACTTTCGGGGGCAGCAGAAGCGCTATGTGCCTCCGCTGCGACTGTTTTTTATAATGGCGGTGATCCACTTTGCGGTACTGGGCTTTATCGCCTCTGAACAGCTGGAAGCTGACATGGATGAGCTGGTTGATGGGACCCGGTATGAGGCACACTACAGTGATTTCCGGACTGATCTGGACACCGTCCGGGCAGAGGTCGAAGCAAAATTCGACAATGTGCCCCAACTTTCCGCAGCCCTGGATACGCTTGAATCCAGGTTGGAGGACCCCAGGCAGGACAGCTTTAATTTGGTATACTTGGTTAGTAAATCCTTTGGCAAATTAGAGTCTACAGAACTGGCGGTCACCAAGCGCGATCTGATTGAGATGCCTTTGGACAGCCTGCCCACTGCTTACGGGGTGGAAGGCTTCTGGCACAGTCTGCAGGTGCGGCAAATCGTCAAGCTCAACCGGGAAGGGGGCAACTTTACCCGTTTTGCACTCAGTAAATTGATCTGGATGGTTGTGCTAATGATGCCGGCACTGGCGCTGGTGCTCAAGCTGCTCTACATTCGGTGCAACCGCTATTACGTTGAGCATCTGGTCTTTAGTTTTCACTACCACGCCTTTGCTTTCCTAATAGTCACCCTGTTAATGCTTGGGGGTTATTGGTTTCCGGACAGATTTGATTCCGAGGGAATCGTTACTCCGCTGGGGTTTTTGGCCATTACGTTCTACCTGTATAAGTCGATGCGGCGATTTTACGAACAGGGCCGGGTTAAGACCTTTATCAAGTTTTTCATTATCAATTTTTCTTACCTGCTGCTATTTAGTTTATTCATGATTCTGACTCTGGTGCTGACCACTTTGACGTTCTGAGCTTCCCGTTGTACATTTACGGGCAAGATAACACAACGGACATGCCTTACGATCAGTATGAAACAGTCATTGGTTTAGAAATTCATGTGCAGCTGGGTACGCACAGTAAAGCCTTTTGTGGTGATGCAGCCGATTTTGGCGCTCCCCCCAATACGCACATCAGCCCCATTTCTCTTGGCCACCCCGGCACCCTGCCCCGCCTGAATAAAAAGCAGGTGGAATACGCTGTTAAGCTAGGGCTGGCGCTGGGCTCTAAGATTAGTATGCTCAATGCCTTTGACCGTAAGAACTATTTTTACGCAGACTTGCCGAAAGGTTATCAGATCACGCAGGACCGTAAGCCCATCTGCATTGGCGGGCAACTCAAGGTTGCTACCGAAGCCGGGGAAAAGACCATTCGTATTCATCATATCCATATGGAAGAAGATGCGGGGAAGTCCATCCACGAGACTCCTGGCCCCTATTCGCAGATCGATCTTAACCGGGCGGGCGTGCCTTTATTGGAAATTGTCTCAGAGCCGGATCTGCGCTCGGCGGAGGAAGTTGATGCCTACATGACCGCTATGCGGCAGTTGGTGCGTTACCTTGGGGTTTCAGATGGCAATATGGAGCAGGGCTCCCTGCGTTGTGATGTCAATGTTTCGGTGCGGCCCAGGGGGCAAGAGGCATTTGGGGAGCGCTGCGAGATTAAGAACCTCAACTCCATGCGTTATGCCCGCCGGGCGATTAAGTACGAAGTGAAGCGGCAGATCGATCTCATTGAGCGTGGAGGCGAAGTGCGGCAGGAAACCCTGAACTTTAACCCGGATACAGGGCGGACTTCACCGTTACGGGATAAAGAAAACGCCCATGACTATCGCTACTTTCCGGAGCCGGACCTGCCGCCCCTTATGATCAGTGCGGAGGACCTAAAGCGTTACCATCAGGAGTTGCCGATGTTGCCCTGGCAATTGCGGGAGCAGCTATCAGAAACTTACGGCCTGCCCGAATATGATGTTAAGCTACTGACCGAAGAGCCCCAGCCAGCCCTGTTTTTCCTGGAGCTGACGCGGCTGACGCCCGAGTACAAAGCCGCTGCTAATCTCATTATCAACAAAGTGTTGCCCTATTGCAATGAGTCCCAAATCAACCTCACCGAGTTTCCGCTTGGGCTGGATCAACTGGCCGCGTTACTTGCACTGGTCAGGGAAGGTAAAGTCTCCAATACAGTAGCATATCAGCAGCTATTCCCGGCTTTGCTGGCCGCACCGGATAAAAATCCGCCGGAGCTGGCCCAGAGCCTCAATCTCATCCAAACCTCCGATGCGGGCGCACTGGAAGGTATTATTGATCAGGTGATTGCAGACCATCCGGAGGAGGCCGCCCGGTACCGGAAAGGCAAAAAGGCACTCATTGGCTTTTTTATGGGCGAGGTGATGAAAGCCTCCCGTGGCAAAGCCGACCCCAAGGTAACCAATCAGTTATTGCGCGAAAAGCTGGCTAAGTAAGGCTTTTTTCTTACCTTGAAACGGGTTCTTAAGCAAACAGACCTTCCATGAAAAAACTACCCATTTTCGATGATCCGGATAACCTGAAACGCTACTACACCATTGGTGAGGTGGCGGAGCTTTTTGAGGTGACCAAATCACTGATCCGGTTCTGGGAAGGGGAGTTTGATTTCCTTAAGCCCCACAAGAACAGTAAGGGTGAGCGCCGGTTTACCCCCCAAAACCTGGAACAGTTGCAGTTGATTTACGAGCTGGTCAAGGAGCGTGGCTTTACCATTGACGGGGCCCGGCATGAAATCAAAAGGCACTTGAAGTGGGAGGCAGAAAAGGTAGAGATGGTCAAGCGCTTGAAGGGGGTGAAGAAGGGATTGAAGACTCTGCTAAATTCATTGCCGGAAGCTTAGCCCCTGATAAAGCACTACTACGACTAGCCTGAAACAATTTAGGTGTATTTTACGCCTGCAGGCCTTGGTTTTACTGAACCTTTGTGTTCAATTGTATTCAAGGTGTTCTAAAGCGAATAATCAAACAAAAAACATAATGGCATCGACAACTACGCCAAGCCCGGCGGCTGGTAGCTCCTCCAAACCCCGGCTCACCTTCTGGCAAATCTGGAACATGAGCTTCGGCTTTCTCGGTATTCAGTTTGGCTTTGCACTGCAAAATGCAAATACAAGCCGGATTTTTGAGACCCTCGGCGCCGATGTAGAGCAAATTCCTATCCTCTGGATTGCCGCCCCGCTCACGGGGCTTTTGGTACAACCTGTAGTGGGCTATTTTAGTGATCGGACCTGGCACCCGAAGCTGGGGCGGCGGCGGCCGTACTTTCTGATCGGGGCTATATTGGCTTCCATTGCCCTTTGCTTTATGCCCAATTCGCCTACGCTTTGGGTCGCAGCGGGCATGCTGTGGATAATGGATGCTTCCATCAATATCAGCATGGAGCCTTTCCGGGCGTTTGTGGGGGACAATCTGCCCTCGGAACAGCGGACCACCGGCTTTGCCATGCAGAGCTTCTTCATTGGGACAGGGGCGGTCATCGCCTCTATGCTGCCCTGGGTGCTGACCAATTGGTTTGGGGTAAGCAATGTGGCTGCCGAAGGAGAGATTTCGAATTCTGTAAAGTGGTCCTTCTACCTGGGCGCGTTGGTGTTCCTGCTTGCTGTTCTTTGGACGGTAGTCCGCTCGCACGAATATTCGCCCGAGCAGCTGCAGCAGTTTGAAAATTCAGGAGAAGAGGAGATACTGGTTGAGGATCTTTCGGAAGCCGATTACCATCAGCGGGGCGGGGCGATGAACCGTGCCGGTGGTATTGCTGCCGGGCTGGGTGTTATTGCAATCATCGGGCTGTTGCAGGCGGAGCTCAACAAAGAACTTTACATTCTGGCTGCCATGCTGGTCGTGGTGGGCTTGCTTTGGCTGGGCGCGGGTTTTCAGATGCGGCAGGGGCGGTATGAAAGTGGTTTCGTAACCATCATGAGCGACCTGCTGCGGATGCCGGCAACGATGAAGCAATTGGCTGTGGTGCAATTCTTCTCCTGGTTCGCGTTGTTTTCCATGTGGATTTATACCACTTCGGCCGTAACACGGCATATTTACGGGGCAACAGATGCCACCTCGGTCGCCTATAACGAAGGCGCCGACTGGGTGAGCCTGCTCTTTGCGGTGTACAATGGTGTAGCAGCGGTGGTGGCCTTCAGTCTGCCCTGGCTCGCCAAACGCAGCAGCCGCCGTTTTACCCATATGGTATGCCTGGTCATCGGTGGTATTAGTCTCATTTCCATTTATTTCCTGAGCAACCCGGACCTGCTTCTGCTGCCGATGATCGGTATTGGTATTGCCTGGGCGAGTATTCTATCCATGCCCTACGCCATGCTGGCTGGTGCCCTGCCCGCAGACAAGATGGGCTACTACATGGGGGTGTTCAACTTCTTTATCGTTATTCCGCAGATTGTGGCGGCGACGATCCTCGGCTTTATCGTTGGCTTTTTCTTTGATGGGCTGGCGGTTTATGCGCTGATTGTGGGTGGAGTAAGTATGATTCTGGCGGGGGTGCTGTCGCTGCGGGTGGAGGATGAGGAGTAGGCGGCATTCATTCCAGCATTGCTTCCTATGGTCTGGGTCAGGCTGGTTATTAAGGCCTCTTATCTGGATTTTAAGCAAACCACCCTTCCCCATTTCAGTAAAGAAAGGGTTAAAGAGCTTAGTATCTTTGGTATGGATTGGAGTTAAAATGCCTTTATGGATTTCTCATCATTCAAAACGAGTAACCCCTGTTTATCCATCAAGCTTTGGGTAGCACTCGTTTTGTTGTCTGTTCAAAAGCAAGCGGAGGCTCAGGTACCTTACCCATCAGAAACCAAAGCCCGGTTTTCCATAGCGCACTTTACGCCGGCTGAGGGGCTGGTTGCTGATAAAGTCATTTCTGTTGCCCAGGACACTATGGGATATCTTTGGATTGGCACTCAGGATGGGCTCCATCGTTACGATGGCTACACCTTACGCCTGTACCAGCATGATCCGGAGGACAGCCTTTCGCTCTCCAATAATACCGTAGAAAAAATTTATGTAGACAAAGCCGGTACGCTATGGATTGGCACCTGGAATGGCTTAAACCGCTACGATCCCCGAACAGATTCCTTTCATCAGTATCATCATGATCCTGAAGACACGACTAGCCTCTCGGGTATTATGGTGTTAGACCTGCAAGAGGACGCCCGGGGCAGGCTATGGGTGGCGATGGGCAAGGGACTGGGTGGTTTGAGCCGCTATGACCCCGAAACGGATGCTTTTGTAAGGTATCTTCCCCGGGCGGAGGACCCTTACAGCCTGACTGCTAACAATCCCAGCCGGCTTTATCTTGATAAATCTGGTGACCTCTGGATCGGAATGGGTTCTCCCTTTGACTGGGAGCTCAATTATGGCGGGCTGAACCGGTATGACCCGCATAATGATGGCTTTATCCGGTATTTGCAAGAACTGGATGATCCCTATAGCCTGGCGCACAATGAGATCATCAGCTTGTATGAAGATCAGGCAGGCGTATTTTGGGTAGCTACCTGGGGAGGAGGGGTACAATTTCTAGACCGGGAGACAGATCGGTTTTATCCGGCGGAGGATCATCCGAACGGGCGTCGCTTTTTTGCACAGTCACTGCGTAATGGACGAAATGGCCCGGATCCCGGCGGGGTGCGCTTTCTTCATGAAGATACCCATGGGAACCTTTGGATCGGAAATTTCCTGGGTGGGCTGGATTGCTATAACCCCAAGACCGGAGCTATGACTCATTTTAACCAGGGGGCAGCAGCAAATGGCGGCCTTACTGATCTGGCTGTCTGGTCTCTATTCGAAGATGCCCAAAAGGGGCTTTGGGTAAGTACCTGGAATGGCTTAAATCACATCCGTCCCCAGCCTGAGGTCTTCGAGGTTATCGGGCATGGTGTTAATGGGCAGCTTAAATTGCATGATCTGCATGTAGAGGCGCTCCTGCTGGATGAACAGGGCCAAATCTGGGCGGGCACCTGGGCCGGGCTGGAGCCTCTCAACAGCGATAAGGGGGAGCGCCAACTGTTTGAATTCGGGCAGAAATTACCGGACAAGGGGGGGCTGTCATCAATGGGGCTCTCCCTGCATAAGCCAGGCCCTGGTGAACTCTGGGTGGGTACCAATGAACGCGGCCTTGTTCAGGTAGATCTTGAGACGGAGCGTTCTCTTATCCTCGCCAGGCCTGACCCCCAGGATGGTTTTCCTGTTAATGTCATCCATGAGGATGAGGCAGGGACGATTTGGGTAGGTACCCCGAAAGGGCTTTTTTACTGGGAGGCGCAATCAGACCTCACACAAGACCCTCCCCAGCAATTGTCCGCTCCCTTTCAGGAGGTGCTGGACATTGTTCCTGACCAGGAGGATATGGTCTGGCTGGGGACGCCCAGCGGATTATTCCGGCTTGATGTTCAATCCCGGAAGGTAGAAACGATCCTTCCCGCCTATAATATTGAGACCATTTTGAACCTTGGGCCCGAAGAGCTATGGCTGGGGTCTAATAGCCTGGGGTTGATAAAATTCAATCCTGTAACTCAGGACTATACGGTTTTTACGAGGGAGGACGGGTTGCCAGGAGACCTCATCCGAAGTCTCATTGCAGATCAAGCTGGGCGGGTATGGATAGCGACGAATAAGGGCATTGCCTGGATGGAGAAAGGGAACACCGTTATCCGGACGTTTAAGCCTACTCAGGCGCCGCCCATCTACACGTTCTATCCACAGGCTACGCTTGCTTTGCCCAACGGCAAACTTTTATTTGGAGGGAATGGGGGCATTCTTCAGGTTGATCCCAGCCTTATTTTTGTTGACTCTGTGGCGCCCCGGCCCGTTATCCACAGTTTAGAAATATTTGATCAGATGTTTGAGGTGCGTCCGGGTGCCAATGCCAATCAGTACCAGCTAAAAGGCAGGGAGGCTGTCTTTTCTCACGATGAGAATGATCTTACGTTTGAATTTGCCGGGCTGCACTTTGAGCGCCCGGAAGACAATAGCTTCCGGTATAAACTTACGCCATACGAGGCGGAGTGGCGCGAGGTGGGGACACAGCGTACAGCCATCTACCCCAATCTGCCGCCCGGAGCGTATACCTTTCAGGTGCAAGCTGCCAATCCGGATGGGGTTTGGAGTGCTGAAGCCGCCCGAATGGAGGTTGTTATCCTCGCACCCTGGTGGCGAACCCTCTGGGCCTTCATCGCCTATGGGTTATTGATCGTGGGGGCTATTTTTGCGACCGATCGGTTGCAGCGCCGCCGCCTGATCCGCGCGGAGCGTGCCCGGGCCCATTTGCGCGAGGTCAACCTGCGTGCTGAGGTTGCAGAGGCTCAAGCCTTACAACTTCAAGAGCTAGACGAAGCCAAAGCCCGGCTCTACGCCAACATTACCCATGAGTTTCGTACCCCGCTGACGGTGATCCTCGGAATGGCCGAGCAGATCCGGGGGCATGGCCAGCAGCGCGAACTGATCCGCCGTAATAGCCAAAATCTCCTGCGCCTGATCAATCAGATGCTGGACCTCTCCAAGCTAGAATCGGGCAAGCTGCAGCTGAACCTGTTGCAAGGTGATATCATCCCTTTCCTCCAGTATCTGACGGAATCGTTCTTCTCCATGGCTGAGGAAAAAGAGATGCGTCTGGTTTTTTATCCGGAAGTTGAGGAATTGGTGATGGACTATGACGAAGCTAAAATCCAGCATATCGTGTACAACCTGCTTTCCAACGCACTGAAGTTCACACCAAAAGAAGGAAAGGTGGTGCTTCACGCGGCTCGGCAGACGGTCAAAGGTCAGGATTCGCTCCAACTCAAGGTGCAGGATACCGGTATTGGCATAGCTGAAGCCGATTTGGCTCATATCTTTGACCGCTTCTACCAGGCGGATACCTCCTCCACACGCAAGGGAGAAGGTACGGGCATTGGCTTGTCTCTCACCCGGGACTTGGTTGAGTTAATGGGCGGAGAAATTTCCGTGGCCAGCCAACCAAGTAAGGGGGCCACTTTTACGGTTCGGTTGCCCATTAGTAATCAGGCTCCTCTGGTTTCCACTCGGCCTGAAGAAATGGTCACAACGGACCCTGCCGGGGAACGTAAGCCCCTTCTGCCTTTGCTGGCAGGGGAAAAGGAAGCCGGCAAGCCGATCCTCGTCCTCATCGAAGACAACGCAGACGTGGCTACCTATATCTCGGGCCTGCTGCAGAGCCATTACCAGATTCATATCGAGCGCAATGGACAGGCCGGAATAGAGCGGGTGCAGGAGTTGGTCCCGGATATTGTGATCAGTGACGTTATGATGCCGGAAAAAGATGGCTATGAAGTCTGTGAGCAGCTGAAGCAGGATGAACGGACCAGCCATATCCCGATCATTCTGCTGACTGCCCGCTCAAGTAAAGAGGATCGGCTCGCGGGCCTTCGGGGCGGGGCGGACGCCTATCTGACGAAGCCCTTTGAAAAGGAAGAACTCTTCATCCGGCTGGAAAAGCTGCGCGAGCTTCGGCAAGCCCTAAGGGATCGCTACGGAGGAGATAAGCAACTCATCCAGAACATTTCCCAACAACAAACTCCTGATCCAAACGAGGCATTCCTACAGAAACTCATCCATACTGTTCAGGAGCGTATTGACGACTCCAAACTGGGGGTTAATGATCTTTGCCGGGCTGCCAACCTCAGCAATACCCAGGTGAACCGGAAACTCAAGGCGCTGATGGGTAAGACCCCTAGCCAATTTATCCGGCTCATTCGGCTGCAACGGGCGGTTACACTACTGGAGAACAGCGAGCTGAACGTTTCAGAAGTGGCCTACACCGTAGGTTTCAGCGACCCTAACTACTTCAGCCGGGCTTTTTCAGAGGAATTTGGTTATCCTCCCAGTGTTATACGCAAGTGATTAAAAAACACAGGGTTAACAAGAATTCGATCCTTTCTATGCAAAATATGTGCTAGGTTTTCTCATCAGATGGTGAATAGGTGAAGGGGCGCTTCTACCCTCCGACGGATATTTGTAGTATAAGATTATCGATCAGACTACATTATCTAAAACGACTACCTAATGAACCGCCTCTTAAGTGTATTACTAGTCGGCTGCTTATGGCAAGGCATCCCCGCACAGATGCAGGCACAGCCCTGCATGGAACTAATCTGGGCCGACGAATTTGACGGCACGGCCCTGGACACCAATAATTGGAGCTACGACCTCGGAGACGGTTGTCCGGAACTCTGTGGCTGGGGAAACAATGAGTGGCAGTTCTATACTGACGCGCCCGAAAACATCAAGGTAGAAAATGGCCTGCTGGTCATTACCGGGCGGGAGGATAGCATTGCTTTTAGTGACTATACCTCCGCCAAGATCAAAACTGAGGGGAAGGTCGACTTTCGCTATGGCCGCTTTGAGGCCCGTATGCGGCTTCCGCAGGGGCAGGGGGTTTGGCCCGCCTTCTGGATGTTGCCAACCGAATCTATCTACGGCATCTGGCCCCGAAGTGGAGAAATGGATATCATAGAGATGATCGGGAGCAATCCCGGTCAGGCTGTGGGAACCGTCCATACGGGTATGCCATACGACTATGATTCCGGATATTATGACCTGTCTGCGGGCCAGGTACTTGCCGACAATTTCCACGTATTTGCCATGGAATGGGAGCCGGATTCCATCACCTGGTTCATAGATGGTATCCAATACCATCAGCTCACACCCAGTGATATTGCTCCCTGGGCACCTTTCCAGGAAGATTTTTACCTCATCATCAACCTGGCCCTGGGCGGAAACTGGCCGGGAGATGTGGACCCTGCCGTTCTGCCGCAGACCCTGGAGGTGGATTACGTGCGGGTGTATAACCGGCCGGATAGAATTAGGATCGAGGGCCAGCAACCCACGGTAGAGGCGGCAGGGCTCTCTTATCAGGCCCCTGACATTGCCGGCGCCAATTATAACTGGATGGTACCTGCGGATGCCACGATCACCTCTGGGCAAGGCACCCACGCAATCACCGTGGACTGGGGCTGTACCCCTGATGATATTTCCCTCGAATTACAAACCCCTTGCGATACAGTGACCCTTTCCTATGAGGTGGCGGACTTCGCGTTGCCGACCCTATCGGGACCGGAAACCGTTACTGAAAATCAAGGAGGCCTAAAGTACACCTTTCCGCAAGCAAGTGCGGGCACCTTTACCTGGGAAGTACCGGCAAGCGCCAGCATTGTCTCTGGTCAAGGCAGCAACGAGATTGTGGTGAACTGGGGCTGCGATCCGGGAGAAGTGGTCGTCGCCTTCAACAGCAGCTGTGCCGCAACCCTCAGGGACACCCTCCCCGTAGCGCTGCAGGCCTATGCCATCAGCGGCCAAGTGTCCGTGCCGCCCAGCACGACCAATCAAACGTACGCCATCGATGAGGATGCAGGCGATACCTTTACCTGGTCGGTCCCCGCTGACATCAGCCTCCTCTCCGGGCAAGGCACGCCCTCCATACAGGTTGACTTCGGGACGAGCTCTGGCCTCATCAGCGTAGCGGTTGCGACCTCCTGTGGCGCGAAGACCTATGAATTCCCGGTTGCGGTAGCAGAATCGTATCTGTATGTAGACTTTGAGACCCGGGATTTGGAATTCGTTCCGCAGGATGATGCTGTATTTGAGAAGGTTGCCAATCCTTCTCCTTCCGGAATCAATGTGAGCGACAGCGTCGGCCTGGTATATAAGCCAGCTATCGCTCCGCGCTGGGCAGGGGTAGAGGCTGACGTGCCGGAAATCCCGCTGGACCTCTATCCTGTGATGACGAGAAAAGTATTTTCCAGCGCTACCGGAGCGGTGAGTTTCATGTTGGACAACACCGACTTGCCCACGGGTGTGGATAGAGTCAGAATATTTGTGGAGTATGGGCCTGAGGATGTCAATACCTGGGTTCGGCTGGTGTATGATTTCACCGGAATACCCGCCGGCGTCTATGAGCGGCTCAGGTTCACGCATAATCACTATGGCCCCAGCTACAGCAGCAATATCGAAGACTGGTATTTTGATGATGTGATGGCCTGGAGTGACCTGAGCACAAGCACCAGCGCAGAAGTGGGCATTACCGAGACCATTACGGTCTACCCCAACCCCTCTTCGGACTGGTTCTATGTAGAGACTAAAGATATCTTCCCGCTGGGCAGCACCTACGATCTGGAGGTGCTGGATGTACAGGGCAAATCTGTACTCAGGCGGGAGGTCCTAGCTGAGGGGCAGCCGGTAGCGTTCGATTTAAGCAACCAGCCAGCGGGCTTGTATTTTGTGCGCCTGACTGGGCAGTCGCTCCGCTATGTTAAGGCCATTAGTAAAATGGAATAATCAGATACGGATGGCATTGGCTTTCATTCAATTACTTTAAAAATCCAAATTCATGACATTCAAAAGTTACTATTTGATAATGGTGTTCCTCCTGCTTTGCTTTGGAACAATACATGCCCAAGAATCCACACACCATGCTTCTGGTGGTGAAGCGATTGGGAATGGGGGGACGGTAAGCTATACGATTGGCCAACCGATCTACACTACATACAGTGGGACAGAAGGAGAGATTGCCCAGGGTGTTCAGCACGCCTTTGAAATCCTGGTTGTTACCGGAATAGAAGAAAACGACATGACCATCCTGGAGATGGACGTTTTTCCTAACCCTACCACGAATGTGCTCCATCTTCGGATTGCGAAGTACAACCAGCAGGATTTGACCTACCAATTGTACGATAACAGTGGGCGCCTATTGGATCGCCAACGATTGACCAGTGATGTGACCAGCATCCGCACAGAAAAGTTGGCAGCTGCCACGTATTATCTGCAAGTGTCGAATTCAGCGCGAACGCTTAAAACCTTTCAAATCATCAAACACTAAATCTTACAGGTCATGAAAAAAATTACTTTCACCCTATTTTCGCTTCTTTTTACTTTTTGCCTGATGGCTCAAGCCCCTCTAAAGATGAGCTATCAGGCCATCGTCCGGGATGCCAATGGGCAGCTTATTACCAATAGTACGGTAGGTATGCGGATCAGCATAATTAAAGATGATCCGGACGGACCGGTTCAATATGCTGAAACGCACACTCCGACCACAAATGCCAATGGCTTAGCTACCCTTGAAATTGGTGATGGAACACCCGTTAGTAGCGGAACGTTTTTCTCTATTGAGTGGAGAAGTGGGAGCCATTATGTTCAAACAGAAACAGATCCAAACGGCGGCACCAACTATACGATTTCAGGTACCAGTCAGCTGCTCAGCGTGCCTTATGCATTGTACTCAAACATCGCAGGCGTGAGTACGGCATGGACGCGGGTAGGTGATAACGTTGCCTCTGTTCCTTCCGGAAATGTCGGGATAGGTACCGGAGCTTTTATTCCAGAATCCAAGTTGCAGGTTGAAGGCGCCGATCATGCAATTAGAATCTACGGAACCCAGGGCAGCTTTGACCATGGAGGCACTTTGCACTTTGGGGATGGAAACATTGTGTATTTGGAAGAGTATGAAGATGACAACCTGAAGTTGAAGGCCAACAAGACATGGGTGGATTCAGACGTCTGGGTGGGCCCTGATCCTTTTGTGTTAAATACCGGAGTGGATGCCAGTAAATTTGAGGTGAAAGGAGCTCAGGTGGCCATCAGAGGACAGGTCTCGGTAATAAGTGCTAATACCAATTGGAATAGAGGCGTAGTTGGTTCTGTGCAGGGAGGTTTGGGTACTAACTACGGGGTATTTGGAGCCGCAAGCAATGGCATTACCTGTGTAGGGGTTTACGGTAGTGGTGGTAGTGATGTAGGGGCCACGGGGGTTCACGGTTTCGGACAGGGGACTTTTAGTACTGGGGTGTATGGTGAAGCGAATGGCAACGTCTCTTTTGCAGGCTCTTTTAATGGCAACTTAACCTATACTGGAAACCTTACGGGGCCTTCTGATGCCAAACTGAAAAAAGAGGTTATGGCATTGGATGGCGCGTTGGAAAGAGTACTTCAGTTACAGCCCAAAACCTATTACTTTAAAACGGATGAATTTACAGATTTGAACCTACCGACTGGAGCTCAGATGGGGTTTATTGCCCAGGAGGTTCAAGACATTTTTCCTGGGGTGGTTCACGAAACAGCGCACGTTGCTCATCCCAAACCGGGAGAAGAAACGGAGTTGAGGATAACCGAATACATTAGTATCAACTACCTCAGTTTTATCCCCGTACTCACCAAGGCCATTCAGGAGCAGCAAGAAGAGATCGGATCCCTGAAAAAGGAGAATGAAACCTTAAAAGTGCGGATGGATCGGTTAGAGGCTCTGGTAGAGGACCTCCAGAAATAGTTGAGCGGTCTATCCGTATGTAACGAAAAGCAAGCAGGTCTTCCCGGAACAGGGGAAGGCCTGCTCTTTTTAGGCAGCAATTCTCAATTTGGATATTGCCCCCAGAATTTATCAAGGATTGCTAAATTAGCGGGATGAAAGAAGTAGCACCAAAAGAATCATTAGGCAGCTTTGACAGCCTCTATCACGGGGTTCTGTCCC
>Ga0307978_1000036_pt1 | contig 115745 bp, 70 predicted proteins | sample OrgLakmetage1056_FD_203151 | JGI IMG/M metagenome (GOLD analysis project Ga0307978, IMG submission 203151) | Saline water microbial communities from Organic Lake, Antarctica - #1056 | ecosystem: Environmental > Aquatic > Non-marine Saline and Alkaline > Saline | place: Antarctica: Organic Lake... | reverse complement strand
TTATTTCCGTGCAGTTGGGATAGGTGGCTACGAAAGCATCTACCTCCGCCTGGGTGCTGAGCGTGACATCGCCGGTGGGGCAAGTAGGCGTACAAGCCGTCTCCACTTCCTCGCGCGTAGCACAGCCAGCGGCATTACCACTGATAACAGTCGCATTCATCTCCACGCCCAGATAATCACAAATGCTTTCGATAGCGCAGACGGACAGTTGTGGGTTGTCTTGAATGAAAAGGCCTTGACCTGTAATCGTCGTCGCATCAAGATTCTCCAAGCCCGTCATACTCGTTAAAACAGCGTTGGAGGCAATAAAAAGGTATCCGGCGATGGAAGTGAGATTGTCCAAACCCGTCATACTCGTTAAAACAGCGTTGTTGTTAATCTGAAGGTATCCGCCGATGGAAGCGAGATTCTCCAAACCCGTCATACTCGTTAAACCAGCGTTGAATCGAATATCAAAGGATCCGCCGATGGAAGTGAGATTGTCCAAACCCGTCAAGCTCGTTAAACCAGGGTTGGATTGAATCTGAAGGGATCCGCCGATGGAAGTCAAATTGCTAAGACCAGAAATATTAGTAATGTCGGTGCTAACAAATTCGCCAATTACCATATTTCCCGGTATTTCCGTACAGTTGGGATAGGTGGCTACGAAAGCATCTACCTCCGCCTGGGTGCTGAGCGTGACATCGCCGGTGGGGCAAGTAGGCGTACACGCCGTCTCCACTTCCTCGCGTGTAGCACAGCCAGCGGCATTACCACTGATAACAGTCGCATTCATCTCCACGCCCAGATAATCACAAATGCTTTCGATAGCACAGACGGACAGTTGTGGGTTGTCTTGAATGAAAAGGCCTTGACCTGTAATCGTCGTCGCATCAAGGTTCTCCAATCCCGTGATACTCGTTAAACCAACGTTGTTGCTAATCTCAAGGTATCCGGCGATGGAAGCGAGATTCTCCAAACCCGTCATACTCGTTAAACCAGAGTTGAATCGAATATCAAGGGATCCGGCGATGGAAGTGAGATTGTCCAAGCCCGTCAAGCTCGTTAAACCAGCGTTGGATAGAATCTCAAGGAATCCGCCGATGGAAGTTAAACTGCTAAGACCGGAGATATTGGTAATGTCGGTGCTATTAATTATGTCGCCAATTACCATATTTCCCGTTATTTCCGTGCAGTTGGGATAGGTGGCTACGAAAGCATCTACCTCCGCCTGGGTGCTGAGCGTGACATCGCCGGTGGGGCAAGTAGGCGTACAAGCCGTCTCCACTTCCTCGCGTGTAGCACAGCCAGCGGCATTACCACTGATAACAGTCGAATTCATCTCCACGCTCAGATAATCACAAATGCTTTCGATAGCACAGACGGACAGTTGTACGTTGTTTTCAATGAAAAGGCCAAGACCTGTAATCGTCGTCGCATCAAGGTTCTCCAATCCCGTGATACTCGTTAAACCAGCGTTGTCGGAAATAAAAAGGGTTCCGCCGATGGAAGTGAGATTCTCCAATCCCGTCAAGCTCGTTAAACCAGCGTTGGATAGAATTTCAAGGAATCCGCCGATGGAAGTTAAACTGCTAAGACCGGAGATATTGGTAATGTCGGTGCTATTAATTATGTCGCCAATTACCATATTTCCCGTTATTTCCGTGCAGTTGGGATAGGTGGCTACGAAAGCATCTACCTCCGCCTGGGTGCTGAGCGTGACATCGCCGGTGGGGCAAGTAGGCGTACAAGCCGTCTCCACTTCCTCACGCGTAGCACAGCCAGCGGCATTACCACTGATAACAGTCGCATTCATCTCCACGCCCAGGTAATCACAAATGCTTTCGATAGCGCAGACGGACAGTTGTGGGTTGTCTTGAATGAAAAGGCCTTGAACTGTAATTGTCGTCGCATCAAGATTATCCAAGCCCGTCATACTCGTTAAACCAGCGTTGGAGGCAATAAAAAGGTATCCGGCGATGGAAGTGAGATTCTCCAAACCCGTCATACTCGTTAAAACAGCGTTGTTGTTAATCTGAAGGTATCCGCCGATGGAAGCGAGATTCTCCAAACCCGTCATACTCGTTAAACCAGAGTTGAATCGAATATCAAGGGATCCGCCGATGGAAGTGAGATTGTCCAAGCCCGTCAAGCTCGTTAAACCAGGGTTGGATTGAATCTGAAGGGATCCGCCGATGGAAGTCAAATTGCTAAGACCAGAAATATTAGTAATGTCGGTGCTAACAAATTCGCCAATTACCATATTTCCCGGTATTTCCGTACAATTGGGATAGGTAGCCACGAAGTCATCTACCTGCGCCTGTGAGCTGAGGGTGACATCGCCCGGCGGGCATTGCGCGTTTAGACCATAACAAGCAAAAGCAGAAATTAAAATTGTAAAGTAATGCTTTAACATGAGATCAGTTTTATGTAGGTTTTGTGGCTGAATAGCCAATTAATTTTCAAAGTCAGATACTTAGCGGTTAGAACCGCAAAGTATACTCCGTTTCCGTTCCTTTACTGCTTCACCACCCTGGCTGCGTAAGCACCATCCGCCGCAATAAGATGCAGATGATACACGCCCGCCGGCAAAGCACTCAAATCCAGTTCCTGCCCGGGGCTGACATAGTGAGCGATGCGTTGTCCCTGCGCAGTGTAGACCACCACTTCTTCGGCTGTACTATTGCGCAGCTGTAGCATCCCATTGGTAGGGTTCGGGAATAGCTCGATATTAGTTTGGGATATATCGGTGGTAGAGACCATACATGCCGTTTCCACTTCCTCGCGTGTAGCACAGCCCGGTGCGTTGCCACTTATATCAGCCGTATTCGTCTCTACGCCCAAATAACCACAAATGCTCTCTATAGCGCAGGTAGATAGCTGGTAATTTGATGAAATGAAAAGGTTGTCAATCGTTGTCGCATCAAGGTTTTCCAATCCTGTTAAACTCGTTAAGACAAGGTTGAAACGAATACGAAGGTCTCCGTCTATAGAGGTGAGCTGTTCCAATTCTATTAAACTCGTTAAGCTAGCGTTGTAGAAAACCCGAAGGTCTCCGCCTATTGAGGTGAGCTGTTCCAACCCTGCCAAACTAGTTAAGGCAGAATTTTCTTCAATATCAAGGTTTTTACCAATCGAGGCAAGCTGGTCTAATCCCGATAAACTTATCAAGTTGGCGTGTTTGTAAATCCAAAGGTCTCCACCAATGTAGGATAGCTGCTCCAACCCAGTCAAATTAGTTATTTCAGGGTTGAAACCAATAAATAGGTCTCCGCCGATGGAAATGAGTTGATCTAAACCTGTCAGACTCGTTATGTTAGCGTTGAAGCCAATAGAAAGATCTTCGCCAATGGAGACGAATTGCTCTAATCCCGTCAAACTGATTAGAGCAAAGTTGTTTTCAATAGAAAGGTCTCCGGTAATGGAGGTAAGCAGGTCTAATCCTATCAAGCTTGTTAAGCTACCGTTTTCACTAATCTCAAAGCTTTCACCGATAGATGTTAGGTTCTCCAATCCTGTTAAACTAGTTAGACCATTGTTGCTAGTAACAGAAAGGTCTTCGCCGATGGAGGTTAAGTTGCCCAATCCTATCAAACTCGTTAAGCCATTGTTGTTGACAATCTCAAGGTTTCCGCCGATGAAAGTTAGCTGGTCTAATGCCGTCAAACTCGTTAATGCATGATTGATGCGAATAGAAAAGTTTCCGCCGATGGAGGTAAGTTGCTCTAATCCAGTCAAACTTGTTAAGAGAGGGTTAACTCGGATAGAAAAGTCTCCGCCGATGGAAGTAAGACTACTAAGACCAGATAAGTCGGTAATATTAGTGGGATTTGTGCTGGAAAGAGAGCCAATCCGCATATTTTCCGCTATTTCCGTACAGTCAGGATAGTCAGCCACAAAGGCATCTACCTCCGCCTGTGAGCTGAGGGTGACATCACCCGGCGGGCATTGGGCGTTCAAACCAAAGCCGGCAATAGCGAAAAGCAAAAGGGTAATGTGCTTCTTTAACATGGGGCTGATTTTAAAAAGAGCTTGTTCTGCCGGGATCGTCCCGGGTTTAGATCGCGCAGTTATTATATGACCTTCTGTGGTCGTCGCAAGTTCTTTGAATGTAAAAATAATTTGAATAAAACTTTTGCCTGATTTCGTAACACTTGCTTTGGAGCGGTGATAAAGGACTAAATATATACCAAAAAACACTAAAAAACCATGAGAAAACTAATCATCCTGGCTATCCTGTTCGCTGCAGGAAGCACCACTACCCTTTTGAATGCACAGATTGTAGGCGATGACCCTACACTTTTTGCCGCCAAAAACAATGGCTTTCAGCTTGGCATTGGCAAACTCCCCGTTGTAGACGACGACAGCCTGGGCGCTTTACAGCTGCAGGGCTGGGTGACAGACGGCGATTATTACACCGGCGCTGAAATGCGTGCTTACGTTTCCGGCCCGGTACAGCCCGATGGCTTTGCGGCTGACCTTCGCTTTCAGACCGGCTACCCGCAGCTGATGCCGCGTATGTCGGTCACGGCCAATGGTAAGGTTGGCATTGGCACCACTACCCCATCGTTCGACCTCCACACGGTCGGCCACACCCACACCACAGGCGACTTCTTCGGGCGGCTGCACGTAGACGACAATGGCTCAGCGGACAGTGCACCCAATACTTACGTAGATGAATTTTACCTGGAGCGCCATGCCAGCACAGCTTTTGGCACACTGCCCGCCACTGCGGCAGGCGATGGTGGCCTGCTGACACTAGCACCCGGTGGTAGCAGCCTTGACCACCAATTGTTTTTTGCCGAAGATGGCATTTTCCACCGCAGCTGGCAGGGCGATGCGCCGGACTGGGGCACCGCAAGCTGGTTCAAAATGCTGACCAGCGAAGACATCAACGGTACGCCCAATCGTATTGCGAAGTTCACCAACGAAAGCGGCCTTGGCGACAGTCAGCTCTGGGATGATGGCACACAGGTCGGGCTGGGTACAGATGCCCCTGCTGCTGGTTTCTTTTTGGAAATTGCCGGCCGCACGCTGGTTAATGAAGCACTCGATGTCGCCAAGAACGCCGTCATACAACAAGGCCTGCAAGTGGGCACCGACGCTTTCATCGGCGAAGACCTGAGCGTAGCTAATAATGGTGTCATCGGCGATCAGCTCAAGGTAGGTGGAATCACTCAAATCGGCGGAGCGCTTACCGTAACCAATGATGCAACCGTCACAGGCCATTTGGGCAGCAACACCGCTACGGTCGACCAAACCCTGACCGTGGGCACCACCGCAACCCCGGGCAGCCATCGCCTGTACGTTGGTGGCTCCGTACTGGCGGAGGAGGTGACCGTCAAGCTGGAAGCCAACTGGCCCGATTATGTGTTTAGCGACAGCTATAAATTGCCTGAGCTACAGGAGGTTGCCGACTTCATTGATCGCCATCGGCACCTACCCGGGTTCCAACCTGCTCAAGCTATAGAAGCGAATGGAGGGTTTGAAATCGGCAGTACACAGCGGCTACTGGTGGAGAAGGTTGAAGAACTCACGCTCTATGCCATTGCTGCTGCTGAAGAAAACAAAGCCCTCCGGGTGCAGCTGGAAGCCCTGGAGGCACGCATCGGACAGCTTGAACAACAATAAGCCCAAAAAACCAACAACATGAGAAACTTAATAATCACCACTACCCTATTGCTGCTGGGCTTGCCGCTGTTTGGGCAGGACAACGACTGCCTCACGCCAGCTTCGCCCGATTATCTGGAGCGCTATCCTGATTTGCAGCGGGCGCCCGCGAACTTGTCCTATACCGTAAAAATTGCCGTGCGTGCCATCAACGAAGATGATGGGACCGGAGGGCCAACCCGACAGGAAGTTCTGGATGAGATCGACCGGCTGGAGGCCTACTACGCGCCCCACGATATTTGCTTTGCGCTGATGGGCATCTACAGCATCAACGATTCTAACTTCGCCAGTCCTACCGATGGATTTGATGGAGATACCGCTGACGATCTCATCGCTGCTTACCCCCCGATGAACGATGTCATCACGATCAATGTGCTGCCGGATTATACCTTTTTCAGAGGCACCGCTTACGCCATTCCCAATATCTACACCACTATTTACGCAGGGCGGTTTAACAGCCCGCACCTGGCGCACGAAATGGGGCATTGCCTGGGGCTTTACCATACCCACGAAACGGCTTTCGGAGCCGAGCTTGTGGATGGCAGCAACTGCGGTGGTGCAGGCGACAAGCTTTGTGATACGCCCGCCGACCCATCATTAGGCGGCAACGTGGATGGGGCCACTTGCACCTTTACAGGGACCGAAATGGATGCCAATGGCGTCTCTTACAACCCTGATATCACAAATACCATGTGCTATGCGCCCTTCAACTGTAGGGGAGCATTTACCCCCATGCAGAAAAAGCGGATGCACAGTATTTTGTCCAGCCCATTTGCAGTGACCAATAATATCCTGGTGAACGATATCAGTCTAAATCTGTGCTGTACAGCTATCATTTCCGGTTTCGTCCATGAAGCGGCACTGGCCGACATTACCGCCTCTGATTACGAAACTAGCGGTTTGGCACAAGTGCAATTTGTGGCAGAGGATGCCGTGACCCTCCAACCGGGCTTTTCTGCTAAACCAGGAAACCAGGGTCAGTTTAAAGCTCGCATTAACCGATTTTGCGATGGCGATTTTCCGGATGGCGTGCCGGTCAACAGCCTTGCATCCGGTGGTGTGGGATGGGCCAACCACCACTGGAGCAGCACCTTCAGTGAAGAAGACTCGGCCCCTACCCTTTTCCCAAACCCGGTTTCATCAACCTTTAGTTTGCGCTGGCCCAACCGGGCATTCCTCGTCAGGCTGTACGCGCCTACCGGTCAATTGGTCTGGGAAAGCCAGGCAAAAACCCGAAGCGAGACGGAGATTGATATAAGTGCTTTACCACCGGGCACTTACTTTTGCCATCTGCAATCCGAAAGTGACCTTGAGCTTGTAAAACTCACGAAGTTATAATCCCAAATCTGGTGCCTGGCAAACGACTTTACTTCGTTTGCCAGGACTTTTTGCTATGCTAGATTCCATATTTTTGTATTTTGCAGCGAAATTTCGCAAAATCTAATCCAGATGGAATCTTACGCTACCGTACTGAATTATGCTATTCCGTTTTTTATGGCGTTGTTGCTTTTGGAAGCAGGCATAGCCTGGTGGAGAGGCGAAAAGGTTATTCGTAGTATGGATACCCTTTCCAGCTTAAGCTCCGGACTTACCAACGTTATTAAGGATGTACTCGGCCTGACTGTTGTGGTTGTTTCCTACAGCTGGCTGGTCGGTAAAATTGGTCTGTTTGAAATAAAGTCAACCTGGCTTGTGTACGCTCTGGCATTTATCGGTTTAGACTTTGCAGGGTATTGGGTTCACCGTTTATCGCACAGTGTAAATTATTTTTGGAACCGGCATATCATCCACCACAGCAGCGAGGAATTCAATTTGGGCTGTGCGCTGCGGCAGTCGATTTCCGGATTTGTAGCCATCACCGTATTTTTTCTTTTGCCTATAGCCATTCTGGGCGTACCGGGAGAAGTCGTCGCTGTTGTCGCGCCTCTGCATTTATTTGCTCAGTACTGGTATCATACCCGCCTAATTGGAAAAATGGGCGTTCTAGAATATATCCTCGTCACCCCTTCCCATCACCGCGTACACCACGCCATCAATAAAGAATACCTGGATAAAAACCTCTCACAGATCTTTATTGTCTGGGATAAGCTGTTTGGCACCTTCCAGGAAGAGCTGGATGACGTGGCTCCTGTTTATGGCGTTACCCGTCCCGTACGTACCTGGAATCCTATTCTTATCAACTTCTTGCACCTTTGGCAACTGATTAAAGATGCCTGGTATACCAGGGACTGGAAAGCTAAGTTCACCATCTGGTTTAAGCCTACCGGATGGCGGCCTGAAGATGTAAAAGAGGCCTTCCCGCTTGACGGGATCAAAGACCCTTATGCCTATGAAAAGTATGGCCCCAGGCTGTCTAAAGCCCTGCAATGGTGGTCATGGATACAGTTCACCGCTGTATTCTTACTAATGACTTACCTCTTTAACAATCTGGCTGAAATTGGCGCGCAGCAGGCAGTCCTGTACGGGCTGTTCCTGACCCTCTGTATTTTTAGCTACAGTATGCTGATGGACAAGAGCCGGTATGCCTGGGTCGTGGAATCGGTAAAATCTGTGCTTGGTTTAGGCATCATCTGGATTCAGGGTGATTGGTACGGATTGAGCAGCATCTCTCCTTTGGCTACTTATTTTGTAGCGGGCTATTTCCTATTTAGTATCGGCATGGTCTATTATTTCTACACTTCGGAGATTGCCTCAGAATCAAAAGGCTGGAATATCGCAAACTGACATCAGGATCCTGCACAAGCGATTTACGTAGTGCTTACTTCAGTACAAGCATAAATAAAAAAACAAAAAAACTCAAGACAAGACCGCCGACAAAAGTCCGGTATGCGTAGGTCAATAGTCTGTATTTTTTCTTTAACACCAGTCCGAGATTGTACAAATCCCGGGACAAGTCATCGTATAAAACTTCCTGGTCGTCTTTCAAGTCCCGAAGGTAACGGACGAACCTGTTTTTGGGAAGGCTCAGAAAGTTCCCAAAGTACAAAAGGCTGATGTTGTGCTCCTTGACATCTTCATCGGTAAACTCCTGACCTGATACTTTAGGAATGGCCGAAAATACAGCAAATGTGATTGCGACCAGTGAGGTAGTCATGAGTAGCAGGACAGGTAGGATAAATTCCAGGTTTTCCTTAAAATTGGTAGGAGACAACGAAAAGCCCGCTGAACCCGCAGTGATCAGTATAGAGAGAACCAGCGTATTAATACTGATGATCATATTCGCTTTACCGTCAGCAATGGAGCTGAGGTCGATGTGGTTGCGTAGGGTTACCCGGTAAACTGTATCTACTCCCCTGCCAAAATCCTTCCCTGTTTTCTTTCTTATAGTTGTTTTTCTGGCTTTCCGGATGTTGTCGCGTTGCTCCGCAATGTTCTTGTTTTTGCGGCTGGCAAAGGCTTCATGGGCTTCCGGTGTCAGGAACTTGGTGTCTAACTGCAGCTCGAGCAGCCGGCGCTCCCACTCATGGGTGCTAAAGTTTTGACCAGCCAGTGTTTCCTCCTCCAGGCGAAGCAGTTGGCCGCGCCGCTCAAACCGTTTGCGCCCCAGAAAGGAGTAGTGGGCATCATGCAGCCATTGTTCGAGTCTGGACTTGGGCTTGTAGTTATCCTTCGTACTAAGAATAAGGCTTTCCACAAGTGCCTTATCGATCTCATCCGCCGCTTTCGAGAATTCAAGAAAAGCCTTAGCGCGTTCGGCACTACGTTCTTCGTGCCCTTCTGCCCCCTCGGTGTACCCTACATCGTGAAACCAGGCTGAAACAAGCAAGGCGTTCCGCTTACCGGCAGGCAAGTCGCTGTCCTCAGTAAGCTCAGCGGCAACTTTAGCTGTAGCTTTAGCATGATTGAAGTCATGGAATACATACCGGGGTGGCAGGTGCTCTGCCAAATATTGGTAAACAGCAGTTTCTGCATCAGCAATTAGCGAAGCGTCAGGCATAGTATCTTTTGGTTAACAATGGGCCGATATACTGGCTAACATTCCAAACGCCCGATAAACCCGCAAGTTCAAAACAGGGACATTTGGGGGTTGCGGCGCTGCTCGAAAAGTGCAAGATCGTACTCCGGCTTCTGCCTATCGGCGAAGTAACGCTGCCGGGCCAACTGAAACTGTTGTTTGATTATGTCTGCAAACTGCCCTTCTCCCCTCATGCGGGTTCCAAAACGACTGTCATTAAGCTCGCCACCATGGACATCCCGAATGCGGTTGAGAACACGCTCCGCCCGGTCCGGTTTGTTTTTGCGGATCCAATCCTCAAAAATAGCAGCGACATCTCCGTTTAAGCGCACGATGGTGTAAGCAATCGATACCGCTCCTAATTCACTGACTTTTTGGGCGGTTTCAAGGATTTCGTGATCATTCAACCCGGGAATAATGGGCGCCATCATCACGTTGACCGGAATGCCTTTTTCTGCCAGTACCTGAATCGTTTTCAACCTGGCCTTAACCGATGCAGTCCGGGGCTCCAGTTCCCGCCGTAGCCCCTCGTCTAATGTTGTAAGTGAAATAGAAACGCGCAGCAGCCGATGCGCTGCCATAGGCTCCAGTAAATCAAGGTCGCGTAAAATCAGGCTGTTTTTAGTAATAATGCCCACCGGGTGCCGGTACTTCCAGAGGGCTTGTAGAATTTTTCGGGTAATGCCCAGGGTTTGCTCTGCCGGCTGATAGCAATCGGTATTCCCGGACAGCATAATTGGCTCGGGCTTCCATGATTTCTTTCGGAGGGCTTTTTCAAGGAGCTGGGGAGCGTCTTTTTTATAAAGTACTTTTTGCTCAAAGTCCAGCCCGGCGCTGTAGCCCCAGTAGTTATGTGTGTTCCGGGCGTAACAATAAACACACCCATGCTCACAGCCCTGATAAGGGTTCATCGACCAGGCCATACCAATATCCGGGCTTTCAACTCGATTGAGAATAGTCTTGGGGTAAACCGGGATATATTGAGTTTTGGCATAGGGCTGCAAAGGTTCCAATCCATAGTCATGCTCATGAAAACGGTTAGCGGGGTTAATTTGGGCTCCCCTACCCTGATTGTAGTTCGCTGGCTGGTCTTGCATGTAATTGTTTTAATATAGTACAAGTTAAAACAAATAATACAAAACATGGTTTCATCCCTTCTGAAATTTAGATTATCTTGTTTAAAATTTTTATCCGGAGCTTACCGCAATAAACATGAAACTCAACCGCAAAACCTTCTTTAAAGGATTAGCCTTAGGCACCATCTCGCTACCATTTGTAATCAAAGGCCTGGGTGGTGTCAGCCATGCGCAGGAAGACGATAATGGCAGCCCGAATATCATCACTGCCAGAAAGTACCGTTGGAAGATGGTGACCACCTGGCCACCTAATTTTCCGGTATTAGGAGAAGCCTGTACGTTATTTTCTGAACGTGTGCGCCAACTTTCCGGCGGCCGGATGGATATCCGGGTGTATGGGGGCAATGAACTGGTTCCGGCTCTGGAAGCCTTCGATACGGTGCGGGAAGGTGGGGCGGAACTGGGTTGTGGGGCCGCTTATTACTGGGCCGGTAAAACGGAGGCCGCCCAATTTTTTGCTTCGGTCCCCTTCGGCATGAATGCCCAGCAGCTGAATGCATGGATGGTCAGCGGTGGGCTGGAACTTTGGGAAGAACTCTATGCTGATTTCAACCTCATCCCCATGCCCGGTGGTAATACCGGTGTCCAAATGGGTGGCTGGTTCAATAAGGAAATCAATACTATTGATGACCTAAAAGGCCTGAAGATGCGTATCCCGGGGCTTGGAGGTAAGGTATTGCAACGAGCCGGTGGCGCACCTGTGCTCATGGCAGGTGGGGAAATCTATACTGGTCTGGAGCGCGGGGTTATCGATGCGACGGAATGGCTGGGTCCCTACCACGATACGCTGATGGGCTTCCATGAGATTGCAGACTATTACTATAGCCCCGGCTGGCATGAGCCCGGTACCATGCTGGAGTTCTTTGTAAATAAATCACAAATGGAGCAGTTGCCTTCTGATCTGCAAGGGATTATCAAAACAGTTGCGGGTGAGCTCTCTGGCTGGGTCCTCAGTCAAATGGAGGCGCGCAATGCCGCCGCTCTTGCAGCGTTACTCCAGAAAGGGATCGATATTCGTCAGTTCCCGGTAGAGGTACTCGGACAAATGCGGGCTTATACGGAGGAGGCGATTGCCGAAATCACCACCCGGGATGCCAGAAGCAGAAAGATTTACGATTCCTACCGCAGCTTCCAGCAAAAAGCGTCTAACTATGCCGCGATCACAGAACGAGCGTATTACAATAAGCTGCAAATTGCCCCTCAGGTAAAACTTGGTTAACAGGCTGCTAGTCAATCAGGAAATAAACAACTTCCGGGAAAAGGATGACAGTACCCAGAAAAATGATCTGAATGAGCACGAAGGGTAAAATGCCCCGGTACAAATGCTGGGTCGTTACCCCGGGCGGTGCAACGCCTTTCAGATAAAAGAGGGAAAAGCCAAAAGGCGGAGACAGAAAGGAGGTCTGGAGATTAAGCCCGAGCAGCACACCAATCCAGATTAAGTCGATGTCCATGCGCACAAATATGGGCGCTACTACCGGCACAATAATGAAAACGATCTCGATAAAATCGATGAAGAAGCCCGCTACAAAGACAACCAGCATAACAAGGGCGAGAAAGGCCATAGGAGATAAATTAGCCTCTTCAATTAGGTTGACCAAATAGGTATCGCCGCCCATTTCCCGGAATACAAAGGAAAACACCGTTGCTCCCAATAGAATAATAAAGACCATACTTGTCAGGTGGGTCGTTTCCCGCATGACAGATTTCAGGACCCCAAGGTTGAATTTCCCCTGACTCACCGTAAGCAGGCTTGCGCCCATAGCTCCAACGGCAGCAGCTTCAGTGGGAGAAGCAATGCCTCCGAAGATAGAGCCAAGTACAGCCACGATTAGCAACATAGGCAAGACAAAAGCTTTGATGATTTTTCCGGTAGCTCCTTTTGCCCAGAACGCATCCAACTCCTCCTGTGGCATACTCGGCGCATAGTCTGGCCGCAACCACGCCGTCACGGCGATGTAAGCGATGTAAACCACCACCAGTAGTAAACCTGGTATCAAAGCAGCTGCAAATAGCTGTCCTACCGATACATTTAGCACACTGCCCAACAGCACCAATACTACAGACGGCGGTATGATCTGCCCAAGTGTCCCCGAAGCTGCGATCGTGCCAGTGGCTAGTTCCGTACGGTAGCCCCGCTTGAGCATAGTGGGCAGACTGATGAGCCCCATGGTAATGACAGTGGCTCCAACAATTCCCGTAGAGGCCGCAAGTAATGCTCCGACAATAACCACACTGATCGCCAGTCCGCCTCGTACCTTTCCAAACAGCATCGCCATAGTTTCCAACAGGCTCTCCGCAAGGCCTGATTTTTCCAGCATGATGCCCATATAGATAAACAACGGTACAGCAAGGAGTACGTAATTGCTCACTACCCCCACAATCCGGGGAGATAAAGCAATGAAGCTGCCCGGTTCTAAAAAGCAAATGGCATAAAGCATGGAGATTCCTCCCAGGGTAAAGGCTACGGGGTACCCATACAGAATAAGCAGAAAAATGCTTAGGAAAAGAAGAATTGCGAGTATTGCCATGGGGTTACTGGTTTTCTGGGTTACCCGAAGTAGAAGGTGCCTGCCCCTTCATTACCAGCCAGCTGTCTATAATGCTCGCCAGGCCCTGCAGGAAAAGCAAAGTCATACCGAAAGTAATGGCATACTTAATAATATAGCGGGCAGGAAGCCCGCCAGGATCGGGTGACCCCTCTCCTATTTTATAGGCAATAGTAGCGTATTCAAAGGAAACATAAATGAGCACAGCAGTCCAGGGGATCAAAAAAAGGATACCACCGATGAGGTTGACGAGCGCTTTGTCCTTCGGAGAGAAGTTGGCGTAGAACAAGTCCACCCGCACATGCCGGTCGTGCCGGAAAGCATAACCCGCCCCCAGAAGGAAAATCAATCCGAAGAGATGCCACTCGAGCTCCATGATCCAGGCCTGAGTTTCGTTGAACAGATAACGGACGACTACATCGAAACAGACCAGTAGCATAAGAAGGGTGGTCAGCCAGGCGGCTGCCCGGCCTATATGTTCATTTAACCAGTGAATCGCCCGAGCGACTTTCCTAAGGGTTACTAACATCAGCTGCGTATTGTTGATTTTTCTTCTCGGAAAGATAGTAATTGCCTGATGTTAGCCTTACAAAATCTTTTAAAAGTTTTTTCGAAGAGCAAATGAACCGGGCTTGCTTCCTGTAATAGAAGCAACCGCCTTACGCCCTGAATGGAGCGGCCAGGGGATTGAAGACAGGGTTTCAATAGGGTATTTGGGATGTTGCCCAGGTCTGTGAAATGGAGACGTTATTCTTCGCCGGACCCTAAGCGCCCAGTTGATCGAACCGGTTCAGTTCCAGATGCTCAATTATACGGATCAGTTTATCTGCATAGGCTTTATCCGTTGCATAGCCGGCTTTTTTCAGCCCTCGCGCCCAACCTTTATAGTCGGTAATGCGTAAGCGGTGCAAGTGTTTGTACCGGTCTCCATTTAGCAACTCCGAATGTACGCGGAAGCTCTCCCCCACATCACCAAATACCCGGAACATATCGTAGATATCATCGTCCGAATAATTACGGCAGGTACAGCCACGGCATTTGCTCTTGCACTTGATACCGAAATGATTGTTGGACTCTTTTGCCAGTTGGCTCTCTCCGGCATTAGACTCCAAAAGACCCTGTGCAAGGGTTATACTAGCCGGTACACCATAGTCTTCCATTTCCTTAATAGCCAGCATTTTATACTCATCCAGGTAATCCTTTACTTTAGCATTAACGGTTTTGGCCACCTCCGGGCGGACGTGGTGGCGCTCAGCGTAGTCATCATTCAGCACAAAAGTCAGGTTCGGAAAATCCTCAGGTTTACGGGTGTCCCACTTGATCTGTGAAACATTTTGTTTAGGAGGAAGCCGGTCCGCTTCCGTCAAAGCGGCTGGCAGTGCCCGCCCTGATCCGGGCATGAGGCTTTGCTCCGCAACCGCCAGGGGCTGCTCCGCGCTGTTCAGACTGACCTGAACGCTGATATTCTTAAAAAAAAGAATATAGATCCCCAAGCCCAGGAGGACACCGTTGAACCAATTGCGGTTTAGGGCGTCTGCCAGGGCTTGAAGGGACAGGGTGTTGTTGTGGGTACTTTTGCTTTCCATGTCTTTGTCCCTTTTTGTTTCAAAAATGCATTACAATGCAATATTAAAACAAATAATGTTCAAAAACAAGATAAGGAAACAAATTGGTGTTAATTTTTAAAAGCATCCGCTACAATCTGCTCCTTAGTTCCGTGGTTGTAGGAATAAAAGCCTTCTCCTGATTTTGGGCCCAGCTTGCCCGCCATCACCATATTCACCAATAGTGGGCAGGGAGCGTACTTAGGGTTGCCAAAGCCTTCGTAGAGGACATTCATAATGGATAAACAAACATCCAGTCCAATGAAATCTGCCAGCTGCAGTGGACCCATTGGATGCGCCATGCCGAGCTTCATTACGGTGTCGATTTCCTCTACTCCAGCTACACCTTCGTACAGGGAGATGATCGCCTCGTTGATCATCGGCATCAGGATACGGTTCGCCACAAAGCCGGGATAGTCATTAACCTCTACGGGCACTTTGCCGAGTTTGCGGGATAAGTCCATCACCTTGTCCGTCGTCTCATCCGAAGTCGCGTAGCCGCGGATGACCTCTACCAGCTTCATGACCGGCACCGGGTTCATGAAGTGCATCCCAATCACCTGCTCCGGGCGTGCTGTGGCGGCAGCGATCTTGGTGATAGAAATAGAGGAGGTGTTGGTTGCCAGTATGGCCTGCTTGGGTGCGGCTGCGTCGAGGTCTTTGAAGATTTTGAGCTTCAGGTCTACCCGTTCTGTAGCTGCTTCCACAACCAGGTCGGCCTCCGCCACTCCTGCTTTGATATCGGTATGCCGGGTCAGGTTGTTGAGCGTTTTTTGCTTCACTTCCTCCGTGATCCGCTCCTTTTTGAGCATGCGGTCGAGGTTCTTGGTGATGGTTGCAATCGCTTTGTCAAGGGCCTCTGCGGAAACATCCACGAGATTGACCTGATAGCCGTTCATGGCAAAAACATGGGCAATGCCGTTGCCCATAGTACCGGCACCGATTACTGCAATATTCTTCATTTTTCTGGTTTTATTTTGGTGGGCGAAGATAAAAAAAAGCCTGCACGATTAGGTACGTGCAGGCTGTCCTTAAAAGATTTAAGTACGGGTGATTGTCTTACAGTCGGGTGATTACTGCTTAATCAATCGTAGGGTTTCGGTCCCTTGTTCGCCCCGTAGTTGCAGCATCAGCATGCCGGCAGGTACGGAAGACAGGTCCAGGTCGATTTGCTGCCGGCCGGCGTTCCAGTTATAAGACTCCTGCCAGAGTGACTGCCCGTTCAGGTTGAGCAGGCGCAACTCATAAGTGCCGCTATTCTCGAGGTTGAGGTCAAGCGTGGCTTGCTCATGGGCTGGATTCGGGTAAGCCTTGATTTGCCCAATTGATTGTTCATAGTTGTCGGCCGTTCTTGTAGCCATCAGGAAAGAAGGCTGCCCGGTAAAGCCATTAATAATAGGATTAATGGTGACAGTAAAGGTAGACGCACAGCCCTCATCTGTAGTCAGATTTAGCGTGACTTCATAATTGCCTGGTGCTGTATAGGTGTGAACCGGCATTGGCTCTGTACTCGTATTGCCGTCTCCAAAGTCCCAGCTGAAGTTGGCATCGAAATTAGAAGACAGGTTCAGGAAGGCGTAGGTCAAGCTATCGATCTTCAGGGGCAGGAATAACGCCAGACAGTCTTCATCATAGAAGATATCGAAATCGGTCAGGATAATCATGCTCATGCTGCTTGTGCAGTCACCGCTGGTAACCGTCAACGTGACCAGGTATAAGCCTGGTTGAGCGTAGGTGTGCACCGGATCTTGTACAGTACTGCTGTTATTGTCTCCAAAGCTCCAGAACCAGGAGTCTGCATCATTGCCCATAGACATGTCGGTAAAGCTGAAGGACAGTAGATCGTTTTCATCTTGTTCAAAGGAGAACATCGCCTGGCAGTTGGGCCCGTTACCGGTTCCACCACCACTACCAACAAAAATGCTATAGGCAACTGTACTCTCGCAATCTGTACTTGTTGTAATGGTCAGGGAGACCTCTACCATACCGGAAATATCATAGGTGTAGATTGGGTTCTGTTCTGTGCTAGTCGTACCATCACCGAAGTCCCAGAACCACCCCGTAACCGTTCCGTTGTCTGCAAAGGAATAATCTAAGAATTGTACCTGCCCGGGCACATCCGTTTCCACTATATCAAATATGGCCTCGCAGGATGGATTCCCGCCGTCGTCGCAAGGGGCATAGTCATCCGGGCCGAAGCCTTCGCATTCGGCATAGCAGTCATTTTGGAAGACTAGCTCAATGCCGTTAGGCAGCGTTACGCATACCGGAGCATAAACCTGATAGCAGTTACAGCCACCGGGATCCTCACAGTCAAAAAATACAGTCTCGTCGTAGCCTTCGCACTCCGCCAGGCAGGCGTTTTGGAAAGATAGTATCTGACCGGAAGGGGTGGCTACACAAACCGGAGCAAAAATATCCAGATCACAGCCACAGGGCGCAGCAATGTCACAATCAATAAACTGGTCCGGGCCATAACCCTCACACTCCGCGAAGCATGGGTTATCAAAAGTCAGGGTGTCGCCATTTTCAACTACACAAACCGGAGCAAAGATGCTGGGGCAAATGCAATCATCGTTCCCGCTGCAGTCAAGAAACTCGTCAGGAATGAAGCCTTCGCACTCCGCCACACAGGCATTTGGGAATGTAAACGTAACGCCTGGAAGAAGCTCTACGCATACCGGGTCAAAGACGAGCGGACAATCACAATCTTCAAAATTGCATTCTTCATAAATTTGGTCGGGTCCATATCCAGAGCAAATGGCCACACAGGCACTCGGCAGGGTAACGATGACACCGGCATCATTAATTACGCAAACCGGATCGAAGATGTCATCGCAGTTGCAGGGACCGCCATTACCGGCGCCGACCCAAACAATCTGTGAATAGGTGCTGCTACAGCCGTTGTCGGTTTCAATGGTCAAGGTGATTTCGTAACTACCGGCAGTAGCAAAAGAGAAGCTCGGGTTTTCCAAATTTGAAAGCGTCCCATCTGGCAATACCCACTCGTAACCAGTTATACTATCGCCGTAAGTAAAGGATTGATCAAAAAGGCTCACCGTAAGGCTGTCAACTCCTTCTTCGTAGGTGAAAAACGCTTCGCAAAGGTCAAATCCATTGTCGCCACAGTCTACGATGTCGCCTGCGCTATAGCCTGCACACTGGGCGTAACAAAGGCTTTCGAATAACTCTACAATACCTGGCACCACTTCAATGCAGACCGGATCATAGTTATTCCAGTCACAATCACAGGGCACAAAGTTATCGACAAAAACTACATTCGTAAAGGTAGCCTCGCAGGTATCGGCTGTCACCGTTAAGGTAACGTCATATGTTCCTGCGCCAGCATAGGTATGCACTGGTGCGGGCTCATCGCTGCTGTTCCCGTCCCCAAAGTCCCAGGACCAGGAATCTACCGGCTCTGAAGTGCTCGACAGGTCAAAAAACAGCACTTCGTAGGGATCCACACCAAGCTGTTCGTAAAAGAAGAAGGCCTCGCAGTGGGCGGGCGGCGGTGGCGGATTAATATCACTGCACAGGACCAGCTCCACTCCGGTTGCGGTCGGGAAGTCCTCCAGGAGCATGACCGACTCGAATACCACTACGCCTGTGCAAAAGTCCACCACGCTGAGCGTGGCAGGCAAAGTAGGCCCGGCATCAAAGTCATGCTCAAAGGTAAAAGAAAAGGATCCATCATCGGCGGTCACTGTTGTCAGGATTTCATCGATGGAAACCAGGAATAAAGCAACTTCGTACTCAGACACAGGTTCCAGGCTTTCGCCAAAAAGCACTTTGCCGGATACGTTGAGCTCTGTAGCGTAGCTTGTGAAAAAGCTACAGAAGGATAATAATAAAACAGTAAGGGTTTTCATAAAATCGGGTGATTTCAAGTTATTGAATAATGTACAATAGTTTTTCCTGTAGAAGACCGTTGGCCAGCTGTGCACGGACCAGGTAATAGCCTGTGGGCCAAGTGCCCGGCAGCAGCAGGTCCAGTCGTTGAGTAGCAGGGTGCAACTCATAAACAGGTTGCCCAAGCATATTATAAAAGCTGATGCGCTCTATGTTTTTCGGTGCCTGAATGTTTACCTGCCCGTTCCAGACGGGGTTAGGGAGAATATTCAAGCTGCCAGCTTTTGTTTCCTCCACTTTAGTAATCAGGTAGTCGGGGTGATAAACGGTCAGCATCAGGCTGTCGGACAACACGGGCTGAAGATTGAGGCTATCACCGACCAGCATGATTTCCCTGATCCCCAGCAGCACTTGTGCACTGTCGGCTTGCATAAAGGTGATCAGATCATCTTCAATGACAATGGACAACATTCCCACCCGGCCCTCAGCAGCAATGGGATTAGCACCGTAGCGTGTAGAAGCTAGCTTTAGCCGGTCAGTCTGACTTGTGCTGATCGTTTGGAACCGAAAGGACTCATCGGTGCCGCCCAGCCAATCCGGAGCATAGTTGAGCGAAATGCTTTGAATGTAGTTTTTGTTAAAGGCGATATCAAATGCCAGTCCATTGATTTCATTGACCAGGTTCGGATACTCCAGGTCTATCGCAATATTAATAATGGATCCTGCTGTAAGGGGAGGATTCAGTAAGTTAGGCGTGAATTCAAGCGCTGCATTCATTCCGGCTACCGCAATCGGGAAATTCACCGGCACCGGTGTGGTATGGCTTTCGCCAAAATTAGTTACTACTGCCAGCATATCGGACAGGTTGACCTGCCCGTTGCCATTCGCATCAGCGTGGGCATAGCCTACACCGTTCGGAAAGGTTTGTTGCCAATCCAAAGAAACTGGCATTTCTTCGAATATCGTCCCGGTCTCAATTCGCGCCGGTCCGGCACTACCGTAAGCATAGCCGGTGTACAGCACATCCGCCTGATCGACTTTACCGCTGTTGTTGGCATCGCCCGGGTAGACTTGCGCCTGCAAGCTCGTCGCGATGATCCAGAAAGTTGCTATCCAATATATGTTCCGCATGGGTGATTACTTTTTCTCACATTACAAAAGTAAGGGTATAGCGGAGGGGGAGCAACTACATTTTTTTATATTTATAATCTATCAAATAAGATTTAATTCAACTCAATTAGTTGGTAATCAATGAGATAAGAGCCTTTTCTTTATTAATAAATATCTAAAGATTCAAATAAGTTAATCATCACCAATTTCTGGTATCATAAGTACGTAGCTCAAATTTGAGTTTTCTAATTAAAGTCACCGCAAGAGTCAGATCAAAATAACACACTAATAAAATCCCAAAAGAACCTGAACAATATTTTGCAAAAAACTGTTTTTTAAGTTTTTTAATTTCGTGAGCCGGTAAGCGGACATACTATAGCCCGGCAAGGTCATGTTTTACTCCTTAGGTAATACCAAGAAGGGTTTTCTAAAAACAAGGCATATCCGATCCATGAAAAACACTAAGCTCCTCCAACTCCTGCACACCCTTGACGGTTACGACTGGCGCAGCCTGCTTTCTTTTGTGGAGAGCCCCTTCCACAATCCCAATCCGGATGCCCACCGCTTACTGGCACATTTGCACGCCCTGTGGACAGATGGGTGGAAACCTGAAACATTGGAACGGGAAGCGGTATTTAAGGCCCTGTTCCCGAAACAGCCTTACCGCTACCAAATGCTCAATCAGCTGATGAGTGACTTGCTGAAACTGGCAGAAGACTGGCTGGTTTGGAAGCGCCTGCAGGAGGACACCGCCCTTGCCGAACAAATCAAAGCGGAGGAACTCGTTCGGCTCCAATTGGGCAAGCACTACCGCCAAGCCAATCGCAAAGCCAGCGAGGCGCTGGAAAAAGGGACGCTCAGACCTACTCATCATTTACAGAACTGGCAACTGCTCGACCTGGCCGAACTGCAGTTTTTCCGGCAAAATACCCGGCAGCCTACGCCCTATTTGCAGGAAGCCAACAGTGCCCTGGATGACTTCTTCATACTACAGAAGCTGCAGTACACCTGCGAGATGCTCAACCGGCAGCGCCTGATTGAGCAGGATTTTGATCCCACACTGGTGGAGCCCGTGGTCAGCCGTTTGTCCGGACAAGACCTGAGCCCGAAACCGCTGCATCAGCTTTACCTCTATCTCTATCAGATGCTGCAGGCACCCGCCCGGCATCAGGAGACTTTCTTCAAATACGTGGGCTTGTTCCGGGAGTGTAGCGCCCGGCTGAGCCCGGAAACGGCCCGCCCCCTACTCTACTACGCCATTAATTACTGCATTGGCAGGATACGTGACGGCGAACGGTCCTTTGCTCCACACTTGCTACAACTGTATCAGCAGGGAATTGATGAGGAAATTTTGATTGAGGAAAAGCAATTATCGCCCTGGACTTATAAAAACATGGTCAAGCTGGGGCTAAACCTGAAGCGGTACGACTGGGTGGAGGATTTTGTTAAGGCGTATTCTGACTACCTGCCTAAAGATCAGCAGCAGGATGCACTGCATTACAATCTGGCCGAACTCTACTTTTTCCGGGCGGACTACGAATCAGCATTGGATCAGCTCCGGCAGGTCGAGTTCACCGACATCCACTACAACCTCGGCAGCCGCACCCTGTTGGTTAAGATCTACTATGAGCAAGGGGCTTCTGACGCACTCGAGGCTTGCCTTAAAGCCTTTGAGGTGTTTCTGAGGCGGAACCGGTCCATTTCCACTAAAGTAAAAACACCCTATGTGAACTTTATACGGCTTTCCGGGGCGCTCTTGCGGCAGTTACCAGAGTCCTATCCGAGCCTCAAAGCCAAGATTGAAGCCACTTCGCCCATCAACAATCGCGACTGGCTGCTGGGAAAATTGGAGTAAATGATACCCGTTGATTAGAATAGGATGCATCTGACATGAGCAAGTGCGTGTTTACCGTAGGCCCGAAACCATTACTCCCGGCTTCGCTTCAGACTCTCTTGATTTTCAAAATCATAAAGTGTTAGTCGGCGCAGGTCGTAGTAAGCGAGCCAAAAGTCGCGCAGGGCACTCACGTAGGCGGCCCGGGCACTCGCTTCCTGGCTGATAGAGATATTTAAATCAGCGATGGCGATCTTTCCAATCCGGTACCGCTGCCGGGTAATCTCCAGCTGCCGTCGGGCTACATCGTAGGCGCGCAGGGCAAGGGCGACCTGATTGCGCAGCAGGCTGAATTGTTGCACTTTGATCAGGATTTCCTGTTCAAAATTGATGCGGTTTTGTTGTACCTGCAACTGCGTCAGCTCCTGATTAGAGCGGGCGATTTCTCTTCTTGATTTGGCTTTACCCCAATCGGCGATAGGCACGTTGAGTCGGATATTCAAACGCTCCTGATCAAGTGGGTCCACGTAAGCATCCCCGAACATATTGGCAGTTTGAGAAAGGGCAAAGTAACCGTTGATATCAGCAGAGGGGCCGGTGGTGCCCCGGGCACGGGCAAGTTCCCGTTCTGCTTCCCGCAGCTGTCGCTCAAAACCAACAGCCTCACTCCGATTTTGGCGGGCGAGGCTCAGGGCTTGACCTGCATCGACCTCAAAGACGGGGATTTCACTTGGCGTGGCGGGCTCGAAGTAGACTGCTTCCTGGATACCAAGGAAATTACGCAGGGCTTCGGTGCTGGTCTGCAAATCCAGCGCACTGGAGGCCAAAGCTGCGTCGGCATTCATCGCGCTAAGCTCAATTTGCAGGAGCTCGGTCTCTGCAATCCGGCCTACATCAAACCGTCCACGGGAAATGACCAGGAGGGTATCTGCATCCCGCTTGTCTCGTCGTGCTGCATCAAGGCTGAGCTGAGCGACCAGCACATCAAAGAAAAGGGCAGCGGCATTATAAGCTACATTCTCCACATCCTCTGAGTATTCACGCTGGGCTTCTTCATAAACCAGCGGTTGTATCTTCTTGGCCCACTTCAGGGCATTAAACTGGAAGAGTGGCTGCTGAAACCCAATAGCGAAAGGGGTGCTCAGGTAAGAGGTAGATGCCGGATTATTATCCGTTTCGAAAAGGTCAATACGCTCCAGACCGGTTTGTGCGAAGATGGAGCCCCCGGTGAGGGCGACGTCCTGCTCCAGGCTTAGGTTGGCCAGATTGCTCATCAATGCCCGGTCGATAAAAGCATCGGAGCCATTGGGCAGGGTGATGGTCTGAATGGACCGGTTGAGGTTGGGCAGGGTTGCGCCAAAGCTAATCTGAGGCCGGTAGTCGGCTAGAAAAGACTGGTAACGCCAAAAGCCATTTTCAACTGCCGTCTGGGCAATCTGCACATCGGGTGCGCCGGTCTGGGCCATACGTACGACTTCCTCCAGCCCCATTCGCAGAGTGTCCGGCTGAGCCTTTAAGCCCATTAGGAAGCCACTGTATAAAAGCAAGGTGATCGTTAGAATTTTTCTCATCGGGATTAGATTTTAGTCAGAGCGTAGCGCTTTGATGGGGTCTTGTTTAGCAGCTTTACGGGCAGGAAAAAGCCCGAAGACCAATCCAATGCTTGCCGCTACTCCAAAGGACAGCAGGATGCTCCAGGCCGAAACGATAGTCGGTATCTCAGCGTAGGAAGCGATGGTCCGAGCGGCGAGCACACCAAGCAGTACTCCAATAAGGCCACCCGCCAGGCTAATAAAGACAGCTTCAAATAAGAACTGTAAGATAATATCCATTTGGGTGGCGCCCAGAGAGCGCCTGACCCCAATTTCTTTGATGCGTTCCAGGACAGAGGCGAGCATAATATTCATAATACCAATGCCGCCGACCAGCAATGAAATACCAGCAATGACAGCGAGCACCAGGTTGAAGGTATCCTGAGTCTTTTGCTCCTGTTCCAGCAACAATTCCGGCACTTCAATTTCGACGTCAGGCACATTCAGGTGCCGGCGCTGGAGGATACGGGCGATAACGTCTGCACTGGCCCGCAGTTTTTTACTGTCATCCACCCGGACCACTAACCGGTCCAACTGGTGGTAATTTTTGGATTGATTCTCATTGTTGCTCCCCAAGTCTTCTCTTGTGATGAGCGCCCGGTTCCGGAACCGTAGCAGGGACGTACTAACGGGAACATAAATATCTGCGTTATAATCCCTTATGCCCAATTGAGAAAGGCTTTCTTCGGAAGCGCTGCGTTTTTCCAGTACGCCAATGACCCGTAACCATGTTTTACCGCATTTGATAAGCTTACCAAGGGGGTCCTCCTGGCTAAAAAAGCGCTTTTGCACTTCTCTGCCGATAATGCACACGGCTTCTCCCTGCTTCATATGCACTGGCTGGAAAGCTATGCCCTGACCGATGTGAAGCCCGTTGAGTTCGAAAAAGGCATTTTCCACACCGATACAGCGCCCCTTCTCCTGACGCCCGGCACGCACGACACTCAGGTTCAGGACGATCTCAGGGCTCAGCCGGTCGACGGTAGGGACTGTTTTCCCGATAGCAGCAAGGTCGGCCAGGCTAAGGCCAGGGGAATAAGGCTTTTTCTCCTCCGTATCCTCTCCTTCTGAAGCACCTTCGTCGCCGCCTTCCGGTACGATGGATTTAATGACAATATTATTGGTGCCGATTAGTCTCATCTGGTCCAGGATCGCCTGTTTGGCACCACTGCCGATGGCTAGCATCGCAATAACTGCCCCTACCCCGAAGATGATCCCCAGGGCTGTGAGGAAAGAGCGGAGCTTGTTGGCATTGACGCCCTCCACAGCCAGCAGAAAATTGAATAGTACACGCTGCATGAAATCAGGTTTTGACTACTGGCTATTTAGTTCATAATGATAAAGCTGCCGCCGCCATCGTTCCGGTTGCTCGGCGGTTCAATGTCTTTTACGGACTCCTTGCGGCGTATGGCTTCCGCCTGCCGTTCAGCCTCCTCTTTCTGTTGCTTTTTCCGAATGTCAGCTTTGATCTTAGGTTCAAGCGGAACAAAGGCAGCGTCTTCTGCTCCCGGCGGTGGGACGAGATAAATTTGATCGCCTTCCGCCAGTCCGTATTCTACGCGGATCTCATCAGAATTGGACAATCCGGTGATGACCTCCTGGCGGACCACTCCTGCACCACTATCCTTATATACAAAGGACAGGCTATCGGTCTGCAGCCCTTCCAGCGGGATGGCAATCACATCATCATAGGTGCCCGTTAGGATTTCATTGCTCGTAGTCATTGCGGGCCGTAATATGGAATCCGACTCGTTAACCTGTACCACGACTTCAAAGACTTTGGCATCATAGCCACTCAGTTGCTCACCGATGTTTGCTACTTTAATGACTTTACCGGTGTACTGCCGTTCCGGAAAGGCATCCACCTGAATAGCGACATCCTGCCCTTCCTGTACCTTACTGATATCTACCTCGTTGACGTAAGTCTGGGATATCATATCACTCAGGTCGGGCAACTCTGCCACAATGGGGTCCCAGGCACTGATACGTGCTCCAGGCTCCTTTTTACCACGCCAGGAACGGGCATAAATCACCATTCCGGGCTCCGGGGCATTAATGCGGAATTCTCCCGATAGGTCCGAATACACTTTAAGTTGTCGTTGATTTTGACGGAGCAGGGCATCAATTTCCTGGATTTTGGCAATCGCCTGTTGCTGTTTAAGCTCATATTTCTTTAAAAGCTGCCGATAGTCCCGCTCCGTGCGTTCGAGATCAAGTTCAGCTTGCTGGATGACGGACCGGGGTTCATATTTGCTTTGGTCTACCGCCAGGAGTTTCTCTTGTTTGGAAAACTCAAGATTGGCCAGGTCATCGCGCAGTCCGCGCATATCGATGGCTGTGTCAATACGTGCCTGCTCCAGTTGAGTTTGGATTTTCTCGAGTTCAGTTTGTACATCACTCATCTTACCCGCCAGTTCGGTACGGTCAAGAGAAGCGACATATTCGCCAGCCTCAACGACGCTCCCTTCCGGAACAAGGTCAGACAGGGTGGTTTCGAAGATGCCTGCAGCCCGCATTCCCTGTGGTGCTCGGATTTTTACAGACCGCTTAGCGGCTAACTCTCCGGTGGCGGTCACTTTAATAGAAAAAGGCTGCCTTTCTATGGTATACCGAAGTTCTTTATCTTGTTCTGTAGAAGTTGAGTCCGAAAGGAAGTACCATCCTGCAAGACCGGTGAGGCCCAAAAAGGCCACCAGAATAATGATGCTAGAGCGCTGCATAAGGTGATTTCTTTGATTGTTCTAAAATTAAGAAAAAAGGTCTGCATTCTATCCTGTTTTACATTAACTTAACATTTACGAAGAGTAAGCAAATAGTTTAAATTGTTGTAAATCAAATACTTGCGAAACTATCAACAACGAACACCTTGTTATCCACATTTTCTGCCCCCTATGTGGAAAGGCTTCCGGGGCAGCCTGATTTTTTTTTGATCCCCTCAATCCCTTGCCTGCTAGGCAGCTAGGCATTATTCTTAAGATTCGCCCCACTAAAACTTTTCAACATCAGTTTTAAAACCGGGTTTTTTTTGCCAACTTTGTAGTCCTCCGATAGTTAAGGGCACAGATCAAAACATCGGTTAAATGCGACTTGGCTTTATTCATTTCTGATGAAGCCACCACCCTGCATTATCAAAACCTAACTTGCTGATACTCTAGGCTTAACAGCCCAAATTTTTTTAATACTTTTAAACCTGCAGAATGATAAAGGATCATGCTACAGTCTGGGGTAACTGTCTGCAAACGATTCGCAAGAATGTGAATCAGCAGAGCTTTAAGACCTGGTTCGACCCGATCAAGCCGGTACGGCTTGAGGCCAATGCGTTGACGATTCAGGTACCGAACAAGTTTTTTTACGAGTGGCTTGAGGAGCACTATGTTAAGCTGCTGAAGACCACCATCCGCCGAGAACTTGGGCAAAACGGCCGGCTGGAATACCAAATTCTTACGAAGAATGCACTGGCAGCTGCTCCAAACGGCAACTCAAATTTTAATCTCGGAAACGGGACTTCCGTAAAGAAAAACGGAGGCAAGCCTGGCTCTTTTGCTCCGGGCATGCTAGACAGTCAAACCATTCAGAACCCGTTTGTGATACCGGGTATCCGTAAAATTAAAGTTGACCCGCAGCTAAACCCTAATTACCTTTTTGAAAACTATATCGAAGGGGATTGTAACCGATTGGCGCGTTCAGCTGGGGTAGCTATTGCTAAAAGGCCCGGTGCGACTTCGTTTAACCCTTTGGTGATCTTCGGTGATGTTGGTCTGGGTAAAACCCATTTGGCACACGCCATCGGCAATGAGGTAAAGCAAAGCGTACCTTCTAAGACCGTACTTTATGTCTCAAGTGAGAAATTCACAAACCAAATTATTCAGTCCATCAAGAATAACGCAGTCAATGACTTCGTCAATTTCTACCAGTTGATTGATGTACTTATAGTTGATGACATTCAGTTTCTCGCTAACAAGCAAAAAACCCAGGAAATATTTTTCCATATTTTCAATCAGCTGCACCAAAACGGCAAGCAGATCATCCTTACTTCTGACCGGGCACCAAAGGACCTGGACGGGATGGAAGAGCGCTTGATTTCCCGTTTTAAATGGGGGCTTTCTGCTGACTTGCAGGCACCGGACCTGGAAACGCGTATCGCCATCCTGGAAGCTAAAATGAATCAGGAGGGTGTAGAGCTGCCTTCAGATGTAACGGAGTTTATCTGTTACAACATTCAAAACAATATCCGTGAGCTCGAAGGCGTATTGGTATCTCTGATTGCCCAGTCTTCCCTCAACCGTCAGGAAGTGGATGTTGAATTGGCTAAGCGGGTGGTCCGCAACTTTGTGCGCCAGATCAATAAGGAGATAACAGTAGATTACATTCAGAATCTTGTAGCAGAGCATTTCAGTTTGCCCGTAGAAAAGCTACAGGGGAAAACCCGTAAACGGCAAGTGGTCATTGCCCGTCAGTTATCGATGTACCTGGCTAAGAACCTTACTGATAAATCGTTGAAAGCAATTGGTGAGAATTTTGGAGGGCGTGATCATAGCACGGTCATCTACTCTTGCAGAACGGTATCAGACCTGATGGAGACGGATATGATTTTCAAGGACACCGTTTCTGAGCTGGAGAAGAAAATAAAATTAAGCTTGCATGATCAATAATCGCCCCTTCCGGGAACGCTAAAAAAAGTTTTAGCGTTGTTTGCCTTGTAAACCAACAAGATAGAGCACATCTCCCCAACGACTTATAAAAAACATGCTTTAGGGTTTGATTTTTTTGGTTGCCGTTCTTACCTTTGCAATCGCTCAGAAAAATAGACGGAAACGCTTGTTAGGAAGAGCTAAAGAAATTCAGGTTAAAGTACTTGAATAGATCAGGAAAATTTTAGTGATTCAGGGTTGCAAAAATGTGGTTCAAACCACTACTCTATTCACTGATTCCCAGCCCAAAAGCTGGGTGAATTCAGATTAACCCGGTGACGTGGGTGAGTGGCTGAAACCACCAGTTTGCTAAACTGGCATACTCTTACGGGTATCGGGGGTTCGAATCCCCCCGTCACCGCTGAAGTCAATACATACACAAATAGATCGGGGCGTGGCGCAGTCCGGTTAGCGCACCTGCTTTGGGAGCAGGGGGCCGCAGGTTCGAATCCTGCCGCCCCGACTAAATAAAGACCATCTCGTTTGAGGTGGTCTTTTTGTGTTTTGAATGTCCGGTTAGCACATCCCGCCCGAAGGCGGGAGAGTCGCAGGGCTTGTGCCGCTGAAAGCGGTAGTCGAATCCTGTCCGCTCCGACTGAATGAAAGGCTCTCGCCAGAGGTCGTCTTTTTGTGTTTTTACTACCTATTTTGACTTACCCTAAGCCTTAGAAGATGGAAACGTTCACAGTGTACATCCTGTATTCAAGTACGATTGATAAGTTCTACGTCGGATATACTTCTATGGGGCTTCCCGAAAGGCTCAGCAAGCACAACACCAACCATAAAGGCTTTACGGGCCAAACTAATGACTGGGCTATTCAGTGGTCTGAGCCATTTGCTGATAAAACACAAGCCCTCCGTATAGAGTTATTGGCACCGACCTACTCCTTAATTTCGTTGTTGAAACCAATATGGTTTGATTGGGCAAGCACTTTTACTGGACTTTAATACAATTTATGACCTGCAAAGGGGCAGGTCTATTTTGAGAACCGGGAGTAAAAAAGCTTTCCTTTTGTATCCCTGCCACGCGCCCTAAACAAAGCCTGACACAAAGAGAAAGTCCTGTGGGAAGCGTTGGGTTTTCAAAGCGCAGCTCCGCATCCTGCTCGGGCGCCGCTATACTGAAGAAAGCGCCGAGAGGCACCTGCGGGACTGTATCAATGGACTGGGCACTCAGGAATTCGGATAATCTTCCCCTACCCTTCATGCTAAAACGAGATAAGCCCTGAGCGCAATGCTCAGGGCTTTCTAAAACTAGAATATATCATGCGGTGAGGCAAAGCCTCACTCGGTTAATATCTTCTTCCGCGGAAACCTCCGCCGCCACCGCCACCGCGGTTGCCACGTGGTTCAGCTTCTTTGACTACAATCGTACGACCGTCCATTTCTTGGTCATTCAATTGACGGATTGCCTCTCTGGCTTCATCATCATTAGGCATTTCCACGAAACCGAAGCCTTTAGAGCGGCCAGTGTCGCGGTCCATAATGATTTTGGCAGAATCGACTGCACCGAATTCTTCGAACGCATCTTGAAGGTCTGATTCGTGCGTGTCGTAATTGAGCTTAGCTACAAAAATATTCATAAAACTAAATTGGTACTGCGCCAGGCGCAGCAAACTAATAATAAGGTGAACGAAAAAACTAAGGAAGGATGAAGTAGGAAGGAAATAAAGCCTAAGAACTAGATCTATTACTTAATTGATTCTGCATGCAAAGATGCACTATATTTTAATACCGCGCACGTTTTTACCAAAATAAATAAAAAAAAGATGCCCTTAAACACTAATGTGCTGATAACTCTGGCAGCGGATGCCCCAAATCTAGCACATCTCCGACAGGCTGCTAGGACAGAAAGCTGTTCCTCTCCCCTGCCCCATCAAAGTTTAGTGGATATAAGAAAAGCCCTGAGCGCAGTGCTCAGGGCTTTCTAAAACTAGAATATATCATACGGTGAGGCAAAGCCTCACTCGATTAATATCTTCTTCCGCCACCGCCGCCACGGTTACCGCGCGGCTCAGCTTCTTTAACCACAATTGTGCGACCATCAAGTTCTTGGTCATTCAGTGCATCAATGGCTGCACGTGCCTCGTCATCGTTAGGCATTTCCACAAAACCAAAGCCTTTGGAGCGGCTGGTGTCGCGGTCCATGATGATCTTTGCTGAATCTACAGCGCCGAATTCTTCGAATGCATACTGCAAATCGGATTCGCGTGTGTCATAGTTCAGTTTAGCAACAAAAATATTCATAACAAATAAGGTAATTAGAACTCCGCTTACGCGGAAAAGTCAGTAAAAAAATAATTCATAAAATTAAGGAAGGATAAAATAGGTAAGAATAACTTAGACTAATCTAGCCCCGAACTTAATTACTTCATCACAAATTTAAAAGTTTTTTCCTGAATTTGCAAGTGAAAGCCCGTTTGGAGCAACCTTTATATTGCAAAACCACCTCCAAACAGGCTTTTTAGCGTTTCCAGCTTTTTACTCCAGCTCAATCATGCCCGGCTCAAATTCATCCTCATCTATAGCCGCATAGGGCGTAGCTTCTTCCTGACCGCCGGCACCTTTGCTACGTACCGTCTCTCCAATCGCCAGCGCCCCGCTCTGTTCATCCATTTCCAGCAATAGGCAGGAAAATGCAAACGTCAGATAATCGTCCCCTTCAAAAGTGATAGACTTTCCGGATTGGGTATTCACTTTCACTTTGGCGTCCACATCTGCCAGGTAAGGCTGGAGCTGTGGAAGGGAAGCGTCAAATTCGTTGTCGTTGGACTTTTCGATATTGATGGTAAAGCTTTTGCTTACAATTGCATCCGAAACCAACAGCATTCGGTAAGGGTCTGCGCCGTTGAAAACCCCCAAAGAACCGTGGCTGAGGTCGATATTACGCCCTCTAAGGACACTGCCCAATTGCGCAGGATCAATAAAGCGGCGTTTACAGTTGGTAAAAGAAAAGCTAATCTCGCTTACTCCTTTCAGGCATGCGCCAATGGGGGCGGGCGACATGCCGAAGCCGGACAGGAAGCCTTCCAGTATCTTTAGCCCAAAGTTCAGGCTGATAGACCTTGAACGGTCCAAAGCAGCATCAGCCATTGCTGATTCCCGTATTTCGATATCTATGGGCTGCCCGTCTGCAAGTAGGTACTGCAACTCGCCACGGTAATCCATCTTACTGCCTTTTTGCCCCATTACCACCAGTGGTTGCATCCGTGTTTCGGGTACACGCAGGGGAAATGCGTTGAAGGTCTCCCGCAGCAGGTCGGTAATGTCGTTTTTGCAAATCCTAAAGAAGCCCATAATCTGTTTTTTTTTATAGCATTTGATCAATAACCGCGCTGTAGCGCAACGCAATATTCTGATAACCTTCCTGGTCCGGGTGTATTTCATCGGCCCATTGATATGGCTTCACAGCACCACGGAGGTCTACGTGCGTAACCTGCTCAAAATCTGCGCCTACCGCCATCAGTCGCTCATTGAAGGTGTCGATGAGGTAGCTGACGATAGCTTGCCGGTCTTCCGGAGCGGTAATATCCTGCGCCGTCATCGGCTTGCCCAGCCAGCTCATACCTTCTTCATCCACTCCTTTGGGGATCACATAGTCGTAACCATGTGTGAGGATAAGTACCTCCGGTTGTTCTACCCTGAGCCGCTGAAAAACTTGCCGGTAAAGGGCCATAATGGCGTCGAGCTCGTCCCGCAGCCGTTGGTTGAGGAAGCGTTCTGGTTTTTTGCCTGGTGCGGCTTTGCTTACATCCTTGTAAGGTAGCAAAAAGTCTTTAAATTGCTCGCCGAGTATATCATTTCCACCTCCACTGATGAGGAAAAATGCCGGGGCTTTTGGGGGTTCTCCAATTTCGCTGGCCACTTCTGCCACAACACTTTGCAAATCCGTGAACGCATCCAGGTATTCACCCGACATTAAGTAATTGCGCATCTCGTCCCCAGCTGCCCCCCTGCTGTAAATGTTGTAACTGAGGCTCAGGTGGTCTATAATCTCGATGATAGCCGGATGCTGAAACCAAGAGTCGCCTTCTGAGACCATGAGCGGGCGATTGTAGAACTTTTTAAGCCGCCGGTTGAAATTGCGGTTGCGCTGGAACTTAGCCCAGGCATTGGCGGCCCCCAGTAATGTATTCCAAAAAAGACTTTTACTGCGTGTTCTGTCTTGTCCGGTGGTAATCAGTTCAATTTCAGGCTTGAGTACCAGTTTAGCTTCCAGCCCATCCGTATCCAGATAAAGCCCGGCAGCCATTGCCGCTCGTTCCGGATCAGCCAGCCACTGTTTAAGGGCTTCTTCTCGTACGGTATTGTGGTTGGGGTTGAGAATGCGGATACCAATACGCTGTGTGGTCCAGTCTTTTACCGGTTCTCCTCCCAAATCCGGCATCATCCGGCTCCTTGGTACAATAAGGTGGTCATAGGCAATTTCCGGTTCGGTACTCACGATGAGCTTGAACCAACCCTGGCTATAGGGGCGGTTTTGGAACTGCTCCTCCTCCCCCACCGTATACGGAATAACACCACCACGGTGCCCGAACAGCCACATGCTCTGGCCAGGGTCCAGCTTGGTGATAGGCTGCTCTACCAGTCCCGGTGCATATTGTTTATCGACAGAAAGAATACTTTTGCACTGATCGCTGAGCACCAGTAAACAGAAATACAGGGGCTGGCTGAAGTGATTGGTCAACTGCAGCTTGATCTTAGCCTGCATCTTGCCATTCGCCTTATTTTCCTCTACAGCATTAATTAGAAAGTTTTCACCATCTCCCTGCACTACTTCCCAGCCGCCGGCTTTTTCCTGAAGGACTTCCACACCTATCGGCAGACCACTCAGTACCTTGAGCTGTGGATTATGGAGGCTGTAGGCATAGGTCCATCGTGCCGCCATTTGTACCTGTCCGATTAACTTCTCCAGGATGGCATCATCATCCATAGCGTCGAAAGAGAAAATCTCCCCCAATACCGGGCGGTATGGGTCAAACTTTCTCGTCACATACGCGAGCCCGTCCCTGAAATGGACGACAAAGTCGGCATTGACCTCCGTCGCGGTGACCAGCACCGGCTCAGGCAAGGCTTTTAGTGCCGTAATCGCACGTTTCAGGAGCTCCTCCTCCCCCATCCTTTCTGCTACATATATATGGATGGGGTAATTCTGCATGGAGGCTACCGATACTTTGTAGTTTTTGGCTTTATCAAGTTCGCGGCGCTGCTCAAAGTCGATGTCGAGGGTGCTGCTCACATCCATAGCTTCACCTATAGTGCAATCGATCCCCTCGCCATTATCCAGTTGCAGCCGGGCATCATCCCCATCGGCCAGGCCATGCATTTGCCCCATATTAAGGAGCCAGCCCTTTGCCGTGCTGTAGGTGGTCCGCCCGTAGCGTTTCCCACTTTGGTCAACTTCCTGGTTGAGAAAGCCTCGATAGAGCAGGTCCATACCTGCTCCCAGGGTCAAGAACTGAGGGTTCTGGGCGTGCTTGAACCGAATATAATTAGACAATAATTGGTGTAAAGTAGTGTAGTCCACCGCCCCGCCTGTCTGTTCCAGGACCTGAATGAGGTAGGATGTAAAAACCCCTCGCCCGCCAATTTCAAGTGCCGCCTGATCATCTTTCGCGGCAGCGAGCTGTACCATGGGGGGGCTCGGTATCAGGGTGGAAAGCCCCGCTCCGGACAATTGCCCGGGCTGGAAGGCATCAGAAAACAGAAATGCTGACCAATCTCTTTGCGGAAACACATGCGTAAAGCGCCGTTCCCGGGCTTCTTCCTGCTCCAATCCCAGAGAACGGACATTATCGCCGGAATGGCAACAATCAAAAATGGTGACCAGATGGGGTGTTTCTCCGTTGGGTCGATAAAAAACCTGATTGAGCAGGTAGCGCAATTCCTTATCTGCCATTAGAGATAAGGGGGCACCCGGTGGCGTGTAACAGGCGATGGATTCCAGGCAACCATCCCGCTCTTCGGTCCAAATACTGGTGTCGGCTTTTTCCTGTGCACCGTGGCCGGAGAAATAAATCAGAACTGCATCTTCTGGTTGGGCCTGACTTAAATGGTTCAGTATGCCATCCGCGATGGCAGTTTTAGTGGCTTGTGCATCAAGCAGGACTTTGAGGCTTCCATCTGTATCCAAGCGGGCATCGCTTTCCAGGTAAGACTGCAGGGCCCTGGTATCCGGCACACAGCCTGAAAGCGGACTCGTCGGATATTCATTGATACCAATAAGGAGTGCCCATAGCTTAGTAGTGTTTGTCATTTTTAGTGGGTTTTAAGGAGTCTTTCTAAAACCAAAAATGCTATTTTTTCCTGATAAGCCGAAGCTGCTGCTCATTTATTTTACAAACCGGAATGGGCTTATGCCGCCTGTAATAACTTGATTCGGTTCAGGCCACTCCGGAGAGAATCAAGCCCGAACCTCCATTCCGCATCCCCGGAACAAGTAAAACCGGATAGCTCATGTACAGTGCAGATATCCCAAACAAGAATAGCAGGGCAAAGCACAAGGATAAAATCACAAACCTTTACCTTTGTCCAAATCTTTAACACTTTCAACGAAAACTGAAAGTTTAAAAAGACTGTTCCTTAAAGTAAGAATACAGACTAATATGACCCTCACTGCAAGAAAAATCGACCATATCCTCCAGGATGTAACCCTGGCTGCCCCACTCCGGGCTATTGCTGAAAAAGTCCTCAACGACGAGCGTATTACACCCGAAGAAGGGCAGCTCCTGTTTGAGGAAGCCGAGCTGGGATACCTGGGTGCCCTGGCCAACTATCAGCGGGAAAAGCGGCATGGCAACCGTACTTACTTCAACCGAAACTTCCATGTGGAGCCCACAAATGTCTGTTTGTACACCTGTACCTTTTGTTCCTACTCCCGCCTGATCAAGAAGCGGGAAGAAGGCTGGGAATACAGCCTGGATGACATCATGGATATCGTGAAGAAGTACGACGGCGAGCCCGTGACTGAAGTACATATTGTGGGTGGTGTATTGCCACAGTACGATGTAAAATTCTATACGGAGCTCTTCAGGGCAATCAAGGAATACCGCCCTGAGCTCCATGTCAAAGCGCTGACCCCGGTAGAGTATCACTACATTTTCAAAAAAGATAAAGTGTCTTACGAGGAAGGCATGCGCATGATGAAGGAAGCCGGTCTGGAAAGCATGCCGGGCGGGGGCGCGGAAATTTTCCACCCCGAAATCCGCGATCAGATTGCCGGCGGCAAATGCTCCGGCGAGCAATGGCTGCGTATTCATGAGATCTGGCACGAACTGGGGATGCGCTCCAATGCAACCATGCTCTACGGGCACATTGAGCGTTTTGAACACCGTATCGACCACCTGGAAAAACTACGGCAGTTGCAGGACAAAACCGGTGGGTTTCAAACTTTTATTCCGCTTAAGTTCCGCAACCAGGGCAATCAAATGAGCCACGTTCCGGAATCTACGGTGGTAGAAGACATGCGCAACTATGCGATCAGCCGCCTGTACCTCGACAACTTCGACCACATCAAAGCCTACTGGCCGATGATTGGGCGGAATGTGGCGCAAATGCTCCTCAGCTTTGGGGTAGACGACATTGATGGCACAATTGACGACACCACTAAGATTTACAGCATGGCGGGCGCCGAGGAACAAAACCCCGCAATGAGCACCCGGGACCTGGTAAACCTCATCCGCCGGGTGGGCCGGGAGCCGATCGAACGGGATACGCTTTACAATGTGATCAAAGATTACACCGAACATGTCTTTGAAGAAGATGAACAATTCAAGGGGTACACCTCTTTACCCGTTGTAAACCGATAACATGAGCAAACACGTCTATATCGTCCGCCACGGACAAACTGAGTACAACCGCCTGGGTATTGTACAGGGCTCCGGAGTGGACTCCTCCCTGAATGACATAGGTAAAATGCAGGCACAGGCATTTCACGAACATTATCAGGCAGCCGGTTTCGATACGGTGCTGACTTCAACGCTGAAGCGTACGCACGAGACCATGTCCCCTTTTATCGAAGCAGGATTGCCCTGGGAACAGTTTCCTGAAATCAATGAGATTTCCTGGGGTATGCACGAAGGGCAAAAGAGCACTCCCGATATGCACGTACAGTACAAAGAAGTGACCGAAGCCTGGGAAGCCGGTGACTTTGATGCCCGGCTGGAAGGTGCCGAAAGTGCACGTGAAATGGGCGACCGCTTGTCGCGCTTTGTCGACATGCTTAATCAGCGCCCGGAAGAGCGGATTCTGATCTGCAGCCACGGTAGGTCAATGCGCGCCCTGATGTGCATCTTGAGTGGAAAGTCCTTGCGGGAGATGAATACCTTTAAGCACCACAATACCGGGCTGTATCAGGCGGCGTATGAACAGCAGCAGTATACTTTCCTGCTCGAAAATGACATCGCCCATCTTGAGCATTTGAATATCAAACAAGATTGATGGATAAAATACGCGTCACCGCTGTTTCTTACCTCAACACCAAGCCTTTACTTTACGGTCTGCTCAACAGCCCTTTAGCCCCTCTGTTGGACCTGGAGCTTAATGTTCCGGCCGTTTGCGCAAAGAAACTGACTCATGGAGAAGCAGACCTGGCGCTTGTCCCGGTAGCCGTTTTGCCCGAGCTGGAATCTCCGCATGTCATTTCTGATTATTGCATAGGAACCGTTGGAGCAGTCAAGACGGTCTGTATCTACAGCGACGTGCCCATCGAAAAAGTGGAAACGGTATACCTTGATCATCATTCGCGGACTTCGGTACAGCTCACCAAGTTACTGCTGCGCGATTACTGGTGCTTGTCCCCGGCTTTGCTGCCCGCTAAAGATGGCTATATCAAAAAAATCGGCGGGCATACTGCCGGATTAGTCATTGGGGACCGGACAATCGGGCTGGAACAACAATTCAAATATGCTTATGACCTGGGCGCAGTCTGGATGCAGCACACAGGCCTGCCGTTTGTCTTTGCCGCCTGGATCAGTAACCGCCCACTCCCCGCTGCTTTTGTCAAGCAATTCAACAAAGCACTTGCATCCGGTGTGGCACAGATCGAAAAACTAAAATACCTGCTGCCGTCGCCTCATCCCGATTTCAGCGTGGAGGAGTACTTTACAAAATACATCAGTTACGAATTTGATGCCCCAAAACGACAAGCATTGAAGCAATTTCTGGCTGCGATTGCTGATAAAGCACCAGCGGTTAGTATTGCTGGATTATAAATAATAAAAAATCACATGAGCCAATCTTACGAATACGCAACCCTCGGCGGTGGCTGCTTTTGGTGCCTTGAGGCCGTTTACCAAGAGGCGAAAGGAGTACATAAGGTTACTTCCGGCTACGCTGGCGGCAAAAAGGAAAACGCCCATTACAATGCCGTCTGCTCTGGCAGTACCCAGCATGCTGAGGTCGTGCAGGTACAATTTGACCCGGAGGTCATCTCCTTTGCCAAAATCCTGGACATCTTCTGGACCATCCACGATCCGACTACCCTCAACCGGCAGGGCAACGACCGGGGCCCTCAGTACCGCTCAGTCATCTTTTACCACGATGAAACCCAAAAAGCAGGTGCAGAGCAGTCTGCAAAGGAAGCCGCTACACAGGTTTGGGACGACCCTATCGTAACCCATATTGATCCGCTTGAGGCATTCTACCCTGCAGAGGTCAGTCATCAGGATTACTACCAAAAGGTGGGTAACCGCAATCCTTATTGCACTTTTATTATTACACCAAAAGTGAAAAAGTTCCGGGAACGGTTTGCTGATCAACGTAAGTAGCTTTCTCCCCAGGAGTTCATGATCAGTGCTCATTAGCTGCACACTCCATCAGGGGAAACATAATACACGCCGTTGTCTTATCACAATTTCGCCTTGTATTCGTGAACCACATTCTTTGGTGGTTGTCAGATTTGGTATTACCTTTCCGTGGAAACCGACTTTTAAACTATGAAATTAGCGATTCCTAAAGAGGGTGATGATCCGCGTGTAGCGATTACGCCCGATGCTGTTCGCAAGCTGGCAGAATTCGGCATTGAAGTCTGTGTGGAAAAAGGGGCCGGGCAAGGCGCCTTCTACGCAGATGAAGACTACGATAGCGCAACGCTCCTGGACCGGGATGCCTTGCTCAAAGACGCCAGTATGGTACTGAGTATTCATCCCCTCCCGGACGAGGACTTGGCAAAACTCCAACCCGAAACTGTTGTCATTGCGGAATTCAAACCCTTTGCAGAACCAAAGGTTGCTGATCACCTCCGGTCGATGAACCTCAGAGCTTTTAGCCTGGATATGATCCCTCGGACTACTCTGGCACAGTCTATGGACATACTGTCTTCTATGGCATCCATAGCTGGCTACAAAGCGGTATTGGAAGCCAGCCAACTCCTCCCCCGCTATTTCCCGATGATGATTACCGCTGCAGGCAGTATTCGCCCGGCCACCGTGCTGGTTTTGGGCGCAGGCGTTGCGGGTTTGCAAGCTATTGCGACTGCCCGGCGGCTGGGCGCACAGGTGGAAGCCTTTGATACCCGCTCCGCAGCAAAGGAAGAAGTAAAAAGCCTCGGGGGTAAATTTATCGAGATTGAAGGGGCAACAGAGGATACCGGTGCCGGCGGCTATGCCGTTGAGCAGTCTGAAGAATTCCTGAAGCGACAGCGGGAGGAAGTTCAAAACCGGGCCATAAAAGCTGATGTCATCATCACTACCGCTCAGGTCCGTGGGCGCAAAGCTCCCCTACTGGTGCCCAAAAGCACTGTAGACCAGATGAAGCCAGGCTCGGTTATTGTTGATCTGGCTGCCTCCACCGGTGGCAACTGTGAGCTTACGCAAGACAATCAAACTATCGTACACAACGGGGTTACCATCCTGGGCAATTCCAATCTGGCAGCTCTTATGCCCCAGAATGCCAGTCAGCTGTACGCCAACAACGTAGTCAATTTCCTGAAAATACTGGTCAAAGACGGTGAGTTCCATCTCGACCTCGGTAACGAGATCATCCGGGGTGCATACATTACCCCTGCACCGGAGGCCAACGAAAACGAATAATCATGGATACCTTTATTCAGTTTTTCAATGATGAGGGCAATCTGCTGCTCATCTATCTGCTACTTTTTACCATTATTCTTGGCTTTGAAGTCATCTCCAAAGTACCTACGGTACTCCACACGCCCCTTATGTCGGGCGCGAATGCCATTTCAGGCGTGGTTATTATCGGTGCCATTCTGCTCATCCGGCAAGCGGAGCCCGATGACTACCTGACGCTAAGCCTGGGCTTCCTGGGCGTCATTCTTGGAATGGTCAACGTAGCGGGCGGTTTTGCCGTCACAGACCGTATGCTGGAAATGTTCAAAAAGAAAAAGTAACCTATCATGATTATCGACTTTATCATCAATATAGCCTACCTGATCGGTGCCCTGGCTTTTGTCTGGGGACTGCGCCTGCTCAGCTCTCCGGATACGGCGCAGCGTGGCAATACCATTGCTGGTGTAGGTATGGTTATTGCAATTATTGCGGCTATCGGGCAGCCCATTGAGGGCGCTTCCAATAATTACCTGTGGATTATCGGTGCTATCATCATTGGTGCTATTGTGGGGCTGGTCTCTGCCAAAAAGGTGCAAATGACGGCTATGCCGCAGATGGTCTCTATTTTCAACGGGCTTGGTGGTGCCTGCGCTGTAGTTTTGGCTTACGCCGAATTGGTGCCTTATTACAGTGGTATCAAGGAACTCGACATGGCCGGGCTGATCATTATTCTGCTCGCTCTCCTGATTGGTGGTATTTCCTTCACGGGCAGTATGCTGGCTTTCGCCAAATTACAGGGGCTGGTCTGGGACAGTACCATCACCCTGCCCCGGCACGATATCGTCAATATGGTGCTGCTGCTCATTACACTTGGCATGGGCGGTTACCTGGTCTTCAGTGGTGTGGAGGGCGGATTACTTATGGGCTCCATATTTATGGTACTTGGCTTGATATACGGTTTCTCCTTTGTTGCGCCGATTGGCGGGGCAGATATGCCGGTAGTAATTTCCCTGTTGAACTCCTTCACGGGGCTTTCTGCAGCGGTAACCGGTCTGATTTACGGCTCTCAGTTCATGCTGGTTGGTGGTATTTTGGTCGGCGCCTCAGGTACCATACTCACCGTGCTCATGTGCGAAGCCATGAACCGGTCGCTGATCAACGTGCTTATTGGTGGTTTTGGTGGCGGTAGCAGCAGCAGTCAGGGGGCTGATGGCGAGCAGGTAGCTAAAGAAGTCACCTTGAATGATGCCGCTATTCAGTTGTATTACGCCCAAAGCGCGATTATCGTGCCGGGTTACGGACTAGCGGTAGCGCAGGCACAAAAAGTCTGTAAAGAAGTAGACGAACTGTTAGAAAAAAATGGTGTGGAAGTCCGCTACGCCATCCACCCCGTGGCGGGCCGTATGCCGGGCCACATGAATGTTCTTTTGGCAGAAGCAGATGTCCCCTACCCTAAGCTATTGGACCTGGAAGAGGCTAATAACGCTCTGAAGAGCACAGACATAGTTGTCATTGTGGGCGCCAATGATGTGGTCAACCCCGCTGCTGAAGACGATCCGGGAAGTCCCATCTACGGTATGCCGGTACTCAAGGTTTGGGACGCGAAGAATGTCATCGTCCTCAAGCGCAGTATGCGCCCGGGCTATGCCGGCATTCAAAACCCGCTGTTTTTCCATGAGAAGACCCGTATGTTATTCGGTGATGCGAAGGATACCCTGGGCAAGCTGGCTGGGGAGATTAAGAACTTATAGTATTTAGGAGCCCTAAGCACCACAGGTCACCACTTTAAAATATACAAGTGGTCCGTGGTGTCTCTTTTTTTATATTATAGATCTCTTGAAATATGGCTGCTGGCGACTGGAAGGACCTCTTAAAAGCAGCCCAAAGCGGAGACCTCAACCTTGTCAAGTACCACATTGGCAATGGTGTAGACCCTAATTACCAGCATCCTGAATTCCTGACTACTCCACTCATAGAAAGTATAGAACAGCAGCATTTAAAAGTCATGACATACTTGCTTGAAAACGGAGCTGACCCGAGATTGAATGCTGGCTTTAGCTCAGACTCCCCGCTCTCCGTTGCGAGAAAAGTGGGAAACCCCGTAGCTGTTCATCTACTCCGACCTTATTATCCTTCGTTTTTATCTAGATTTTATAAAGTATTGGTCAGGATTGCTTTTAAGCGGTGATAACTTAAGCTTCTTGATTAAAATAAAACATTGAGAAAACTTTAAATGAGTAAAATAAATCATTGATAACCAATACAATATCTGACCTAAAAGCCTTTCCCAGTCGTTAATAAGCCGAACTCAAAAGTCTTCTATGATCAAAATCCAATGGATAACACTGGCTATTATTCTTTGTCTCAATCTCTCCGCCCGAGCCCAGAAGTACGAGCTGGAATCGCGAATCCGGGACTCGGAAATGCCTGTGCCCGCATTGGTGCATTTGTCAAAAGCTTATCCTGACCGGGGACGTACCCAGTACTATGAAGAGTACAGCAGGCACGGAGCTGAAAAGGCACTAACCCTGTTTTATGAATCTAAGTTTAAACTACGCAGGTATCGCTACAGCGTGAAATTTGACAGTCTGGGGCGATTACATGATGTGGAGCGGAGGGTAAAATTTGATCAACTACCCTACCCTGTTCAGCAAGCGGTGCGGGATGATCTTGACAAGTCTTTTCAGCATTTCCGGATGGAAAAAATTCAGGAGCACTTTGAACCTACAGGGCAGCTGACTGGGTTTGAAATAGAAATCCGGGGAAAACGGAACGGGACGGTAGGCTACTTCGAAGTACAATACGATACCAACGGACAGCGCCAGTCACTAGAGTCTATTGAATCCGAGTCCAATCCTTTTTTCTTTTTCTAAACGAACTTTATGAAGCGACTTTTTACCGGGCTGCTATGCATGAGCATAGCTCAGCTATCCTGCGCGCAATCAAATACAATCGAGTCTTTCTTTCAATTTTCCAAGGGCTTTGAATTGTCTGAGCGCTGGTCGGGAGATGTACGGACGGAGCTGCGCCTCACTCACTGGGAAGAAAGCAAAGAGATCCAGCCTTCCTGGTCACAGCTTTATGTGCAGGGTGGCCTGGCGTATGACCTCGCAAGCAATTGGAAACTAGGCGCGACTTACCGCCTCGCCCGCAGGGGCAGCCTTAATGAAGTGCCCAATACCGAAAATCGCTTTGCCCAACAGGTTTCTACCAGTCAGCGCCTTAGGAAGTACCGCCTGCGGGAGCGACTGTTACTGGAGCAACGCGTTTTCAGCAATTTTACCCGGCACCGCTGGCGCTTTCGCCTCGCGCTGGACTACCCGCTCAATGGCGAACGCCTCGATCCCGGTGAGTGGTACCTCAATCATCAGGCGGCGCTTTTATCAGAGCCCTTCGAGACAGATACCTGGACAGGGCGGGAACATCGGTTCTATACAGGAGCCGGAACGCTGCTGCCCACCGGGAGCCGTTTGGAGGTTGGACTGGAAACCCGCCTGTCCCGCGTACCGGCTGATGGGCGCTACGATCAGCGGTGGATATTGCGTACCAACTGGTCTTGGTGACCGTTCCTCGGATTTCTATCCAGATTCCTCGAATTTCCAAGCATTTCCTCCGAAATATTCGTACTTTGACTTAGTATTCTCAAATAGCGAAACACGCGCAATAAAAACTTATAACTTATGGGATTTTCACCTGTATTGATTGCTCTTATTGTTTTTGGCATCATCATTTTATTTTCCGGCATCTTCACCGTCCGGCAGCAGTCCGCTGCACTGGTGGAGCGCCTGGGCAGGTACTATAGCACTCGACGCTCTGGCCTGCAGTTCAAAATTCCGATTGTCGACCGCATTGCCGGCCGGGTCAGTTTGAAAGTACAGCAGCTCGACGTGAACGTGGAGACCAAAACCCGCGATAACGTATTCGTGAAGTTGCGGGTATCCGTTCAGTACTACATCCTTCCGGAAAAAATCTATGATGCCTTCTACCGCCTGGAAAATTCGCACGAGCAGATTACCGCGTACATATTCGACACCGTCCGTGCCGAAGTACCTAAGATGAAGCTCGATGATGTTTTTGAGCGCAAGGACGACATCGCCCTGGCCATCCGCCGGGAGTTGGAAGAGTCTATGAATGAGTATGGCTACGGTATTGTGAAAGCACTGGTGACGGATATTGACCCGGATATTGAAGTGAAAAATGCCATGAACCGAATCAACGCCGCCGAGCGTACCAAACTGGCAGCCGAATACGACGGTGAAGCTGAGCGCATCCGCATTGTAGCCAAAGCCCGTGCCGAAGCCGAAAGCAAGCGCCTGCAGGGACAGGGTATTGCCGATCAGCGCCGGGAAATTGCCCGCGGACTGGAAGAGTCTGTAGAGGTGCTGAACAAGGTCGGCATTAATTCTCAGGAGGCTTCTGCCCTCATCGTGGTCACGCAGCACTACGATACCCTTCAATCAATGGGAGAAAATGCCAACAGCAATCTGATTATGATGCCGAATGCGCCTAGTGCCGGTGCGGATATGCTGTCGCAAATGACGGCCTCTTTCGTCACTGCCCAGCAACTGGGTGAAGAAATGAAGCAAAAGAACGCGGCCAACGGCAGCCATAATAAGGGTTAACATTAGCGACGCGCGATCTATAACTGTCGGCTTTCTAGGAGTGCTTTTCCCTTTATCCTGCGTTGAGGAACCGCCGCCCTTAGCCCACTAAAGGCGGGAACCCTCGCCCCCGCCTGCCTTAGTCAGTACGGTCTCCGGTGGCCAAAGCCCACAGGCGACGAGACACGGGCAGGTTAGCTAAAGAAAAAATCACTACACTAGCCAAACACGCGCGTCGCTTAGACGCGCGATTTATAGTTAAAAATAACCGCCTGTGGGTTCCTTGTGACTCACAGGCGGTGTTGTTTAGAATCAAAGGCAAACTTATGGCGCTGGAAGCAATTCCCGCACCGTCTGATTCAATCCGCCTCCCATTTCCGTTTTCCTTTCTATCTTTAGGCGCAATCCTCAAGCCAACGCTAATCAAATTATGTAACCATTAAAAAAGTATGAAGCAACTAAACACTCTCGCCTTATTCCTGATCCTATCTTTTTTCCTTAGTGCCTGCGCGACTTCGAAAAAAACTTCGGAAGCTTCGGCTGAAGCCACCGCCAGCACTGAAAGTAAAGAGGAAGACAAGGACAAGGACAAGGATAAAAGCTACGAGGACATCATCACCGACGAAGCTGTCACCGATGAAGGGCTCTTCACCACCCACAAAGTGGAAGACAAATACTACTTTGAAATTCCGACCGAGCTGCTTAGCAAGGAAATCCTAGTGGTTAGCCGGATTTCTGGTCATGTCAAAGGGCTCAACTTCGGCGGTGCAGGTATGAAGTCCCGCCCGCAGCAGGTCATCCGCTGGGAGCAGCAAGACGATCATGTGCTGTTGCGCTCTGTCTCCTACAACAGTGTGGCTAGCTTCGAAGACCCGATCTATGAGTCGGTGAAGAACAACAACTTTGAGCCGATCATTGAGCGCTTCAAAATTGAAACCTTCAACCTGGATTCCACGGCAGTAGTCCTTGAGGTCGGCAAATTCTTCGTTGCTGATATCCCTATGCTGGGGCCAATGTCGGATAGCCAGCGCAAAAATTTCAAAATCAAAGGCCTGGACGGTGGACGCAGCTTTATCAAGCACATGAAAGCCTACCCGTCTAATGTTGAAGTCCGCCACGTACTAACCTTCAAAGGCAGTGAACTGCCAGACAATCAGCTTACAGGTACCCTTTCCATTGAAATGAACCAATCGTTCATCGAGTTGCCAAAAGAGCCCTGGCAGCCCCGCTATTACGATGACCGGGTAAGTTACTTTAGCTTAAGCCAGACTGATTACAGCGCGGATGAGCAGAAAGCTGCCAAAAAACGCTACATCACCCGCTGGCGTCTCGACCCCGTTGATATGGAAGCCTACAAGCGGGGGGAACTGGTGGAACCCAAAAACCCGATTGTCTACTACATCGACCCGGCCACGCCGGAGAAGTGGCGCCCCTACCTCAAGCAAGGCGTGGAAGACTGGCAAAGCGCCTTTGAAGCCGCCGGTTTTAAGAATGCCATCATTGCGAAGGACCCGCCGAGCAAAGAGGAAGACCCGGAGTGGAGCCCTGAAGATGTCCGCTATTCGGTTATCCGCTACGTGTCTACGGAAATTCAGAACGCCATGGGCCCACACGTGCATGATCCCCGGACCGGTGAAATACTGGAAAGCGACATTATCTGGTACCACAATGTGATGAACCTCCTGCGCAATTGGTTCCTCATCCAAACAGCGGCTGTCAATCCCGCTGCCCGCAGTGTACAATTTGAAGATAAGCTCATGGGCGAGCTGATCCGCTTTGTGGCAGCCCACGAAGTGGGGCATACCCTTGGTCTGCCGCACAATATGGGTTCGAGTGTAGCCTACCCCGTGGATTCCCTCCGCAAAGCAGGGTTTGTGCAGCGCATGGGCGTGGCACCTTCCATTATGGATTACGCTCGTTTTAACTATGTAGCACAACCTGAGGATAAAGGCGCAGGGCTCTTCCCGGCTATTGGCCCCTACGATATTTGGTCTATCATATACGGCTACAAGCTCCTGCCAGACGGTGGAGATGCCGAAGCCGAGCGCTCCACGCTTAACGAATGGATCAAAGAGCGTGCGGATGATCCGGTTTACCGTTTTGGGCAGCAACAGTGGCAGGTGGTCGATCCCAGTGCGCAGACCGAAGACCTCAGTGGGGAGCCGGTGAAAGCCAGTGATCTGGGCATTAAAAACCTGCAGCGTATCCTCCCTCAGCTTATCGAATGGACCAATCAGGAGGGTGAGGATTACGATAACCTCGAAGAGCTATACAAGCAGGTCGCCGGACAGTTCCGCCGTTATGTGGGCCATGTGGGCAACAACGTAGGCGGTGTGTACGAATACGACAAAACCTACGACCAGGAAGGCCCTGTGTACACCCATGTGCCTAAGGAGCGACAGCAGGCTGCAGTGGATTTTCTCGACCGGCAGCTATTTACCACCCCATCCTGGATGATCGATAAGGACATCATATCCCGCGTAGGCTCCACGGCAATTGTGGACCTCATCCGGGGCTTGCAAAATTACGGTATCAACCTGCTATTCGATAGCAAGCGCCTGAACCGTATGATGGAAAATGAAGCCCTCAACGGCACGGATGCTTACACCATGGGCAGTCTCTTCCAGGATACCCGCAGTACTGTTTTCCGGGAAGCCCGGGAAGGAAGCGCAGTGGGTCCCTACCGCCGTAATCTGCAGCGCCTCTATGTCGACCAGATGGGCGAGCTGCTGATGGAATCCGGCGAGGACGCTGACTACAGCGATCAGAAAGCCATGGCGCGCGCCACCCTGTCAAGTATTGAAAAACAACTGGAAGCACAGGGCAGCGAAGCCGGCGATGCGACAACTACTGCTCACTACGAAGACCTCCTTGCCCGTATCGACCTGATCCAGGAGGGTAAGATGCCAGGTGGCGAAAGCCGAGGCTCAAACAGCTTGCAGGAAGACAACCTGCACTTCGATTGCTGGCATGATTAGACTTGTAATCTAAAGCATTGACAAAAATCAGCCGCCGCCCCTTTCCGAAACTTCCGGAAAGGGGCGGTTTCTTTGTCAGAAGGAGTTATTTTTGGCAGATATCATAAAACTTAAAGTTATGCAACGATCCGCTTACCGGTTTGCCCTACCCGCCCTACTTCTTGCGCTTACGCTCTACATGCTATCTTGCAGCAGTGAGCCTTCCGCCGATACCACCGAGCCCAAACTGACGGCCTCTTCCATCAATCCCAATGGCGATAGTGAGCTCGCCCTGTTGATGCGCGCTATGTACGATGATGCTGCACAGATGAAAAAGGCAATTGAAAACGGAGAGCAACCGGTTTCTCAGCTCGACCATGAGAAAATGCTGACCGCTTCCGCTACAGAGCCGGAGAAAGCCGCTTCTGACACTTACAAAGTACACGCTCAGTCTTACCTCCAAACGCTCAAGGCTTTGGAGAAAGCCGATGTAGCCGAGGCACAGGTGCTCTTCAAAGACGTGGTGAACAGCTGTATGGGCTGCCATACGGCCCTCTGCCCCGGTCCGAAGATGAAAATTAAGCATTTGTATTAGCGGCTGTCAAAATCAGAATTCACGTCTTACTAAATACTTAGAACGCCAGATCTTAACTGCCGGTGGGTTCAATCTTAAAATACTTTAAGGCTTTATCACCGCTTTCAATTACTTCCACAGAGAGTAGTTGCGAACCGGCTTCCATTGTAAGCGTTGCAATCCCATTCCCATTCAAGATTGCAGATCCTCCCAATGCGGTCTGGATACGATAGGTACCTCTCAGGTCAGACTTATCAAATGTCAAATGATAATCCCCCGGGGCTTCCACGTCAATTTTATAGGTTGCTATGCCGCCAGCTTTTAGTTGGTGCAGGAAATTGAAAGCAATTTTCAGCCCTCCATCAATCTCCCGGGGCGCATAGAGCGGAACCGCAGATACCGTGTCTGGTAGAACCCGAAACATCGGAGCCTGAAAGGCATGAGGGCTATCCTGTATACCCTGAAACCATTGTTGGGCGACCCCATCCATTGCGCTGGCTCTTTCGTGTAGGGAATCCACTAAATTGCGGTCTTCTGTCTGATCCGCAGGTAGATGAAAAAGTACGCGGTCCGGAGTAGGCGTCAGATAGCCCTCGGCCGGACCAGGGTTACGAATGAGTTTGTAGCCATCCGAAATCACCGCAATGGGTTGTACCGACCAGTCGATGCTGGCTTTTTGAGTTTCAACCGGGGCATATTCATCCAGCACACCTTCCGGCGTCCAGGGAGTGTCTGTAGGTTGCCAGCCGGGCTGTACAAAGTCGATGTGCGTATTATCCCAGGCAACGGATTTCTGCCCTTCCAGTAATGGGCGGAATGACTGACCGTCAAAATCAATGCTATCAGGAGAAGTTATACCTGCCAGGTCCAGCAAAGTAGGAAGAACATCTGTTACATCTACCGTTTCTTTCCGGACTCCACTGGAAAACTTAGCCCCCCATTTAACAAATAAGGGGGACCGCAACCCATTTTCCCAGAGGTTCCCTTTCCAGCCTTTGAACCCATTGACTTTTCGGATATCCCGTTCCGCATCTGTGAGCGCCCGATTGTTGACTGCAGGACCGTTATCACTCATAAAGAGGATGACTGTGTTATCCATCAGCCCAAGCTCGGTCATTCCAGCCAACAGGCGCCCAATCTGCCGGTCAAAATGGTGGATCATGCCGTACAGGGTAGACAAGCCTTCGGGCAGGCCCTGATCCAGATAGTGTTGCTTTGCTGAGGCCGGGGCATCGAGGGGCTCATGGCAGGTCATACTGGATACATAGGCAAGAAAGGAGGTGTCGCGGTGTTGCTCCATAAAGCTAAGCGCATAATCTACCAACGTCTCGTCCGCCCATTGTTCTTTGGCTTGCAACTGTCCGTTCATATACCCATACCCATTACGATGCTGGTACAGCTTACTCATGTACGCCTCCTGAAAACCGCGCTGCCAAGGATAATACCCCTCGGCGTTGCCACTATGCCACTTGCCCCACATACCAGTCACATAGCCAGCCGCAGTAAAATGGTCGCCCAGTGTCGGAACCGCTTTGGACAAATAATCTTTCCCGCCGTGTACATGCGACACCCCCGTACGCAGAAAATGCTGCCCAGTCAGGAGCGAAGCGCGGGTGGGCGCACAAACCGCATTGACGTAAAACCGCTCAAAGCGGACACTCTCTTCCCCCAGCCGGTCCAGGTTTGGTGTAGAAAGGTAGGGATTGTTATGCAATGCCAGATCATCGTACCCCAAGTCATCCACCTGAATGATCAGGATATTAGGGCGTTGGGCTGCCTGCCTGTTATTATTTTGTTCAGCTTCACAACTCCATAGCATACTGGCTAGCAGGATCAGCCCGTAGTAAAGTCTATACCACTTCGGTTTATTGGTCTGACTGATGTATACATTGATGCTATGCATATTTATGCCATGCTTAAGTTTGGTTAATCGTTCACCCGGGGTTGAGGTAAAAACCCTTTGTTTTCAAGAACTTTTGCAGTGGATAGCGTAGCCTTATCCAACTGGATAGTAGCGTCTTTTTCCCCAGAATAGTTGTTTCCCTCAATAATCACATTCCGGCCATGCTCCACCTCAATACTGGCCTTTGAAGTAGCCCAGGGGCTGAAGTCCTTATTCTCGACAATAACATTCTGCCTGAAAGTCAGGTTTTCTAAGGAAGATGCACGAAGGATCAGCGGATGAAAGGTCTCCATTCTATTCTCTTCGATCAGAATGTTTTTATTGAAGAAAAAACCAGGTTTATGCGATTCAATGGCAGGGGCAATCAGAATAATTGGGGCCTCGCGTGCACCCGTACAGTTATTCACAAAGCGGTTATTCCGGATGACGACATCGGTGACCGGCCCGGATTCTCCCCATCCGCCTCCACCTGCACATCCGACTGCAATGGCGGCCATCATAGACGAGAAATAGCAATTTTCCACCTTTATGGCCCCTGATGTTTTAACCAAAATACCTCGGGCTCTGTTTCGGTGCACTTTGCAATTCGTCATCGTTAATGAGGCGTTCCAGGAAAGGTTTTCCATATAGTCCCGGGCTGCAATATCGGCCACCAACGCTTCTTTAAATTCAATTCGTTGATATTCTTCATTAAGAGCATCCACTGCCTTTACAGTCAGGGCTTGAGTAGGCTTCAGCGACTTAGAGCCAACGACACGAAGGGTATCGCCCGGTTCTGCAAATTCAAAGCCATACTGTTGAAAATGGATGGTTTTTAATAAAAGGGTACGCTCATCCACCTTGTCCGCTATTTTCAAGTAAGTTCCATGGACATTTGTGGCATCGTCCAGCATATTTTCAAACAGGCAGCCTTCAAACGATATATGCCCTTTGCAATTCACGAAGTGTGTCGCATCAGCAGTGGTGGAGATGATCCGCTCCCTGTTTGGATTGAGCAGGACATTGAAGTTTTTTAAAGCTATATCTTCACTTTTCTCTCCTATCAGCCCCATGCCTCCGGCATGGTAGATGTCTATGTTCCTCAAAGTGATTTCAGCACTACGGTTGATATGGATACCGGGTGAAAAACGCGAACGGTTGCCTTCTGTCCTTCCTTTCACAACGAAAATCCACCCTTCTTTTGGAAGCTTAGCCACCGTATGCTGGACTTCGACTACATTATTCCCTAAATCTTTGGCTTTATAGCTCAATCGGTTATGGGGGTTCCAGGGATCAATTTTGTATTCAGGAACATCGTAGACTGTCGCTTTTGAAATAGGGTCAAACCAAAGGTTTTGTACAAGATTGTAGCTTTTCCCAAAGACTTTGAACCTAAGCTCCTCCCCTATTATTTCGTACTCATTTTCCTCGGAGATCTTTAGTTTGAAACTATTGGTATTGTGGCTCACTTCTATAACCCTAGCCTGCAAATGAAAGGGCTTGTCCCAGTCAATGGAAAAATTTTCCAGCTTGATATTACTGGCATCTTCAATCAAAAAGGGTAGCATATAGCCGTGAAAGATAAACGATGCCCCGCTTCCATCTATGGTTAGATTCTGAATACCTGAAAGTGGAAACGCTATTCTTTTCAATCCATTGTCATGATTCGAAATTGCCACGTACTTTTCCGTTGCTGTCTCCGGGTGAAAATGATAAGTCCCTTGGGGGATAATTAATTTAGTGGCTTTCTCCTCCCTGCATTTTTGGATGGCTTTTCGGATGATAGGCGTTGCATCTGTCGTTTCCGACAAACCCAAATCCCTAGCGTTAATAACTGACTGCGCAATAGCAGCTGGGGAGTAGCTCAAGATGAAACAAAGGCACAAAAAACAGAGTGGTTTGTTCCTCATCGGGACTGGTTTACAATTGTTTATAAAAAAGGACTTAATTTAACAATGACCTCGCTTTCCACTCAATGTAGCTAAGCTTTTCGGCAATTGCAGATTCAGGGAATGCAGCCACCTGATCACGAAGGCTCGGTGACAAAGCACCCAACGCTTCCAGCGTATTAAGTGCCCGCAGTACCACGTAGGGGTTTTCGGATTCTAACAAGTCGCTAAAGGTGATGATCGCCATTTTCTGCTCCCCAAAACGGAATAGCGCCTCAGCAGCCAGGCTGCGCACGTCTCCGCTTTCGTCTTGCAGCAAAGTCTTTAGTGGGCCTTTCAGCTCAATTGCCTGTTCGCCCAGATGCAATGCACCAGAAACGCCCCAAAACCGGATAGCCGGGTGATTACTGTTTAATAAAGCCATTAGGCTATCGGGTTCAGGCTCAAAGGTGGCGTAGTTAGCGGCTTGTATAATCGATTGAAGAGGCGCAGCCTTTCCCTGCTCCAGGTAAAGTATACTATCCCGTTCGTACCGCTCGTAGAGCAATCCCTCGGGGATAAATCCAATATCCTGATGCTCCAGATTCAAGGCCATCAGGTCAGACCGCATCCGTTCAAGTGCGGCGGCATGGTTGGGGTCATCCGCCAGGTTGTGTACATTATGCGGGTCTGCCTTCGTGTCATACAATTCCTCTGGGGGGCGGAGCTCCCAGAATTGTTTCTGTACTTCGTTAAGTTCTCCGGCACGGTACCCCGCCTCCCATACTTGTACGTTAGCTGCTTTCCAAAGAAACTGAATGTGCTGCCCTCCCGGACGGAAAGGGAAATAGTTACGAATGTAGCGGTATCGTTCATCCCGGATGGTCCGCACCAGATCGTAAGACTCATCCATCCGCCCTCGGAAGCCGAATGCGTAATCGTCCATCTCTTCAATATCATTCCCAGCAAGCGATTGTCCTTGCAGATGACTGGGGACCTCTGCGCCTGCCCAGTTGAGAAAGGTGGGAATAAGGTCGAGAAAGCTCACCGGTTGTGCCACGCGGCTGCCCATAGGGGCAGGGGCCAGGTGCCGGTATTGCTCCGGAAACCACATGATCATCGGTACCTTGAGCCCGGATTCAAAGGTGAAACGTTTGCTTCGACCGATTACGCCTCCGTGATCACTCGTGTATACGATGATCGTACGATCCATCTCTCCGGTAGCGCGCAATTTATCGAGGAACCGCTTGAATTCCAGGTCCATCATAGCCATATCGTCATAGTAAAACGCTATATCTTTTCGGACTTCCGGCAGATCTGGTAAATACGGTGGCACGATGACCTCTGCAGGGTCGGTTTCCGGGATCAACGAGATGAGGCTATCTTGTACCGATTCGGGCAGGTCCTCAAAGGTATTCCGGAAATAATCCCACTTTTTATCATGATTGTGGATTTTGCCCTCATGGGTCATCCAGGTATTGTAAAACATGAAAAACGGCTGATCGGGTTGCCGTCCCGAGAGCGCGTCTTCCATGAGCCACCAATCATCAATTGCCCAGGTGCTATCCTGACCAGGGATGTTGTAATCGCGCTTTAGCCGGAGAGAGTTGTAATAGCCGGCCTCCCGCAGGTAGTTGGGAAAGAAGCGAATGGCGTCCGGGATTTCCACATTGCTGCGCATATGCTCAGAACCAAGGGTAACAGGCAATACGCCCGTGATCAACGTAGAGCGGGAAGGCGCACAGACCGGTGCATTGGAAAAGGCATTATCGAATATGATCCCCGCCCTGCCGAAGCTGTCCAGAGTAGGCGTATGCGCTAGGCTATCTCCGTAAACGCCCAGGAACGGACTGTTGTCTTCACTGACAAACCAGACGATATTTGGTGGTGGCAATTCACTTTTTTCTTCCGGAGCCAATAGATTACAACTCCAAAGGGCTCCACTCAGAAAAACAAGAAGAAGTAGGTTCGTGCGCATCCTGAACTTTAGTTTTAGTTTTAATGGATGAAATTAGTTAACTGCCAGCCCGATTTCTTCAGGTCAGCACAGTACAGTTGCCGGACTGCCTGAAGTTACATTTATCATTCGTCAGTAAAGTCGATCCAAACCAAACCCAAACCGCTATGCAACCAACCATAAGCCAGCTCATCTGCCTTTTTTGCCTCTTCGGACTTTGGAGCTGTAGCAGCCCTGATGTACCCACCGAAGAGAGCACTGCTGGTGAGCGCCCGCCTAACATTATTTACATTATGGCTGACGATATGGGTTATGGGGACTTAGGTGCCTTCGGTCAGCAAATCATTCAAACGCCGAATATCGACCGGTTGGCGAAAGAAGGAATGAAGTTTACCGATCACTATGCAGGGACCTCCGTTTGCGCGCCATCGCGCTGTGTTTTAATAACTGGTATAGATATGGGGCAGGCCGCCATACGCGGCAATATGCAGTGGGACCCCAACGGGCAGATGCCCTTGCCAGATAGTAGCGTAACTGTGGCTGAGTTGTTAAAAGAAGCAGGTTATGTGACCGGTATGTTTGGAAAATGGGGCCTTGGCATTACCGGTTCAGAGGGGGACCCCAACCGGCAGGGCTGGGATGAATTTTACGGGTATACGGACCAGGTGCTCGCCCACAATTACTGGCCGGAGTACCTGGTTCGAAATGGCGAAAGAATACACCTGAAAAATACAGTGAAGTACCTGGACAGTGCGGCATGGCATCGCGGCTACGGTAGCTACTCCACTCAGAAAAAAGAGTACTCTAACGACCTTTTCACCAAACACGCTTTATCCTTTATTGATGAGCATCGAGACTCCTCTTTTCTCCTCTACCTACCCTACACCATCCCACATGACAACGGGGAAGCGCCTGTTGGCAGCCGACAGGAAGTACCAGAACTGAAACGCTTTCAGGACATGGACTGGCCCGCTGAGCGTAAAGGTTATGCCGCTATGATTGAGCGCCTTGATGATTATGTAGGGCAAATCACGCATTTGGTAGACAGCTTAGGGCTCGGTGATAACACGCTCATTATCTTCACTAGTGATAATGGCCCCATGCAGGAGTCGAGAGGCTTTACAAAGTTCTTTGACAGTAATGGCTCTTTCCGTGGCGGAAAGCGCGATGTCACTGAAGGCGGTCTCCGCATGCCCTTTGTGGCCCGATGGACGGGAACGATTGCACCAGGCTCCGTTACGGATCTTCCTTCTGCCTTTCACGACTTCCTTCCTACCGCCTGCAAAATCGCGGGGGTGGAAATACCGGAAGGCGTTACCGGGCAGTCTTATCTGCCAACTCTCATGGGGCAAGTGCAGCAAGCTCCTGAATACCTCTACTTTGCCTTTTACGAGCAGGGCAAAAAACAGGCGGTCCGCAAAGGCCCCTGGAAGGCACTGCGCAACAGCATTTTTGAACAGCCCAACAGACCGTGGGAACTCTACAATCTGGAAGAAGACCCGGGTGAAACCAGGAATCTCGCCGAACAATATCCGGAAAAGGTAAAAGAATTAGCCCGTCTGGCCGAAGAAGCGCATCATACCGACCCCAACTGGCCCCTCTTTAACACGGAAGTGACAGAAGAATGAATAAAACGATTTCAATACTCTCAGGGCTCGCCATACTGCTTGTCGCTTGTCAGCAAGCAGATACCATAAGGGAAGGCGCCTTACCTGATTTCGATCATATTTTGGTGATTGTAGGTGATGACCACGGTTTTGCCACCGTTGGCGCCTATGGCAATAACTACATTCAAACTCCCGGGCTGGACCGTCTGGCAGCGGGTGGTATATGTTTTGAAAAAGCTTACGCCACCTCCCCTATCTGCAGCGCCTCCCGTCAGTCCGTCCTCTGTGGAAAATACCCGCATGCCACCGGAGTCAATATGCTCTTCACCCCTTTTCCGGACGAAGGCAATATTACGATCGCTGAGCACCTGAGAGCGCATGGGTTCGCCACCGCCATCATTGGTAAGAACCACTTCAACAACTGGGTATGGGGCCCACTCTACAAAGACGGGCCACCCGACCATGGCTTCTCTCTCAATGTCAGCAAACCGGACTACCGGCAATGGCTACGAACCCAACAACCTGCACCAATCCCTGACAGCATTACCACCCGAGCCAATCAATCCGGGACGGGTGTAGCCTGGCAGAAAAACGCAGCTATGCTCCCGGTTGCCCGACGGCAAGAAGAGACCGAAGCCGCCTATTTTACAGACCAAGCGCTTTCGTTTATGCAACAGCAAAGGGAAGGGAAATCCTTTACCTGGCTGGCTTTCCATGAACCGCATGCCCCCTTTGTCTATCCGGTTGAATACCGGAACCTCTACCATCCCGACAGTATCCCCTTCCCGGAAGGGACCCCGGAGGACAATCGCTGGGTGCCGGAAATATTCAAAGATTTGACCGAAGCGGAGCGCCGGGGCATTATTACCTCTTACTACAGGTCGGTGACTCATATGGATGCCCAAATCAACCGCTTGCTGGACAGCCTGGAATCCAGGGGCATACTCGACCAAACGCTGATTGTCTATTTTGGCGATCAGGGCTACCTGCTTAATGACCATCGCCGGTTTGAGAAACACAGTTTTTGGGAAGAAAGCATCCGTGCACCGCTGATCTTCCACGGTAAAGGACTGCCCGATGGCAAAACGGTATCGAGGCCTGTTTCTTTTGTAGATATAGCCCCCTCTGTAGTCACTTTAAGTGGTGTAATCCAAGTTGCTGACTTTCAGGGAAAAGGCATTACCAATCTACTCCAGACTAATCCGCACCCGCCGGACACGGCCTACCTCTTTTCTGAATACCTGTTGGATAATAAAGCTATGGTCGTCAACGACCACTGGAAGTATATTTTCACAGCCGGTGCCCGGGATCAGACACTAAGTTATGCCACCGGCTACGGTCCTTCGGGAATGTACCACCGGCTGTATGACCTAAGAAATGATCCTCAGGAGACGACCAATCTAGCCTATGCTGCTGATCAGGCAAAGCGGGTGGAGGCCTTACAAGATGTAATGTTGGGCTACTTTCGACAAACGCACCCGGAGGCTGCTGGTTGCCCTTCCTCCCTCAACACCCTTGGGCAATTGGTTTGGTACTGTGAGCCACGCGACCTTGGGGGAGATTACCAGGAACGCCCGGCCCGAATGCTTGAAGGTGAGCCCTTTCAACCCGAAACCCCTGATTGAATATGAAACTGCAGGCACTTGACATCGCAATAATTTTTGGATACATCATCCTCACGTTGCTGATTGGATTTTGGATTTCCCGCCAGGCGTCCAAAAGTACCCAACACTATTTCCTTGGCGGCAATCAAATACCGTGGTATATGCTGGGGCTTTCCAATGCCTCCGGAATGTTTGATATCAGCGGTACGATGTGGATGGTGGGGCTGTTGTTTATTTACGGGCTAAAATCCGTATACATCCCCTGGTTGTGGCCTTCTTTCAACCAAATCTTCCTTATGATCTTCCTTTCAGCCTGGTTGAGAAGATCCGGAGTGACCACTGGAGCAGAGTGGATCAAATTCCGTTTTGGCACCGATACCGGCTCCAACTTATCACATATCATTGTGATCGTATTTGCGCTGATTAATGTAATCGGCTTTTTGGCCTACGGTTTTATTGGTATCGGTAAGTTTGCAGCTATTTTCTTACCCTGGGAGCTATCCACTACCCCTTACTGGAATGAAGTATATTACGGGCTGATTATAACCGCACTCACAACCGTCTATGTTGTTAAGGGAGGTATGTTTAGCGTAGTTCTTACGGAGGTATTGCAGTTTGTGATTATGACTATTGCCTGTATTGCAGTAGGCATTATCGCCATGCAGCAGGTCTCTCCCGAACAGCTTTCCAATTACATCCCCGAGGATTGGGAATCCCTATCGTTTGGCTGGGAATTAGGACTGGAATGGGGCAGTATCATGGAAGCCGCTAGTGAGAAGATCAATGAAGACGGCTGGGAGTTGTTCTCTATTTTTTTCATGCTGCTTTTATTTAAAGGCGTGCTGCAAAGCCTAGCCGGGCCTGCACCCAACTATGACATGCAGCGGATCCTTTCTGCCCGGACTCCGAGGGAGGCTCTAATGATGAGCGGGCTGGTGAGCCTGGTGCTCTTTTTTCCCCGCTATATGTTTATTGCCGGCCTCACTGTACTGGCACTGGTCTATTTCTCCGATGAGCTCAATAGCATGGATAATGTCGATTTTGAGCTGGTCTTGCCCTTTGCAATGTCTAATTTTATTCCAACGGGGCTGCTTGGCCTGCTGATTGCCGGCTTATTGGCAGCCTTTATGTCTACCTTTGCAGCGACTACAAATGCGGCCCCCGCTTACTTTGTCAATGATATTTACAAACGATATATCAGTGCAGAAGGCAGTGAAGCTTTTTATATCCGAATGAGTTACGGTGTTGCTGTAGGTGTGGTTATATTAGGCACCTTCATCGGGCTTTTTGTCACTTCACTGAATTCGATTATTCAGTGGATCACCGCGGCGCTTTGGGGCGGCTATACCGCAGCCAATATTCTGAAATGGTTTTGGTGGCGATTTAACGGGCATGGTTACTTTTGGGGCATGATGACCGGTATCCTTGCTGCGATTGCTGTCCCCACCTTTTTCCCGGAAATAAGTCCGCTGAATGCCTTTCCGGCCATTCTCCTGATTTCCCTTGGGGGCTCTTACTTTGGCAGCATCTTCACACCAGCAGATAATATAGAGGTACTTAAAGATTTTTACCGTAAAACACGGCCCTGGGGTTTCTGGAGCCCAGTGGTGAAGGCGATTAAGAAGGAGGACCCAGGCTTTCAGCCCAATCCCAACTTTGGACGAGACATGCTCAACGTGGCAGTGGGCATTATTTGGCAAACCGCACTGGCAGCAGGAGGCATCTTCCTGGTCATTCAGGATTACCGACAGCTATGGTGGTGCCTGAGTGTTATTGTGATTACGACTTTATTCCTCAAATTTAACTGGTACGATAAAATTGAGGGGGACGAGGCTTACTAATCTCCTAAAAATTGAATTTGGAATTGCTCTACACCGCCATTGTTTGTACGGAACGTCACGTACCGGGACTGCCCATAACGCTGCAAGTTGACCGGTAAAGACGCTCCATTGGCCGTTACTTCAGCCCTGCTGTAGATATCTGGCAAAAGGATCCGGTAACTTCTATGCGTTGCATTTCCTGTAGCCTTTAGGGTCAGAAGCCCTGCCAGTCGATCCATCTCGTACAGGTACGCCACGTAACCATCGGATGCAGGCAGATGCACGACTGTTTCCACTTTTTGCTCATCTGTAACTGCCCAGCGTGGAGCAATCTCCACCAAGTCCATACCAACGCCCTGATCTTTAACGCCTGCCAGTCCCTCCAGCAAAGCGTATACGACCGCAGCGGCACCCCAGTTGTCCGGTATCCCACGGGAAACGATACCTGGTGCAAAATATACCGGATGATCGCTGAGTGTTACAGCCTTGACGATCCACTCCCGTCCATCTTCTGTCCCGGTGAACTGAATCGCATCAATCGTCTTTTCTGGATGTGAGTTATTCAGCCCGTAGTTGTAGTAGGCTATAAAATGGTCCTCATCATTGCTGCGCCAGGCTTTCTTGCATATTGGCCCCTTCTTACGCGAAATCGCTTCAAACCACCAATTGCCAATTTTCTCCCGATTAATATAATCGGTGAAGGTTGTGCCATCCGAATATAGTAGCTTGATTTCACCAGCGTATCGGCCGGAAGACCCGGTGTGCAGCAAATAAACGGCCTCTGCTTTTTGGTTGACATCAAGAGTTTGCACGCGGTTGGCTTCAGTGATGCGCAGGGCATTCTCAGCTCCATCTGAAATCAGGAAAGGAATGCCATTGAATGCTCGCCGCCCATTCTTCCGGTTATCCGTAATGGGTTGGTCATTATACAGGGCACCACCGGGGTGAGAGACATTAGCGAGTGAACCTAACGGTAAGGGCTGAAAATTCCGTTCCGGCAGCTCCGGCATGGCTCCCCGGTAGGCACAGTGCAGATAATTGTCTGTTTTTTGTGCGAGCCCCTGAATGCGGTTCAATATATCAACCCCATAGGCTTCATGCCCGTTTTGGAAAGCGCCGTGGGCCAGTTCTCCGGCAACAATACTGGTAACGCCACCGTTCATGTATTCCCATTTTTCAGAATGGTCGCCAACTCCAAAGCCCCGCTCAAAGGGCGGATAGATGGTGTACCACTCGCCGGGAGAGGAAGCCGGCATATTCTCGCGTATACGCTGATAGGTTTCAATGATAGCCCGCTTTTTATCTCTGGATATTTGCCGGTTTAGTGAGTAAGCATTGGAGAGGGAAACCTGTTGGCTTTGGTCTACGCCGAGGTCGCGGTGCACGGAAGAGTCTTCCGGAATATGGTGGGTGTAAAATTGCCCGTTCCAGGCCAGGCTGTCAATGCGGTCTTGCAAGTTGCGCCCCAGCTGATCCACACGTTCGGCTTCTTCCGTTTCGCCCGAGTAAGCGAGCATTTCAGACAGGTAGGCGCAGGAGGCAGCCATTCCGGTATTGTCCCCGTACATGATCCCAAAGCGGGTGGTATCCAGTTTCACCACCATCAAATCGCCCCCTACCCTTGCGGCATCTTCAGTGGTTTGGAAATCCCAGGTGTCGATGGTAAAACCGCGTTTGAGCAGTTGATACTTTTTTGACCAGCGGTAAGGATCGGTGGTCGCGTATTGCAAGGCCAGAAGGGCGTTGTCGAGGTTGGAGGCCATCCATTGGTCATTGCCAGTGGCTTTCCAGGTGTGGTACAGGCCTTCGATAAAGAGGTATTCCACATCGTTCTCAACCGGAATCCTGCGGAATTCCAGCCGTCCGTTTTCGGCATCACGGATAAAACCTCCGTACCGGAACCGGCGGTCCCACCAGTTCTTTTCCTGGAAACGTTCATTAACGTTGTCCCAAATCATGCCGTCTTCCCGCTGGGAATCAGCGTATAAATCTATTCCCGACTTCAATTCCGGATAAAAGTATTTCATCCCCTTTAGCGTATGCACATGATCGCGGAGCCAGCGCACAAAAAAGTGGTAATGCCGGTCTTCGAAGCGCACCATTTCAGCCTCCTGCCCTTTCCACCACACCATAGAGTGGTAGAGGGTGTTCAGTAGATCATGATACCTTTCAGAACTATCATTTATTTGCGTACGGGCTTCCACTTCAAAAGCAAGCTGAGCTAAAATGCGCCCCTTGGAATCCAGCAACAGTAAAAGTTGATTGCCCAATGCGCCACCAACGGTAAACTGAATAGAATCGCTAACGGGCTTTTCCAGATAAACCTGCCCGTTACCATCGATCACCCGTAGCTGTCCGGGCTGATCAGTATGGACTGTCAGCTTTTGTAAGGGTTTGGCCGTCCCTGCTTCGCTCAGGGTTAAAACCTGGCCTGCCCCAGATAAACTGATACTACAAAAGAGTAGGTGGATAAGAAATCTTTTCATTATTCCAGATTTAATGGACCTTCAATTCAAAGTCTGCCAGCCGCCCCTTAGGTAGTACTTTCACCGGAATGTCTTCTGGGGCATCGTAATGCAGCCAAAGCTGCTCCCCTTTTATTTCCCATCGAACCTTCACAGGTCCCGCAGGATGAGCAACGACTCCTTCTGCCCAGCTAAGCTGATCAGATTGCGGTGCAATAAGGATTTCATCCCGGTCCAGTACCTTGTTGAAGCCGAGGTTAACACCCAACGCTTCAGTAGCCATAAAATAGGTGGGGTGGCCGCTCCAGGCGTGGCTCGACGTGCCCTGATTACCGGCAATGCTGAAGTTTTCCCAAACCGTGGGCGTGCAGCTGTGCAATGCCATAGGTCCCCAATGCTTTTTCATAAAGTATTCAGCAAGCTCAGCCTCCCCTTCCCGGTAAAGCAAAGCAAACAGGTAAAAAGATGAGTAAGGCGTAATTTTCCGGTTCCGGTGCGCTTGCCCAATATCCATTAACTCTGTTTTCAGGAATTCGATTATTTTACCAGTTTGAACATCATCGGTTACACCCAGCAGAGCCGGCCAAATGCTGGAAGTAGGATAATAGCCAGGAATGGGCGCACCGTTTTTCCAACCATCGTAATAGGCTTGCTTTTTCGCGTCCCACAAATGGGTATTGACAGCTGTTTTTAGATTCTTACTCTCAGTCCGGAACAATGCAACATCTCCATCCCGACCGAAACGTTCTGCCCAGTTGCCCAGGATTTCCATCGACCGTACGAGCTGCGCCTGATAGGCTGTCATGGCGGCATTAGATTTGTTGATCTTGCTCCATTCCAAAAAGACTTTATCTGCAGGGATTAAGCCCATTTCGTTTTTCTTTTGCAAATGGTGCCTGAGCAAGGAGGCATAATTGCCGTAAGCTTCACCGGCAAGTGCCCAGTCTCCGGTATACTTAGCCACGTAGTCCATAGTAATGAGTGTCCATAAGGGGAAATCATTATGCCGGTTTTCCAGCCCTTTTTCCATTTCCTCCCGGTACATATCCTGAAAAACCCGAAGGGAGTATTCTGCCAGACGCATATCGCCAGCCATCGCCATGGTAATAGCCACCTCCGGCAACATATCACCGGCGTACAGGCCCCGCTCCCGAAAGGGCGTGTCAGTATAGGTGTCTTCAGCGCAAAGTTGCAGGGTACGCCAGCCGGCTTCCCAAATACGTGTTAGCAGTGGGTCGCTACAGGAAAACTGCCCGACCTGTTCAAACGGGTAAACCTGCCGGATTACCCCCACCTCCCTGAGTTGAAAGTCCCGCTCATGACCAGAGAAATTGACCTGCAAATACTTCATCCCGTAGGGCTTGAAGGAAGCATAATGCCCCTCTTTCCCATCCGCAATAAAGCGGATACCTGCCCCGATCTGATATCGCTTGTACAACCATGGGGTTTCTCCGGGCCCCAGCTCTTCACTAAATCCTATATCAATTTTGGTGCCTTCCGGGAAGTCTCCTTCCACGAAGACCTGACCAAGTTGAATTTCATTAAGGTCAAATAAAAGAGTAATACCCTTTGGGTCTGCAGGAATAGTATAAGCCCCGTCCACCCTGGGCTCCAGCGATAACGGTTTTTCCGTATCAAATTCGTACCAGGCGAGGTCCCGGGCGGGCTGATTGGCATCCTCTGATTTCAGATGCGGCACCCACGGCTGCCCCGTTGCTTCCCGAATATTGGCAATCGGCTGAGTCATATCAATTTCTGATAGCGCTTCATTTCCATTAGGGCCGAAGGGGCCACAGGTGTAAAAACCCGTGTTTGATCTGCCGGTAGGCTTACCAATAACCTCAATACCAACTGATCCAGGCACCGACATGTAGAAATCCCATGATCCCCAAATGATACCGTAGCGGAAAGCCAGTTCGTTATGCCCTTTCCTGAGTTCCATCTGGTAAGTCTGCCTGTATTGGCTGCGGGCGGGATCTGTAGGCTGCTGTTTTAGTTTCTTCCCATTGAGATAATAATCGCCCCACCAAAGCCCGACTTCAATCGTTTGAGCCTTAGGCGATACCAGATAAGTGTAGCCTAAGGCAGTTTGAGAAGCATTGTAATCACTGTGGACTTCATCTTTTATGGAGATACGAAAGGAATAAATCAGCTCATCGTCTTTCATCGGATACGCACCGCGGAGCTTTAGCGCCTCTACCCTATCTTGAGTAAGCGGTGGGAAGGGGCGCTGCCGGAAAGGACCCCATTGGCTCTGATCAGTGATTGGCACGGGGGACTGCCAGCCTTTGGTTGTGGTTTCCAGATGATACCAATCGGCTTCCCCCCGGGTGTCCCAGTTTTCAATAGCACCAGCTGCAAAGGAAAACTTCGGAGCGGTCTGATCATATCCCCGGGACTTTCGGGCCACCCAATCTCTGGTAACTTCCAAATCAATAGTTTGCCCAGGCATAGCTATTTGCCCCCAGGCTGCAAACCCACCCTTGTAATCAAAAAGCTGGTAGGTTTCCATGCCATTACTGAGCACCTTAATTGCAATAATATTTTTGCCCTTTTTTAATAATGGAGCCAAGTCGTAGGTATCGTAAAAAGGGTTGGCGTGGTAAGAGCGGATGGGGCCAAAGCCAACGTATTGTTCATTCACATACAAGGCATAGCGGGAATCGGCGTAAAGATTCAGTGCTGCTTTTTCAGGTGCCTCAGCCAAATCCAGGCTGCGCCGGAAGAAAACATACTCGTTGCGCGCTCCCCCTTCCGGACGAATCCAAACGATGGAGGGGTCTGCGGTCTGAGCATCCAATTGCCAACCTATCATCATCCAAAAGCCGAGTAACCCAAAAACATGCCTCATTATTGAAATTTTTCAAAAATTAGGGCTTTTGCGGGCGTACAGTCCAGTAGACTTTAAATTCGCTGCGGTCTCCGGGGGCCAATGACTGGTACGGGCCATGCAATTCCAGCTCTGCAAATTTAGCAAAGGGGTCATAGTAAATTTCAACAGCTGCCTGGCCTGGAGCTACTTCTGCTGGCAGGAATGGGGCCCAGGCGCGTTCTAATATCATTCCCTCGAGGGCATGCCTAAGCCAGGCTGCACCCGCATCAATAAAAAGCTTGTGCTTTTTCTGGTGCGCCCCCAGCTCTAATGCAACCTCCTGGCCGATCCGCTCCCAGCCCGGGACAGTATCAGCGGGGGAACCTGATGCTTGCCAGGTGACGGCTCCCCGAAGTGCCACACGCGCATTCTCCCAAATTCCGGCGCGTATGGTGTCTGTTCCCAGGTTGATAAAAGTATAGGTTACTAAAATGGTATCTGTCCCTACCGCTTCAAAGGCTTTTTCCAGTTGAAGCTCCCGATAGGCGTTGACGGGGCTGCGCAGGACTACTTTGGACTTGCCTTTCTCGATTAATTGGTAAGGCCCCTTGTCCATCCGGGCGGGCGGTGGCCACCTCCAGGCAGACTGGGGCGCCGGCCAGACAGTACTTCCCCATTGCAGATTCTGACTGTCCCGCTTTGTTTTCAGGAAGGAGACCCCCTCGTATTGCACAGCAGCAATCCGGCCACCCGTGGTGACATCAATGGACATTTCCAAACTACCACTTCGGAGTTTCAGGGTGGAGCCCTGATCACAGCCAGACCCCAGAGCAAGGCATAAAAAAATGATCAATAAGTGCTTCATGAAGGTGAAGTTAAACTACTTTGAGCATTTCCCCTTCCTGTACCTTCAGGGGGGTAATAAAGTGGGCGACAAGGCACTCGGGCTCTTCCGTCCATTTGGCAATTTCCACCTTCTGCCCGTTGAGCAACAACCCGGCATCTTTTCCTTTCGCCCAGCATTCAGAGCTTAATCCCAGGCTTTGAATTTCAAGGAAGCCACTGTGTGCTTTGATCCCGCATCTGCCCTTTTTATTAGCAACAAACAACCCTGTACCGGTACTTGCGGCGAAGAAGAAGCGGTCTGTGCCATTGGTCAGTTGAGGTGGGTTAAACCGGTATTCATTTCTCCGAATGCTTAACCCTGCTATGGCATTCATAGTTGCCCAGGCTGACATTGGGCGATAATAATGCCCGCCGAACTCCTGATGGTCCCAGTACAAGCCTGCTCTACGGTACCGGTCGTCAATGGCTTTGATTACAGCCTTACCTTCTTCTACCATGCCTTCATAGATTAATAAAGAGGCAAAACCCAGCTCTACGCCCGTCCAGGGCGTGTTGGCCTGATCCACCCAAAGGTTGGTGTCCTGGATAGGGAATAAATCACGGTATTCCGGCCAGGTACAATTGCGTAAAAACTGCTTTTCGATAAAAGAAAGGTCAAGGACAGACTGCAGGGCTTTATGAATTTTTTCCTTAGGCCAGAATCGCCCAAGCCCGGCAGTATGGGCTACCCACTGACCAATGATTTGATCGGTCAGGCAGCCTTCATCTTTGCCCTTATCGCCTTGATAATCATTGGCTAACCGGAAGTACTTTCCATTCCAGAGGTAGTCCTCCATGAGCGCTTTTCCCTGATCGGCTATTTCCTGGTATTTTTGTGACAGCTGTAGTTCCCCCAGGTCTTTAGCAGCTATACTTGCCAGCGACATGGCGGCGATCCATTGAGATTGCAGATAGGCAGCGAGCCCGTACATGGGGAAGTTGTCATAACTGCACATAATGCCATGCATATCAGGCATTTGGTCACCATTAAGATCAAGTTCATCCAATACATAGTTGATGCCTTTCTTAATCGAAGGCCACATCTCTTTGAGATAGACCTGATCGTTGGTCCAAAGGTAGTCCCGAAGTACCATTTGAATGTAATTGGGCGTGAGATCTACCCGGTGGTTGACGCCAAAGGTACCGTTTTGGGTATAGTCCATATCATACCCTAAACCGTGGTGGATACTGCCCTTGTCCGTCTGGAGATTCCGGTGGAGGCGCATCATAGATTTTTGGAGCTCCGGAAATAACCCCAGAACCATAACGGAACCATACAGACTAACATCGGCTGTTGTATTTGGCCCCCAGGATTTGCTGGGTGTCAGACCTTCGCGTATGCCAAAACTACCGTTTTTCGTAAGCGTGGAAGAGGTGATGAAAGTATTAAAGTGGGAATTGATCTGGTCCAGCACGTAAAGCTCTGTAGTGGTCGCGTACATGCCTTCCATGAAGTGCCGGGTACGCGCCTTTAGGTCTTCCCGCTGTTGAATGCAGTAAGTAGCCAGCGCCTGATAATCGGTAAAAAAGTTTTCGTAATAATGCCCGATTCGCTTTGTCGCATCCAGCCCATGTCTATAGTGCTGCCCGAGTGGACGGTCAGGTCCCATTTCCTCCCGGTTGTGTATGGCACCGTAGGCATTAGGAAAGTACCAGTTCATGAAAAAGCCCACTTGTATCTCTGACTTTCTTTGCAGGGTCCGGGACACCGCAATAGAGCTGAAGCACCGTTGATCATTGGTGCGCCCGCCTACCCGACCAATTAGCTGGCCTTCCTTCGTTTTAATATTCCGGTTAGGAGTATCCTCTACATTAGGGAAATGCTTATTGACCAGGAGCTTCTCGTAGTAAGGGTGCTTGTGTTCCCAGCCCAGGTAGTACGAGACTTCATCGCCACCGATTGCTCCCAAACCCATTTGCCCGTAGCTGCTTCGGCTATTGTCCATGCCGCCTACATCGTGCAGGAAGAATTTGTATGTTTTTGTCGATTTATGATCTGATTTAAAATATTTCATTACCTCATCGTATCCCACAAGATTGCGTAAAGTACCCACCAGGGATACATCAACCGGTTTATCAATTTTGGATTTTACCTTGAAATCGAAATAGGCAACCGGAAGGGCAGAATTCTTAATATCATGAGGTATGAAGGGCGAATACGCTTCAAGCTCAATATCAAATGGCATTTCTTCATCCTGAAAACGCATATTTATGAAGGGAAAACGAGCAGCGTAGTCGATTTGTTCCACACCAGACATCCAGGGATAATAGTAAGCGACACCCTCCATTCCACCCTCGCGGAGCCCATCATTGAGCTGCAAAATTTTCAACTTTGGCTGTTCTCCGGCGACTTGATAGCGTACCAGAAAGAATAACAAGCTGTCCTCTAAATCAGAGTGTGGCCGGTCGGGTAGCTCAAATACAGGACCTGCGCTCTTGGGGTAGTTATTGAATATGGACCAGTTATAGAAGTTGCCATCTTTTCTCAATTCAACACCTCCAGTGCCCAGCCCTCCAAGGGCCATCCCACTTCTAACACGGTTAGACCGTTTGTGGGTTTCCACTTGTGGTGGCCGGTCGTACTGCTCATTTAAAGCCTCCCAGTCTTCTCCAAGCCTTTCTTTATCCAAATGAAAACTACCTAAATGCTGATGAGCAATGCCTATACCAGTTAAACCAAGGCTTCCTGTTTTCAAAAAATGTCTGCGCTTCATAATTAGTATGGTTTTATTGGTCTTCCGGATTAATGTTTGGATGGCGCAGGATAGGTTGTCCAAGATGGGTGATGCCTTTTTGGTTTCCGTTTTTCAGTTGATTTATCAAAGTATCCGGAAAGCGCATGGCGATGTATTTCCACCGTCCATCTGTGACCGCGCGGGTGTATCCTTCTTCCGGATACAGATAGGCCCGCTCCGGTGGTGTTGCGCCTCTGAATAGCGCTCCTGACCAATCCACGCCATCGGTCTTGGGTTGGTTTTCTGTAATTTGAGCAACACCTGACAAGGTGGGTAGAAGGTCAACGAAACTGATTAAGTCATCATTTATACTACCTGCCTCCACCTGACCCGGCCAGCGGAGGAGGAATGGCACTTTCAAGCCTTTTTCATAAACGGTGGATTTACCCGGCTCCAGATTGTGGTCTGCGGTAAGTATTACCAGTGTGTTTTCTGCTAACCCTCTATCTTCCAATGCCCTGAGCAGGGCCTCAATCTGTGCATCCAGGTAAAGCGTACCAATATTATAGTGGTTAATGTGGTCAGGGACACCTTCGCCGTGGGCAATCCCAAGCTCTTCCAATTGCTGAAAATAGGTAGAGCGGTCAGGCATAAGGTGATTGGAAAGGTCCAGCCCTTCAGGAATATTGGGAATAGCGGGATTGGACTCGGGGGTGTCCCACTTCAAACTCCCAATATGGAATTTACCCACATAGCCGGTAAAGTAAGCAGGCTTCAGTGCTTCGTGTATAGTTGTATTGGATTCTGTGACCGGAGTATTCCATGTAATAGCATACGGCTGGCTCAGAGGCTGTCCTTCCAGAAAATCGGGGTGCTGGCTCCGCCCGGGATACAGCCCCGTCATTACACTGAACCGGCTGGGGGTACAGGCAGAGGCAGTAGTATGGACCTCCTGAAAGCGCATCCCCTCTGCCGCCAGCCGATCAATAGCAGGCGTGGGGACTCTTCCCCCGTAACAGGAAAAATTGGTATAGTCTACATCATCCGCCATAATAAGCACGATGTTGGGTGGTGATTGCACTTCCGGCGCAGAAGAACAACACGTAAAGGTGCTGATCCAAAGCGTACCGGAAGTGATTATCAACCAAGTTTGATATAGACGTATCTTCATAAACGACGATTAAAAGTAGACTTCAATATCATTTTGTTCCCTCAGGGCAGAAAGCGGTAAAAAACCATTCCTCATGATCTGCCCGTTCAGTGTAACTGTCCCTTGTTTTTCGTCTGAGCGAATAAATTGGAAAGTCAGGTGTTTGCCCCGGAAGCGTCGATCTACCCGGGCCTCCTTCCAGTCCTTTGGCAGGCAGGGTTTCACGCTTAAGCCTTCATAGTCGGGCTGAATACCCAGAATGTACTGTGTTGCTGCGTAGTACATCCAGGTGGCAGAACCACTTAGCCAGGGGATTCTGGACACACCAGCTTTCGGGCTGGGATCGGCATGTGTGGATTGGCAAAGTACATAGGGTTCGATTTCCCGAATCTCCGCTTTGTTGTTCTGAGCCGCTGGTAAAAACGCACGCAGGTATTCATAGGCCCTGTCCTGTTGCCCAAGCATAGCCGCAGCCATTACCGCCCAGCCCTGTGGGTGCATGAACACCCCACCGTTTTCCTTCAACCCTGGGTTCATAAGCTGTGCGCGGACAATATTATAGTCGGAATCAGTGTAGGGCGGAGTACAGACTTTATGCCCAAATGTCGTAAAGAGCCGCTCGTGTACAGCATCCATAGCCTTTTGGGCCTGCTCCGGCGAAGCCGCACCGCTGAGGACCGCCCAAGTCTGGGCATTCAGGAACAGCTGCCCTTCTTCAGACTGTTCGGATCCGAAAATCAGACCGTCTGCCCGGAAGCCACGCCGGAACCAATTGCCGTCCCACGCATGGGTTTGCAGGCTTTGGTCCAAGGTTAGTAGCTTTTCCTTTGCCCAATCTACTTCTGCCTGATCCTGATTGAGCCCGGATAGTTCCACATAAACTTCCATTGCGAGTCGAAGTTGCATCGCCACAAAGACCGATTCACCGGTATCCCCAAATTGCAAACAATCATTCCAGTCCGCTTTTAACCCACAGGGAAGACCATGCTTCCCCGAGCGTTCCATATTAAATTGGATAGCGCACTTCAGGTGATCCAGGACGGTGCCTTCTCCTTTGTCAGAATAGAGAATTGTTTTATTCAGGAAACCCAGGTCGCCCGTTTCTTTAAGGTAAGCTGGCACTGCGTTAAACAGCCACAAACAATCATCAGAACGGTATTCTGATTCCGGGGTAGCCCGCTCCTGCCCTGGCTGATGAGTGATGGGGTCAATCACAGGCTTCGCCCCTCCGGTCGATTCCTGTCCGCTAATCATCAATTCTAATCTATCCCTCGCGGCATCAGGCAGGGCATGCATAATGCCCATTAAGTCCTGTACAGAATCCCGATAACCAAGCCCGTCGCGGTCGATACCTGTGTAAATCAAGCTGGCGGCACGGCTCCAATTAAAGGTAACCACCGCATTGTAAATACCCCAGGTATTAATGGTCGCATTAAGGGCCGCATCAGGCGTGTGGGCTTTAAAGCCGGAAATTTGGGCTTCCCAGTGTGACTGCAAATCAGCAAGTTCTTGCCTTACCCGCCCCGGTTCTTCATATCGGGCACGGCAGGCCTTGCCTTCAGTTTCAGCCCTACCGATACCCACGACGATACAAAAGGTATACTCTTCTCCCGGTTTCAGGTAAAGATCACCGGATAACACACCGCAGGGGTTATCGCCATAGCCCAAAGAGTTGCTGCATTGGCCGTGCTCCACAGCAATGGGTTTGGCATAGGTGCGATATGGACCGATAAAAGCTTCCCGGTCCGTATCATAGCCTGTGACTGCTAAGCCTGCCATCGCCTGAAAAGTATGCCGTCCCTGGTCTTTTTCGTCAAAGTTATCCGGCATTTCCGGAATATGAACGTTGGTGCCGTGGTCGATGATGCCATCTTGAACCTCCATCTTTGCGATGTACTGTACGTACTGTAGGTTGAGGAGATCGTCAATAGCATTCCAATTGGCAGCATATTCCAGATAGGAGAAAGCCCGGAGCCGGCAGGACTGCTGCCGGGTGTTCTTAACCCGGACCTCCCAAACTTCATAGGCTTCGTCAAGCGGTACGTAATAAGTCACGCTGCTACTTATGCCAGCATAATTGGAGTCTATACGTGTAAAGCCCATCCCGTGCGTACAGGTGGATTTATACTTTTCAAGCGGCTTCCCGACCGGCTGCCAGGAAGTGCTCCAGAAATCTTTACTGTTCAGATCATGCAGGTAAAGGTAGCGCCCGGGCTGATCCAAGGGCACCGAATTGAAGCGCATACGCACAAAACGCCCCTTTCCGCCTGAACGGTAGAAGGAATACCCGCCTGCATTATTGGTGATGATGGCACCGTAGCGCGTATCCCCCAGGTAATTGCTCCAGGGCTTAGGCGTATCCGGGCGGGTAATGACATAGGTTTTATGCTGGTCGTCAAAATAGCCGAATTGCATAGTTTGGGTTTTAGTAGCCCGCCGGGGCTTCGCTTTCGGTGGACTTGCCACGTATTTTATTGATAATCGCTTCGGTTGCGGTTGCTCCGATACGGGTCACACCAAGACCTCGTACTTTCAGGGTGTCCTCAAGCGTTCGTACTCCTCCCGCCGCTTTGACCTCGATTTCTGGGTTGCAGTGCTTCCGCATCAGCTTCAGGTCATGATCCGTTGCTCCATTGTACGTGTAGCTTCCATCGGGCTGCTTAAAGAAACCGTAGCCGGTGGAAGTCTTGACAAAGTCAACACCGATCTCGTTGCAAATTTCGCAGAGCTTGATCTTATATTTATCTTCCGGCAAATGGTCGTTCTCAAAAATAACCTTCAGAATGGCATTGCCAGCCTGACAAGCTTCGTAAACCGCCTGAATATCCGCTTTTACAAAGTCGTAATCTTCACTCAGGACCTTACCGATATTGACGACCATGTCGATCTCCGCTGCCCCGTCCTCTATGGCGTGCTTTGTTTCTGCCACCTTGATGGCAGTCAGGTTACTGCCGTGTGGAAAACCAATCACAGTACCTACCAATACATCTGAGCCTTGTAGCCATTCGGCAGCTTTTTTGACAGCATAGGGTTTGATACATACCGATGCTACATCGTATTTTTTCGCTAATGCGCAACCCTCCTCCAGCACCTCATCATTCATCGTAGGGTGTAACAAAGAGTGATCAATCATTTTAGCAATATCCTTTTCTGTGTAATCCATTCTTAGTTATTTTGATTGGTTTGATAACATTCATTGATAATCCGAAGATGAGCGGCGGAAACGCTCAGGGACTGAATTGGCTTGGCTTTTCCTTCCAGGCAATCCAGAAAATGCATTGATAGTGCGTAGCCGTCATCCTGATCCTGATAGTTCAGGTATTCGGTCTTTTGAAAAGCTTCGCCCGCTTTGTCTAGTCCGTAGATGGTTAGCTCAGCGGCATCCCAGGAACAGTAGGCAAGCTTAAGCCCACCCCGGGTCCCGTAAATCCGGGTTTCGTTTGGAGCCTCCATATTAGCATGGGCAGCCCGCTCCCAGTAAAATCGAAGCCCACCATGGAAAGTCAGGTGTGTGAAGAAATGCTCTTCCACATTGTAGATATCTGCACCCGGATCTTTCTCATCCAATCCTGCAGACATATGGATAGTATCCACTTTTTCCAGTTCGTGCCGGTCTCCAAGTACCCCAAGGTGGAACGACAAGTCATACACGCCCCAGTCAAAAAGCGGACCTCCACCAGCTTTGTCTTTGTTTAGGAACCATTTTGCCGAAGGGTGATATTCGATACCCGGGCGGGATTGCTGGCTGATGGCATTGTGATGTATGAAATAAACCTCGCCCAGCGCACCACTTTGAATGAATTGCTTTACTGCCTCATACTTCGGGTGCAAACGCGCATGCCGGGCCGAACAATCCATGGAGACGAGCTGCGGGCGGGCTTTTTGTAATTTCAGAAGGTGAGTGGCTGCATCTACACTAAGGGTGAGTGGCTTTTCCACCAAAACATGCTTACCCGCATGTAGAGCAGCTTCCATCATGGCAGCATGCAGATGAGGAGGCGTGCAAATAATTACGCCATCAACCTGCGCATCTTCAAGGATGTCCTGATACTGGCCGGTGGCGTTCGGGATGCCATATTGACCGCCCACTAAAGCTGCTTTCTCCTTAGTTGTTGCAGCGATCCACCGTACCTCAGCACGACCAGTCTTTTGCAGGTTCTGAATATGATTTTCGGCAATCATCCCGGCACCAATCACCCCTATCTGAAAATACTTATCTGTTGTCATTATCCAGCCATTTGTGTCCAGTCAATAAGGACGCCAAGGTAATCCTGTGGGCGTTCCCTTAGTCCTTTATAGCCTTCGCTGGCCTCTTCCGGTCGTAACACCTGTGTTAGAAGTGGACTGGTATGAAGCCGATTTTGCAGCATCAACTGCATTACCACTTCGGCATTACGGGTTATGGAATGTTTATGAAAGGGAGAGGGATGGGTAGGGTATATGAATTCCAGGGCGCCTTTGAGTTCTGCATTCAAAGGCAGCAATTGAAAATACTGCAGGAATCCCGTCAGGTTGGTCTGATAAGGCTGCCGGGGACTCCCCAGGACAATCACCTGTGCGGAGGGCCCCAAAAACGGTATGTAAGCTTCAAGTACTGCAGCCGAGCCGGTAGCATCAATGAGCACCTGAACAGGCTTATTGGTTAGGGCACGCTCCAGTGCCTCAGAAACCGGTCCTTCTCGAACCACCTCTGCACCGACGACCCCGCACGCTTTAGCCGCTTCAACACGGTTTGGAATGCGGTCCAGGGCAAGTACTTCAGCCCCCTGCAATTCCGCGAGCTGAGCGGCAAGATTCCCAATAGCACCAAGTCCGGTCACCAAAACCCGGTCACCCAACTCGATATTGGATTGACGGATGGCGGTCAGGGCGATCGTTGCCATATGGGTAAAAGCTGCAGCTTCGTTCGGCAAGCCCTCGGGTACCTTTACACACACGCCATGCCAACGGTCGGTGGTATCTGTTTTGAAATATGCTGCGTGTGGCCCATAGGTGTATACGCGGTCGCCTCTTTTGAAGGCAGTAACATGTTCACCTACTTTATCAATGTGCCCTACTGCTGTATATCCGGGAGTATCCGGGATTTTAAAAAAAGATTCCTGTCCCGAAATACATGCCAGTTCTGTGCCTGCACTGATATGTGAACATAGATTTTTCACGACTACCTCCGAGCTCATCAAAGTGCCCGGCTCCCAATCTTCAGTTTCGCAGATTACCTCGTTAATTGAAGGGACCCACAGCTTTCTCCTTTCCATCAGGATGGTGTGATTTGGTTTTGACCGGTAAATTAGCCCTACTGATCAAGGTTATAGTCCCCCATATTTTAAAATTGGTTAAGTATTTTGCCTGCGTGCCTGAAAAAATAACCTACCCATTCTGAAATATAGCCCACCTCACTATTTGCAAGCCTGTCTACCTTTCCCTGGACAAACCAAACTTAACAGATGAAGTTATCTATAAAAGAGAAGCTGGGTTACAGCTTTGGCGAGTTTGCCGGAAGTAGCCTGTGGCAAACGATGATGTTCTTTCTGCCGGCTTTTTACACAGACGTATTCTTACTGCCAGCTTCTGCAACGGCAACTTTATTTGTAGTCGTGCGTGTTTTTGACGCTCTAAACGATCCGATTATTGGAGCGCTTGCCGACCGTACCAACACCCGTTGGGGAAAGTTCAGGCCCTATCTGCTTTGGGGTGCTTTCCCACTTGGCATCACCACGGTTCTGATGTTCACCACCCCGGATATGAGTGATGCCGGTAAGCTGACCTATGCATATGTGACCTACTTTCTCTTGCTGGTCTTCTACACCCTGGTCATGGTACCCTTCAATTCTCTTGTGGGTGTAATCAGCCCTAACCCGGATGAGCGTACGAGCATAGCATCTTACAAATTTGTTTTTGCCTACGGTGCCGGCCTTGTTGTACAGGGACTACTGATCCCGGCCGTGGAAAAGTTGGGTGAAGGGGATGAAGCCCGTGGCTACCAACTGGCCATGACTGGTTTGGCAGCAATATGCGTAGTGGCTCTATTTGTGGCATTCCGGAGCACCAGGGAACGTGTCAAACCAGACCCCGCTATTTCATCTTCGCTAAAAGCCGACCTTCAGGATATTCTCAGTAACCGCCCCTGGATTATCCTCTTTGCCAGCTCTGTGATATTCCTTATCTATATAGGTACCCGAAGTGCAGCAGTTATGTACTATTTTGAATATTATGTAGGTCGAAAGGACCTGGCTGGCATCTTCATGGTTAGTGGTACGGTAGCCGTTCTACTGGGGGTATTGCCCACAAAGTTTTTGTCCCGGAAACTAGGCAAACGCAATCTTTTCATGATCGTACTGGCCATAATAGCAGGGGCTCTGATTGTCAACTATTTTGCCCGGCCAGAGGACTTGGTTTTGATTTTTACTACTCAAATTATTTTTTCCCTGGCTTCAGGTCCGACGATGCCTTTGCTATGGGCTATGCTTGCTGACACTGCAGACTATTCGGAATGGAAGAACGGCAGGCGGGCTACTGGACTGGTCTACTCCGCAGCTACCATGGCTCAAAAGACTGGCGTTGCCATTGGCGCCGCCCTTATGTTGGGTATCATTGGCCAATTTGGGTACATAGCTAACGTGGCGCAAACCGAAGCATCCTTAAATGCTATTAAGCTGACGATGACAATTGTCCCTGCATTTATTGCATTGGCCGGTCTAGTCCTGCTATTCTTTTATAACTTGAATGAGGTAAAACTCAGTCAAATTGAAAAAGACCTTAAATCACGTCGAAAACATCAATCGGATCATGCAGAGACCATTTAAACTTCCCATCCTTGCTTTACTGGTATTATTTCTCTGGCAGTGCCAATCGAAAAAGAATACCTGGGAACTAGAAGCGCCAAATGAAGCCTACACGGTGAAATTCGCGCTTGGTGAAGAAGGGAGACTGACTTACAGTATTTCATCAGAAGGTGCTGAACAGGGAGTCGTTCTTTTGAACCCTTCTGACCTGGGCATTGTCCGTGAAGATGCTGATTTTTATAAAGGGCTCAGGTTTGTCTCTAAGAAAACTTCCGGTGTATTGACCTCTGCCTATACCCTGGTATCTGGTCCCAATCTAACACCAGAACATCGGTACCGGGAGCATATTTTACAATTTAAAACGAAAGAAGGACTTCCGATGCAGTTGATTGCAAGAGCCTACGATGAAGGAGTGGCTTTTCAATATGTATTCCCGGAAGAAAGCCCGGAAGCAAAAACCATCCTTGAAGAAAAAACCACTTTTGCCATTCCACCAGGCAATATGTGGGGCCACCCCTACGACACGGTCACTAAATGGAATCCAGCCTATGAGACGTACTTCGAAGGCCCGGTAGAAACAGGTACACCAGCCCCACCCAACAAGAATGGCTGGGCCTTTCCTTTGTTGTTCCAAACCCAAAACCATTGGCTATTGATCTCTGAATCCGGGTTTGATGGCAGCTATGGGGGCAGCCACCTTACCACTAAAGGTGAGAATGGAACCTACGCCATCTCCTTTGCTGTACCCGAAGAAGCCTACGGACTTCACAGTGTGCAACAAACGGCTACCCTACCGTGGACCACGCCCTGGCGTTTTATTCTAATCAATACCTCGCTGGAGCAGTTAGCTGCCTCTCAACTCGTGACGGAGCTGGCGCTCCCCTCCACTATTGAAAACACCAGCTGGATTAAGCCTGGCAGGTCTACCTGGAGCTGGTGGGCTTATAGTGACAGTCCACAGGATTATAATCAGTTAGTGCCTTATGTCGATTTTGCTGCTGAAATGGGATGGCGCTACAGCCTGGTCGACGCCAACTGGAATCAAATGGAAAACGGAGATTTAGCACAATTGGCAGATTATGCCCGGTCAAAAGCCGTTGATCTGTTGGTATGGTACAATTCCGGTGGTCCGCACAATACCGTTGAAGAAGAGCCCAGAGACCAGATGCATGTCAAAACGCGCCGGCGTACAGCGTTTAGCGATCTCCAAAAGCTGGGTGTTAAGGGTATCAAAGTTGACTTTTTCCAGTCAGACAAACAAGCTATTATTCAGCAGTATATTGACATTTTAGAAGATGCAGCAGATTTTGAGTTGGTTGTAAACTTTCATGGCTGCACCCTGCCCAAAGGCTGGCGCCGCACCTATCCTAACCTACTTACCATGGAAGCAGTAAGGGGAGGCGAATGCTATAAGTTTGACGCCAGTTATCCCGAAAAAGCACCGGCGCACCTGGCTATACTGCCTTTTACCCGGGGCGTAGTCGGTCCTACCGACTATACTCCCGGTGGCTTTACCAGGAATACACATGCTCATAAAACAACTTATGGGTTTGAGTTGGCCCTTCCTTTGGTCTTAGAGTCGGGTATCATTCACTATACCGATACCCCGGAGAAGATCCTAAGCCTGCCGGATTATGCGATCGAGTGGCTCAGGGAACTACCGGCGGTTTGGGAGGAAACCAAAATTTTGGCGGGTTATCCAGGGAATTACGTAGTGGTCGCTCGCCGGTCAGGACAAAAATGGTACTTAGCTGGCATCAATGGGCAAGGTACCCAGCAATCTGTGGTTCTGGACTTAAATGCTTTTGCACCCTTAGGCAGCCGTTTGGAAATTATTCAGGATCAGGGCAGCGATGCCCAATCCTTATCTAAGGGAGATATAGCTATCGACAAGCGAAGTATCCGGTTAGAACTTACTCCTTTTGGCGGATTTGTGGGATACACCACTCCTTCTCCATAACTAAGAGGGCAACTATTCCTCATCAGCGTCACATTAGAAGTGGAATTTATTTATTTCAACCGTCGCCTCTACTGTAGGAACAAGCCACAACCCGGTCATAAGGAACTGAAAAACAATCTCTTAGAGCTGCCGAGTACAAGTTGTGAAAATAGTATACTACTTTTTAAAAATACTATACTCTATAAAAGAGGTTTGGCAATATATTTGTAATGTTCCAAATTTAAAAAACAAATTTCTATACAATGAAAAAACTTTACACGCTCGCAATGCTGTTGTTGATCAGCACCCTGAGCTTCGCACAGATTGGTTATTCCTGGTGGATGTTTTTGCCATCAGATTATGAAGAAAACCCCTACCCCCGGCAAACCGTGCAGGTACAAAAGGTAACCGATGAATTTGCAACCAGTCAGAACTCACTGGATGACCTTTGGGGTACGGTTCCGCAAGAACTGACTTTCCCGATTGAAGGTTGGACTAACCAAACGGCAGACGACTGGTCTTCAGGCGAAGAAGTGGAAGTCGACGTACCACCGCAGACACCTGATGACTTCACTGCGCATTACACTATGATGTCCGGCGACCAAAACCTGTATGTCCTTTACAACATAGTGGACGATGAAGTATCGCCCATGGTAGGTGATGGTGACTTTGTAGAGATGGCCTTTGCTCCTTACGCAGGGCAGTATGATCCGGGTCGGGAAATCTATCCGGACATGTCCCGCACCGGTGCCGGCCATTGGTGGGCGGAAGAGTCTTCCCATGTCTGGGGTTGGAATGGTGCAGCTGGTGAGCCTCAGCCATGGGGAACGGTTATTCCTGGTGATGTTTACGTCGATATGTCTCTTTATGGTACCTGGACAGAAGCCGGAGCCTACAAGTGCGATCTTCCACTGGCCACAAGTGCAGAGGTATTTGCAGCAGCACCTACCTACACGATGAAGGGGTCCAGCCTCGACACACTTGGTGATGTTGCTGGCGGGATTACAGCTGAAGCTTTGCAAACGCTATATGAGCCTAAATCCGATGGTTACTACTTCCTGGTGGTTATACCCTGGAGCTCTATGAGTTCTAAACTAGAAAACATTGGTGACAAAATGAGTATCGCACCTAAAGTAAATGACTGGGATAGCGACAACTTTACTGTGGAAGATGCAGACGGCAACCCTGTCATCCACCGCTATGACACCTGGGGATCAACCGACAGCAACGATGCATACTGGGCGATTGCCTATTATGGTGCTATAGCAGAGTTGGTGGAATCCACTAGTACGTACGAAGCAGTAAACAATGCATTTGAAGCCTATTATTCCAGCAGCAGCCTGACTGTTACTAATGGAAAAGGCAAACATATCGTAGATATTTACAACGTGAATGGTGTCCTTGTACGGACCTTCCAGGGACAAGCCACTATGGACCTGTCCTTCCTGAATACTGGCTTTTACGTAGCAGATATTCATGACAACGAAGGCAACCGCAGCCTTGTTAAGTTTGTCAAGTCTGTTCACTAAGCCCTATATTTAGGTTATTGAATATTGAATTATTGTACTTGTATTGAATGAAAGCCTGGCTGTTTGTGAATGCTACCTGCCGAAGGTAGCTTGCAAGTAGCCAGGCTATTTAATTTCAGTCCTTCGATTTTTATCAAATGGATACCACAACAAGGAATCCTATATCGAATGGCTTCACCAAACTAAAACCTGGCCTTTATGAAACCTTATTTCATCCGCCTGGTGGCATTATTGCTGTTTTTGCCTTTATTAGGATATAGTCAGATTAAAGTCTCAGGCAAAGTAACGGATGCCATTACCGGCGAATCGTTAATTGGAGTCAATGTTTTGGTCAAAGGCTCTTCAGCTGGTACCATAACTGACTTCGAGGGCTTATACGAAGTTGAAGTTCCTTCACAGCAAAGTATTCTATCTTACTCTTACATTGGATATAAGCCAAAAGAAATTTCAGTCGGTGCCCGACAGAACATCGACGTTGCCCTGGCTACTCAGGTAGAGACTATTGAGCAGGTTGTTGTCATCGGATACGGCACGCAAAAGAAACAAAATATTACCGGCGCCGTTTCTGTTATTTCCGGAGAGGATCTTGAGGAGGCTAATGCCACTTCAACTGCGCTCGCACTTCAGGGGCGTACCCCGGGTGTGAGTATCAGCTCAACCTCAGGAAGTCCGGGCTCCAGCCCATCGATCAGGGTCAGGGGCGTCGGCTCCATCAATAACCAGGCTCAGCCAATTGTTGTTATTGATGGGATCATCTCCTCAACAGGTGCACTCAACAATCTTAACCCACAGGACATTGAATCGGTTTCGGTATTGAAAGATGCAGCCTCGGCTGCAATCTACGGTGCCCGGTCCTCGAATGGTGTGATTTTGGTAAAGACTAAAATGGGTAAAGAAGGCCGCCTAAATGTAAAATACAACAATCTATTTGGTGTGGCTACGCTGCCCCGGCGTCAGGATATCATGAACGCTGACGAATACCGGTCTTTCTACGAAGAAGCCTACGCCCAGCATAATGCCACTTATCCTTCTGATCAGCGAATTTTTCCTGCTGCCTATTCTGATGGGGTATGGACAGAAAACGGTAGAGTAGATAATGACTGGCAGGATTTGATCACTAATGATTTTGCACTAAAGCAGAACCACTACCTGAGCTTAAGCGGAGGTAACGAGAAGTCAACCTATATGGTCTCGCTAAACTATGTCACCGAAGATGGCGTGCTTAACACCTCAAACCTCAACTTATATAATATCCGGATCAACAGTGAGCATAAAATTGGTGAGCGAATCCGTATCGGTGAAAACATTGCATTTACCACAAAGGATGGGCGTAATGCTGCCAGAACGCCTTACCTGACTGCAGCGGTCACCTCTCCCCTGCTACCAGTTTTTAATGAAGATGCGAAGGGTGGGTATCAGGGGCCTGATCCTATTTTTACCGGTATTAACGACCGGACAAACCCGGTTGCGGAACTAGAGCTCAACGAACGGTTTTACGATGAAAACAACTTTTTTGGCCGGCTGTACGGTGAAATAGATCTACTCAAAGGTCTAACTTTTCGTGCCGTTTTGGGTGTCAACTACTTTAACCGCAGAAGTACGAGTTGGTCACCAAGGTACGAGTTGGTTCAACGGAGCAACCCGACAGCGACCCTTTCAGAATCTGACAATTATAGCACCCAGTGGCAATTTGATAAAATATTGCGCTATAACCGGGAGCTTGGCAGCCACAGCTTCGGCATTATGGCCGGGCATACTGCCGAAAAGTCTGTAGGCAACTCACTAACTGGAACAGCTTCGGATTTCCGTTGGGAGAGCCTGCAAACCCTGGGAGGCGGCAATCCTGAGCTGCTCACCTCTTCGCAAGGCATTGGTGAGCGTACCGGAGAGTCCTACTTCGGTCGCATAAACTACGAATACGCCAATAAATACCTCTTTGTGGGTACGGTCCGGCGGGATGGGTCCTCCCGATTTGGGCCTAATAATCGATACGGCACTTTTCCTTCCTTTTCGGTAGGGTGGAAAATCAGTGAAGATTTCTTTAACAGTCCCCGCTATGAATGGATGGATATGTTAAAACTCCGATTTGGTTATGGCTTCAACGGCAATGAACCTGATCGTAACTTCCTCTATGAAACCTTCATCAGTACCTACCCCGAGCATGTTTACACCCTTGGGGAAACAGACCGCGCTGTGTTTGGTGCCGCTCCATTCTATACCTTTGGATCCCCCGAGCTGCGCTGGGAAAGCTCTGAAATGATAAACTACGGAATTGATTTTACCGGCTTTAATGGAAAGGTAGAATTCTATGCAGAGTACTATGTTAAAAACCAGAACGACTTGATCACGAATCTGCCACTGCAGTTAGTCTACGGTCTTTCTAGCGATGCGCAACCCCCATTGGTAAATTTGGGTGACATCCGCAACTCCGGCTTTGAATTTAGCCTGAGCTACCGCAATTACGAAAACCCGGTCAAGTTTATGGTCTCTGCCAACCTGACGACGGTAAGAAACACCGTTGAGTCCCTTCCTTCTAACCGGATCTTCAACAGCGGTGGAACAAACCTTGCTGTTGTTGGCCACTCCATTGGCTCTTACTTCGGCTACGTTGCCGAACGGATTCTACAGGAGTCAGATTTTGAACTGGATGAGAATGGCAGCCCGGTACAAAATGAGAACGGTAGTTTTAATCCTATTGTACCTTACCAGACTGACTTCATGTCGCCGGGTGATATAAAGTTTAAAGACCTTAATAACGATGGCAAGATCAATGCAACAGATCAGACCATTATTGGTAAAGTCATTCCTGATTTCACCTACGGTTTCACATTCGATGTACGGTATAAAAGCTTTGATTTGAACCTGCTGTTTCAAGGCGTTCAGAACATTGATATGTACAACCGGTATCGTTCCCGTGCAGGCCTTGCGTCAGGAAATGAAACCTCTAAAGACGAAAACAAGCTCCGCGTAGTCCAGGACTATTGGACTCCCGAAGATCCGGTGACCAATCAGACCCGAATCGGCTTAGGCGACTTCAACGACAACGACCGGATTTCTACCTGGTGGATTGAAGATGCCTCTTTTCTACGGGTCCGTAACTTGCAAATTGGCTACAGCCTTCCTGGAAGCATTACTGACCGAATCGGCATTAGTGCGCTTCGCATATTCATTGGTGGTGAGAACCTGTTGACCTTCACCAGTTATTCAGGGTACGATCCCGAGATATCTTCCACCAGTGCATTTGGCGCGATTGATGATGGCACTTATCCAGTGCCCCGATCTTATCAGGGCGGGTTATCTGTCTCTTTCTAATCACCAAAACACTAACGATCATGCGATATACAATTATATTGACCTTTTTCACGGCCTTTTTCACGGCCTTTTTCTTACTAGGCTGTTCTGATGATTTTCTTGAGGTCTCCAATCCAAATAATCTTTCAGAATCTAGTTTCTATCAAACAGAATCTGACTTTGAAGACTTGATCATTACTTGTTACATGCCAATGGGCCAGGCCCAGACAAGTGGTCGGATGCACAAGCTGATGTTTGCAATGGACGACCGGGTGCTGCACGAACAAGTTGGCATTAGTGCCCTGCAATATGACCCCACCAATTCTGATATTTCAAGTATTTACGCTGCACTGATGCGCGGGGTCTTTCGCACCAATCTTTTCCTTCAAAAATTTACAGAGGATATTAAGATTGACGAAGAACGGCGGCTTACTATGATTGGAGAGGCACACTTTTTAAGAGGTATGTATTATCACTACCTGGCGGTATGGTATGAAATGCCTCCATTACTTACTCTTCCTCCCGAAGACCCTCGGGTCGGTTATCAAAATGCAACTCAGGAGGAAATATTTGAATTTGCCCAGCAGGAATTTGAGCTTGCCGCAGACTTACTGCCAGAAGTGTGGGCGGGTTCAGAACTGGGTAGAGCGACTAAAGGCGCCGCACTGTCATTTCTGGGCCGAAACCACCTTTACCAGGCCAAGTTTTCTGAAGCTGCAGCAGCACTGGAGGAAGTAATTGACTTGAATCTTTATAGTCTGAATATGCCGCAGGGGACCGATTCGCTGGACTACATTTATGCTTACCTGTCCAACTTCACCCCCATAGATATGCCACATAATGGCAATGTTTACCGTTCAGAATTTAATACAGAGTCGATTTACGAAATCAACTATTCAGGTGCTCATAATGAAGGGGCACGCTCGAGTGAGTTCCTGCCTCTTCGAAGGAGTACAGGTAGCCACATGACCTGGTTTCATGGCTATTCGGCAATTACCGGAGGATTCGGAAATATCGCTGCTGAGGACAAGGTCTTCCCTGATGAGTTTGAACGGCCCGATGATCACCCGGCAGGCCTTACACTAGACCCCCGGTACTATGCTTTCTTCATTGAACCTGGCGACCCGCTCGACTTCCGGCCGGACAATCCACTGTTCAATGAGGTGTTCGAAGTAGGCGATCTCAACTCCTCTATGGGGTCCCAAAAAGGCGTACGCAAGCATCTTTATCCTTTCCATACGATCTATACCAACCCGAATGCACCATTTCTTGATCCCAACAATTGGAGATTGATGCGCTACGCTGATGTACTGCTGATGTATGCAGAAGCGCAAGTAAGAGCCGGAGGCAATTTTGGGGATGCCAGTGCACTGGCTGCTTTTAACCAGGTAAGAGAACGGGCAGGGCTGGAACCTGTGAACGTACTAAGCAAAAAGGCTATTATTCATGAAAGGGATATTGAGCTGGCCGGCGAGCAAATCCGCTTCTGGGACCTTACCCGTTGGTACAAAGATGGCTGGATGACCCTGGAAGAAGTGCAACAGTACAAATCTAATTTCCAGCCCCGTCATGTCTGCTTCCCGCTCCCATTAGGTGAAATTAACCGCCACTATGAAGAAATGCAACAGAATCCAAAATGGTTATAACAGAAAAAAAATAACAACATGAGATATTCCTTTTTCATCATATTGGCAATGGGTTTAAGCCTATCGGGGTGTGTAAAAGAAGACCCCGTGCTGGGCTTGACCATCACACCTTCAGCGACGACCGTAAATGCCGGACAGCCCATTGAATTCGACATTCAGGGTGATGCAGACTTTCTCGTATTTTACAGTGGTCAGGAAGGCAGTAAACTTGAAGATTATCCCAACGCAGCTACCCGTGAGGTTAATATGCTTGCTGAAGACCCTTCCTTCTCCTTCATCTACCGCAACTTCAACGGTACTGTGAACGCAGCTTTTGTAGCCACTTCTCACGGTAACTGGGGAGAAGACTCAGAGGACCAGATTTTTGAGTTCACTTTTGAGGTCTCCGATAACAATACCAATATCAGTAGTGCCAGCCTGAAAACCCCTGGCTTATTCGGTAAATTGTTTGAAGGAATCGTTTCAACTGAAGATCATACCATTACGGTACCAATACCAGAAGCTGATGCTACAGACAGTCAATTGGCGAGCCTAACCACTAATATTGTGCTAGAGTCGCAGTTATCTACCTTGCTTTTTAACGGTGAGGTTTTCCAAAACAATTCTTCCGTAGATTTTTCATCCGGAAGCCAGACTTTTTCCGTTGAAGCAGTCGGTGGTGCTACTCAGGAATGGACGTTTGTCATTGAACGATAACTGAAAAATTAGATAGTCAGAGTTTTGCCGCCCGGGAGACTGGGCGGCTTTTTTTAGTTTTGGCCATTGTGCCACTGAAAAGGACTTATCAAAAACACCCTATTGCCTTTGGACCTCATTGAATACAGAGGTTACTACCGTACTATTTCCAGATAGCATTACAGGATGATATTCAGCAACAGGTATACCAGGAATACAAGAAGAGAAAGGAAAAAGATTTCCAATACTTGCCAAAGTAAAAGCTTACGGTGAGTCCTCTTCTCTTTTTTCATAATTTAAAGATAAGAGGCGTCAACCCGAGCTGCGCACAGTATTTTCTAAAAATGGTTGGCTATTTTGCTTTTTCCAGCGCTGATTCGCGAGCTAAAGGTTCCTTCAAACCTGCTTTTACTTCTCTTCGTACCAATATCCTTCGAAAAACTTACGGTCACCCTGTACAGGATAACCGCTGATGCGGTCCACTACATCGTTTCTCCGTCGCTGGTGTGGCGGATGGTCCTTTGTCCCTTTCATCCATTCTATCAGTTCGTTGGATAATTTTTTCGCGGTTTCAAGATAGTCTTCCTGGCCGGAAAGGTTCTGGATCTGATAGGGGTCTGTTACTACATCGTACAATTCTATTTTGAGTCGCGGAGCCTTGAATAGCCACTTTTGAGCGGGTGAAAGCATCTCGGCAGTTTTCAAAGCATACCAGGAAGGGGAACTACTAAGATCCGTTGGTGTCCCGTGAGGAAGCGCTATATAGCTATTCAGAATAAGCAAATGGTCCTGGGTCCTGATGGCACGCATATGTTCGTCGGCACCGTGCCAGTTCCGCTCAGCAAAAATATGGCTACGCCCGGCTAATTCCGGGTTTTCCAAAGCAGGACGCAAGGTACTACCGTACATCTTTTCCGGCTTGTTTATGCCTGCATAATCCAGCAAAGTCGGAGCAAGATCAATCGTACTGCTCAATCCTTCGTAGACCGCCCCTTGGGGAATACGACCTGGCCAGGACCAGATCATTGGCGTTTGCAATCCGGAATCATACAGGGTCCCTTTAGCACGGGGGAAGGGCATTCCATTATCGCTAATATACAGGACTACTGTATTTTCCCGCAGCCCACGAGACTCCAGGACTTGCATCATCGTCCCAATTTGACCATCCATTCGTGAAATTTCGTTGTAATAATCGGCTAGGTCTTCCCGGGTTTTCGCATCGTCTTTTAGAAAAGGCGGGACTGTAACCTCATCCGGGCTATTGACAGCCGGTGCACGACCGCCCTGCCCATCTTCAACCCGGTAAGGGCGGTGAGGATCTACAAAACCTACCCAAAGAAAAAAGGGTTGATTACCGGCCTCCTCTAAAAAAGTATTGAAGTTTCCTATAGCTTTATCGTGCCAGGTATTATCCCGCACCCAATCCGGCCAGAACCCATTATCGTACCAATCAAACTGCGACATACCGTGCTCGCCGATATGCCCCTTAAGCATGAGTCCGGAGTAATATCCTGCCACTTTTAGATAATCAGGAACGAGTACCGTAGTACTGTCAATCCCAGTATGCAAGTCTTCCGTTCCAATTGTGTGAGCAAACTGACCGGACAACATACTGGTGCGGGACGGGCTGCACTGCGATGAGGTCAGAAATGCGTTGGTAAAACGAATCCCTTCTTCGGCGAGGGCATCAATATTTGGGGTGTGGGCAGCGGTGTCTCCGTAACACCCATACTCCATACCTGCGTCGTCCGCTATAAAAACAACGATATTCGGTGGTTGCTGCGCAAATAGCCCTATACCTATAAATAAACCAAACAGACTCAATTGAAATTTATACTTCATTACTTTTTTTGGTTTAAAGTGATGGTTTTGGGCCAGCCCGGAAATTGCCGGGCGTCGGCCTCCCGGACATCGGTATAGCGGGGCCAGCACTCAAAGGTGACCCTACCTGATGATTTGTTGAAACGGACTAATCCATAACCAGCGCCTTCCGAATCGGCATCCGGATTGGCATAGGCATAAACGGATATCTTATTGTCGAACCCATCCAAAAAGTCTCCTGTCCATGGAAGATCCGGGTGGTAAGGTGAAGTCGCTTTCAGTTCCTTTTCCAGCGGCCACCACCAACGGCTGTAGTAGTCATTGACAATAGCAGGTACAACGAAAGCCCATGGGCCATCGCCATATTCATCTGTCCCGTGCTTAATCAGGGTAGCCAGATGCTGATCACCAGCTATGTGTACGGCATTGGCCGCCCTAATGTGCTCCAGGGCTTTGCGGCGACCGGTTTGTGGCCATCCGTTGGAGTCCATATCAGCGTGCAGGCGGTTGTCCTGTTGACCGTGCAGATGGGCGCCACCGCAGAAGCCGGTTTGCGAAAGCACCGCGCGAAAAGCAGGGTCGCCAGATTGCCCCCATTTCTCCAGAAACTGCAGTTGCCGGTCACCGAGTAGCTTTAGCCCGTCAACATCCACACTTCTGGGATCGTAGTCTGGGTTGCGGATGTGATCAGGGCGCGGGCCCTGCTGCGGAATTTTGCCAGCAGGCCCCGATTTGAATTTTCGGTCTTCAATGATGGCAAAATCCACGCCTCCCCATTCCAGATTGGTATAATACACCCCGATCCCTTGCTCCACAGGTGCAGGATCGTATGGGTCCGGGAGGTGGCTGGTCTGTGCCCGTTCCACCATTTTGACATACTCCGGATGGAAAAAATAACCGCCATCGTGCCCAGCGCGCACTGTAGATTTTTTACCTCCTTCTCCCCAGAGGTTCCCTTGTCCAATATCGTGATCATCAGGAATGGTAATACAGGGCCGATCCCGGAACAAGTCCCGGAATTGCAATCCGAACTTAAGCCAGGCGGCAGTATGCTGCATATGGTCGTAGGATTGATCACCGGCAAAAAACAGCAGATCGGGATCTTGATGGCGGATATTGCGTACATATTGAGTGCGCATACCCCGGTCCTTATTGGAGTTGCAAGACAATCCTGCCAGCACAATTTCTGTTTGATCTTTCGGATTAGCACGGATGAGACCTTCGAATACTGCTTTTTCCCCGTGCCGTAGCCGGTAGGGCACGGCTTTGGCATCATCCCAATCCTCAATCCGGAAAGTAGTCATCCATCCAATGTCATTAATCTGCTTGACCATTACCTCCTTCCATTCACCATTTTTCTTTAATTCTAGTGTGACAGACCGGTCCTCATCAGGGTATAGTGGGTAGAGCTGAGCAGTCAGCTTAAGGACACCCTCTGCGACCGTATAAATCCCGAAGGCGATTACCGAGTCCCGGTGCGCTTTCAGGTCGATAATATCCGAGGAGCCCCGGCTCCACCAGTCATTGGTCGCCAGGGAGTCTAAATTGTCAAATGGCGCTTTATTTGGGACATCCTCCAGCGTAAAATCCTTAAGATTTTGACTGGTCGGCTGGCAAGCGATGATAGCCAGCAGCAAAATGAACAGCAATGATTTGGAGCAGGAATACATAGTGTAGTCAGTTTTAATATCAATGATGAAATTAAGGTAGGTAAATGCCCTCACTTACCCGTACTGTCTGTAAAAAGGAATGACTAATTTTTGAAAAAATATCTATGAAACCCTGGGCTGTACTTATCTGCATGTTCCTTGTTTTTAGTCTGGCCGCACAATCGCCACAGGAAGGCTGGTCCTTCCGGATCCAACCGGACCCCTTCGATACCACAGCACTACTTGACTTACGCTACCTTAACGAAGATGTAGCCGGTGAAAATGGTTTTGTGCAACGCTCTGAGGATGGGGAAAGCTTTATCACTGAACGCGGTGGGCCTATTCGCTTCTGGGCGACCGGCGGGGGCAATAAAGCCCGTCGTTTGAACGCATTTGAGCTCGCAAGGCACGCCCGGTTTTTAGCCAAAAAAGGCGTCAATATGATCCGTTTTCACGGCGAGATCCATTCCCTGACCGATGATATTTTTGAGACGAGTAAAGACGAACTCGATGCGATCTGGAAAATGGTATCCATCTTCAAACAGGAGGGGATTTACTCCACCATCAGCCCTTTTTGGCCCCACTTCATTGACACGATACCACCGAGCTGGAACCTGGGAGACTACTCCGGCAGTAAAGTCAAACCCTGGGGCCTGCTGTACTTTAATACTCGGTTTCAGGAGGCCTACAAATCCTGGCTGACCGATCTTTATACACTGCCCAACCCCTATACCGGGATTCCGCTGAAAGACGACCCGGCGGTTGGTTTGATACAAATGCTGAATGAAGATGGAGTGTTCTTCTGGACGATTTCTTCCGCACTGCAGCCGTCGCTGCGGAAAAGCATAGCATCTGGTTTCTACGATTGGGCTTTGGAAAAATACGGTACACTGGAGGCTTCCTATGTCGCTTGGGGGAAGGGGGCATTCCATGAAGGTGACGAGCCCCGGGATAAACGCCTGGGCATTTACCATATCTACGAGGCTACCCTGGACAACCCTGATGCAAATTCGAACCGCCTAGCGGATCAGATGGCTTATTATTCGGATGTACAAAGAGGGTTTTACCGGGAGGTTTACGACCATCTTCGTTCCATTGGCTGTAAGCAGCTGATCAACTGTACCAATTGGAAAACAGCAGCTAATACTAAGTTACTTGACTTAGAACGGTACACCAATACGGCTGCGGACGTGATGGCTGTGAACCGCTACTACAGTGCCGGGCACGAGGGGCCTTACAATGGCTGGCGCTACCAAGCCGGGGATCATTACCAGGGAAAATCTCTAATGCATCAACCGCACAAACTCCCGGTCAACGTCAAGCAGGTGGAGGGGCACCCCTTTACCATGACGGAAAGCAGCTGGCCACTCCCCCACCGGTACGCTGCTGAATCCGTTTTTCTTACCAGCGCCTATGCTTCCCTCAGTGGATTCGATACCTATTATTGGTTTTCGCCTCGATCAGCAACGTATAGCGAAGGTAAGTCTCTGTTCATTACTTTTGATGATCAATTTGAGGATGGCAATTTCCCTGTATTTAAGTTTAATATTTCTATGCCGGCTTATCTGACGCCCTTCCCGGCTAATGCACTGCTCTACCGCAGAGGCTATGTCCGGGAAGCTCCAGTGGTGGTTCATGAAACCCGTACCCTTGCAGACCTTCATTACAGAAAAGCACCCTTGCTCACTGAACAAAGTGGATTTGACCCCAACCGGGATGCACGGGATCAACAGGTACAATCCCAAGCTACAACTGTCAACCCTCTCGCCTATCTAACCGGGAAAGTAAGGGTTACCTACGGATCAGAACAAGCCAATTATGCGGACCCTAAAATTGAAGAATGGATCGACTACAACACCAAAACCATCCAAAGTGCAACCGGGGAGTTAGTTTGGGATTATGGCAAAGGACAATGCCGGTTGAATGCTCCTGCTGCCCAGGGTATTGCAGGGTTCCTGTCCGAGGGCAACGGCACTTTTCGCACCCGGGACCTGATTATACAGAGCGGAAACGAATACGCTACCATCCTTACTGTTGCGATGGATGATCAACCCCTGGCTGCCACTCGAAAAGCACTGGTACAAGTCAACACCCTGTACGAACTATCGGGTTTTGAAGAACGCCCGGCTACCTACCAACTAGGCAAAGAGGAAGTCAAAGGCTATGAGATTCTCAAAACGGGTAGCCTGCCCTGGAAAGCTGCCAATACACTAGTCACCCTAACCATCGATAACCCACATCTAACTACCGCTATTCTGCTCAACGAAAATGGGTACGCGATACGAGAATTGCCTACCCGTCAAGTTCCGGAGGGACTGGAAGTCGTCCTGCCCAAAGAGGCATTATATGTTGTTCTCCAGTAAAACCGCAATGATGAATTACAGAAGAGACCAATTTTACCGGGTAGGCACATTGCTAATACTCGCCTTATTATTCATCCGCTGCTCAGAATCAAGGTTGTCTTCAAGACCGCCCCTGGCTACCGTGGAAACCGGCACCCCGTTTGACTGGAAACCAGATCAGCCTGTTGATGCGGTACGTATTCACTTTGCACTGGAACCCGGAAGCCAGGTTGACAACTGGAAAAAGGCTTGTCAGTCCGCCCGAACTTCTGGTGGATCACTGCCAGAGCGCCCAACCGTAGCCTTACTAACCATTGCCTACGAAAACGGACAGAAACTACCCATTGCTATCCGCTACGGCGAGTCGATCTCTGACCAAACCCGGGATTGGTGGAATGAGACCGATGGGTTTATTCACCACCTGCCTTTTGCAAAACTTAGCTCGGTAAAGCTTACGGATACCCTAAACCGAAAGTATACCGTTCATTATACCATGGATTCGCCCGAGCTAATACCGGGGGTGGGAATAGAGCGCATTCAGCTTTCTATCCCCGACAGTCTGGCTGATGGCAGCCGTATTTCTGTTTATCATGTGGAGCCATTGATATCTAAAACAAATGGCCCTACTTTCTACGTAGCTCCCTGGGGTAATGATCAGCAGGAAGGAAGCTTTGCTGCCCCTTGGGCAAGTCTTCAGCATGCCGCCAGTACTATAAAGCCGGGCAGTAGGGTCTTTGTCAGAGGAGGGAAATATCTCTGTACAGCCCCTGCCCTCTTTGAAGCCCTGGAAGCAGATTCAAGCCAGCCTACGCAGATTATTGGCTGGCCGGGGGAAACCGCACAGTTTGATTTCAAAGAGACCTATCTGACCTATGGTCCGGCTCCTCGGGGAAAAAGAACCGGATGGTTGAATCTGGACCAAGCCATGATCAGCATTGATCATTGCAAACATTTCGTCCTTAAAAACCTCCATTTGCAACACTCCCGGGCGAGAGGTATTGGCGCGGAGTACAGTGAGAATATAGCATTGTTATACAATTCTGTATACCTGACTTTTTCACCGGGCATTCGGTTTGCCCATATTAAAAAGGGCAAGGTCATTGGCAACACCCTGATCCGTCCCACCAGTATTTCTATGGGGCCCACCCGGTTGGAAGATGCAGGTAGCGCTACTCTGGTACTGGACACCGGAGACTCGATATTTATCAGTCCTAATCAGCCACTCTACATGCCGGAGATCAATGCCGCCCGTGGAACACCCTCCCGAAAACCACCGATGGAGGGCATTGATGGCGCTCATTTCTCAGAAATTGAGGTGGGCTACAACGAAATCGCCTGGGCAGATAAGGAGACTTTTCTTATCGATGGCGATGTCGACCAATTGCGCGTTCACCACAACTACGTCCACGATGCACATAACCGGCCCTGGGCCTGGGGCATTGCTCCAAATGGATATGGCGTACAACAGCACATTGAACTCGACCACAACATCGCAGTCCGGGTAGGGTCCGGTGTAGGCATCGGTACGGAAGGCGGTGGGACCGGTGCATACGTTCGCATTCACCACAACTTATCTTATGATTGTGCCTGGAATGCCCACAGCATCACTGGTGCCTGGGGCGACTCGGATGCTGACCTGAAACATATTGCAGTGTTCAATAATACAGCCTGGCGGAATGGCTATCTGGACAGCAATACAGGTCCGGCGGGGGGAATTGCCATCTCATTCGCAAGTGGTGGTGGCAAGGCAGGACGAACGGTATCGGGTAAGGTGGAAGACATCACGATCGCTAATAATCTCATCCTGAGACCCCGCGACTATGCCCTGGCACTTGTCTACCCCGGCAATCCTGAAGAGAGCCGGATTTACTTTTACAAAAACTACACGGACCTCAAAACTCCCAGCTCCATATTTGACCTGCCAGAAAATGCGCCCTGGCGCTCCTACCGGACCACAGGCCTGGAAGTAGTGGAAGACTCAATTTTGCGCGACCCTGAGGCTGGCGATTTCCGGCTGACTGTTGGGAACCCTTTGCTGAAGACAGGGATTGGCGTGGGCACTGATGGGCAAATTGATTCCAGTCAGCAATCCTACATCGGTGCATTTGGCACTGATGATGGCTGGGTGGAATATCCAAAGCGGGCTACTTTTACTCAAAAACCACCCAGTCAATAGCCTCCACTGCATCTTCACCGTAGACTAGTACGTTCCCCGGAAGGAGTACTGCTTAGGTCTACCGAGAGGGTCTTCCAGCCGGGCTGCCCCTCCGGCAGATTAAATCGGGCGATTTCCTGATGCCACGGCTGATCAAGCCGCAAGCGGATTTGTCCTCCTTTCTCCCCTTGCCTAACCCGGATGGTAGCGCGTTTTAACCCCTCATCAAAATGGATATATTTGAAAGCAGCCTTGTCACCATTGCCGAATTCAGATAATACCTGCTGGAACAGTAGTAATCACAACTTTCGTCCTGTGAAGTGTAGAGGTATAGCTTTCCATCCTGAAAGACACGTGCGGAGGGATCTGCCAGATAAACGCCGGGCGGAGATATAGGGTTTTGAGCATAGAGCGGGAGAAAGGTCACCAAAAATACCGGTAAAGCAAGGAGCCATCTTTTCATGAAGCGAAGTTCATTATCGTTTGGGGAATTCGGGTTCAAAATCAGTAGGGTTTACCCAATTGGCCTCTACCGGTTCTCCACGCATCATACGGCTATAAAAACCCCGGTCGCTTTCATTGGCGTAGCGGTAGGTATCAAATTGCACCTCCGCTTCGGTAGCTCTGGGGTCGCCCTCTACCTTCAATGCAGACCAAAGGTTTTTTTCCATAGCCTTTTGAATATCTTTGTAGGCTGATTGCCCTGCCAGGTTCTGAACGCAATCGGCATCTGCCCTCAGGTCATACAGCTCGATCAGGGGGCGCTTGCCAAAGCAATGATCCCAGTAGGTGGCATTCGGTTGCTCCACCCGGCTGTCTAATACCTGGGTTTTGGTCGCTCCGCCATCGGTTGCCAAGTACCCCGTTTGCGGCGGCCCCGCCGGCCAGCGGTCGGGTTTAAGGTTTTGTATCAACAGGAAACTGTCCTGTAATATAGTACGAATGGGGTACCCTACATCACCGGGGCGGCCCACATCATGCCGTTCCTTGCCCATAAGGACAAAATCCCGCGGCCAATCAGCCTCCGCAGAAGAGAAAAAAGGCGTAAGGCTTTTGCCGGTTATCACCTGCATACCCGATTGTTCGACCCCAGCCCCAGCCACCTCCAGAAAAGTAGGAGCAAAGTCAATAAAGCTTACCAGCTCATCTACAGTACGGCCTGGTTGAGCGATGCCCTTGGGCCAGCTAATAGCAAGTGGCATGTGGTTCGCCACTTCATAACTATTAGCTTTGCCCCGGGGGAATGGCATGCCATTATCGGAGGTGACTACAATGAGGGTGTTGCTCAGCAATCCTCTGGCTTCCAGGGTATCCAGCATACGCCCCAAGTGCCGGTCAAAATGTTCAATTTCAGCAGCGTAATCCAGCATATCAGTGCGGACGGTATCATTATCCGGCCAGTAGGGCGGTACTGCGGTTACCTGTGAAGGGCTCCGCCCGGTCAGCCGGGGGCCAGAGCCATATTCATACGCACGGTGCGGCTCCGTACTCCCGTACCAAAAGCAAAAGGGCTGTCCGGCTGGTTTGGCATCGAGGAACGCAGCAAAATTAGCCGCGTAATCATTGTCAGATATATGAGTGGTGGGCGGCGGCGTTTTCAGTGCTGAAAAGTTCGATCCCGTCAGATTCCGGCGCTGCCCATTCGAATCTACAGCAATACCAGGTGCCCAGCCCTTCCCGGTCTTGCCCGTGAAGTATCCCTGTTCCCCCAGGGCTTCTACAAAGGACTTGAACTGGGGCGGAAAGTAAGGCCAGTGGTTCGCGGCTTGTTCCAACTGCCAGCTGTTGCGACCGGTAATAATGCATGATCTTGAAGGCGCACACTTAGCATTTGGCGTATAAGCCCGGGTGAAGAGCAAACCTTCATCGGCAACCCGGTCAAAGTTTGGCGTGGAAATCCAGTCACAACCATACGCGCTAAAGTGCGGATAAGAAGCATCATCAGCAATGGCAAAAAGGATATTTACCGGCGCACTTTTTACGGATGACCCGGTATCAGGTGGTGCATTGCACCCCATGACCAGTAACAACAAGCTAAAACAGTTAAAAAGCCGCATGTTTTCTGCTAAAATAGGGATTGCCTCCGAAATCCCTACCATGACTCTCCATGACACTCTCCGCAGCACTGAACAGGACACTTTTAACCTCTAAAAAATGGATTTTAGAAGAGCTTAACCTATTCCTTTAACCAAAATCAAATTATATGATCAACCGAATACCTTATGTCCTGCTATTTGTAGCAGGATTACTTACTGTGCCTATCTGCCTTCAAGGGCAGGATGACTCTTACTTAAATGACTTCACTGATGGGTCCAACGGGCTCATTTTGGCTTCGATCTTACCAGAACACTCTGATGGAACGGTACCTTTTACCTTTTCCTTTGAGAATGATGAATTGGTCATTACCAATAACAAAACAGAATGGTACTTTATTCAAAACTTCTGGCCTCCTGCGGACCGCTTGAATGTTTGTGCGTACCCTTTCGTTCGATTCAAATTAAAAACCGATACCGCAGTGAGTATCCGGATCCAGATGAGAGGCGGCGATATGGACACGCCCTGGCTAGACGGCGACCTCATTGGGGATGGCGAATACCATGAGTATCTGTTTGATTTTTCAGAGGTCATTGGAGATATCGATTGTTCCGCTCTGGCGGAAGTTAAGATCGATATCCCGGGGTTTATTCAATCCGGCAATTTCATGCCAGGCACTTTGTTTTATTTAGATGACTACGCTATTGGCAAGGCGGCATTCCCCGAAAGCCACTTCTACCCTACCCTAAACCCAGTTCAGGATGTGGCCCTGATTCCATCTGAAGCGTTAGAAATCGTTTCGATCCCATTGACCGGTGTTACTGATGGAGACGATGGCACGCAGGAGCTCACTATTACGGCTACTTCGAGTAACCCCTCCATGCTTCCAGATGATAATATTAGTATTGGGGATATATCTAACCTGTCTGCTGCCTTGGAGTTAGACCTGGTAGATGGGGTTTTTGGAACCACTTCCATTACGGTAACAGTAACCGACAATGGTAATCCGCCACTCTCCGTTACCCAGACTTTTGAGTTGCTGGTTTTTGATAATAAAAGCTATACTACTCATTACGATGATGATGATGAGACCCCAATGTGGTCAGCCCCAAAATTCTATAGCTATACACAGGAAAACAGCCTGCTTAATATTGACATGGATAAAGGCCAGGCCGAAGTGGTCTTTGGCCGGTTTACTTTGCCAACTGAGATTAATATCACAGATAGTCCATACCTCATGATCAAAGCCCAATCCGACCGGGCGCTCAATTTCGATGTCCGCCTAATTGACGTGGATGGAAATGCCAGCGATGTGGTCCGGCGAACGATTGAAGATGTGGCCCCTTTTGTTTGGTATGAATACGAATTTGAGGGCAACGAGACGTTTAATATCGGTCGAGTTGCGGCTGTGGAGTTCATCCCGAATGGGTGGCAGTTTTCCGGCAGCAGACGAGCAACCATTTACGAAGGCACGCTTCTTATTGATCAATTTATGATCGGTAGCACCGCTGCCCCGACAGGCATTCATTATAATGCTATTGATGACCAGTCTTCTTACATTGGTGCTTCAGCTAAAACCATTGTCCTTTCGGATCTGAGCGATAACATCACAGAGCTTAGTATTAGTAGCGCAAATGAGGCATTGCTGCCTGCAGACAGTATTGAGCTTTCTTTTGATGGGCCTACCGGAACCATTGTTTATACACCTGTATCCGATCAGAAAGGAGACGCTATTCTCACTTTTTCGGCTACAGATGGTACAAACACACGCAGTCAGGAGTTTACGGTAGCCGTAAAGGGCAATGAGCCTCCGGTTGCCAACCTGCCAGCTGATCAGGAAATTGTTGCGGGTGCCACCACTACCCTCACACTGACCGCTATTGATGATGGCAATCCAGAAGCTGATCAGGAAGTAAGTGCCGCACTGACCTCCTCAGACGAGAGCATCCTGCCTAACCCAACCATTACTTCCGGAAGTGGCGACAATCAGTTTGATCAGCGAGAGCGCAATGGCATCGTCAGTTTTTCTCCACCAGCAAACGCCAGTGGACTGGTGGCAGTTACCATTCTGCTAACCGATGGCGAAGGGGACGAAGAGCAGACGAGTATGCAAACCTTCAATGTGGAGGTTTTTGAGTCCCTGAACACGCCACCGACAGTGAGCAGCGTAGAGGACCAGCAAGTCTTCGTTAACGAAGAAACACAGGTAACCTTAAGGGGCTTATCAGACGGTGGTGATGGCTCAGAACTACTGACTATTACCATAGAAAGTTCAGATACTGCCATTCTGGAACCTGATGATTTTACAGTCAGCGATATCGTTGATGGTCAGGCCACACTTTCTTATACCCCGGATTCGACAGGTTCTACCGTCATTACAATTACAATATCCGACGATGGTGGAATTGATGGCATCAACAATGGTGACCAATCAGTGATGACTTCTTTTGACATTGATATTATTCCTGAGCCTATTACCGGCGAAATTGCCGTTTTTGATGAAAGCCGCTGGAATATAGATACAGACGATGGATCCACAGACGCCATTGTGGATGACGGTCAGGGTGGAGAAGCCTGGAGAGCTACCTTCACAGAAAACAAACGCAACTGGAATGGTCAGGGCTATCAGTTCCTGAATGAATTAAATTTGACAGACTACCCTTATATCACCTTTGAAGCACGTGTGGTCCGCGAGGACGGTTCATCCAATGCTGATTATAATGTTTACTTATGGGACCATGAAGGCCGGTATACCACTGGTGCTTCCCCATCAACCACCATTCATAGCTTCCCGGCGGATGGAGAGTGGCATCGCGTTACGATAGATTACACCAACCAGTTGTTCCACACCGCTGAGCAAATCCCGCTCAATGCAGCACGGATGACCCGACTGCACCTCCACATTGAAGGAGGCACAGCAGGCAGCCTTTTCCCGTGGGTAGCTGGTGATTATTATATCAGAGACCTTCGGATTGGTTCAGAGGTAACAGAACTGACAAGTAACAATACCGTTGTTGCTTCTATTGAAGGGATTGCCCAACAGTGGATGACGACCAGTGATGCATCTCGTGAAGTTACAATAACAGGCATTCGCTCTGGCAATAACAATCCACCTGAACTATCTGTTACGGAGAACTCTAATCCGGAATTGGGTGATATCACTTTTTCTGATGTGACAGACGGGCAAGCTACGATGACTTTTACCCCCAGTGGTGAAACAGGATCCAGCAATATAACCGTTGAAGTGTCGGGCACAGACGTAGATATTCCGGCAACGTCTACTTTCAATGTTCGGGTGATTGACCCCAAGTTAATCAACCAGGCAACGCTGACTCTAAATCCATCTGATGAGCTTCAGGAGATCCAGGGTTTTGGTGCATTCTATGACCGAAGCGGTAATCTGGCAGAGGAAGCAGTCAATGATATGGGACTAAGCATTATTCGGGTAGAAATAGAGCCTGAATTTGAGCCAACCAATGACAACGATGATCCTAGTATTGTAAATTACGATGCGCTCAACTTTGATTATATCCATCCGGGTATCGCAAAGTACAAGGCGGCATTTGAGGCGGCAGGTGTGGAAGACTGGAAAGTCGTCGCAACAGCCTGGTCACCACCTTACTGGATGAAGTACTCTTTATCTGAAATCGGTGGGCCAATTAATAGTGCACCGGCTTGGGGCGGAACAGATAACAAAGTCCGTCCAGAGCTTTACGAGGAATATGCAGAGTTCCTTGCAGCCTGGTGGCTGGCGGTCAAAGACAAAACCGGTGTTGAAGTTTACGCCATTTGCCCGCAGAATGAACCTGCTTATTCTCAGTTCTATAACTCCGCCATACTCAGCCCCGAGAAGTTTGCAGAGGTGGTCGCCGTAACCGGGCCGAAGTTTGAAGAGCTGGGCGTTACCGCTAAGATTTTCATGCCAGAACAAAACTTCGATCAGGGTGTCAATGGCTACAGTATGCTTGCTTATATGGATGCGCTGAAAGCACACCCTACAGCTTCTCTTTACACAGACATCATCGCGACCCACGGCTATGCCTCTGACGGTATTGGTGTGGGTAATCTTGGTGGAGAAGAATGGATTGAAATGAAGAACCAATCCCGTGACTATACCGAAGCCGAAGGCGGTCCAAAGGAACTCTGGATGACGGAGACGAGCGGTGAGCCTGATAACCATCAGGAAGGTGCCATGCGGGTGGCTGGTGCTATTGGTTTAGGGTTGAGTAAAGGGGAAGCCCAGGGATGGGTCTACTGGACGCTTCAATCTGGGCCAAGTGATGATGGCGCCCGTTTCGGGTACTACCGGGGCAGGGATAAAACAGTAAAATATTACGCTGCTAAGCACTACTATCGTTACTTCCGTCCAGGTACCCAAATGATCGATATCACTTCCAATGAGGACAACTTAATCGTGAATGCAGGCATCAGACCAGATGGATCAACAGCTATTGTTGTTGTCAATTCAGGTGACCGTGCGTTAGGTGTACAATGGGATATTAATGGAGCGCTGCCAGAAGCCCTGGATTATTTCCAATCCATTAGCCGCAGCTACTTTGCTGAGGGTGACCGTTCGGCAGATAACCGCATGATTCTCCCACCGTTTAGTATTACAACACTGATTACGGATGGCATCATGGAAAATGCCAGCTTTACCGCAGATAATATTCCTGACCAAGAGGTTGTTTCTGATGGCAGCTCTTATGAGGTGTCTGTTGCAAACATCCAATTCAATGGCGAAATGGACGATATTAACCTTGAAGTGGAGAGTGGAGCACCTTCTATTATCCCTGCACCTGAAGTCAGTGATGTTTCAGCTGGCAATGCTACGATCACCTTTACACCAGTCGAAGACACAGAAGGCATAGTACCAATGACGGTTCGTATCTCAAGCGGACTAACCAGTATCACCAAGACCTTTGATGTCGAAGTATCACTGCCCACTAATGTTTCTTCATTCACTGAAGCCGGGATTGAGGTATTTCCGATACCAGCAGACGAGCGGTTGCACATTCGGAGTCACGAACAATTGCAACATGTGCGTATTATGAGCTCAAATGGAGCAACCCTGTTTGAACAAGATGTCGATGGCGCAAGCCTGGATATCGACCTGAAACGGTTCTCCAAAGGAACCTATATACTGCAGCTCATAAAGGATGAGCAGGCTATAGTTGGTAAGATCTTTGTTCAATAGATTTGAAGCGTTGGGAGGCTTTAATAGAGAAAAATAGTCACTTTTCTCTAAAACGAGTCCTTTGCTCCCTGACGCTTACAGTCTGGATCAGACTTCTACCATCGCCCTTTAAAAAGAGAAGCCCCAGGTACGGTAAAAAACCAGTACCCGGGGCTTTCTTTTACAAGTTTAGAAAGAAGGGGTGTTCCTATCTCAAGCTTCTTCCAAATGAGCATTCATATATGCTCTTGGTGTGTTACCAAATAGTTCTTTAAAGCAAACGGAAAAGTATTTCGGATTGTCAAAACCAACAGAATAGGCTACTTCAGCAATATTGTACTGCCCTTTTTGCAGCAATTGAGCAGCTATTTTCAACCGCACGGTCCGAATGAAAATATTGACAGTCATACCTGAAATCGCTTTTAGTTTTCGGTAAAGATTGCCCTTGCTCATGCCTACTGCCATAGCCAACCGGTCTCCATTGAGCGTCGTGTCGTCGAGGTTTTCCTCAATCACGCTGACGATATCAGAAAGCAGGTCCTGATCGATAGTTTTAACATTGATGCTATCCGGGATTAGTGGTACACTGTCACCTACGGTCTTTACGAGGGCTTTACGCGTGTCAATCATATTGCGCAACTTCAGATGTAAGGCCCTTAGGTTAAATGGCTTGACGAGGTAGTCATCTGCCCCGGATTCTAATCCCGTAATTTGATCGTCAAGGTCAACTTTAGCGGTCAGCATTAAGACAGGGATATGACAGGTACGCTTGTCCCCTTTGAGTACAGCTGTCATTTCACATCCATTCATCCTAGGCATCATTACGTCACTCAGAATAAGATCTGGTATACTTTTAAAAGCAACTTCCAGACCAGCTTCCCCATTGTCTGCAGTGAGGACCGTATAGTCTTTACTGAGCTGAGCCTCGAGCATAGTCCGCATGTCTGGATTGTCCTCTACGACTAAAAGCAACGGCTTATTAGCAGTGGCTTTTGCCGTTGCCTGCCTGGCTTTCGCTTTTGGCTTACTACTTTGGGCCTGCTCAGAAAACTCTACAGCCTGCTCCATCATAGACTTGGAGAAATTAAACCGCTCTTTTATAGTTTCTTTTCCTCGATGCCTGGTGTTATCCTGATCCATAGGTAAACAAACCTGGAAACAAGTTCCATCTTCATCTGGCTGAACCTGAACCTCACCATTATGCAGTTCTACCAAATCTTTGACCAGAGAAAGCCCGATACCGGTACTGAGCTCTCCATTGGCGTTATCGGTGTGGTAGAAACGGTCAAAAATCCGATCCAGACTGGCTTTATCGATGCCTTTCCCCGTATTCTTCACTTTGATAGACAGACGGCGATTCGCATCAAAAGCTTCAAGCTTAACACTTACCGCGCCACCATCCGGAGTGTGTTTGAAGGCATTAGAAAGCAAATTATAAATAATCTTCTCAAGCTTGTCAATGTCAAAGTCCATCAATATCTCCGCTCTGTCCGACCGCAGGGATAGGTTTATGTTTCTGGTGTTAGCTACCGGTTGAAAAAGATCCAGTAGCTCCTGTACAAAGGCAGCGACATTCCGGTGCTCTGGCTCAAATCTCAACTTTCCGGATTCCATGTGCCGGATTTCCAAAAGCTGATTAATAAGCCGGAATAAACGCTTTTCGTTTCGGTAAATCAGTTGAAGATCAAGCTTAACCTGTTTAGTTTCTAAAAATTCATTCCGGTTAAGCAGCCCTTCGGTTTGCCCCATTATTAAACTAAGTGGGGTTCGAAACTCATGGGAAATATTAGTAAAGAAATTGAGTTTTGACTGATCTGATTCATGAAGCAGCTCTGCCATTCTCTGGATTTCCTGTTTTTGTTCTTCAAGCATATTATTGCGGTGTTCAAGATTATCGCGCTGCTCGGCGATTTTCAAGTTCCGCTCCTCAACTTCAGCTTGCCGTTCCTGCAATTTTTCGTTAGTCAGGCGGAGCTGATCAGACTTATGCTTAAGCGCTTCGGTCCTTACGCTCACCTCCCTCGTCAGCATACGTTTCTGATAGGCCAGTACACGCGTCCTGATATGGACAGTCGCCAGGATGGATAAGAAAATAAGGGTCATTAAAAGCCCCCGGAACCAGTTCGTTTTCCAGAAAGGAGGCAAAACCTCCAAACGGAGGGTTCGGGCATCCCCACCCCACTGACCGTCTATCCCAGAGCACTCGAGTTTCAGCTCATAACTTCCCGGCGGGATATTCATATAGCTGATCCGGCGTTTATCTGCATTAACTTCCGTCCATTCTGTTTCAAAAGGGAACAGCCGGTACCGGTACCTGATTTTTGAAGATCCCGCAAAATGAAATGCCGCAAAAGAAAAAGAGATCATTCTGTTTTTGGGAAGCAATGTAACTTCACTTTGGTAGTTAATCGACTCCTCCAGCACGACTCTTCCACCAAGGGTATCACCTGGCATGATCCGCTTATTGTCAATTTCAAGCTCTGTGATGGTCAATTCAGGCAAGAAGGGGTTGGGAGCTAAGCTGTCCGGGTGGAACATGGTAACGCCATTCACTCCGCCAAAGTACAACCAACCATCATCATCCTTAAAGTAAGCTCCTTCATTAAATTCATTATCCTGTAGCCCATCTTCCTTAGTGTAGTTGGTAAACTGCTCGTTCTCCGGGTTGAAACAGGAAATGCCGGCATTGGTACTAATCCACAGACGACCATATTGATCTTCCAGCATACCATGAACCACATTGCTAAATAAACCATCCTCAGGAAAATAGGTTTCGAAGGTCTCCGCCTCCTTGTCAAACCGGCTTAAACCATTCTCTGTACCCAGCCAAAGGTACTTTTTAGCACCTTTTTTTTTGCGCTCGAGAATACACTTTACTGTATTTCCAGGTAAGGAAGTACGATCATTGACATCATGGAGATATACCTTAAAGGACTCTTTTTCAGGATCAAACCGATTGAGTCCACCCTTGGAGGTCCCAACCCAGATAATGCCATCCTCGTCCTCGTACAACCGGTAAAGCCAATTGTCAGAAATAGATTTCGGATTATTTTCGTCGACCTGGTAGTATTCGAAGTTTTCACTCCCTTCCTTTAAGCGGCAGAGTCCGAAATGCGTACCTGCAAAGTATACACTACCATCCCTGGCATGGCAAATGTCACGCATGGACCAAATACGAAAGGCTGTGGTGTCCTCTGGGTGATGTTGATAGTTTTTGAATGATCCGGTTGTCTGGTCGTATTCACTCACCTTATAATCGAAAAAACCAAACCAGATTTTCCCGTTCTTCCCTTTTTCAATAGTACCTGCGAGTCGGCCATCGGGATTATTGTCAATAGTAAACTTTTGACCAAAGTCCTTATCATCCATAGGGAAAGATGTTTCCTCCCCCGTTTGCATATTTTTTCGATACAAACCTCCGTAAGTACCTAACCAGAGACCATCGACCTGATCTTTAAAAATCCCATAGGTATCATTATGTGGCATACCGGCAGAGAACTGATTGGCCTGGTTCAAGTGGCAAAATTTCATATTGTAGAGATTAGCCCTTGAAACCCCGCCTTTTTCATGACCTATCCACAGGTTTCCTTTATTGTCCTCAAAAAGAAAATTGATGTCATTGGGACCCAGGCTATTGCCCACCTCCGGATCATTAACAAACTCCTGCATACTTAAATCGCTGGGATCAATAACCCAAAGCCCGTTGATAAACCCTGCCGCTGCCCATATTCTCCCCCGGCTATCTTCCATGATTTGGGAAATACTCTCCCCGACATCTCCCAGCTCCAGCCTGATGATTGATGAAGTATCAACCGCTTCTTCCCCAGGCAAGTAAAATAAGCCATGGGTGACCCCAAACCAGAGCCCACCTTGCCTGTCCTCAAAAATGCGGTAAGTACATACCTCTTTTTGTTGCGGAGCTAAGAATAGTTGAGAAAGAATGTGGTCTTTTTTAATAAGCTCCTTTTCCTCGTTGAGCACGATATGATACAACCCCTTTTGGCGGGTGCCTGCCCAAACATGTCCTCTTTGATCGGATTTAATGGTGGTAATGAAATCACCTGAGCTTTCCTCAATCGGTAAAATGAGTTGGGATTCATTCGTTGCAGGCTCATACTTTACCAGTCCATACGAAGTACCCAAAAACAGCACCCCTTCATTATCCGACTCAATAAATGTAATAGCGGGCTGAGCCGGAACCCCTTCAAGCCCCTTAAAACGAATACGCTCAAAGTCATCGGTTGATCTCCGGTAGCGGTTTATACCTTTATCCGTAGCCACCCAGATGTTGCCGCACTCATCCTCGTGTACGAGACTTTTATTATGTGCTATTTCTCCTTCCATCAGGTCACTAACAATAGAGTGCTTGTTATTCGGATCATGGAGATAGGTTCGAAAGGTCTCCGTTTTTGGGCTATACCTGGTGAGCCCTAACTTATTATATCTGATCCAGATATCTCCGTAACTATCTTTATACAGAAAGGTTACCCAATGATGAAGTAAGTCGTTTTTTCCTGGTCCGGGGCGAAAAACTTTGAATTCATACCCGTCATATCGGTTAAGACCATCCTGGGAGGCGATCCAGATATAGCCTACGTCATCTTGAATAGCGGTATTAACAAGGGAGTGACTCAGCCCGTCTTCCTTATTCAGGCGGTCAAACCGGATATTCTGCATTTGCCCAATAAGAATACTAGATGAAAACAGACAAACGGCTAGGATTGTGAATGTGGCTTTCAAGTTCATATAGAACTCTTTGGTTAGGAGGTGATTTACAAATTGCTGTATTTTGTAAGCTCAATATACAAAACAAAATTTCTTATCAGTGCCATTCTACGACAGAAACGCAAACAAATAAGGCTGTTGGTTAAACCATTTAACATGCTATTTGGATTGGCATTTAAAAATAAAGCTAAAAACACCCCCCCTTTGTAGATATTTGTTCTACCGAGGGGGTGCCAGCCGTCTTGAAATCGATTCTGATTAAATAAAGATAATAGGGCGGGTTAAAACCCGCCCTTTTTTTCATGTTTTAAAAGGTTATTATTGGACGACCAGCTTCAGAACTTTGTTGATCTTTTCCGATTTCACTGTCACGAAGTAAAGGCCTGATCCTAATGGCGTATCAAACGAGACAACTTCTGTATTCACATGATATTGAGCTATTTGGTTTCCGCTCATTCCGGTTATTAGGACTGCTGCCTCGCTTTCTAATCCTGTAAACGCCAACTGGAACCTGCCATCCTGCGAAGGGTTGGGGAAAAGTTTAACGTCTGGCTTGGCATTCACAGTATTAAAGTTGGAACGTGATTCAACTGTTGATCCGGCCGAAGAACTGCCAAAAACCGAGCTTATTTCAGTATCACTCAAGAGGTAATTGAACAACCTTACATCGTCAATCTCACCAGGCCAGGTATTCCAATTTCCGCCATTGCCCATGGCACCGATAAACAATTCTCTTGCCCTGTCAAAGCCAGCCTTTGGTGTACCGGTTACTTCCAGGATTCCGTTGATATACATCTTGACTTCATTTGCCGACCCATCAAAAGTGAGTGCAACATGATTCCATTGATTGAAGGCAAAGGAGTTATCAGATGTCCTGATATAAACTGGGCTACCACTGCTATTTTGCGTAAGCATCACCAATTTTCCATTTGTCCCGCCATAATCATTGACATACCATTGAAATCCTGAGGTGCCGCCGGAAGTGTTGGCGAACAGGTAGTTTTGATGGGTTTGATTTCCTGCGTTTCTCGCCCATAAGCTAACGGAGAATTGGTTAGGTAAGGATACCGTACCTATCGTTGCCTTTGCCACGCCATTGGAAAGATCAAGGGAGGCCGCCCCTTCATAGCTTGATGATGAGGAATAAGTCGCGTTCCCTATCAAAGTTGCATCTAACGAACCTATTTCATCATTGCCGTTATTGTTGAACAACCAGTGATGGTCGGCAGCAACCCCTAAATCTTTGTAGGTCGCTGAAACCGAGGTCGCACTGGCAGGCATAGTCAGGGCAGTGATGGACGAATTCACATCGGCAATACCTGATACATCACCTGTCCAGACATCAAATTCCTGGCCGGTAGGTGCTGTATCTGCAAAGATACTCACGACGGTTCCTGCAGCATAGGTGCCATCGCCCGTTCCTGAATTTACAGTCAGATTGTAAGTAATCGGTGCGGTACCTGAATAGGGTGAAAGCACCGAGCCTGGAACTATCTCTGAAGGAATACTACCACTTTCGCCGGGTTTTAACCACCCAACCTGAAGTCTCTCTCCTCCTGCGTTTTCTTTCATTAGAGCCTCAACGTACACTTGTTGCCCCGCAGTAAGTTGGAACACACTGGATTGTTGCTCCGGGTATTTGTCCCACTCGTCTTTAAAATTCCAACCGTCATGATAAGCAATGGTCGATTTGTTGACAGGGTCACCATCCAGACTGATATTTAACTCCACATGGTCATCACCTGCGATCCAAAATGTATAGTTACCCGATGTTGGTACACAAATTATTCCTTCCAGTCTCAAACCAAAATTATTTTCAGTGTTGCCCAACCACTCCATTGATGTGAGCGTGCCGGTTTCATCCGGATTGTTAGGATAATCAGGGTCTGACTTCAAGATCAAAAGCTCCATGCCGGAAATATTGTTCCATTTGCTGTAGGGGATGAAACCATCTGCCGCGCAGCCTGAAGGGGTATCCTGATAATTTGCTGTAACAGTCGTGGCAGCGGCAGACGTTGTTAAGGTAGTAGTAGCGGAATTCACATAAGCGATGCCAGAAATATCACCTGTCCATTGGTCAAACTCCTGACCCGCTGGTGGTGTATCCGCTGAAATGTCCACTACCGTTCCTGCTTCATAGTCGCCATCTCCTGATCCGGAATTAACAACCAACGTATAGGTCACGGTTGGTATATCCTGATAAGTAGCTGTAATGCTCACAGCCGATGCAGGCATTACTAACGTAGTCGAAGCTGCACTTATATCAGCAACACCAGAAACATCACCTGTCCAGGCATCAAATTCCTGGCCTGAAGGTGCCGCATCTGCAACGATATTCACGATAGTCCCGGCAGTGTAGTTGCCATCGCCCGTTCCTGAATTCACGGTCAGATTGTACGTGATATCCTTGTAGGTCGCTGAAACCGAGGTTACGCTGGCAGGCATGGTCAGGGCAGTGCTGACCGAGTTCACATCAGCAACACCAGAAATATCACCTGTCCAGGCATCAAATTCCTGGCCTGAAGGTGCTGCATCTGCAACGATGTTCACCACAGTTCCTGCAGTGTAGTTGCCATCGCCCGTTCCTGAGTTTACGGTCAGGCTGTACGTGATATCTTTGTACGTGGCTGAAACCGAAGCTGCAGCCGCAGGCATGGTAAGGGCAGTGCTCGCCGAGTTCACATCAGCAATACCTGATACATCACCTGTCCATTGGTCAAACTCCTGACCCGTTGGCGGTGTATCCGCTGAAATATTCACTACTGTTTCTGCTTCATAGTCGCCACCGCCAGATCCGGAATTAACAGCCAACGCATAGGTAACAGTTGGTATATCCTGATAAGTGGCTGTAATACTCACAACAGAGGCTGGCATGGTTAATGTAGTTGAAGCTGCACTAACATCAGCAATAACAGATACGTCACCTGTCCATTGGTCAAATTCCTGACCTGATGGCGCAGCATCCGCCAGGATGTTTAGGATGGCACCAGCTTCATAATCGCCATCACCGGAACCAGAATTCACAATCAGGCTGTAAGAAGAAGCACCAAAAAGCGAGCTGATCTCAGTATCACTTAAAAGCTGATTGAACAACCTTACATCATCGATCTCACCCGGCCAGGTGTTCCAATTCGCCCCATTGCCCATGGCACCAATAAATAATTCCCTTGCTCTGTCAAAGCCTGCACTTGGCGTACCGGTTACTTCCAGATTTCCGTTGATGTACATTTTGACTTCGTTTGCCGATCCATCAAAAGTAAAGGCAACATGGTTCCATTGATTAAAGGCAAAGGAGTTATCAGATGTCATGATATGAGCCGTACCGCCACTGCCGCTTTTGGTAAGCAGTACCAATTTGCCATTTGTGCCACCATAATCATTGACATACCATTGAAATCCTGACGCACTGCCTGCGGTGTTGGCGAACAGGTAGTTTTGATGAGTTTGATTGCCTGCGTTCCTCGCCCACAAGCTAACGGAGAACTGGCTAGGTAAGGATACCGTACCTATCGTTGCCTTTGCCACGCCATTGGAAAGATCAAGGGAGGCCGCCCCTTCATAGCTTGATGAGGAATAAGTCGCGTTCCCAATCAAAGTTGCATCCAGAGAGCCTATTTCATCATTACCGTTGTTGTTGAACAACCACTGGTGGTCAGCAATAGCCCCTGAGTCTTTGTAGGTCGCTGAAACCGAAGCTGCAGCAGTTGGCATTGTTAGGGTGGTAGTGCCCGAATTTATATCTGCTACGCCGGAAATATCACCTGTCCATTGGTCAAACTCCTGACCCGTTGGTGGAGTTCCCGCTGAAATATTCACTACTGTTCCTGCTTCATAGTCGCCATCGCCTGATCCGCTGTTCACGGTAAGTGTATAAGTTGTTGGGGCTCCACCATCAAATGTCGTTAGCACACTACCCGGGATCACCTGTGAAGGATTTGCCGTGGATTCTCCTGGTTTGGCCCAGCCCACCTGAAGCCGCTCTCCACCGCCTTCTTCTTTCAGGAGGGCTTCAATGTAAACTTTCTGGTTTTCTACGAGAAAAACAGCTGATGATTTTTGTCCTGGATACTTGTCCCAGACATTCAATTGGGTGAACCCATCGTGATAGGCTATCACCTGCTTATTGGCAGGGTCAGCGTTTGTGCTAATTGATAACTGTACATTGTCATCACCTGCTACCCAAAAGGTATATTCACCTGTTGAAGGGACACATAGGTAGCCGTGTACTCTTAAGCCAAACTGATCCTCAGTGGAAGCATTCCACTCCATCTGGGTAAGTGTCCCGGTTTCATCAGGGCTATTTGGGTATGCAGGCAAACTGGTAAGATCAGTCACGGCTGTTCCTGCAATGCCGTTCCACTTCTCGTAAGTGATGCTGCCCGTTGCGCTACAGGTTGCACCAGTAAATTCATCGAAAACAAAGGTGACCGTAGTATCCTGGGTTACAATTAGGCTTTCAGGCCCGGATACCTGAAACCAACCCTGATCTGGCGATGTGGTGAAAGATACGGTAGTGCCCTCACTGTAGGAATAGGTTCCGGGGGCGGGATCAACTGTACCCTGGCCTGCAACGACCACAGTCACGGAAAGGGTCGCTGGCGCATTGGTGGTAAAAGTGACTTCAGGGCTGAAGTCCGATACATTAGATGCCAGGTCTTTTGCCCTAATCTTAATGTTATAGGTTGTAGAGAAAGAAAGCCCCGTCAATTCAGTACTAGCTAAGGTGCCGGAAACTGTTTTGAACAAGGTATCTGCATTGAATAGCTCATACCAATCGACAGTAGTGTTATCAGTGGAAGCTGTCCATGAAACATCAGCGCTCTGACCCTGTACGTTTGAAACGGTCAAATTTATCGGAACGGTTGGTGCTTCAGTGTCAGGTGCCCCTACTACAATGGAAACTACCTTATCTCCTTCTTCTGTTGCTTCCGATGACCTTCCGCGGTTATCGTATGCCCTTGCAGTGATCAATACATCATCGCCTGCACCAATTCCTTTATATTTGGAAATATCCCAGGTAAAGGCAAAGTCATTAGCCTGGTCTGTACTTTCACCGATGTACTGCCATTCATAGTAATATTTTACCTTTCGTGTATCGGGAGATGCATTTACGGATAAAACATTGGGCGTTGCGGTACTTAATTGTTGCCCATCGGAGAGGTTGAGCGAGACGGTAGGCCGTTCATTTGGTATTTGCCCTGCGTCACCCGACAAATAGCCATAGGTAAATGCAGTATTGGCCAAGCTTTGCCAAATGGTAAATTCACTGCTTTCCCATACGGAAAAGATATTTTGGAACCTCATTTCTGCCCTTGGCCATTGGGACTGTGCATCAGGGTAGGCTGTTGACCAGGAGAAGGCTTCGTCACCCACCCATTGAAAAAAACCATCGTTTCCCCTATTGTTTCCTCCATAAGTAGTATATCCCGGGTAGAATGGTGTTTCGTAAACTTTGCTGTTAGGGTCGGACATTAGTTGCATGTCAACATGGAAAGTATATCTGTCTGGATTGTCCCCGACGCCGGTCATCCACACCATATTTAATTCGTTTCCTCCCATGCAGTAGTCTGCCGCAAATTGGATAGCATCCGCATATTTAGCATCGCCTGTAATGGCAAAAGCAGCCGCCATAGCGGTAGTATGAGGTGTACTGAATGCACCGATTTGAAACCGCTCACGAGTATTGATATGGGTAGACCTGAACTTCCTGTTAGCCAGCGCGTAATCTACCTGGAAAATATCCACCCGGCTTGTGATCAAGTCTCGAATACTGGTGTGCTTGGCTGAATTAAGCCCCGGAAAGCTTGAAGGTAACATCCCGTAGGAAAACCTTCCCCAATCCTCGTAATTCGCCCCGGCCCACCCAGGTTCAGGCATATTGTAAAGGTCAGTCAAGGCAACAAAATCATCCTGATATTGGGTGTCGCCGGTCAATCTAAAGAGTAAAGAAGAAGGTGTGATTTTCGCTTTGGGCACTAGATTGTTTGACCCTTCGCTACCTGGGTTTGCAACCATGAAATTTTCAGCCCAGGCATAGGCGTTGATCGCTTCGTTTTCCCAATCTGAACTTGCAGCGGTAAACCCAAGATCTTTCAGATGAATGGCATAGTAGGCCGCTGCACCCGCATAAAGGAATGTAGCCAAAGGCGATTCTGCTGTAATTGCCAGTGGCCTGGTCTCATTCCATGAATGGTAGTTATTCTGTGGGACAATATCGCGCCCCTGATAGTCAGGTACCCCACCTGTCCCATAGCCTTTGGCCACCAGGACATCTTTGATGCCACGCCAGCATTGGACAAGCCAGGCTGCCTCATCTAGCACATCAGGGATGCCATTTGCACCCTCTTCCACATAAGGAGCACTCGCCGCTTTTTTGTAGCGGTTGGCAACATCGCCATCGGCAAAATTATCCGGTTTTACATCATACAGGAACATCAACGAATAGGCCACATGCATGTGCCACGGATAACCATCCCAGTCGCCTGCGTCATGGTACCATCCCCAAAATTCATCACCAATGTCAGTAATTGGATTTGAGCTGAAATCAAAATTTGACTCGCTTGGATGGGAATTATTAAGATAATACAAATAATTGGGATCATAATAAACACCACCCGCAGCCATATCAGGGTGCAACCCTCTGGGGTAGTTCCATCCCGGCTCAATCTCTTTTTCCACTCCTGCCCGCTGCAGGAATATAGCTCTGGATGACCAATAATAAGGCTCGGCAAATACATGGTCGTTGATCTCGAAAGGATATGAGCTTCCCATACCCTCTACTACTATTTTAAACTCCCCCGCCCCATTGAAAGCAGTAAAGTCGCACTCTGCCACATCGGCCCTTGAAAAGTTAGGGGGAATGTAATGGCCAGTTGATAAAGACTCCTGGGTATTAGCTTCCCCACGCATATTCACAGTGCCGGAATACATAATGGCATTGTCGGAAATACGTACTACATGGAACTGACGCCCTTGAATGAAGGTGTTCAGATCCAAGTTGCCGCCATCGCCCATCCACTGCGAAATATAGGCGTATTTCTTAGTGTTAGGCCGGTAGCCTACCTGATTTACTTTTATGGCCTCTGATCGTTGGTTAAATTCATCAAAGGTAAAGGTAAACTCATCAGAGTTGCTGGCCAATCCATCTAAAGAAAGGGTATAGGTTTTACCAGAAACCAACGAGTCTGGCAATACCAAATAAACCCAATGCGATTTAAATGCCCCGACTTCCCCCGGGTCATAAATGTTATTAAATTCTGTGCCTTTGGCCTTTCGATAGACTTGAATAGGGTTTCGCAGGATGAAATAATTATTGTCATCATCACTGGTAATAAAATAACTGCTTGTTTGACCAGCGGCTGATGTATTTAATTCAATACCGTAAAGGAAATTATGGTCAAACCTATTTTGACCTTCTTCACCAAAATAGTCGATGTGGCCTTCATCAAAGTGCAACATGAGAATTTTGTTGGTAAGTGGGAGCACTTCCACCAAATCCGCCGCAAATGAACGGAAGGATATCAATATCAAAAATAGCCATAACGAATTCCGGCACCATATTGAGCTAAACCTCGTTAAGGTTTGTCGATCAATGTAATTGTGATGTGTCATCATCTTAATAAGGTTTTAGTAATTAAGGTTAAGCAAAATCAATGTTGAAGTTTTCTAGCGAGATGTTTTTCGACGGCTCTATTACAAAAGGGATCGAACTGCCATTAAAAATAAACTCAGACCCTGTGCATCAATTTCTAAGCTATCATTGGAAATCATTGGAAATCTGGGATTGTACAAAATTATTTTCATTAACGCTATTGCTTTACCAGTACCTGCCGTGAGGTTTTCCCGTCATCTCGGACTACAGTAATATAAACACCAGCTGGCAAGGTGTTGACCTGAATTCGCTGTCCGTTCTGTACATTTATATATTGTTTGAGCAACTGCCCATTCAAGCTGCACAGATCCAGATCCGCTCCTTCCGATGTCAGTCCTTCCAGGCTAAAGTGAGCAACGAACGGATTGGGGAATACGTTGATTTCCGGATTAGCAGCAACCTCCTCAGCATTTACAAACTCACCCATATTGTAAGTGACCTCGAAAATACCACCCGTACCACCTGGGATATTAAGGATACGGCCTTCGGGATCAAAATCCGTGTAGGCTTCTCCGTCCATGAGTACCGTGGAAATAGAAAGCGCCTCATCCGGCACGGCCACCGGTGTCATTTTGAAGCTTCTGGCTTCCGGCTCTGATTCAAATCGGTAAAACAGGGTTACTTCTTCATCGTGCACAAAAAGTTTGCTGTAAATATAGGACAGGTAAGCCAGTTCGATGTTGTGATATCCACCCTTAAACGGGTCTGACTTATCATCGTTGATCACCCCGCCCGCTGCGTTAGTTTGAGAAAAAATCTCTCCGTATACATCGTCTACCAGGTGTTCCATAAAAAACTTCATGCACCCATCTGCCATACCGAGGTTAAGCTCCCGGTCAATACTATCGGTGGCCAGATAATAGTTGATCAATCCACTCGTGACGCCCTGCTCCAGCATCCAGTAGTCTTTTTCCTGCGTCACGGCACCCGTCGCCCAGTTGTAGCCCGTAAATAATCCACCGTTATTATAGTCATATCCACCGTTATACATCATATCATCAATCATGTACTGAGCAGCTTCAAGATAAGCCGGGTTGGGGTCAATCATGTAAGCGCGCGCCAGGCACCAGGCCGTCTTGATAACGTGCCCGGTGGAACCACCCTGAGAATTGGTATTCAGCACCCAATTCGAGGTATACGATTCAGCAAAGCCAAAATTAACCTGAGGTAGAAACATACTTTCGTAAAGGTGCTCCATAATATTGTCTGCTACTGCCAGCAAGCGGTCGTTATCTTCAGGGTTTCCCGAGACCAATGCTTTTGTAAGTACCCAGGTCGTAATCGCATCAACGGTAGCCGTAAAACCTTTCCCATTTGGGTTGCTCCAATCCTCGTCTGCATCGTGGTAATATCCCAAATAGGCAGAGCGGTCGTCCCACAGCAGGCTGTCGTTGAAATGTGCGCCCTGATCCAGCCAGTTCAGGTGAAGGGGTTCGCGGGTAGTCTCCGCCATCGCCCCAATACCCAAAATGCTGTAATGTTGCTGAAAAGACCACTTGCTTTCGTTAGGGTTCCAGCCCCCACCGTAGGGCGGAGAAGGGGTGCCGAGTTTATCACTGCTGAAGTACCAGCCACCGTTTTCCTGATCCCAACCGTGATCGTACACGAATTGAATAGCATGCTCAGCGTAGTCTAGGTACGCCTCATCTCCACTGACCATGAAGGCACGGGAAAAGCCGTAAGCATGACGGGAACATTGGGTAAAGGATTTTCGGTCCGTACGCTCCGGGCTGCCATCCTGCTCCACTTCGGTATAAAAGCCTCCGTCTTCCCAGTCGACCGAATGCTTCCAGAAATCAGCGCTACGAAGTAAGTGAGGAATGAGCGAATCGGGTTCCTGCAAGTGTAGACTTTCCAAATCCTGCCCCGGCAGCAGGGTCGACATTCCTAATACAGCTATGATCAGTACGTAAAAATGCTTCATGTTTTTCGATTTCTTTGGTGATATTGCCGAAGCCGTAACAAGGCTCGGGTTAGTTTGTGAAGAGATATATTTACGCCATCCTAAATATAGCCTTGCGTTACTCATTCAACAGTCCACTATTTTCGCGAATGAGTTTAACAGGTTCAAGCATTAGAGTGATTACCCACGCCGGGGTAGCACAGACACTCCATCTTTTATATTGAACTTCCCACTGTACTCCTGGTCTTCAATAGGTAAGTCTGCGTTATTAAACTCGGATCGAATCGCCTTGTAGGCCGGAGTACGTCCTGATTTTTGCACCCACAGATCACCGCCACAGGACCACTTCTGCCACTTTTCTCCGTCCCCGTCAATAACAGGCAATGCACCATATTTACCAACCGAGGTGATGGCGATGTTCTCCGCATTGATCGCATTGATCAGAGGTGAAAAAGAGTAAAGCATGGTGCCCTCCTACCGGCGCAGCAACGGCTTGCCATCTGGCAGGTAACTTAATAAGTTAAGATATTGCGCGGGCGCTCCGGCAGGATTGCTGTCCCTTGTTTTATGAAGCGTGTTTGTACTGACCGTCAAAAAGATTTCACCCATTTTATTCGCTGGGTTCATACCAGGCGCCTCCTTCTGTTAACATCTCTTGTTTTAATTGCTGAGCCCGGCGTTTCATTTTTGCCAATCGCTCAGGGTGTTCGCCTGACAAGTCCTTTTTTGCGACGGGTCTTCTTCAATATTATAAAGTTCAAGAAAGCGGAGCTGCTGTTCTAGTATGTAAGCCTGATGGGACGGCTGGAATCCCCACATCGACCACCTCGGGGCATCTGGCTCGGGTTTAAGGTTGTCGGCACCTGCGTACTTGTATCGGCATGATTTTCCCGATAGACTGATAAATCATTATATCCCAGATCATCCGCTAATAACAGGACGATGTTAGGACCGAAGGGAGCCGAAGTTTTTGAAGAGCCTTCACAACCCCAAATAGCGAGAGTCAACCCAAACAGGAGTGCATAAGTTCTCATGATTGCTTTTTAAACTTGAATACAGAAATGCTATTATGGTTGCTGCTTAAGATACTCCAAATTTTTCCGGATCAGCGCCGTACGGGCAGACACACTCGCGGCTGATCGCAGGCCATCCTCAGGCGTATTTTTCACGTAGTCTACCAGCTGATCAACGGTGCTTGTCGCCACGTGCACACGGGTGTCCGAAGAAGCGTAGTAGATAAATACTTCATCGCGTTCGTTAACGATCCAGCCATTCGCAAAAACGACGTTAGATACATCCCCTACCCGTTCCTGCCCTTCCGGCGCCAGAAAATAACCACCGGGTTGATGTATGATTTTGGTTGGGTCCTCCAGATCGGTCATAAACATGTAGAGCACGTATCGTAAGCCCGCTGCAGTGTTCCGGACACCATGTGCCAGGTGCAGCCAACCTTCCTTTGTTTTGAATGGGGATGGGCCAAGCCCGTTTTTCAATTCCTTAACGGTATGGTAGACCTTATTATCTAGAATGATCTCTTCCATTACTTCGGCATTTTCCATACGCTCTGACAAACCCCAGCCTATACCGCCGCCGCTGCCTACGCTGATAAAGCCATCCTGAGGGCGGGTGTACAAAGCATATTTACCGTCCACAAATTCGGGATGGACTACGACGTTGCGCTGCTGCCCGCTATAGGTGATCAGGTCAGGAAGCCGTTCCCAATTTTTCAGGTCTTTGGTGCGCGCAATACCACAGTTGGCAATAGCTGCGGAGGTATTGCCTTCTGGCGCATCCGGATTTTTACGTTCGGTGCAAAACAGACCGTAGACCCAACCATCCTCGTGCAAGGTTAGCCGAATATCGTAGACGTTAACATCAGGGTCTTCTGTTTCCGGCATTTGTACGGGGTAATCCCAAAATTGAAATTGATCTATACCATTCGGGCTTTCGGCAATAGCTATGAAGGATTTCCGGTCGGCGCCTTCGGTACGAACTGCCAACAGGTATTTACCATTCAAGTAGATGGCACCAGGGTTGAAAGCAGCATTTACGGCTTGCCTCTCCATAAGATAAGGATTAGTTGCCGGGTTGAGGTCATAGCGCCAGAAAAGAGGAGCATGTGCTGCCGTTAGTACCGGGTTGGCATACCGCTTAAAGATACCATTCCCCAATTTTTCAGCGTGGTTAGGTCGCTCAATTAAAGTTTGATGGGATAAACGGAGTTTGGACAGTCGTTGATCAAAGTTGTTTTCCATTTTATAAAAAAGATAATAGTGGAGTGGTCCAATACTGCGAATCACTCCCACCAATGAGTATGTGTATGAAACTTAACTGAAAGACAAATTCGGGTGCTATCTATACAAACAGGTACAATATTTTGGATAATTGGCTTGCCATTTTCAAAGGAACTAAAATGGTGCCCCTTTTTGTTAGGATAACATACCAACAAACCTTTGAAAGGTATTTTCTTTACTAGACTTTGGACGTGCGGAGTTTAGGGGAATTTTTTTTCCAGCCCTCTGCCAACCCGCCCTGTTATAAAAAGAGCCGTTCAGGCTCGCTTTTTCTTTGCCTTTTTACGCTTCCAGACGACTT
>Ga0307978_1000035_pt1 | contig 117733 bp, 108 predicted proteins | sample OrgLakmetage1056_FD_203151 | JGI IMG/M metagenome (GOLD analysis project Ga0307978, IMG submission 203151) | Saline water microbial communities from Organic Lake, Antarctica - #1056 | ecosystem: Environmental > Aquatic > Non-marine Saline and Alkaline > Saline | place: Antarctica: Organic Lake... | reverse complement strand
TTTAATAAAATCCCGTAAGTGTCAAAACGCCTAAAAATACCATAAGTTGCTCTGTGGCATTGAGTGGTTGCGCTTGGCTGATAACGGCGGGGGCTCGCCTAGCGCGCCCAGGGCTGCAAGCGTTGCGAATTTAGCTCGTCGGCCAGTGAAAGCAGCTGCAAGCGGTTACTGAGGTTGTCGTATATGGCGTTAATCAACTCTTGTTCAATGGCGGAACGACGCTTGCGTACGTCCAGCACGCCGACCAGGTTGCGTACGCCGGCCAGAAAGCCTTCGTTGGCGGCTTCTTCAGACGCACTGGCCGATTCCAGTGCCTGCTCTAACGCGCGAATGTTGTTGTAGCCGCCACTCAGCTCGGCGGTTAGCCGCTGAACTTCCACCGCAACCTGTTCGCGCTCGCTGGCCAGCAGCCACTGTGCACCTTCCTCGCGGTAGCGGGCCGCGCGTGATCGGGCGCTGGTGCTGCCGCCCTTGTATATGGGTATTGATAGACGAAGCTCTACTTTGCGCTCTTCCAGTACTGACGTGGCAAAGCTGTCGTTGTCGGTATAACGGGCATTCAGGGACAATTCGGGGTAATGCCCTGACGTTGCCACTTCATAGCTGGCGCTAGCCAAGCGGCTTTCTGCCTCGGCTACTTTTACGCTGGGCGCATTGGCCAGTACGATAGCCTGCCAGTTGGTGGCCAAAAACTCCGGCGTTTTACGCCACAGCGATTCTTTTACGTCTACCACCTCGGTTACCGGTTTGCCCACTAGCTGCTGCAGCTTTTGCAGCGCAGCCCAATGCCGGCTTTTCAGCTTGACCAGCTGGGCGCGAACGTCGTCTACCCGGGACACGGCTTCCAGTGCTTCGGCCCTGGTGGCAAAACCGCGTTCCAGCTTCTGCTCAACCTGGTTTGCCTGCTGTTGATGGCTTGCCAGCTCGCTGTCTAACACCGCAACCAGCTTTTGCAGACGGTTGACTTCCAGGTAGCTTAGCAAGCTTTCCACGCCAACCTGGGCGCGGGTGGCGTCAAGCCGTGCCTGTTCTTTGTCCACCGAGCGTTCGGCTTCGTCTATCCCTTTAAAGGCACGACGGGAATATAGAACCTGGCTAACGCCCACATCCAAGCGGCTGGGGCTGTCCTGACCTTCTTCCAGTACCCCACGGCCAAGGTCGCGATCGTACCAGGTGCGGCCGTAGCCGGCGGTAAAGTCTACCTGAGGTTTTACGGCAGCCCAGGCTTCGTCTACCCGTGCATCTTCACCACGCACATAACTGACTTCACCGCGCAAGCGCAGGTTATTTTCAAGGGTGCTTTCCCATGCCTGCTGAATCGTCAGGGGCGGCGCGGCCATGAGCGGCGCGGCAACCATGGACAGAAGCACCGCCACCAAGCTGGCGCCGAGTGTGTGTGTTGGCATTTTGGCTTCCTCAGCTTTCGCGGAATGCGCGTTCAGACATTCGAATGAATGGGTCCAGCAAGTATTTCAGTACGGTGCGGTTACCGGTACTGATCAGTACTTCAGCGGGCATGCCGGGCAGCAGGAACATGTCCTGCTTGGCCATGGTGGCTATGCCTTTTTCGGTAATGGTCAACCGCACTTCGTAATAGCTTTCGCGGGTTTGCTCATTTTCGAAGGTGTCTGCCGATACGTTAATCACCTCCGCTTCTATTACGTGGGCGGCTTGGAAGTTGAACGCGGAAAGCCGAATGCTGGACAGCTGGCCCGGCCTAATACGGTCAATTTCTGTGGGCTGTACCTTTGCCACAATCGCCAGCAGTTGATTGGTGGGCACAATTTGCATCAGGGTGTCGCCAGGGCGGATAACGCCGCCCTCGGTATGTACTTCGGTGCCCACCACGGTGCCGCTCACCGGGCTGCTGATCACCAACCGGCGCAGGGTGTCTTCAATGCTGGTTTTACGGGCCTGCAGGTCGGCGCGTTTTTGCTGTACTTCGCGCAGGCGGGTGCTGACCTTTTCCATGAACTCTTCGCGGGTAATCAACAGCTCTGAGCGGGTATTGGCAATTTCTGCGCGCAGACGCCCAACTTCGGTTTCTGTGGCGTCGCGCTCACCTTGCAAGCGCAGCAGTTCGCGGGTCATTTCGTTGATGCGCAAGCGATCAGCCAGCTGCCTGTCGTAGAGTTCCTGCCACTGTTTCACTTCTTCCTGGTAAGACGAAGCGCGACCGGCCAGAGATTCACCCATGGCTTTCTGCCCTTTCACCTGCTGGGCCAAAGAGGCGGCTTTTTGCTCTAGAATCTGCTCGCGGCCGCGAACGCTTTCTATGCGTGAGTTGAACAGCGACGTTTGGCCATCAATAATCGCCGCAACGCCGGACTGGTCTTTTCTTGACAGCAGGGCAGCGGGGAATTCAATCGCGTTCTTCTGAGCTCTTTCGGCCAGCAAGCGGGCTTCTTCGCCAAGAATTTCGTCCAACTGCGACTGAATAATGTCCAGTTCGGCAACCGCGCGAATATCTGACAGTGTGATCAGGGTGTCGCCCTGCTCTACCTGATCGCCGTCGTCTACAAAGATGGTGTCTACAACGCCGCCTTCCAGATGCTGTATGTTGCGGTTCTGGGTACTTACGATCACCTCGCCCATGGCCACGGCGGCGCCGTCTACGTGGGCAAAGGTGGCCCAGCCGCCAAAGCCGAGAAAGGTCAGCAGTACAACCACGAGCCCAAAGCGCGAACGTCGGCTATGGCTGGTTTTAACCTGGGTCTGGGGATTGGATTGTGCTTCCGGCACGTCCTTTTCGTACTCTGCTTCCAGCCATTCGGCTTCTTGCGCTGCTTTCTTTGCGGCGCCGTCTTTTCCGACATCTTGCTGTTCGCTCATTGCTTTGCGCCTTTCAATGCTTGCTGTTTGTTTTTGCCAACGTTAAGAGTGCCGTCTTGCAGGGCGCGCATTACGTCGTCACGAGCACCGAAACCAATCGCTTGCCCGTCAGACAGAACCAGCATTTTGTTCACCAGGCGCAGAATGGGCTTGCGGTGGGAAATAAGAATGACGGTGGCTTTCTTTTCACGCAGTAATTCCAGCGCCGCGACCAAGGCCTGCTCGCCCTGGTCGTCCAGGTTGGAGTTGGGTTCGTCTAGCACCACCAGGCGTGGGTCGCCGTATACGGCGCGAGCCAACCCAACACGCTGGCGCTGGCCGCCAGAGAGGGCACCACCGTTTGACGCTATGTGGGTGTCGTAACCATTGGGCAAGCGCAATATCAATTCATGCACGCCGGCCATTTTTGCGGCGGCTACAACGGCTTGGGGATTGACTGTGCCAAAGCGGCAGATGTTTTCGCTGACGCTGCCTTCAAACAGTTCGATATCTTGCGGCAGGTAGCCAACGTGAGGCCCCAGCTGGGCCTTGTCCCACTGGTGAATGTCAGCGCCGTCCAGGCGGGCGGTGCCGTTGTTCAGCGGCCAAACACCCAGGACGGCGCGGGCAAGAGTGGATTTGCCAGCAGCGCTGGGGCCGACAATAGCCAGCATGTCTCCGGCGTCTAACGCAAAACCGACGCCACGCAAAGCGGGTACGTTGGCACCGGGCGGAACTACCACCAGTGCCTCCACGCTCAGGTGGCCTTCCGGGGCCGGCAATGGCATGCCAGGCTCGCCGGTGGGGTATTGTTCAAACAACTGGTTCAAACGCTGGTAAGCCTGGCGCGCCGATGCGAAGCCTTTCCAGGAACCGATCATCAGGTCCAGCGGCGCCAAAGCACGGCCCAGCAGAATGGAGCCGGCAATCAACATACCCGGGGTAATTTCCTGCTTGATAGCCAGGTATCCACCTAACCCCAATATGAGCGACTGAAACAGCATTCTGAGGGTTTTTGACACGTTGCTGAGTACGGCGTTGCGGTCGCTGGCGTCTGACTGATCTTGCAGAAACCCTAAATGACGTTCAAGCCATTTCTGCCGCAGGCTGCCTTCCATGCCCATGGCTTCGACCACTTCGGCGTTACGCAGGCACGAGTCTGCATACCGCGTTGACTGAATGCTTTTGCTGCTGGCAGAGCTCAGTGGCGCTTTTGTGAGTTTTTCGTTCAGCCAAGCCAGGGCCACCAGGATAACCGCGGAAACAATGGCGAAAATACCAAACCAGAGGTGAAAGCCAAACAGCACCGCAATGAAGATGGGCAACCAGGGGCCGTCGAAAAAGGCGAACAGGCCTTGGCCGGTGAGGAACTGCCGTAGCGCGGTCATGTCCTGAATGGGCTGTGAACTTTGTTTGCCCGGCTGGTTGACCGACTGTTTGAACATAGAGGCAAACAGCTTGGTGTTCATGGCCATGTCTAACCCATTACCCACTCGCACCAGTATGGCCGAGCGTGCGATTTGCATCAGCGCCAATGCAATAAACAGAAAAACCACAATTAAGGTCAGCATCCATAGGGTATCCACACTGCGACTGCCCAGGGCACGGTCGTATATCTGCAGCATGTAAAGAGCGGGCACCAGCATCAAAAGGTTGATGAAAAAACTGAGAAAACCCGCTGAGTAAAAGCCGCCTCTACATTGCTTCAGCGCTTCCTGGAGGGGGGTTGGCTGTTTTGGCTGATTGGTTTTCGCTTTGAACATTCGAGAAGAAACTCCAGAAGCTGGAAAGAAAAATGACGCTAGTCAGGATGTTAAAGATTTTCAGGAATGGAGCAGAACACGGTGCTTCCTTAAAAAAACGGTTTGATACCCGCCACGGCGGCGCATTATCGGTTATTGGGGCACGGGAGTCTACCCCGCAGGCTATGCGCCAATGGCGCGTTACGGTGCAAGGCCTGCGTTCAGACTGGAAATTTATAGACGTTTGGGGACGCAATACGCGTGTTGTTTCGGGGAACCGCCAAGCCGGGGCTGCGCTGACCGGCGTTGTCGGAAATACGGCTCCAGAGCGCATCTTTAACCTGCCCGTCGGGGCTGTATCCGGTTGGTGCCTTACCCAGAATATCGACCACTTTTTGGCAATCAAAGCTCTGACTGGCGCTGACCAGGGCGGTCAGCAACACTTCTAGCCGGGGCCAGCTAAGCGATTCTTCCCGCGCCATGAGTATGCGCGGGTGCAAGGTGGGCTGTGGGTTGTTGCCAATCAGCAGTTCTTCGTACAATTTTTCGCCGGGGCGCAACCCGACGTAAACAACGGGCACGTCGCCCACCGGGTTTTCGGCGGTTTTCTGACTAAGCCCCATCAGATGAATCATTTTTCTCGCCAGGTCGGCAATTTTAACGGGCTCGCCCATGTTCAATACAAACACTTCACCGCCTTTGCTCATAGCGGCGGCTTGCAGGACCAGTTGGCTGGCTTCAGGAATCGTCATGAAATAGCGGGTAATATCCGGGTGGGTAACGGTAACCGGGCCGCCGGCGCGAATTTGCTCGCGAAATAATGGCACGACAGAGCCTGAGGAGCCGAGCACGTTGCCAAAACGCACCATTGAAAACATGGTGCTCTGCTGGCGTTCGGCCAGGGCCTGCAAAACCAGCTCGGCCATGCGCTTGCTGGCGCCCATCACGTTGGTTGGGCGCACGGCTTTGTCTGTGGAAATCAGCACGAACTGTTCTACACCGGCAGATATGGCCGCTTCAGCGCAGTGCCAGGTACCCATTACGTTGTTTTGAACGCCTTCAATGGCGTTGTGTTCTACCAGCGGCACGTGCTTATAAGCGGCAGCGTGGTAAACCACCTGAACGCCAAAACTGCGCATAATATTTTCACAACGGCGGCGGTGTATTACGCTGCCCAGCAAGGCGTGCACGGCCACCTTGGTGGATTGGGATTCGTTAATGGCCAGCAGTTCTCGCTCGATTGAATAGAGCGCGTATTCAGACTGTTCCATCAATACCACGCAGGCTGGCCGGTTGCGGATAATTTGGCGGCACAGCTCGGAGCCGATAGAACCGCCGGCACCGGTTACCATGATGACCTTTCCGGTGATACTGGTGGCGGTTAAGGCGGGGTCGTGCAGAACCGGATCGCGGCCCAGAAGGTCTTCAATGTCTAAATCCCGAACTTCGTTGATACGCGCTTGCTTGGCCAACAGTGCCGACATAGAGGGCACTGTTTGCACCGGCACACGCAGTTCTTCCAGCACCATCATCAGCTGTTTACGGGAAATTTTACCGCCGTCTTCCAAGGCCAGAAATACCCGTTGTACGCCCTGCTCTTTTACGACTTTTCCGACCTGGGCTACGGAATACACCTGAAAGCCCGCTATAAAGGAGGTGTGACGGCCACAATCCAGCGCTACAAAGCCCATGGGGCGGTATTCGGTGCCTTGCATTAAGGCATAATGCAGCTGTAGAGCCCGGCGCCCTATACCCACAATAAGCACACGGCCTTTGAGCTTTTCCTGCGGGCGATTAATAATTGAGCGAAACAGGAAACGGGTACCGGCCACCAGTAAAAACAGCAGGGCGCAGTAAATAACAGGCACCGAGCGCGGTATGCCTGCCTGCAACACGAAGCCGGCTAGAACCAGCGCAACAGATGAGCACACCACACCTATCATGATAACCATCAGGGCTTTTTCACTGATATAGCGGATAACTGCCCGGTATAAGCCCAAGCGGATGAAGATGATGATGGTGGTGATTGCCGTCAGGGAAAAAACGAGAATGGCGGTTGTTGAGGGAACCCAGAACCAATTTTCAAGGCGCAGAGCAAAAGAGCCCCAGAGTGCCAAAATGATAAAACAGACATCTGCCGCAACGGACACCAGGCGTTTGTGTGGCCTGGGTAATTCAAAGAGCCAGCTTATAAGCCGCGCAGCCACAGATTTCATTCGCTTTTTTACCTTGGTGCCGGCCTTTTACCCGCAACTTTCATCACAATGTATATAAAAACACAGAGCAACCGACAAGTTACTGATGGTTAAGGCAACAAAAATAGATTGTTAACTAACGTAGTGGCTTATTTGATTCTATCAGCACTTCTTCTAATTCTACAACCATTTGCCGGATGAGCTGTTTGTATTGGGAGATGTCGTCTTTCGCTTCCACACCGGACAGCTGCTGTTTGGCACCGCCGATGATGAAATAGCGTTTGCCGGGGATGGCAGGTAGTTCGTTGTTGTTGCTGGGTTCTAGCATGGTTGTTGCTCGGTTTTGGTCTGGCTGTACCAGGGACAGACCTTAGGTCTGTCCCCTATTTCCAAGCGGGGACAAAGGAACTCTTGGGCAAATGCTCGTTGAAACTTTTGTCGCACGGTGGTTGCATCGGTGCAGGGTAATCAGTTTCCGGTTTCTCCGGCGTAGGGGGGGCCCCTGTCTGCAATAAAGTAGGTAGCTTTCGTCGGTTTCCAGCATGCGTTATCCAAATTCAAGTTCGATCTTTCGCCTTACTGTATACATCACCGCGTTCCCGGCGCCCCACGGCCACAACAGTCACTAAAACCTCACCGTCCTCGACCTGGTAGGCCAAGCGATATCCAACACTCTTTAATTTAATTTTGCAGCAACCTTGCAGCCCCGACAGGGCGTCACTTGGAACGTGAGGTTCATCAAGGCGTTTCGTAAGCTTTTTCTTAAACTGATCCCGAATTGCCGGGGCGAGCTTCTTCCATTCCTTCAGAGCCGATGGTTTGAACGCAAGCGAATACTTAAAGCTCATTGAGATCGACTCGAATACTTCGCTCTACAAGTCTCTCTTTCACAATTGCTACCATCTCTTGGTCGTCAAGTCGGTCAAGCATGGCTTCGAAGATTTCAGCCGGAACGCAGTAGAATGCAGGTTTGTTCCGGTTCAGAACGACGATCGGGAACCCCTCTCCTGAATCCACGGCCGCCATCGGATTCTTTTTAAGCTCTGAGATGCTCGCGGTTACTTCAGAATAAATTTGATTAGTCATGACCCTTCCCCAAGACCTGTTAATAGGTCTCATCCTGAGGGTGAGCAGGCTAATATGCAAGGAGAAAACCTTTTAATGGATCGCATAAAGCAGTCGCTCGGTTACCGACTTTATTACGATCCCACAAGTGACGAGCCTGGCGCTTCTTTCGGATCATAGCTAAGCCTGGCTTCCAGTTGCCTCTGCAGGGCAATGGTTGGTGTTTTTCTTTCTTCGCATGTAATGTCTGGCCAGGCATAGCCTTCACCGGCGGCGGCGAGTTGGTGAGCCCTTTCCCAGTCGTGCAGATAGAAGAAAAGAAAAAAGAAGGGAGTGCCTGTCCATGACTTACTCGCAGCAAGAACGAGTGCCTGTCCATGCGTTGTCGCGTCCTTTGGCTGCGGTTGTCATGCTTGTAACTCACATTGGATCGGCCTCAATGATCTCAACGACTCGATCCACCGCCTGCTGCAAGGCTTCCCAGCTATGACCGGCGTTCTCAACGCCAAATATGCCACTTAACGGCGTTTGCTTGCTGATTAATTCTTCATCAGTATAGCGCCCTTCGTCAATCAGGTAATAGCGAAGGCTGGACATCTTCAAGTCCACAGCCTAAAATCCTGTGTGCCGTTTTGTCACACAAATTGACATAAATGAGAACTCTTGTTATCATCATTTCCGACACTGACCAATAAGGGCCATTTAAGAAAAAACGCTCGGTCGGGAAATCATATAAATACCGGGAGAAAGGGAATGAAAACTCAGACTAATCAGGCGGGTAAAGATCTCCGTCTCGTCGCACGAGTGGATACACAAACGCAGCAATTTATTGCGCAAGCTGCTGAGCTATCTGGGATGACAATGAGCCAGTTTCTCATTGATTCAGCCCGCTCAAAAGCTGAGGAGGTGGTGGATCGGATTACCCGCATTCGGGTTTCTGTTGAGACAGGAAATAGGATGCTGGAAATCTTGGATCGGAAACCTCGGAAGCCATCGAGCAAGCTCATGCAGGATGCGCTCGACTACAAGGAGTCCGTAAATGACACTAATGCAACGAGCGAAGCTCACGCCGATCCAGAAACGCCATAACCGCAAGGCTTTTGATTGCGGTTATGCTGACCTGAATGAATTCCTGGCTCACAGCGCCAGAGCTTCATCTGACAAGCGAATAACCCGAACATTCGTGATAGAAGCCCCCTCCGATCCAAACACGATCATGGCGTACATCACGCTAACCTACACAACCGTTGACCTACCCGTTGAGTGCAAGCCTGCGCGGAAACTGAAAAATCCTGTCCCTGCCTTACTCCTTGCAAAAATGGCCGTCGACAGTCGATACAAGGGCTCCAGCTACGGAAAGCGCCTTCTCACCTTTGCGATCAAAGAAGCATCAGAGACCTCCAAAAGAGTCGGGGGTGTCGGCTTGGTGATTGACGCAAAAGGCAATGACGCGAAGGCCTTTTACCTTAGCCGGGGCGGTGATGATTTCGAAATTATCGATGAGAGCGGCCTAAAGCTTTGGCTTCCCATTGATATCTGCGATGCCGTCGCACAGACACTAGGTGATCCGTGAGTCAAGGAGATCATTTCCATTGCTAACGCGTTTCGCCACCGGGAATGCCCTGAAACGCATGCGCGTTGGGTTTGCCGGATCGGGCCAGATCGCGGATCTCCTGTCGGACAACGGAGTCGGATTCAATCGCCCTTGACCATCAGACATCTAGAGGCCATTCACATCGTTTGCTGCAAGGTGTCATTCACATCACGATTGAATTTGAGCCCCAAGAACGAGTGCCTGTCCATGCGATGCGCGCATCGTCTGACTATGGCAGAGGATCTGACTGACAGGGGATATTGCAGAAACTTGTAATCTATTGTGAAGTAGCTGGCTTCATCAACTAGGTGACAGCCAACACCTCTTCCAGCTCTCGAATCATTTGCCGTATTAACTGTTTGTACTGGGAGATATCGTCTTTCGCTTCTACGCCGGACAGCTGCTGTTTGGCGCCACCGATGGTGTAGCCCTGGTCGTACAATAAGCTGCGAATCTGGCGGATGGTAATGACGTCTGCGCGCTGGTAATAGCGGCGATTACCGCGGCGTTTTACCGGGGACAGGTGGGGGAATTCTTGTTCCCAGTAGCGCAGTACGTGGGCTTTTACGGCGCACAGTTCGGCTACTTCGCCGATGGCGAAATAGCGTTTGCCGGGGATGACTGGTAGTTCGTTGTTGTTGCTGGGTTCTAGCATATTTATTGCCCGATTCCAATCTGGCTATAAGCAGGGACAGACTTGAAGTCTGTCCCTAATCTCGTACTCAAGCGGGGACGGACTTGAAGTCTGTCCCCTATCTCAGACTTGAAGTCTGTCCCTTAAACTCTATTGCTGGGTTTCGACGTAGGCTTCTACTTTTGCTTTTAGTTTTTGGCCGGGGCGGAAGGTGACGACGCGGCGGGCGCAGATGGGGATTTCTTCACCGGTTTTCGGGTTGCGGCCCGGGCGCTCTTTTTTGTCGCGCAGGTCGAAATTGCCGAATCCTGACAATTTCACCTGTTCGTTGTGGCTGAGTGCGCCGCGAACTTCGTCGAAAAAGGCCTCTACCATTTCCTTGGCTTCACGTTTGTTCAGGCCAAGTTCGTCGTATAGGCGCTCGGCCATTTCCGCTTTTGTCAAAGCCGCCATCCGTTAACTCCTTAGTGTTGCCCCCAGTTCAGCTTTCAGGGCTTCTATTACGCCGTTGAACAGCCCGTGCACTTCGTCTTCGGTCAGTGTGCGCTGCGGGTGCTGCCAGAACAAGCTGAGTGCCAAGCTACGATTGCCTTCGCTCTCGCTTTTAACCTCACCTTTACCGAGGCTTTCGCCCTGGTATACATCGAACGCACGCAGTGCATTCAGGTGCTCGCCGGCGTGATGCGTTGCCACACGCTCGACATCTGCGAATTTCACATCGCTTCCGATAATAATAGCCAAATCTCGACGAACTTCTGGAAATTTTGAAACATCTTTGAAATTAGGCACATAACCGGTAACGATTGGGTTCAAGAATAGCTCAAAGACTATAACTGTGCCATTAAGTTCCAGATTTTTCTGTACCTGTGGATGCAGAGTGCCCAACCAGCCTACCGGCTGCCCGTCGCGCAGCAATTCGGCGGTTTGGCCCGGGTGCAACGCGGGGTGCTTTCCGGGGCGGAACTCTACGGCAACGCCCAACAGGCGGAACAAGCTTTCTAACTCCCCTTTTACATCAAAGAAGTCGGCGTTTCTGCGACCGTTCACCCAGTTTTCGGGGTTTTGGTTGCCGGTGACGACGCCTGCCAGCATGGGCTGCTGAAGAATGCGTTCGCCATCTTTCACAAAGCGCAGGCCGCTTTCAAACAGGCGAATGCGCGGCTGCTGGCGATTCTGGTTGTAGACCACGGTTTTTAGCAGGCCGCTCCACAGGGTGGTACGCATGACTGACAGGTCTGCAGAAATCGGATTGGCCAGAGCGATGCCTTCGTTCTGCGGATCTAACTGTTCCTGCACTTTCGGGTCGACGAAGCTATAGGTAATGGCTTCCTGGTAACCGTTGGCGACAAAATAGTTGCGGATGGCGCTCAGCGGGCGGGTGTCTTCGGCTTTGGGGCGCAAGCCCAATGAACCTGTGGGCTCGGTGACCGGTAGGTTGTTGTAGCCGTAGATGCGCCCTACTTCTTCAATCAGGTCTTCTTCAATAGTAATGTCTGGCCGGAAGCTGGGGGCGCTGACTTTCCAGCCGTTGTCTAAACGCTCCTCTACCGCCAGGCCCAGGCGGGTAAGAATATCTTCCACTTTGGCGTTTGCGATGGTCAGGCCCAATACGTCGGCCAGGCGCTTTTCACGCAGTACGATAGAGATTGGCGTTGGCAAATGCTCGGTGCTGGTGACGTCCACAATCTCACCGGGCTCACCACCGACGATACTGACCAACAGCTCGGTGGCGCGCTCCATGGCGTCGCGGGCCAAGTTGTAGTCTACGCCGCGCTCAAAACGGTGACTGGCATCTGTGTGCAAGCCGTAATGACGGGCTTTTCCGGCCAAGGTAATGGGGTCGAAATAGGCGGATTCCAGTATCAGATCACGAGTTTTTGGGCTAACACCGGAATGTTCGCCGCCCATTACGCCGGCAATGGCGATCGGTTTACTGTGGTCTGCTATTACCAGAGTCTGTTCGGTGAGGGTCACTTCCTGGCCGTCGAGTAACACCAACTTTTCTTCTGGCTTGGCCATGCGCACCACTATGCCACCGTCGATTTCGGCGCGGTCAAAGGCGTGCATGGGCTGGCCCAGTTCTAGCAGGATGTAATTGGTGACGTCTACCGCGGCGTCTATAGAACGGATACCGGAGCGACGCAGTTTTTCCTTCAACCACAGTGGGCTTTGGGCGGTTAAGTCCACATTGCGCAGTATGCGGCCCAGGTAGCGCGGGCAGCCGGCGGGGGCTTCTACGCGCACATCGGGCACTTCGTTGTGTACAGCTGCGACAGGGTTTATAGCCGGCGTATTAAGAGGCAAACTGTTGAGCACGCCCAATTCCCGAGCCAGGCCTTTGATAGAGAGGCAGTCAGCGCGGTTTGGAGTTAAGTCTACGTCGATAGCAATGTCGTTCAATTGCAGGTAATCGGCGAAAGACGTGCCCACGGGAGCGTCGGCGGGCAATTCCAGGATGCCGTCGTGGTCTGCAGACAGGCCCAGCTCGGCGCCGGAACACAGCATGCCTACGGAAGGCTGGCCACGGAGTTTAGCGCTCTTAATTTTGAAATCGCCGGGCAATACGGCGCCCAGTTCGGCGAAGGGCACTTTGATGCCGGCGCGCACGTTGGGGGCGCCGCACACCACTTGCACTTGGGTAGTGCCGTTGCTGACCTGGCACACTCGCAGTTTGTCTGCATCCGGGTGCTGTTCTGCGCTGAGCACTTCGCCGACGACGACGCCGGTAAATTTGCCCGCCACCGGCTCGAAGCCGTCGACTTCAAGGCCGGCCATGGTGATCTGGTCCATCAACTGCTGGGAGTCCAGAGCCGGGTTAACCCATTCGCGCAGCCACTGTTCACTGAATTTCATGGTCATTACCTTAATCTATTGCGGAACAAAGAACTTAACGGAACTGACGCAGAAAGCGCAGGTCGTTCTCGAAGAACAGGCGCAGGTCGTTGACGCCGTAGCGCAGCATGGCCAAGCGCTCGACGCCCATGCCAAAGGCAAAGCCACGGTATTCTTCGGCGTCTATGCCGCAGTGCTGGAATACTTTCGGGTGCACCATGCCGCAGCCCATGACTTCCAGCCACTTGATGCTGCCATCGGCTTCACGGCCCCATTCGATGTCGACTTCCGCCGAAGGTTCGGTAAACGGGAAGTAAGACGGGCGGAAACGTACTTTCAAGTCGCGCTCGAAGAACACCCGCAAAAACTCTTCCACGGTGCTTTTCAGGTCGGCGAAGCTGACGTTCTTCTCTATCAACAGACCTTCCACCTGGTGGAACATGGGGGTGTGGGTCATGTCAGAATCGCAGCGGTACACGCGGCCGGGGCAAATCATGCGAAACGGCGGTTTGCCGGCTTCCATGGTGCGAATCTGTACCGGTGAGGTGTGGGTGCGCAGCAGTGTGCCGGGATCAAAATAAAAGGTGTCGTGCATGGCACGGGCCGGATGGTGGCCGGGAATGTTGAGGGCTTCGAAGTTATGGTAGTCGTCTTCGATTTCCGGGCCTTGTTCCACGCTGTAACCGGCGCTGGCAAAAAAGTCTTCGATGCGCTGCAGGGTGCGGGTAACCGGGTGTAGGCCTCCCAGTTCCTGGCCGCGGCCTGGCAGGGTGACGTCTATGGATTCGCTGGCCAGCTTGGCTTCAATGGCTATTCGCTCAAGATCGCTGCGCCGGGCGTTGATGGCCTGCTCTACCCGGCCTTTGGCGTCGTTGATTTTCTGGCCGGCAGCGGGGCGTTCATCGCTAGAGAGTGTGCCCAGTGTTTTGGCCTGCTGGGTAATCGACCCTTTTTTGCCCAGGTATTCCACACGAATGTGATCAAGCGCCTGCAGGTTATCGGCGCTTTCTACCGCCGCTAACCCGTCCTGAACCAGCTGCTTCAGGTTTTCCATTGACCCTGCTCCAAACCAGAAATTAAAACTTCACCTTTTAAAATAATAAACAGGTGAAATCTATAAATGATGAAATCCAAAAAACCGAATTCTGTAAACAAAAATAGGGAAAGAGCGTGCCCTTCCCCTATTAAACGCTGCCAAGCCGTTAATGCCTGGCAGCGGATCGATTCGTGATCGATGATAGAACTTAAGCGATCACAAGGATGCTTTGGCTTTCTCAACAACCGCAGCAAAGGTTTGCTGCTCGTTCATGGCCAGGTCGGCCAGAACTTTACGGTCGATTTCCACGTTGGCCTTTTTCAGGCCAGCGATCAAGCGGCTGTAAGACAAGCCATTGGCACGGGCACCGGCGTTAATACGCGCAATCCACAGTGCGCGGAAGGCGCGCTTGCGGTTACGACGGTCGCGGTACGCATACTGACCTGCTTTAATAACCGCTTGTTTGGCAACGCGGTACACACGACTACGGGCACCGTAGTAACCTTTAGCCTGCTTTAGAATCTTCTTGTGACGACGGCGTGCAACCACACCACGTTTGACACGAGCCATACTATAATCCTTCTACCTTAAAAACCGTTTGGGGTGCGTGTGCTCTAAACTCCGAGCATGCGCTTTACGGAAGCCACATCAGCCTTGGAGATAAGCTTGGTTCCACGCAGCTGACGCTTACGCTTCGGGCTTTTCTTGGTCAGGATGTGACTGGTGAAGGACGACTTGTGCTTGAAGCCGGTGGCAGTTTTCTTAAACCGCTTGGCCGCTCCACTTTTCGTTTTCATTTTCGACATTTTTTAAAACTCCGCATTCTGTTTTTTTGATACATCGACTGCAAACCTGAAACACAAATCCCCCGCCAAAGGCGGAGGATGAGCAACAACAGCAGGCTTACTTCTTTTTGCGGGGGGCGATAATCATGGTCATCTGGCGGCCTTCCATTTTCGGACGCATCTCTACAGTTGCCATTTCTTCCATGTCCACTTCAATGCGCTCCATGAGTTTCATACCAATTTCCTGGTGTGCCATCTCACGGCCACGGAAGCGAACAGTGATTTTGCCGCGGTCCCCGGCTTCAAGGAAACGTATCAGGTTGCGTAGTTTTACCTGATAATCCCCTTCTTCAGTTCCTGGACGGAACTTAAGCTCTTTGACTTGCGTCTGTCTTTGTTTCTTCTTGGCAACGGCCTTCGCTTTTTTCTCGTCGAAGATCTTCTTGCCATAATCCATTATTTTACAGACGATCGGATCGGAATCTGTCACTTGCACCAGATCCAGGGTCGCCTCCTCTGCCATCCTGAGGGCTTCTGCGATTGAAACCACACCCACTTGCTCGCCTTCGGCGTCAATCAGACGGACTTCAGTTGCATCAATGTTCTCATTGATTGGCGCCTTTGGTGTACGCGCACCCCGATTCGTTCTCTGTTTAATAATTAATTCTCCAACTTGGTTCTGCTCTTGCGATCAACATCTTCTTGCAGAAGTTGTTCGAACGCTTCGAGCGATAGTGTTCCCAAATCTTCGCCTTTGCGGGTTCTCACCGCAACGGCGTTGTTCTCGACTTCTTTGTCGCCGACAACCACAAGAAAGGGAACCTTGTTAATTGTATGCTCGCGGATTTTAAAGCCGATCTTCTCGTTTCTCAAGTCAGCATTCACCCTAAAGCCCAAAGAATCCCACTTTTTCGCGAGATTCGCGCAATATTCCCGCTGATTGTCGGTGATATTGAGGATGGCGACCTGTGTTGGGGCCAGCCAGCTGGGGAATGCGCCTTCGTATTCTTCAATCAGAATACCGATGAAACGCTCAAACGACCCCAGTACCGCGCGGTGCAGCATAACCGGTGTTTTGCGTTCAGAGTTATCCGCCACGTATTGTGCGCCTAACCGGCCCGGCATGCTGAAGTCTACCTGAATGGTGCCGCATTGCCATACCCGGCCGATGCAGTCTTGCAGAGAGAATTCGATTTTCGGGCCATAAAACGCGCCTTCGCCCGGCAACAGCTCCCATTTCACGCCTTCGCGGTTCAGGGCTTGTTCCAGTGCGGCTTCAGATTTGTCCCAGACTTCGTCGGAACCCACGCGCTTTTCCGGGCGGGTAGATAATTTGTACAGAATTTCGGTGAAGCCGAAGTCTTTGTAAACTTCGTGCAGCAAGTCGATGAACTTCGACACTTCGTTCTGGATGTCGCTTTCTTCACAGAAAATGTGGGCGTCGTCTTGGGTAAAGCCACGTACGCGCATTAAACCGTGCAAAGCACCGGACGCTTCGTTGCGGTGGCAGGAGCCGAACTCCGCCAGGCGCAGGGGTAAGTCTTTGTAGCTTTTCAGGCCCTGATTGAACACTTGAATGTGGCACGGGCAATTCATGGGCTTGATGGCGAAGTCGTGTTTTTCCGACTCGGTGGTGAACATGCCTTCTTTGAACTTGTCCCAGTGGCCGGACTTTTCCCACAGCGAGCGGGACACAATCTGGGGTGTTTTGATTTCCTGGTAACCGTGGCGATGCAGGATATCGCGCATGTACTGTTCCATTTTCTGATAAATGGTCCAGCCGTCCGGATGCCAGAACACCATGCCTGGGGCTTCTTCTTGCATGTGGAACAGGTTCAGCTTTTTGCCAACTTTGCGATGGTCGCGTTTTTCCGCTTCTTCGATGCGATGCACATACGCTTTCAAGTCTTTCTTGTTGGCCCAGGCGGTGCCGTAGACGCGCTGCAGCTGTTCGTTGTTGGTGTCGCCACGCCAGAAGGCACCGGATACCTTGGTCAGTTTAAAGGCTTTCATTTTGCCGGTGCTGGGTACGTGGGGCCCGCGGCACAGGTCGATGAAGTCACCCTGGCGGTAAAATGACAGGTCTTCTGCGCCGGGAATGTCTTCAATAATGCGAACTTTGTACTCTTCACCCATGCCACTGAACAGCTCTACGGCGTCGCTGCGGGACATCACCGAGCGGGAAACCGGCAAGTCTTGCTTGGCCCGTTCTGCCATGCGTTTTTCAATACGACCCAGGTCTTCGTTGGTGAAGGGGCGATCGTATTTGAAATCGTAATAAAAGCCGTCACTGATCACCGGGCCGATGGTGACCTGAGCTTCCGGAAACAGCTCTTTGACGGCCATGGCCAGCAGGTGGGCGGTGGAGTGGCGGATAACGTCAAGGCCGTCTTCATCGCGCTCGGTGATAATAGCGAGTTGAGCGTCGTGTTCGATCAGGTGGCTGGTGTCGACCAGCGTGCCGTCGACTTTACCGGCCAGTGCGGCCTTGGCCAGGCCGGCGCCAATGTCGGCGGCCACGTCGTGCACGGTGACGGCTTCAGCAAAACTGCGGTGGCTGCCATCAGGCAGGGTTACTACGGGCATGGTGTGCTCCTGTAAGAGTGCTCAGCGGTGATCTATACCAGAGATCACTTGTGTAGCGAGGGCATAAAGCGGGGAAACTCAGAGCGGGAACGGATTTGAAATTCGTCCCCTTTGCTCCTGCTTTACGCTCTCTTTTTTGGCTGCCGCGATACAACCGCGATGCCAAGGCTGGCGCGGATTCTAGCAGAAAAGAACCCGGGAGGTTAATGGCGGGTTCTGCTTAGGTTGTAGCGCGGGACAGAGCGGGGGCAGGCAGGGAAAGTTGCTTACTGCATCAGGCCGGCTTCTTTGTAGTATGTGACGGCGCCCGGGTGCAAGGGAGCGCTTAGGGCGTTTGATGCCATTTCTTCTTTGTTCAGGTTATGAAAAGCCGGGTGCAGGCGTTTAAAGCTGTCAAAGTTTTCAAACACGGCGCGCACTATCTGGTAAATCACATCGTCCGGCACGTCGGTGGACGATACAACAGTGGCAGCAACGCCGAAGGTGGTTACGTCTGCGTCGCTGCCGCGGTACATGCCACCGGGAATAATGGCTTTGCGGTAGTAGGGATTGTTGTTGATCAGTTTTTGGGTGGCGCGGTTGTCAACGCTGACGACAACGCTGGCGCAGGAGGTAGTGGCTTCTTTTATCGCGCCTGATGGGTGGCCCACGGTGTAGAAGAAGGCGTCGATGTCGCCACTGCACAGGGCTTGGGACTGATTGACCGCTTTCAGCTCGGCGGCCAGAGCAAACTTGTCCATGTTCCAGCCCATCTCCTTCATCAGCGTTTCGGCGGTGGCACGCTGGCCAGATTCCGGGTCGCCAACCGCAACACGCTTGCCCTGCAGATCTTCAAAAGTGGTGATTCCCGAGCTTTTGCTGGCCACAACGGTGAACGGCTCCGGGTGCATGGAAAAAACCGCGCGCAGCTTTTTGTTGGGGCCGTCGCTCTCAAACTGGCTGCTGCCGTTGTAAGCGTGATACTGCCAGTCTGATTGGACGACGGCCAGGTCCAGCTCACCTTGGGCCATGGCGTTCAGGTTGTAGACAGAACCCCCGGTGATTTCAACAGAGCAGCGAATGCCGTGGTCTTTACGGTTTACATTAACCAGGTGGCAGATAGCATCACCGGCCGGGTAGTACACACCGGTAGCCCCGCCGGTGCCGATCGCAATGAACCGCTGTTCCTGAGCAGACACCGTGGCGGCGGCTGCGCCGAGGCTCAGCGCTGTGATAATCGCCAACACGGAGGCTTTCAGTGTCACCGTCATCTTCGTCATCCTTTTTACGGTGATGCCCTTCGAGTCCCACTAACGGGAACAATCCGACTTTAAGCCGTCTATTAAAGCATAGACCCACCCGTCAGATAAGTGAATGTGACTACTTTAGCCAGGCCAGGCGCCAAGCGCCTAAGTAAAAAGAAAAACCTCCCTGAGCTTGCGGCCGGGGAGGTTTTCAGCGCTAGCGTTTAGCCTTTGCCAGACGCGCTTTTTCGCGCATCTGTTCGGGTTTTAGCAGGAAGTGCGCCAGCGCCGGCAACAGCCAGATAGAGCCAATCATGTTCCAGATGAACATGAAAAACAGCAGCAAGCCCATATCGGCCTGAAACTTGATGGGTGAGAAAATCCAGGTAACCACACCCAGGCCCAAGGTGATGCCGGTGAATATCACCGCCTTACCGGTGGAGCGCAGGGTTTCGAAGTAAGCTTCCTGCAAGGATTTGCCCTCCAGCAGGAATTTCTCCAGCTTGCTGTAAATGTAGATGCCGTAATCCACACCTATGCCCACGCCTAGCGCTATCACCGGCAAGGTAGCCACTTTGATGCCGATGCCGCTTATAGCCATGATGGCTTCCGCCAGCACAGAAGTAAGCCCCAGCGGGATCACGATGCACAGCACCGCCCGCCAGGAACGGAAGGTGGCGAAACACAACAGGCTAACAACACCGTAGACGAACACCAGCATCCAGTCTTTGGCCTTGGCGATGACGTCGTTGGTGGCCGCTTCTACCCCGGCGTTACCCGCCGCCAGCAAGAAGGTATGGTCTTCGTTGCTGTTGTTGGCCGCGAACACTTCCACCACGTTCACCACGGTGTCCAGGGTTTCAGCTTTGTGATCTTCCAGGAACACCAAGGCGGGCGTCAGACTGCAATCGGTGTTGATCAACCCGGATGGCGCATCACGAATCGAAGCGTTGATGATGGTTTGGTTGCGGGAAATGGCGTACCAGTTCCAGTTACCTTCGTTCAGCGCTTTGGTGACGATTTTCGACACGTTCGCCAGCGAGACGGTGGATTGCACACCTGGCGTGTTTTGCAATTCCCACTGCAAGGTATCCATGGCCCGCAACACGCTGTACTGGGTGCACTGTTCGACCGGGGTCTTGACCATAACCACCAGCACGTCGGCGCTGGTAGAGTAGTTATCGATAATGAACGCGTTATCTGTGTTGTAGCGGGAATCGGCGCGCAGTTCCGGGGCGCCTTGGTCTAGATCCCCTACTTTCAGGTCTTGCTTGAGGTAGACACCAACGCCCAGGCCCAGCAGTGCGATCAGCACGGATACAGGCGCGACTTTCGGGCTTGCAAACGCTGATAGACGGCGCCATTTTCGGTCGGTTTCTTCACCCTGTTTTTGCACGTGGCGAATACCGCTGGCGGTAATGCCAATGTACGACATAAGCAGCGGGTGCAGAACCAGGTTGGTGATGATCACGATAGCCACACCGAGGCCCGCGGCTATGGCCAGGTCTTTGATGACGTCGATATCGATAAACAGCAGCGTTAAGAAGCCAAAAGCGTCGGAAATCAGCGCCAGCATGCCCGGAATGTAAAGACCCCGAAATGCCAGGCGAGCGGCGTTGAGCGGATCAAAACCGCGGGCGGCTTCTACCGCCATGGCGTTCACCAGCTGCACTCCATGGCTTATACCAATGGCAAACACCAAAAACGGCACCAGAACCGAATACGGGTCTAGCCCGTAACCCAGTATTCTCAGCGCCCCCAACTGCCAGAATACCGCCACAATGGACGTCAGCACCGGCACCAAGGTGCCGGCGACGCAGCGGGAGTACCAGAACAGCAACAGCGTAGTCAAAGCAATGGTGATGCCGGCAAACCAGGCGATCGCACCAATGCCTTCAATCAGATCGCCCACTTTTTTGGCGAAACCGACGATGTGAATACTGACGTCCGGATTCTGGGCCTGGTACTTGTCCCGAATTTTTTGTTCCAGCTGGCGGGAAAAATCAGCGTAGTCCAGGGGTTCGCCGGTTTGCGGGTCGTTTTCGTACAGCGGTGCGTAGACGATGGTCGAGCGGAAGTTATCGGATATCAGGCGCCCCACTTCGCTTGAGCGCAATACGTTCTGGCGCAGCTGCTCCAAGCTTTCAGTAGAGCTGCCGTCGTAATTGTCCGGAATTATGGTGCCACCCTGAAAGCCCTGCTCGGTGACTTCTACCCAGCGCACGTTGGGGGTCCATAGGGATTTCAGGCCGCTGCGATCAACACCGCTGAGATAGAACACTTCGTCGGTGATTTGGCGCAGAGTTTCCATGTACTCTTCGGTAAAGATATCACTGCCGTCTTTTGTGGCCACGGCAATGCGCACGAAGTTACCCAGGTTCTCTAAATCATCCCGGTGTTCCAACATGTTCACGATGAACGGGTGCTCTAGGGGAATCATCCGCTCGAAGCTGGCATCGGGCTGAATTTTAACCGCGTTATAGCCCAGAAATGCGGTCAGCACCGCGAACAGAACCAGTATGGTGACGCGGTTGTTGAAAATCAGCCGTTCCAGAAAGGGCTCGGCTCTGGGTGTGGTGAGGTAGTGTTCGCCTCTAGCATGCTCTGGATTTGTCATTCAACCGCCCCTTGTTCTTCTTGTTCTACCAGGCCCGCGTCGCCTTCCATCAGAACGACGCCGCCCTCACCCACCAGCAGCAGACTCTGCGGGCCATTGACCACAACACCCATCAAGCCCAGACGATCGGCTCGCAGGGTTTCCCTAAACGCGGCACTGGCACCATCGCGGATCACCAAAGTGCCGTTGTTGCCCACCAACACCAGGCGTTCACCGGCGCTGGCGCCATCGTTCAAAGTGGTACTCGAGCCGGTGTGCACCTGATCCCAGCGTTGGCCGTTATTGGTTGTGTGCATCACTGTGCCACGCAGGCCAAAAGCCAAGGCTTCGCCGCTGTTGCCGGTGCCTGTCACGCCAAACAGCGAGCCCTCATAACCGCTGTCGCGGCGATCCCAGGTGGTGCCGTTGTCTTCAGACACGTGAATTTGCCCGGCTTCGCCGACAATCATCAGCGCTCCGCCGCCGATTTCGGTGATGGCATTGAGGTGATATTTGTCGCCGTTGTCCAGTTTTTGCGCCCAGTCTTGCCATTGATTGCCACCATCATCGGTGTGAAAAATCATGCCGTAGGCGCCAATCACAAAGCCGTGGCCTGCATCTTCAAACCACACGTCCAGAAAGGGGTTCACCGGCCCTACAGACAAATCTGCTTGCATGTTTTCGAGGCCAAACATCAGGTCGCCCAGGGCCCATTCCAAGTCACCAACGTCGTCTTCGGCTGCCATTTCGAGGCGCTGCTCCATCGCCTCGATTTCTTGCTGTGCACCGACAATCGCCAGATTGGCGGCCTGAACGCCGTTCATCTTCAGGGTCCAGCTAGATCCGCTGTCGCGGCTGTGCAGCACCACGCCGCTGTGGCCCACGGCCCAGCCGTGGCTGGCCGAGCCAAAATCGACTCCGGTGAGGGTGACGGACACCGGCACGCTGGCCTGGTCCCAGCTGGCGCCGCCGTCATCGGAATAGATGATGTGACCGCGCTCGCCAACGGCCACCAGGCGCCCGCTGTCGCCTGCGCGCGTGACGTCGTTCAGCAAACTGACTGTAGCCAGTTCGGTGCTGCGGGCGGGTGTTTCCAGTAAGTCAGCGACGGCGAATGCCATTGAGGGTGTTAAAATACAGAGCGCAGCCAAACTGATGGCAGCAGCAAATCCCGGGCAGGCACGGGTTGAGCGCCTATTGCGTGTGGCCATTCGATTTCCTATTGCTGGTGTTGTTGTATTTGATGCGCGCAAAGCGCTGCAATGGGTTGAGTGTAGTGCATTTCTGGCAGGTTGCTATCGCCCGAAAGTGCGATTTTTATCTTAGTGCGGGGACGTAGAGCGGGGACAGATTTGAAATCTGTCCCCTGGGTGGAAAAGCGGGGACGGATTTGAAATCCGTCCCCTTGTGCTAGAACGACTAGTCCGCCAGGCTTTTGTGCACTACTTCGTACAAATCCCGGGACAGGTTTTCTTTGTCGCGAATTTGCATTAGGGCTGTGTGCATTTGCTGGCTGTATTCTGGGGCGAATTTGCGCCAGCGGGTTAGTGGGCCTACCAGGCGCGCGGCAATTTGCGGGTTGCTGTCGTCTAGTTTGCAGACCTGGTCCGCCAGGAACTGGTAGCCGGAACCGTCCGGATTGTGGAAGTTCACCAGGTTCTGGCCGGCGAAGGCGCCGATCACCGCGCGAATTTTGTTGGGGTTTTTCCAATCAAAAGCCGGGTGTTCCAGCAACGCGTGAATGTGCGACAGCTGCCCGGTGCGACGGCTGGCCGCCTGTACCGAGAACCACTGCTCCACCACTTGGGGGTCGTGCTGAAAGGTCTGGTAAAAATCGTTCAAGGTAGCCGCACGATCGTCGTCGTAACCGGAGTTCACAAACGCCTTCAGTGCGCCCATGCGATCCGTCATGTTGTCGGCGTCGCGGTACTGACCTAACCCCAGGGAGCGGCCTTCTTCGTCATTAATCAGCAACAGCCAAGCCAGCGCTATGTTGCGCAGGCTACGACGGGCAACGGCTTCGGGGCCAAGTTGGTAGGGGCCGCTGTCGATGTTGCGGCGGTAGCACGCCACCAATTCGTCACGCAGGGCAATCGCCAGATGCTTCGCCACCCGGCGGCGGGCCCGATGAATAGCAGGCACGTCGGCGCCATCGGTCAGTTCGGCCAGATAAGCCACCGTAGGCAGCACCAGCATTTTGGCCACCAGCGCCTGATCCAGATCGGCATCGCTGATCAAGTGGCGGAAAGCGCCTACCAGGCGGGCATCTACGGTGACGTCTTTTGGCGCACCAATCATCTGCTGGATAACGTCTATGGCAAGACGCTGGCCCGCGTCCCAGCGGTTGAAGCCGTCTGAGTCGTGGTTCATCAGGAACAGCAGCTGTTCGCGGGTCCACGGATAGCTCACCCGCACCGGTGCTGAAAAGTGCCGCAGCAGGGATGGCACCGGGCGTTCGCTGAGGCCGTGAAATTCAAAGCTGTGGTTGGCTTCGGTCAGCTCCAGCACGCGCTCTTGCGGTGCGTCGCCGTTGGCCAATTCCTCGGCGCTTAACGCCAGCGCCAGATCTTCACCGCGGCTGTCCAGCAGGCCCAGGGCGAAGGGAATGTGCTGAGGCTGTTTGTGGGTTTGGCCCGGGGTGTCTGGCAGGGTTTGTTTGATGTGCAGGTGATAAACGCCGGCGCTTTCATCGTATTCGTCACTGATCGCCAACTGCGGCGTACCGGCTTGCTGGTACCACAAGCGGAACTGGCCAAGATCGCGACCTGAAGCGTCTTCCATGGCTTTTACAAAGTCATCTGTGGTGACGGCCTGGCCGTCGTGGCGCTCAAAGTACAGATCACTGCCTTTGCGAAACAGATCCGGCCCCAGCAGGGTGTGAATCATACGCACCACTTCGGCGCCCTTTACATAAATAGTCAAGGTGTAGAAGTTGGTGATTTCCATGTAAGACGCCGGGCGCACCGAGTGGGCCATGGGGCCTGCGTCTTCGGCAAACTGGGCGGTACGCAGCACAGTGGCACTTTCAATACGTTTGACCGTGGCCGAGCCCATGTCCCCGGAGAACTGGGTGTCGCGGAACACGGTAAAGCCTTCTTTCAGGCTGAGCTGGAACCAGTCACGGCAGGTAACCCGGTTGCCGGACCAGTTGTGGAAATATTCGTGGGCGACAATGGATTCAATGCGTTCGAACGCCATATCCGTCGCTGTTTCCTGGCTGGCCAGTACGCAGGAGGAGTTGAATATGTTCAGGCCCTTATTTTCCATCGCGCCCATGTTGAAATCATCAACGGCAACGATCATGAATATGTCGAGATCGTACTCGCGGCCGTAGGTTTTTTCGTCCCAGGCCATGGCGCGTTTCAGGGAGTCCAGCGCGTACTCGCATTTTTCAGAGTTGCGCGGCTCTACGTACATGCGCAGGTCGACGTTGCGGCCGCTCATGGTGGTAAAGCTGTCCTGCTTTTCCAACAGGTCACCGGCGACCAAGGCAAACAGATAGGCCGGTTTCGGGAACGGGTCTTCCCAAGTCACGAAGTGGCGGCCATCGCTCAGGTCGCCCTGCTCGACGGGGTTGCCGTTGGACAAAAGTACCGGATAGGCGGTTTTGTCTGCTTCGATGCGGGTGCTGAAGCGGGCCATCACGTCCGGACGATCCGGGAAATAGGTGATGCAGCGGAAACCTTCGGCTTCGCACTGGGTGCAGAACATGGCAGCGGATTTGTACAGGCCTTCCAGGCGGGTGTTGTTCTGGGGCTCTATCCAGGTGACCACTTGCAGAGTGAACTGCTCTGGCACCTGATTGACGGTCAGCAGCACGTCGCTAACGCTGTAGTTGCTTTGGGCAACCGCTTCGCCGTTCAACATCAGGCTTTCCAGCTTCAGGCTGTCGCCGTGGAGTTGCAGGGGCGCGTCGGTCCGTGGGTTTTCTTGGCTTTCCTGGAAATCGGGGTTACGGCGAAAAGCCAAGGTGCTATGCACCCGTGCGCCGTCTTCGAACAGTTCAAACCGCAGGTCGGCGGTGTCCACCAGATAGGCGGGCACCTTGTAATCGCTCAGGTAAATGGTTTGCGGCTGATTGCTAGGCATTGCTGTCTCCCGTGTTCGCCGGTGCGCAGAAGCGGACTTGATAACCGGTGTATTTGCGAATGTTGATCACGCCCGTGTCCAGAATCAGGTACTGGCCTTTTACGCCTTGCAATACGCCAGACACGCGGGGTGTTTTGTCCAGATTGTGTGATGCTACTTTTTGTGGCCAAACGTCTACCGGATAGCTTAAACCCAAAGACGGTTCCTGCACCGCGCGAATGCTGTCGGCGCCGTGTTCTGCGCGCAAGGCGTCCAGTTCTTCAGCCACTAAGGCCAGCAATTTGTCGCGCTCTGCGGCCAGGTTCAACTCGGTGGTTTCACCTTTCAACATGGTACGCCAATTAGTGCGATCTGCCACGTGGGCTTTGCAGGCTACTTCCACGAAACCGGACAACTGACGGGTGGCAACGCGCAACATGGGAATGGCGTCTACTGCGCCCTGGTCAATCCAGCGGGTAGGCACTTGGGTGCCGCGGGTGATACCGACTTTTAAACCCGACGAGTTGGCCAGGTAAACCACGTGCTCGACCATGCAGTTGGCCTGGCCCCATTCGGGTTCACGGCAGGTGCCCAAGTGAAAGTGGCACTTTTCCGGGCTCATGATGCAGCTGTCGCAGGCCGCCAGCTTGCGCATGCAAGGGAAGCAAAAACCTTGGCTGAAGCTTTTCTTGGTGACGCGGTCGCAGTTGATGCAGCGGATAACGCCGTCGAACTCGATGCTGATGGGCTGGCCGATCAGCTCGTTCAATGCCACTTGCTCGTCACCCAGGCGCAGTTGGTACTGCACTGGATCATCGACAGAATGCCCGGCACTGGCGGGCATTTTGCGCAGGCGGCCGCTCACGTCCACCGGATTTACGGGTGTTTGGTTCAAACCTTTACCTCGGTGTACTGATCGGAGCCGTCGCTGTCGTCGCTGCCCTCATCTAAAGAGTCATTTTTAGCGGCTTTTTTGGCCGCTTTTTTCTGCATGCGCACAGTGGGGTCGCAATCGGTACCGGCTTTGGCACCGCGGTCTATGTAACCCGTGCGCTCTTCTTCAGGCATGTTGTGGGTGTTTTCGTAGTGAATCACCGCTTCCAGGCTGATGGAGCGCTGTTCGCGGCTCACTTTGCGGCCATCGGGCCATTTACCCAGTTCAATAGACTGACGCAGGCTGCGGTAGACGTTCGGATCTAGCCGTTCAATCAATTCTTCGTAAGTCATGACACAGACCTCCTAAAACACACTTTAAAAAAGACTATCAATAATCGTTGACAGGTGCGAACGATAATGATTATTATTACTTCACCAAATGGCATCAAGCAACACTGTCGTTCATTTGGTCTCTCTCATCAGAGCTATGTCGCTCTCTTAATACCCCACCTTTTGGTGGGGTTTTTTTATGTTTTTCGCCTAACCGGCGGTGGCGCTCTTTATCGCCGGCGAGCCGGCGGGGGCCGCAGCGCCACGGCCACCAGCAACCCCGCCACAAAACCGCCCAGGTGGGCTTCGTTGGCCATGTTGCCCATGCCCAGCATGTTGGGCAGCGGGGTAAAGCCGAGAACCATCCACGCCAGGGCGAAGGTGATCAGCGCCGGCGGGAACTGGAATCTGGGCAGCCGCCGTTGACTTAGCCAGCAATAACCCAGAATGGCATAAACCACACCCGACAGGCCGCCAAACAACGGGCCAGTTACCAGGTACTGCAGGCCATTCGACAGCAGGCTGGCCACCAACGCCAACACCAGCAGCCGGGTACGGCCGTCTATAAACTCGATCTGACTGCCCAGGAACCACAACATCACCGAGTTGAAGATGAGGTGAGGCCAGCTAAAGTGCAGGAAATCTGGCGTAATCAAGCGCCATACCTGGCCTTTCGACAGGGTATCCAGTAACGCATCCAAGCGTTCCGCCAGGCTGAACCATTCGTGTTGGCGAGGGTCAATGACCATCAGGCCAGCAGCCAGTTCGTTGCTGCTCATGGAGGTCAGCCACACCACAGCCACCGCAATTGCGATGAGACTGATCACCACCGGTGCGTGACCGGGCGATGGCTGCCAGCGGCCATTGATAAGGGGTGAACGGCGGCCAGGTTTTGTCTGTTGATCATCCATTAGCGTGCCAAACTGTCTTCACTGGTGGGGTAGTTGCGTTGGTCTATGTTGCTGGGCCATTGCACATCTACCCATACGAATTTATCTGGCGACAAGACTCTTTCGCCGTCCATACGATAGGCCGCCAGCTTGCCGTGTTTTACCGCGCTGTAGTCAACGCAGGCCACATTGGACTTTAGCTGTGACGGTTTACCGTCCATCCAATAATGGCCCACAAACACCGGGGGCGCATCCAGCGGATAGCTTAATAGCTGGCGGTGTTCATCCGGCGTTAACACATGCACGGCCACGTCTGCGGGCAAGGGGTCGGGCTGGAATACCACGTCGGCGTAGATGTGTGGATCGTCTGCCCAGAACTTGGTGCGGAAAAACTTGCGCACAAATCCGTCACTGCCGGTAATTGCGACACCTTCCGGCAGGCGCAGATCGGTGCCGCGCAGCAGGGTGTCCATCACTTCGCCGGGGAAAGAGTCAACCACCGACGAGGCGTGCAGAAAATCTTCAGTAATACAGCCGTCAGGGTGTTCCTGGCGGAAGCGGGTAATCAGGCTGTCGTCCCAGCATGCGTGCACGGCGCGGAAGTGTTCGTCCTCTATAAACAGCGGGATGGTGTAAAACCACGCCAGGAAGTCTTTCCACTCGCCGGGGTGGGCCTCGAACTGCTGAAGAGTTTCTTTGATCAGGCGGTCGTGGCGAGGTATATGCTCACGCAGGTAGGTATTGCCGCTGCCCGGGCGGGCACGGGTGCAGTAGCCCAGGGCGTTGTACTCGTGGTTGCCCATCACAATGCGGGCCGAGCCACGCTCGACCATGTCGCGCACCAGGTGCAGCGCTTCGCGGATGCGCGGGCCACGGTCGATAATGTCGCCGATAAAAATGACCTGGCGGCGCTTGTGCTCGTACACGCCCTTCACCTTGGTGTAGCCCATCCGTTGCAGCAGGCTTTCCAACGTGAGCGAACAGCCGTGAATATCGCCAATAATGTCGTAGCCGCGGCAGGGATTGCTGGACAGTGTGGGCATGTTCAACTCGCTGTTGTATTGCTGGCCCAGCCAAGTTTATCCCGGCAGGTGGCGTAAAAATTGTGATCGGTTGGGTGAATCAAACGGATTTTGAACGGCTTTTTACTAATACGAATGATATCGCCCGGCGCGCAGGCAATGTTCATCTGGCCGTCAAAACTGACCTGCGGATAGGCTTCGTTTGTTTCGCCAATCACCAGTTTTATTTCGCTGCGACCGTCCACCACGATGGGGCGGCTGCTGAGGGTGTGCGGGAACATAGGCACCAGCACAATAGCATCCAGCTTGGGATGCATAATGGGGCCACCGGCGGACAAAGAATAAGCAGTGGAGCCGGTAGGCGTGGCGACAATCAGGCCATCGGAGCGCTGGGCGTACACGAAGTGGCCGTCGATAAACAGGTCGAAGCCGATCATGCGGGTGGATTTGCCCGGGTGAAGCACCACATCGTTCAGCGCCGTGCCAAAGCCCAGGGGTTTGCCGTTGCGCTCTACGTGGCCGTCCAATAAAAAGCGGTGCTCAACAATGTATTCGCCCTTCAGCACTTTGCTCAGGCGCTCTTCCAGATCGCAGGGGGAAATATCGGTCAGAAAGCCCAGGCGGCCGCGATTAACGCCCAGCAGGGGTATTTTTGATTTGGCCAGTTCACGGGCAGCACCCAGCAAGCTGCCGTCGCCGCCGACAACAATCACCAGATCGCAAATTTCACCCAGCAGCCTTTTACTGGCAACCTGTTGGCCGTGGCCGGGAAGTATGCTGGCGGTGTCTTCTTCCAGAATGACCTGGTAATTATTGGCGATCAGATATTGTTTGAGCTGGCGCAAGGTCTCAACCACCTTGACGCTGCCCATGCGGCCAATCACACCAATGTTGCGGAATTGCTCCATAGAATTTCCTGTTGTTCTGCCGGATGGCCATTCTAAAGCTGGTAGTCCGCCAGTGCCAGCCTGCAAACTGGCGGACCGCTAGCGCCAGTTTGAGAGTGCCTGCTTGAGAGTGCCTGCTTGAGAATGCCCGCTTGAGAGTACCCGGCTAAAAATACACAACCATAAAAACCGGGCGCCAAGCGCCCGTTAAAACGTCTGAGGCTGGAGCCAGGCCTTTACAGCTCGGCGGCCAAATGGCAACCCTGATTGATGGCGCGTTTGGCGTCCAGCTCCGCTGCAACGTCAGCACCCCCAATCAGATGCGTTGACATATTCGCAGCCTCCAGTTCTGCCTGAAGCTCGCGCATTGGGTCTTGACCTGTGCAGACGATGATGGTGTCCACCGGCAACACTTTGTCTTCGCCCTGCTCAGCACGCTTGGCCGTCACGGTGATGTGCAGGCCTTCGTCGTCAATTTTGCGATAGGTGACGCCCGGAATCATCTGTACGTCGCGGCGTCTGAGTGATGTACGATGAATCCAGCCCGTTGTCTTACCCAGGTCCTTGCCGATTTTCGAGGTTTTACGCTGTAGCAGATACACCTGGCGCACCGGTTCTGACAGCTGGACTTCTACACCCTGCACCCCGCCGCGGTGCTGAGCGCTAAAATCTACACCCCACTCTTTCATGAATTCGTCAGTGTCCAGCGCGGCGGAAGCGCCCTGATGAGTAATGAACTCGGACACGTCAAAACCGATTCCGCCGGCGCCGATCACCGCCACCCTCTTGCCTACGGGCTTGCGCTTCTTCAGTGCGTCCAGGTAGCTGATAACGCTGGGGTGTTCGATGCCGTCGATGTCTGGCATGCGCGGCTGAACGCCGGTGGCCAAAATGACTTCATCATAGCCGCCAGCAATCAAATCCTTGGCGCTAACGCGGGTGTTCAGACGCACGTCTGCATTGTGTTTTTTCAGCATGACGCCGTAATAACGCAGGGTTTCGTAAAACTCTTCCTTGCCGGGAATCAGCTTGGCAACGTTGAACTGGCCGCCAATTTCCCCGCCCGAGTCAAACAAGGTGACCTTATGGCCACGCTCGGCGGCCACCGACGCGGCCGCCATGCCCGCAGGGCCCGCGCCCACCACCGCGATATTTTTCGGGTGAGTGGTGGTCACGTAATTCAGTTCGGTTTCGTGGCAGGCCCTTGGGTTGACAAGGCAACTGGTCAGCTTGTTGCTGAAGGTGTGATCCAGACAGGCCTGGTTGCAGCCAATGCAGGTGTTGATTTCCTGAGAGCGATCTTCGACGGCTTTCTGCACCAGTTCGGCATCGGCCAGGAACGGACGCGCCATGGACACCATGTCGGCGTCGCCTTCAGCCAGAATTTTCTCTGCCACTTCCGGCATGTTGATGCGGTTGGTGGTAATCAGCGGAATGCTGACGTCGCTTTTCAGCCGCGCAGTCACCTTGGAAAAGGCGCCGCGGGGCACAGACGTCGCAATAGTGGGTATGCGCGCTTCGTGCCAGCCAATGCCGGTGTTGATCATAGTCGCGCCGGCTTTTTCGATTTCTTTCGCCAGCTGCACCACTTCTTCCCAGGTGCTGCCGTCTTCAATCAGGTCCAGCATCGACAAACGATAAATCAGAATGAAGTTCGGCCCTACCCGTTCGCGCACACGGCGCACAATTTCGATAGGCAGGCGAATGCGGTTTTCGTAGCTACCGCCCCACTGATCCGTGCGCTGGTTGGTGTGGGCCACAATAAACTGATTGATGAAATAGCCTTCAGAACCCATGATTTCGACGCCGTCGTAGCCTGCTTTTTGGGCCAGCTGCGCGCACACCGCGTAGTCTTCGATCTGCTTTTCAATACCGGCGTGGTCCAGCTCTTTGGGAGTAAACGGGTTGATGGGTGCCTGAATGGCCGACGGCCCCACCAACGCCGGTGAGTAGGCGTAGCGACCGGCGTGCAGGACCTGCATGCAGATTTTACCCTCGGCCTGGTGCACCGCATCGGTGATGACCCGGTGCTGTTTAACTTCGTCATCGGTGGTCATCTTTGCAGCGTGCTGGAACACGCCGCCTTCTTCATTGGGCGCAATACCGCCGGTGACAATCAGGGCCACGCCGCCACGGGCGCGCTCAGAGTAAAACACGGCCAAGCGTTCAAAACCGTTTTTGGCTTCTTCCAGGCCGGTGTGCATAGAGCCCATCAACGCGCGGTTGCGCAGCTTGGTAAAGCCCAGATCCAACGGTTCCAGCAAGTGGGGGTATTTGCTTAAGCCCGGCGTAGCGGCGGCGTCAGGATTGGTGGCGGTGGTCGTAGTCATGCGTCTTCCTCATCATTGAGCTTATGTTTTTTGTACAAACTACCCTTGTGTTCGCGGTTCAACAATATCTTGGAGGTACAATTTGCTATCTTTGAGTAACTTTTAAAAAGCCTGCTCAGCGGCTTTTTAGGAAACCCGCTAAATGGCTCTCTGAAAAAATGCTGACAACAAAGACTGCCAAGCCCAAACCGGCTTACGCTCTGGGCGACATAAGCGTGCTTTATGCTGCGGTGCTGTTGCGTGCCGCCGTCGCAGAAGGCGCCGACGCCGCGGGGCTGGCGCAGCGGTTTCGGCTGGACACACAAACCCTAGAATCCGCAGAGGCGCGCATCAGCATTCCCCATTACATGCGCCTGGGCCATGCTGCCATCGCCGAAACCGGCAACCGTGCTCTGGGTTTGCGTATCGGCGCGCTGTCACGGCCCGTGGATGCCGGCTTGGCCGGGTTAGCCGGCGAGTGCGCCGCCAGCGCGGGCGCGGGCTTAAGCACGCTGGTTCGCTATGCCTTGCTCACCAGCCAAAACAGCCGCGGTTTACCCGAGGTACAAAATGCAACTCGCAAGGCGGTGTTCTATTCCATCCGCCCCTATAACAACTACAACTGCTTTGTGGTGGATTCGGTGCTGGCGGCCTGGGCCCAGTTTTTACGCACCCTGACCGGCGATTATGGGGTGCTGGAAAGCGTACAGATTGAGTACCCGTCGCAGGGGATGGACGAGATGTATGAAAGCTGGTTTCGCTGCCCGGTGCAGTTCGGCGCCGCTGAAAACAGCCTGGTGGTGAAAGCCGACACTTGGCAACAAACCCCACGCCAGGCTCAATCAGCCATGCACAGCGCGCTGGTTCGGCAGTGTGAGCAGCAATTACAGCAAGTGCAACGGGGCTGGACGCTGCAACAACAAGTGCAATACTGCTTAACACCCCTGTTTCAGGGCGAAACTCCGGCCTTGGGCACCGTCGCCGCAAAACTGGGCCTGACGCCATGGACCCTGCAAAGGCAACTGTCCGCTGAGGGCATAAAGTATAAAGATTTAGTCGACAACACCCGCCAGCAACTGGCCATGGACTACCTGCGCGAAACTCGCCTGTCGCTGGCGGAAGTGTCGTGGCTGCTGGGCTTTGCCAATCCGGCGGCCTTTCATAAGGCTTACAAACGTTGGTTTGCGGTGAGTCCCGGGGAGCATCGAAAGTGGCTGACGGATCAGAAGCGCACAATTCGGAGGCCAGACCGGGGATGGATTTGACACCCCAAGTCAGGGACAGATTTTAAATCCGTCCCTGGGTGTTATCAGACTGGATTGGTCGCCAGAATCTTTTTCAGAAAGTCCTGTGTGCGAGGGTCTTGCGGGTTTGAAAAGATCTCGCTGGGTGGCCCCTGTTCCACAATCTTGCCGCCATCGATAAAAATCACTCGGTCGGCGACATCGCGGGCAAAGGACATTTCGTGGGTGACCACCATCATGGTCTGGCGTTCCGATGCCAGTTTTTTCATTAAGCCCAACACTTCTTCCACCCATTCTGGATCAAGAGACGAGGTCGGTTCATCAAACAGGATGACGTCCGCTCCGGTGGCCATGGCGCGGCCAATACCCACCCGTTGCTGCTGGCCACCGGACATTGACGCAGGGTAGGCGTCTGCCTTGTCCGCAAGGCCGATACGTTCGAGAACCTCCCGGGCGTGCTGGTAAGCCTTTTCTTTTGGCCACTTGTCGACCACCACCAGTCGTTCAGCAACGTTTTCCAATGCGGTTTTGTTCGCAAACAACGCGTAGTTCTGAAACACAAAGGCCGTTCGCCGGCGTAGTGAGAGGATGTCCGCCCGGCTTGCCCGGTTCACATCCACCGTAAGGTCGCCGACGGTAATTTCACCCGCCGTGGGATGTTCGAGAAAATTAACACAGCGCAACAGCGTGGATTTACCGGTTCCTGATGGCCCAATAATGACAATGATTTCGCCCTTCTTGATCGTCAGATCAATACCGTCCAGAACCACAGTCTTGCCGAAGTGTTTGCTGAGAGATTTGAGTTCAATCATCGGCTATAGGCCTTATTGAGGCGAATTTCGAGATACTTTTGCAATTGTGAAAGTATCTCGACCACGATCCAGTACATCACAGCGGCGACGATGAACGCCTCAAAGTACAAAAAACTGCCGGCGGCTTCTTTCTGGGTCGCCCCCATCAGTTCGGTGACCCCGAGAGTAAACGCCAGGGAAGTGGCCTTGATCATATCGATGAAGTAGTTCATCAATGTGGGCAGGGCAACCCGGGTGGCCTGGGGCAGAATGATGCGGCGCATCAGCTGGCTATTGGTCATGCCAATCGAGACCGCGGCCTCGGTCTGGCTGCGATCTACGCCAATGATGGCGGCGCGGATCGATTCCGCCATGTACGCTGAAAAGTGCAGGGTCAGGCCCATGATAGTCGCGGTAACGCCGTCTATCACGGTTAGCACGCTGAACAGTTGTGGCAGCCCGTAATAGAACAAGAACAACTGGACCAGCAGCGGCGTACCCCGGAAAAACGAGATGAACACGATGGTCAGCTGATTGAATACCGGGATACCCAGTACCCGCACCACAGCAAACACGCAGGCAAGCATCAGCGCCATAACCATGGCAACCCCGGCCAGTTGCAGGGTAAAAGGCAGGTAGCCAAGCAAAACAGGCACCAGTCCGAGCATGTACTCTACGTTCAGAACGTCCATCGGGTGTCAGGCCTTGTGGTGCCTATCATGGTTGGGTGACATCAGTACCAAACCATTTCTCCGAAATGGACGCCAGGCTGCCGTTTTCCCGCAGCGTTTTTAAGGCCTGATTGACCTCGTCTCGCAGGGCCCGACCTGTTTCTGTGTCTTGGAACGGGTAGGCGTTGGTGATTTGTGAGAAAGGTTTACCAGCCAGTGCCAGCGGCAGGGGTTTGTTTTTGATGACCTGGCTGGCGCTGACCCGATCCATCACAAAGGCGTCCACGCGGCCCAAGGCGGTATCGCGCTCAATATTGCTCTCATAGGTCTTGATGTTGATCTGATCGGCGTAAGGCAGTTCACGCAACAGGGTCTCAAAATTAGAGCCGAGGTTCACCGCGACCGTTTTGCCTTTGAGATCCTCGACGTTCTGAACCTCGGTGTTGCCTTCTTTCACCACCACTTGGGCACCGTCGTAAACGTAGGGCTCACTGAAAATGTACGCCTGCTGCCGCTCTTCGGTGATGGTGATCTGATTGGCGACGGTGTCGATACGTCCGCTTCCCAGCAGACCGAACAATCCCGAAAAATTCGCAGTCTGAAAGAGGATCGCGCGCCCCATTTCTTGGCCCAAGGCGTTCATGATATCTACCTCAAAGCCTTTGAGTTCGTCTTGTTCCACGAAGGTAAACGGAAAGTATTGCCCGGACATGCCCACTTTCATGGGGTCTTCCTGGGCCAGCAACTGAGGGCTGACGATGAGCGATAAAACCATGAGTGCGTTAATTGACCAAATTTTCACAGTGTCTCCTGAGCGTTTGTGGGCCTTTAGGCCAATGACCAACCGGGCCTGAGCTTAATTTGAGTGTCTGAGACTGTGTCTCTCTATCTTTAATCGATCATTCAAGAACCAAGAAAAGTGAACTCAATACCTGAATTAGAAAACGTTTGGCGGAACAAACCATACGTTGAATGATCGCTCAAAGATTTCTGCACGACATCAGGGTAACACGCAGTTATGGGTGAATCCCCACACGCGCTTGAAGGCGGCAAAAATTGCTTGAACGGGTGTCGGCAAGCAGTTTAAATAGTGATGAGATTGCTGGGGGGACAGACTTGAAAATCTGTCCCCGGCAGTGCAAAGCGGAGACGGACTGGTTGTTGGGAGACACCTTCCGGGGCCTTAGTTGAATTAGCAGAAATGGCCAGAGGTTATTAAAACTGGGCGCCCACCGGCACGCGCGCACATCAAAACAGATTTGTTTTGCCAGCGGTCATTACAACTCCACCGCATCATTCACGCCTTCGTCGTCGTCGTATTCTTCCGAGCGGATTTCAAGCAGTTCTTCTTGGTAATCGTTCATGTTTGCGCTCCTTTCTCTGTTTTTCACAGCATGAGGCGTGATTATTACCGGCTGATGACAGAAAGAGGACGGATTGGAAATCCGTTTTCTAACGAAAAAACCCCAGACTGTTTCCAATCTGGGGTTCTAAATTTGGCGGAGTGGACGGGACTCGAACCCGCGACCCCCGGCGTGACAGGCCGGTATTCTAACCAACTGAACTACCACTCCAAGCTGAAACCGTATGTGCTATCTTCTCAGATTGCTCGGCAACAACGAGGGCGAATTATAGAGACACCTCACTTTATGTCAACGGTTTTTATGAATATTTTTTACTTTTTGGCATTCAGACTCAGGCCGGGCAACCACCACCACGGGCAACGTGAAGTAAAAACGGGTGCCGCCATCTGTCGGGCGTTCAAAACCAATCTCACCACCTTGGGCGTGAATCAGCGATTGACAGGTGGTCAAACCGATGCCCATGCCTTCACTTTTAGTGGTGTAGAACGGCAGAAACAGCTTTTCCTCGGCGTCGTCTTGCAAACCAATGCCATGGTCGCGCACCTCGATGCGCACGAAGCCTTGTACAGTGAGTGTTGCGCTGACCTCAACCGGCACCGCCGAATCGACACTGCGAGTAGCCTCCAGGCCGTTGCGGATCAGGTTGAGAGCTACCTGCTGAACCTGAATCGGATCTGCCAACACGTGGGGCAGGTTTGGGGCCACGGTCAGCTCTATTCCACCCTCGTTATTGCGCATGTCGACTTCCGCAAACTGGCGGGTGTCTTCAAGCAACGCGGCGATAGCGACAATTTCTTTGCCGGTGGCGGGCTTTTTCATAAACCGGCGAATACGACGAATGATCTCACTGGCCCGGTGCGACTGGGCTTCTACTTTGTCCATGGTCTGCTGCAGCAGCACTAAGTCCGGCTCTGCTTTGCCCACCAGACGTTTGGCCACGCGGGCGTAATTGGTAATAGCGGTCAGCGGCTGGTTCACTTCGTGGGCAAAACCTGCGGCCATTTCGCCCATGGTGGTCATACGCGAGGTATGAGCAAGCTGATCGCGCTGGTCCTGCACCGTGGCACGGGCTTCTTCCAGCGCCTGTTCGTTGGCCAGTTCGTCAGTAATATCGCGAAACACTACCACTGCGCCCTGCAATTCGTTGGCATCCTGTTTGGGCGAAGATCGATATTTTGCGCGAAACGCCGACCGGTCTACGCGCAACATCTGAATATCGCGCTGAGCCTCTGCAATGCCATGGCGACAGGTGGCCTGAACCGGCAGAGGTTCTTGGCTATCGCCTGCAGCGGCAAAATGCAGGTCAAAAAAACATTGTCCAATCAGCTCTTCCGCCGGCGCGTTCATAATCTGACCGGCAGCGGGATTGGCAAACTCAATGATGCCGTTTTCGTCGAGGCCATAAATGCCCTCGCTGATGGCGTTAAGAATACGGGCCTGATCACTTTGTAATTCACGGTTGCGGGCTTGCAGCTCGCGCTCAAGGCGTATAACCCGGGCGTGGGTTTTCACCCGCGCGATCACTTCTTGTGACTGAAACGGCTTGGAAATGTAATCGGCGCCGCCCAGCGAGAATCCTTTCACCTTGGCGCTCAGGTCATCAAGGGCTGACAGGAAAACCACCGCGCAGTCGGCGGTGGCCGGATCAGCTTTCAAGCGGCGGCAGACTTCATAGCCGTCCATTTCCGGCATCATGATGTCCAGCAGAATGACTTCTGGCTGATGACAATGGGCCAGTTCCAGCGCTTTTCCGCCTCCGTTGGCGATCAGCAGCCGATAACCCTTGTCTTTCAGAGTCTCATACAGCACTTTCAGGTTCTGGGGATTGTCATCCACTAACAGAACCGTTACCTCGCGGTTGTCGATGACGGTATCAGTCATATGCAAGAAGCCGGTTACCAAATTAACCGTATGATGCCGTTCGGATCATCGTGGGTCGATAAGGTTCTTTACTGACAGCACCATGCGGACCAGATGTGCCAGCGAATGAGTGCCCATCTTGTGCATCACCCGGGAGCGGTGAATCTCCACGGTGCGTTGACTGATTTCCAGCTCTATGGCAATTACCTTGTTGGCCTGACCAGCAATCATACGGTCCATAATCTCGTGTTCGCGGGGAGTCAGGCTTTTTACACGGCGCACAATGTCCTGCTTTTCACCCAGGCTTTTGCGCTGCTGGCGGTCTTGCACCAGGGCGGCTTCGATCTTTTCCAGCAAGGCTTCTTCGCGGTAAGGCTTCTGAATGAAGTCTATAGCGCCCTCTTTCATGGCGTCTACCGCCATCGGAACATCGCCGTGCCCGGTGACAAAAATAATGGGCAGAATCGAATGTTTGTCGTTCAGTTTTTTCTGTAGTTCCATGCCGTCCATGCCCGGCATGCGGATATCCAGCACGATGCAGCCCGCCATAGCGTCAGAATAGCTTTTCAGAAACGCGTGGGCGCTGTCGTAGGTTTTGACCGGTTTGTCGTCTGACTGCAGCAACAACTCCAGTGAATCGCGCACCGCTTCGTCGTCTTCAACCACGTATACCGTTTGTTGGGTGTCCGTCATGGCGCTGTAATCTCCTGTCCGTTTTAGAGTACTGGTCAGTGAATGGACGGATCTTTATTGTCATCCCGACTATGTTCCTGACGCTCGTGTTCACGCATTTTTTCAAATCGCTGCTGAATAATGCCAAAAACGGTGCCTTTAGGGTACCTGCCTTTGCTATCGGGCGTGCCCGCTGGCGTACCCATCAGCATGGCGACGGCTTCTTCCACGTGGCTGACAGCGTAAATATGAAAGTCGCCGGCTTTCACCGCGGCAACCACTTCGCTGTCTAGCATCATATTTTGCACGTTGCTGGCCGGCATAATGACGCCCTGGTTGCCGCTAAGGTCACCCTTGAGCTGGCAGGTCGTGAAAAAGCCTTCTATTTTCTCGTTCACCCCACCAATCGGCTGCACTTCGCCAAACTGGTTGATGGAACCGGTAATCGCCAAATCCTGCCTGACCGGCAGCTGCGATATAGACGACACCAGAGCACACAGCTCCGCTAAAGAAGCACTGTCGCCGTCTACTTCGCCATAGTTTTGCTCGAATGTAAGGCTGGCTGACAGGTGCATCGGGTCGTCTACGGCAAACCGCGACGCCAACCAAGACGTCAGAATCATCACACCTTTTGAGTGAATGCTGCCGCCTAATTTTACGTCGCGTTCAATATCAATGACCTCGCCGTCACCGTAATAGCTGCTGGCGGTAATGCGGTTCGACAAACCAAATTCGAAACCGCCGGTAGACAGCACTGACAGCGCGTTGACCTGGCCCACGCAGCTGCCGCTCGTCGTCACCAAAGTGGTGCCATCGCGAATGGCATCGTAAAAATGATCGCGAATGCGGCTGTTGCGGTAACGGGCGCTCACCAAAGCACGCTCTACGTGCACGTCCTGAATCTGTTTGGCCTCGGCTTGGCGCGCCCAGTAGTCTGACTCGCGCAGCAGGTTGGCGATGTCTGCGGCGTGCAACGACAGGCGGTTCTGATGCTCAGCCATGCGAGCACTTTGCTCAATCACTCGCGCCACGGCTTTATGGGTGCAGTGCAGCAGTTTTTTCTCAACCACCAGGCTGGCAATAAACTTGGCGTAGGCCAACTGGCTGGCGTCGTTGCGATGCATCTCGTTTTCAAAATCTGCGGTCACGCGGAACAGTTCTGAAAACTCAGGATCGTATTCCTGCAGCAACATCCAGGTTTCACGGTCGCCAAACAGTACGATTTTCACATCCAGTGGCACCGGCTCGGGCTCGATGGAGATGGTGCCAGACAGGGTCAGCTCGCGCTCCAGGGAATTAATCTGAATGCAATGGGACTGCAACGCACGTTTGAGGGCGTCCCAAGCGAACGGCTGTTCCAACACTTTTGTGGCGTCCATCAACAGATAACCGCCGTTGGCGCGGTGCAAGCTGCCCGGGCGAATCAGCGAAAAGTCGGTAAACACCGTGCCTTTGTAGGTCACGTTTTCGACGTAGCCGAACAGGTTGTGATAGGTGGGGTTGTCTTCCACCTCCACCGGAATCTCTTTGGTTTTCTGATGTACCAGCAGATTTACCAAATAGCGCCGCGGCACTTTCTTGTCCAGTGACGCGTAGGCAATCGTGGCCTGCTCGTCATCGTCGTCCAGAAAAATCTCCAGATTCTCAGACAGGTCTTTGCGCACGGCTTCAATAAATCCGACCACGTCTGGCAGGGTTTTGTAACGTTCTTTCAACTCATCAATCTGGTGACCGGTGACACCTTCCAAGGTTTCCTGGTTCAGCGCTTGCTGTTTGTCAGCGTATTCCTGCTCCCAGTCAGCCAATTTGCGCAGAGCGCGGCGCAGGCGCTTTTCCAGAGTATTGACAATCTCTTCAAATTTTTCGCGCTGGGCGTCCGTCAGGGCCTTAAAAGACTCTGCGGTATGAGCTTCATCACCGCTCATAGCCACAAGCCGATAACCGCCCGGAGTACTTATGGTCAAGCTGACTTTTTGACGCTTGGCCTGCTTCGCAACTTTTTCCAGCTCGCCGTCCTGAAGCGCGGTGTAATCGCTTTTCAGCTTTTCAGCACGCTCCAAAAAACCGTCGCTGTCAAAGGTTTGCGGAATGACCTTTACCAGCCGACTCATCAGCTTTTCCATATCGCGCTTCAGCTGCGTGCCCTGCCCGGCCGGCAGCTTTAGCAACTTTGGCACCCGCGGCTCTTCAAAATCGGCCACGTAACACCAGTCGTGGGACTGCTGGGCGCTGTCTTTATGGTGTTCCAGGTACCGCAGCATCATGGTGCGCTTGCCTAGCCCATTAATGCCAACCGCATACACGTTGTAACCGCCGTGAGGCATAGCCAGCGCAAAGCGCACCGCTTCCTGAGCACGATTCTGACCCACAATTTCAGCCAGGGGCTCTAGCTGACGGGTGCTTTTAAACGGCAGATCTTTCAGAACACAGGCTTTGTAAAGCTGATGCGAAGGCAATGACTTCAAGGTTTAATCCTGTAACAGTCGGAACACAAGGATGACTTACCGCGTACAGCAGCAAGTCTGATTCAGTAGTCGGGCATTGTACATTTTTTCGAGGCAAGGGGCTGTTGCAAGCCGTTTAGATCAAACCGTTATCGAGACTGGCCGCAATGTACAAGCCCAACTGTTCGCACTGCTGTTCAAACTCATCGGCGTAATCGCCGCGGCACAGCAGGGGCTCTTGCACCAGCTTCCAGCGCAGGCCGGTGGTAATACTGTCAATTGCACGGCGGGTGCCAGTACCGTCATGGCCAGCACGAATGTAAAAGGTAAATGGCAGGCCTTGGGTCTTCTCCAGGCACGGATAATAACAGCGATCGAAAAAATCTTTCAACGCGCCACTCATGTAACCAAGATTTTCGGTGGTGCCGAGGATAATAGCGTTGCAGACCAGAACATCTTCGGGACCGGCGTCCAGCGGAGCAAGAATCGTCACATCCACGTTTTCAATATCGCTGTGGCTGGCACCATTGGCGACTGCGTTGCGCAATTTGAGGGTATTTGGCGAAGGAGCATGGGCAACAATCAACAGTTTTTTGGCGCTCGGCTTTCCAGCTTCTGACTTTTCAAAGTCTGAAGCTTTAGAGTCTGGCATTGCCTGCCTCCCTTTTGATGCTTGTGCCAGCGCGCCGCCATCGACAGTGCGCTGGCAAGCTAGCGGTCTTACAGTCGTTCGTCGCTGGATTCTGCAGGCGCCACCGCTGCCGACTTTCCTGCATTTTTCCCCGCACCTTTCCCTGGCTCTTTCCCTGCATTTTTCCCTGCATCTTTTGCCGCGTCTTTTGACGCGTCTTTTTTCTCTGGCTTGGGCATCAACTTGTCGCGCACCTTGGCTTCGATTTCTTTCGCCATTTCCAGATTTTCTTCCAGGAATTTGCAGGCGTTGGCCTTGCCTTGACCAATTTTGTCACCGTTGTAGGCGTACCAGGCGCCAGCCTTATCCACAAAGCCTTCCTTTACACCCATGTCCACTACTTCGGCCATGCGGTAAATGCCTTTGCCGTACAGAATCTGGAATTCGGCCTGGCGGAACGGCGGTGCCACTTTGTTTTTAACCACTTTCACCCGGGTTTCGTTACCCGTCACTTCGTCGCCGTCTTTCACTGCGCCAATGCGGCGGATGTCCAGACGCACGGACGCGTAGAATTTCAACGCATTGCCGCCGGTGGTGGTTTCAGGACTGCCGAACATTACGCCTATTTTCATCCGGATCTGGTTGATGAAGATCAGTAGGACGTTGGCGTTCTTGACGTTGCCATTCAGTTTGCGCAGAGCCTGCGACATCAGGCGGGCCTGAAGACCCACATGAGAGTCGCCCATTTCGCCTTCAATTTCAGCTTTTGGCGTCAATGCGGCAACGGAGTCTACGATAATGACATCCACCGCGTTGGAGCGCACCAGCATGTCGCAGATCTCTAACGCTTGTTCACCGGTGTCGGGCTGGGAAACCAGCAGCTCGTCAACGTTCACGCCCAGCTTTTCAGCGTACTGAGGGTCGAGGGCGTGCTCAGCATCAACAAAAGCACAGGTTTTGCCCTGCTTCTGAGCTTCGGCAATAACCTGCAAAGTCAGCGTCGTTTTACCAGAGCTTTCAGGACCGTAGATTTCACAAACCCGGCCGTAAGGCAGGCCACCAATGCCAAGAGCAACGTCCAGACCAAGAGAACCAGTGGAAACGGACGGGATGGCCTCACGGGGATGGTCGCCCATCTTCATAATGGCGCCTTTACCAAACTGGCGTTCAATCTGGGTCAAAGCGGCGGATAAAGCCTTCTTGCGGTTGTCTTCCATAACTGCGAACCTTCTTCAAAATGGTGCGTTAAAATAGTGCGCTACTGATACAATACGCTAATGCAATACGCTGATACGATGCGCCAGTAAGGTGATGCGCCAGCTTAACTGTGGGAGCTGGCTGCGCCGGAAAAATACTGTATATTTAACCAGCATTAAACCACATTAGACAAAGCGGACCAACCCCTGTGTGGGGAATTTTTTAGCCTTTGCACGTCAGGTATCACTCGACAAGAAAGAGCGCACACGTTCAATCGCAAAGATCACAGCCTGGCGCCGCACCTGATCGCGATCGCCGTTAAAATGCTTCAGACCGGTGCTGATATTGTCAGCGCTGCCCCAGGCGAACCACACCGTTCCTACCGGCTTAGCGTTGCTGCCGCCGCCTGGTCCGGCGACGCCGCTGATTGAAACGGCGACGCTTGCACCCGACGCTCGCAGCGCGCCGGCGACCATCTGCTGCACCACCGGCTCGCTCACCGCGCCGTGTTCCGCCAGTGTCTGCTCACTGACACCCAGCAACGCATTTTTGGCGTGGTTGCTGTAGGTAACCAGCCCACCCATGACGTAGGCTGAAGAACCGGCCTGATCGGTCATGGCCTTGGCCACCCAGCCGCCGGTGCAGCTTTCTGCCGTCACCAGCATGGCGCCGGCGCGGGCTAATACGCTTCCCAGTTCTGCCGCCTGCTGGCGGATGTCTTCGTCAGTGATCTCGGGCATGGTTACGTCAGACATAGCGACCTCATTTAGAATCCACGTTTCATCCTGCGGTGTAATTTTCTACAATCCACCGCCCGTTACTCAAAACAGCCATCGCGGATGTCCCATGTCAGCAGCGCACACCGAAACCCCTAAAATTACCCCAATGATGCAGCAGTACCTGAAAATAAAGGGCCAGCATCCCAGCGAGCTGGTGTTCTATCGCATGGGGGATTTTTACGAGCTGTTTTATGACGACGCTAAAAAAGCCTCGGAGCTGATGGACATCACCCTAACTGCCCGTGGCCAGTCGGGGGGCAATCCGATTCCCATGGCCGGCATTCCATACCATGCGGCTGAGGGTTACATTGCCCGCCTGGTGCGCGCAGGTCAATCTATTGCAATTTGCGAGCAGATGGGCGACCCGGCCACCAGCAAAGGCCCGATTGATCGCCAAGTGGTGCGCATTGTTACCCCCGGCACCCTCAGCGACGACGCCTACCTGGAGGACCGCCGTGACAACCTGCTGGTGGCAATTTACCACCATAAGCAGCACTTTGGTTTTTCTTCTCTGGATATTTCCAGCGGCCGCTTCGCAGTGTCAGAACTGAACAGCCCTGAAGCCTTGCAAGGCGAACTGCAACGGCTGCGCCCGGCAGAAGTTTTAATCAGCGAAGACTTTCCTTTTACCGATTTGCTGGAAGGCTTTACCGGCATTCGTCGCCAGGGGCCCTGGCTGTTCGAACCCGATACTGCGCGACGGGTGATTACCCAGCAATTGCAGGTGCGAGACCTGACCGGTTTTGGCTGTGAAGATATGCACTTAGCCGTATGCGCTGCTGGCTGCCTGCTGCAATACGCACGGGAAACCCAGCGCACTGCCCTGCCCCACATTCGCAAACTCAGCCGCGAGCGCCGCGAAGACGCGGTCATTCTGGACGCTGCCAGCCGCCGCAACCTGGAAATTGACACCAACCTGATGGGTGGCACCCAGTACACTTTGTCCTGGGTGATGGACCGCACCGCCGCTGCCATGGGTGGGCGCCAGCTGAGGCGTTGGTTGAACCGTCCGCTACGCGATGTGGCAGTGGTACGCCAGCGCCAGCAGGCAGTAAGCGCGTTGTTGAAAGATTTTGACTATGAGCCGATTCACGACCAGCTTAAAACCATTGGCGATATAGAACGCATTCTGGCGCGCGTGGCGCTTCGTTCGGCACGGCCCCGTGATCTGGCGCGGCTGCGGGATGCGTTTGCCGTGCTGCCCGGTTTGCAAAAGGCTCTGGCCGCGGTTGATTCCACCCACATCGGCGAACTTGCCGCGACTGTTGACGAGTATCCGCAGTTAGCGGACTTGCTGGGCCGAGCAATCATTGATAACCCACCGGTAGTGATTCGCGAAGGCGGAGTGATTGCAGACGGGTTTGACGCCGACCTGGACGACTTGCGCAACATCAGCGAAAACGCTGGCCAATATTTGTTGGACGTGGAAACCCGCGAAAAACAGCGTACTGGCATCAGTACTCTCAAAGTGGGCTACAACCGGGTACATGGCTATTACATTGAAATCAGCCGCTTACAATCGGCCCAGGCGCCTGCGGATTACATTCGCCGGCAAACCCTGAAAAACGCTGAGCGTTTTATTACCCCGGAGCTAAAGGAGTTTGAAGACAAGGCTCTAAGCGCCAAGAGTCGCGCTTTGGCTCGGGAAAAAGCCCTGTGGGATGAGGTTCTGGAGACGGTCGCGGCAGAACTTGCACCGCTGCAAGACGCCGCTCAGGCGCTGGCCGAGCTGGATGTGTTAAGCAACTTTGCCGAACGTGCCACCAGCCTGCGCCTGTGCGCGCCACAGTTCAGCGATGAACCCGGCCTGCAGATTGAGGAAGGCCGGCACCCGGTAGTCGAGCAGCTATTGGACGATCCGTTCGTGCCGAACAATCTGATGATAGACGCCAAGCGCCGCATGCTGGTGATTACCGGCCCCAACATGGGTGGTAAATCCACTTATATGCGCCAAGTGGCACTGATTGCTTTACTGGCTTACACCGGCAGCTTTGTGCCGGCCAACAGCGCAGTGCTTGGGCCGGTAGACCGCATATTCACCCGCATGGGGTCGTCTGACGACATTGCCGGCGGACGCTCCACGTTTATGGTGGAGATGACCGAAACCGCCAATATTCTGCACAACGCGACCAAACACAGCCTGGTGCTGATGGATGAAGTAGGCCGCGGCACCAGCACCTTTGATGGTTTGTCATTGGCCTGGGCCACGGCCGAGCATTTGGCGCGGGACATTCTGTGCTACACGCTGTTTGCCACCCACTATTTTGAGTTAACCCAACTCGCGGATGAACTGGAGCACGCCGTTAACGTACATCTAACAGCAACCGAGCACGATGACAGCATCGTGTTTCTGCACAACGTACACGAAGGCCCCGCCAGCCAGAGCTATGGTTTGCAAGTAGCAAAACTGGCCGGTGTACCGGTGGAGGTCATCCGCAATGCCAAAGCCCAACTGGCGAGCCTGGAGGGCGCCAATACAACGCCCGATGCAAAACGCCCAACCATCGGGTTGCCGCAAAAAATGACGCAACGGGCGACGGCTATCGCAGATGCCAAGGCGTTTCAGGAGGATATGTTCGCTAGGCTAGAGCCCAGCGCCTTAGAGCTGGCGGTAAGCGCACTTGACCTGGATGACATGACCCCGCGCCAGGCGCTCGAACAGCTGTATCGGCTGAAACAGCAACTTAAAAAGTAGTGGCCAGAAGAGTGCCGATAAATTGACCTAGGTATAACGTTATAGAATACGGATGCTTGCGACCGAAGTAGTGGCTCCCTACAATATCGCGCATCAAACTATAATCTCGAGAGCCTGCATTCTAAGCTCCTGATGAGACAGATCAGCCAACCAGGAATATGAACATGACGTTTATCGTTGTTGATAATTGCATCAAGTGCAAACACACCGACTGTGTGGAAGTTTGCCCTGTAGATTGCTTCTACGAGGGCCCGAATTTTTTGGTTATTGACCCTGACGAGTGCATCGACTGCGCCCTGTGCGAGCCCGAATGCCCGGTTGAAGCTATTTTCTCGGAAGATGAGCTGCCTGAGAACCAGAAAGTGTTTATCGAACTGAACGCAGATCTGGCCGGAAAATGGCCCAACATCACAGAGAAGAAAGAGGCAATGGTTGACTCTGAAAAATGGGACGGCGTGCCAGACAAACTGCAGTATTTAGAGAAGTAACACCTCTGTTTGGTCCGAAACTGGCTCAACCAAATAACATGCGCGCGAGCTAGAAACCGTGAGTAAAATAAAAAAGCCGGCTAACCGCCGGCTTTTTTGTGCCTGGTGATTGTGTTTTTCCAAACATAAAAAAGGGAGGCACTAAGGCCTCCCAAGGACACACATCGTTTTGCTGCCGGAGCTTTGTGACCCCGATCAGCAGAGTTCTTTAGTTTTTTGGTGGCGTACTTTGATTCGTAGTGTCAGGTTTGACGATCACATCATCGGCACCCGGGGAGTCCGGATCAGGTGCAAAGCCCAGCAGCTTTGTGCGCTCAATCAGGAAGTAGAGTACCGCTCCGGTGGCCAGGCCCCAGCCAGCGCCGTATACCGCAAGCACTACGCCCATGGTGCCGGCAATGCCACGTTCGGTGTTGTTCTCTAGCTGCTCCAGGCCCACCATCAAACAGATGTAACCGGTCAGCAGCAAAGTCAGCGACAGTGCGATGGGTAGTACCGGCTGAAATAAGCTCACCAGCGGCAATACAAACAGCGCGATGAAGCCGGTAATCCAGAAGGTGCCACCGCCGCTGTAGATGGAATCCATCGCGTTGCGGCCATACTTGTAACGCTCGGCCATGGTGGCAGTAACAGCGGTCCAGATCGGGCCGGCCAAACCGGGGTAAGGGGCGAAGAATGCGTGCCCACCATTACGGATAGCGGTGACCAGATGGGCGCGGTCGATGCTGTTGTCGATGTCTTCGTCGCGACGCAGGTGGTCAACACGATTCATCAGTGACTGACCCACAACAATGTCACCAAAGGCAATAACGTAAGCAATCACCGCCGTAGGAATAGCGTACAAAAATACGCTGGCATCCGGAAAACCGACGCTGAATGGCAGGTAGTTCCAAAGCTCGCCAAAATTGGGCGCGGTAATGCCCCACTTTACCTCCGGCACGGCGTATTCACCGGTAGCAAAGCCCACCAGAATCGCCACAACCATGCCTGGCACCATGCCATAGTTGGCAATTTTTCGCGCAAACGAATTGGTTTTAACAAAGCCCTTAAACGACACCGAAAACATAAGATACAAACACACCAGACCGCCGACAATAAGCGAAATGGGTGTAGTGGCCAAACGTCCACCGGCTTCGATTTCGCCCATCAGAGCGGCAATGCCCGCACCGATGATAATGCCGCCTTTCATGGAGCGCGGTATGAAGTCGACCAGTTTACTGCCAAGACGTGTAACGCCCAGAAACAGGAAGATGATGAACACCAGAAACTGCAGGGCGAACAGCGCCTGAATAGCTTCAGGGCCGGGCTCATAATCGCTCAAGAACAGCAGCACCACCGGAATGCCCGGTGTGATCCAGCCTGGAATCAGCGGCACACCCAACAGCGCCGGCAACATAAAACCAACACCGCAGATAACCACATACGCCAGGGCAACGTCATACGGCACGCCCAAGTAGTTCTCAAGCAGTGGAATCATGGCCAAACTGACCACGAACATAATCAGCGCTTGCGCCATTTCCGCGAATTCCCAGCGGTAATGCACAAACGGCAGGCGAATCTTGAAGGGGCCCGCCGGCCAGTAAGGTTGTTCTTCGCCGTTCTTGCGATGGAACATTTGCATCTAACGTTTTCTCCGGATGCCCGGCGAACCGGGTGTTAATGTTGTTCTTGTGTAAGGTCTTCTGTGAGCTCTTGTATAAGTCCTCACAAGGCGCTTTCCAGCTACTTGATTTCCTTAGCCTGGCCGCGCAGCAGAAATTTCTGGACTTTACCGGTCGAGGTTTTTGGCAGATCCGAAAACACGACGGTTTTCGGAACCTTGAAACGAGCCATGTGCTTACGGCAGAAGTCGATTATGTCTGCTTCGGTCACGTTGCCGGCGTTGGGCTTTAGAGTCACAAAGGCGCAGGGTGTTTCGCCCCACTTTTCATCCGGGCGGGCAACAACGGCTGCTTCCATAACCGCCGGGTAACGGTAAAGAACGTTTTCAATTTCAATGGTGGAAATGTTCTCGCCGCCGGAAATAATGATGTCTTTCAGGCGATCCTTGATTTCCATGTAACCGTCTTCGTGCCAAACGGCCAAATCGCCGGTGTGGAACCAACCGCCTCGGAACGCTTCTTCGGTGGCTTTCGGGTTTTTCAGGTAGCCCTTCATCACGGTGTTACCGCGCAGGAAGATTTCACCAATGGTTTTGCCGTCTTTCGGCGTCGGCTTCATAGTGCCCGGGTCTGCAATCATGGTGCCGCCCAAGGTGTGGTAACGAACCCCCTGGCGGGATTTGATGGCAGCGCGCTCCTCCAGCGGCAGATCGTTCCAACGATCTTTCCAGGCACAGACGGTCACCGGGCCGTATACTTCAGTCAGGCCGTAGGTGTGGGTCAACGCGATGCCCATTTCTTCAATCGCACCAATAACCTGGGCGGGAGGCGGAGCACCGGCAACCATAGCCTTCACAACATGATCAATACCGGCCTTGGATACAGGTGGCACGTTCAACAAAGCGTTCAGTACAATCGGGGCGCCGCACATATGGGTAACGCGGTGCTCGCGAATCAGTTGCAGAATCTTTTCCGGATCAACCCGGCGCAGGCACACGTGAGTACCGGCCATGGCTGTGATGGTCCAAGGGAAACACCAGCCGTTGCAGTGAAACATCGGCAGTGTCCACAGGTACACCGGATGCATGGCCATAGACCATACCGCGGTATTACCCAGTGAATTCAAGTAGGCCCCACGGTGGTGATACACCACACCTTTAGGGTTGCCGGTGGTGCCGGACGTGTAATTCAGGGAAATGGCGTCCCATTCGTCAGTCGGCATATCCCACTGGTACTCGGGGTCGCCTTCTTGCAAAAAGGCTTCGTAATCCAGGTCGCTGACATTAACGCCTTCACCGTACTCAGGGTCGTCTACATCAATGATCAGCGGCTTTATGTCTAAACGGCTAACGGCGTCCAGAATCACTTCGCCAAATTCGCGATCAACCAGGATGACTTTGGCTTCCGCGTGCTCAAGCATGAAAGCAATCACTTCGGCATCTAGCCGAACGTTCAGGGCGTTCATGACCGCGCCAGTCATGGGCACACCAAAATGACACTCGACCATGGCTGGAATATTGGGCAGCATGACCGCAACGGTATCGCCTTTCTTGATACCGCGGCCTACCAGCGCTGACGCCAGGCGCAAACTGCGCTCGTGGGTTTCGGCCCAGGTTCGACGAATGGCACCGTGAATAATCGCAGGGTAATCCGGATAGACACTGGCGGTGCGAGTGATAAAATCGATAGGTGTTTGAACGGCGTAATTGGCATCAACGGGCGCCAGGCCCTGATCGTAGATCGAAGTCATTGTGTGTGATCCTATAGGTAGGCATAAACGCTGTTTTCTTAGTGTATTCTGACGAATCACTAAATTAGTTATAATTTCAGCCGAACAAATAGTATTAAATATGAATATTTATATAAATTATACCAATGTATTATAGTACAAATACTACAAAATTGACCGTATGTCCAAGATCTGCTTGCCATGAACGCAAATTGCTTTGACTTATCAATGGGCTTTGCCGCGGCCGATCCGCAACCACTGCTGATTGTTGACCACAGAAGCCGCACGCTGAGTATGAATCCGGCCATGAAAAATCTGGTCGAGGCGACTGATGGGTCGCCCAATGCGGCTGACCACTTTAGCGCGATGGCCGACCCGCGACGTTTTCTGCCAGTAAACGTGGAAGAGCTGGTGCAAGCCTGCCTGAATCAGCAGCGCCCCGTGGACAACGTAAAGGCGCGTTACAAGGGCCAAATTTACCTTTGGGCGCTGGTTCCTGACCTTGCTCAAAATCAGGTGTTGTTAAAGGGTCGGGATGCAACCCGAGAACTGGATCTGCAAGAGCAGGCAGTGCGCTCAAACCGTCTGTACCGATTGATCACCGAGAACACCACCGATCTGATTTCCCGCCACGCACCGGATGGCCGTTTTATTGACGCTACGCCGGCGTCCTGGCGGCTGCTTGGCTACTGGCCGGAGGACCTGCGCGGACGCCTGCTGGAAGACCTTTTTCCCAGTGACCAGCCACAAAAGCACATGATAGAGGCCCGCAACCGGCTGATCGAAGATGGCTACGCCATTGTAACCGCGCAAATTGTGCACCGTGACGGCACTCCACGCTGGTTTGAAATTGCCAGCCGCGCCATTCGCGAAACCTACACAGGTGCGGTGGTAGAAGTGATCAGCGTATCGCGAGACATAAGCGCGCGGGTAGCGTCGGAAGAGAACAACCGCCGCTTGGCGGACGAACTGGCCCACGCCGCACGACTGGCCACGCTGGGTGAACTGGCCAGCAGCATTGCCCACGAAATGAATCAGCCGCTGGCGTCCATTGTGAATTTTGCCAGCGCCAGCCAGCGCTTTTTGAAAGCCACAAACACCCGACCCGCTAACCTGACCAGGGTAGGCGACGGCCTGACAAAAGTGATTCACCACGCCAATCGCGCCTCAGAAGTTATTCGCCGGCTGCGTGCATTTTTGCGCAAGGGCCGCAAACGTTCAGAGCTGTTGGCCCTGAATCAGGTGGCCAGCAACGTGGCCCTACTGTGCCAGTGGGAGGCTGACAAACATCGAGTATCGGTGGTATGCCGGCTGCCAGAAACCAGCCCTACCCTGACCGCCGACCCGGTACTGATCGAGCAGGTACTCATCAATCTGGTGCGTAACGCCATCGAAGCCAATGTAGAGGCTCGCGTTGAGACCAGCTCCGCGTCGGCCATCATCCTGACCATTCGGGTGAACAAACTGGGCGAAACCCTGGTCGAGGTGACGGACCAAGGGCCGGGTTTGAACGCCGATGACATCCGCCAGATGTTTCAGCCGTTTTACACCAGCAAGCCTGATGGCTTGGGGCTAGGGTTGTCCATGAGCCGTTCTATTGTTGAAGGTTTCGGCGGTTTTCTGGATGCTTATCCGGCGCCAACCGGCGGTTTAACGCTGGTTTGTCGATTCCCACAGCCGTCCGGTCAAAAAACTATTTTAAGTCCACGGGAGAAACCCAGGTGCCGATGACTGATCAGCCCACAACCCAAACCACAATCGTTTATATAGTGGACGACGACGCCGGCATGCTGGAGTCCACCCAATGGCTGTTGGAATCGGTGGGCCTGGCCGTGGAAGCCTACAGCGACGGCCGCAAATTTCTGGACTCTGTGACCGCACAAAGCAACGGCTGTGTTGTACTTGATATCCGCATGCCCGGGCTCGGAGGCCTGAACGTGCAGGAAGAACTGCAAAAGCGTGGGTTGGCGTTGCCCATTATCTTTGTATCTGGCCACGCCGATGTGCCGATTGTGGTGCGCGCGTTCAAATCCGGCGCTTTTGATTTTATTGAAAAGCCGTTCAACGAACAGCTACTGCTAGACAGCGTGCAGCAAGCACTGCAGGAGCAGCAACAAACCAGCCATCAACAGCAGGGCAGCAGCCAAACCACTGCGTTACTAGACACCCTCACCCGACGCGAGCGGGACGTATTTTTGCCTTTAGCAAAGGGCTACACCAGCCGTGAAATCGCCGAACAGTTGGGGGTAGGCGTAAAAACCATCGACCTTTATCGAGCACGGGTGATGAAACGGCTAGGTGCAGACAAGCTGCCAGACGTCACCGGCATCGCCCTTTCTGCGGGCTTGATGAATGCGCTGGATTTGCGAGGCAATCAGTAAAGGCCGGTGAGGCTCGGAGTCAGATTTTGAAGCGGGCGATTTGCGTGCTAAGACCTTCAGCCAGTCTTGCCAAATTGACGCTGGCGGACGAGACCTGTTCAGCTGACGCCGCAGATTGATCGCCTACGTCCCGAATCTGCGTGATATTCTGGTTAATATCTTCTGCGACCGAAGCTTGCTGCTCCGCAGCGGTGGCAATCTGGCTGTTGCGCTGACGAATTTCTTCAACCGCTTCTGCTATTGCCTTAATGGACTTACCCACCGTTTCTGCGCGTTCAAGGGTTTGCTCCGCGAGCTTATTACCGACCCCCATGCCGGTCACCGAGGTTGCAGCACTGGTAACCAGTTTGCCAATCAGGGCTTCGATCTCGGTTGCAAGGCTTTGTGTACGTTTAGCAAGCGACCGTACTTCGTCGGCCACCACGGCGAATCCGCGCCTCTGGTCGCCGGCGCAGGCGGCTTCAATGGCCGCATTCAACGCAAGTAGATTGGTCTGCTCGGCAACCGATTTGATCACATTCAGCATGGCGCCAATGTTTTTGGTTTCCGCTTACAGGTCATTCAGCTGTTTTGTCACGGTTGCGCTTTGTTGATTAAGATCTGCCACGAACGCCAGGGTCTCCCTGACGGCCTTCTTGCTGGCATGATTGGCCGCTTCAAATGCCGCTTCCGCGCTTTTAGCAACTTCATTAACCGTAGCAACCATCTCGTTCATGGCGGTAGCCACCTGATCAGTCTGGCTTTGCTGCTCCGCCAGACCTTTGCTGGCCTGATGGGTAACGATGGACAGTTCTTCGGAAGACGACGCTATACTGAATGCACCGGTATTAATTTCGCGTACCGGTTCCCTGAGGTTTGTCACCGTAGCCGAAAAGGCCGCCTGCAACTGACCGAACTCATCGCCCCGGTCGTTTTTGATCTGAACCGTCAGGTCGCCTGAGGCAACTTTACTCGCAATCGCCCAGCCAATAATCACGGAGAGCAGTGCGATAACGACCGAAATGCTGACCAGAACACTCACCGCGCTGTCGTACTGGTTTACCATCTGATCGACCTGAAGCTCTTGAAGCCCCGCGGCTAAATCAACAATTTCGTTGGCTTTTTGCCGCAGATTGTTTTTGATGGCTTCGACGACCTCTGGACTGTCGTCAATTCGAGATTCCAGATCAGCAATAAGTTTGTTATAGACGATAACACCGTCGATGATGCCCTGCGCCCGCGCATCGTCCGCCGGAATCACCGGCATCTCCTTCAGCCGCTCCGCTGTTTGAGCGGCGTCATTGGCAAGCGAGCTTGCCTCGCTGACATCGATTTGCTGTCGTCTAAGCTGGAAATTTTTTCCACGATTCGGGCATTTAAAAGACTAAGTTCCACACCGCTTGCCTCGGCAACAATAAGAGATTGGCCATGATAGAACCTGAGGGTGTTAATGCCGACTGCCGCCAGAATGGTTGCCAGAATCACCACAGAGGCGAAAGCGGCGGCCAGTTTTCTGCCCGCTGAAATGTTGTTGAGTGCGCCCATGTATCACAGGCCTGAACGCGTTAGACTGGCGCGCGAATTTACCACGATACGGGCAGGAAACTCACGCCGGCTTTGAGACTGGTATAATGCCTCTCTTCTACAACCAAACCAGCGAGCAGTGTGAAGCAATGACGGCAAGTTCAAGCAACCAGTACGATGTCATTATTATCGGCGCCGGGGCGGCGGGGCTGATGTGCGCCGCCACCGCAGGTTATCGCGGGCGAAAAGTGCTGGTGCTGGACCACGCCAACAAGGCCGGCAAGAAAATTTTGATGAGCGGCGGAGGGCGTTGTAATTTCACGAATTTGAACAGCACCACCGCGAACTTTTTGTCCGACAACCCGCACTACTGCATTTCGGCGCTGAAACGCTACACCCCCCGGCATTTTCTGGAGCTGGTAGAACGGCACGGAGTGGAATACGAAGAGAAAACACCGGGCCAGTTATTCTGTCAGCGCAGCGCCAAAGACATTCTGAACATGTTGCTAACCGAATGTGAATGGGCCGGCGCTGAAGTGCGTTTGAAAACCGGCGTCACCCAGGTGGCCAAAACGCCCAAAGGTTATTGCCTGACGGCGGATGGCCAGGTATTAACCTGTGAGTCTTTAATAGTCGCCTGTGGCGGGCTGTCTGTCCCTACCCTGGGGGCTTCTGGCTTCGGCTACGACCTGGCCCGCCAATTCGGGCTGGAAATACTACCCACCCGCGCCGGGCTGGTGCCCTTTACCCTACATCCCGAGCTGAAGACGACACTGGCGCCGTTGGCGGGCATCAGCTGTCCGGTAAGCGCGGAGTGCAATTATGAACAGTTCCAGGAACCGATGCTGGTTACCCACCGCGGTTTAAGTGGCCCCAGCATGCTGCAAGTTTCCAGCTTCTGGCAGCCCGGTGACGAACTGCACATCAACCTGCTACCGCAGCAGCAAGTTGAGCAAGATCTGCTAAGCCTGCGCAAGCTCAAACCACAAAGCACGCTTGAACATTATCTGAACGCGCACCTGCCAAAACGCTTCGCGCAAGCCTTCAACGAGTTGCAGCACTGGGCCGGTCCGCTGCAAAGCTACCGCAACCAGGACATCGAACACATCAGCCACACGCTGCAGCAGTGGACCATAAAGCCCGCAGGCACCGAAGGCTATCGCACCGCAGAAGTAACCCTGGGCGGCGTAGATACTCGCCAACTGTCCTCTAAAACCATGGCGGTTCTGGAACAGCCGAATTTGTACTTTATTGGTGAAGTGGTAGACGTGACTGGCCACCTGGGTGGCCATAACTTTCAGTGGGCCTGGGCCTCGGGGGTGGCGGCCGGGCAGGCGGCGTGATTTTGCAAAAGCGGGGCCGGACCGGGGGCGAATTTGAAGTCCGCCCCCCAGTCCGCAATTTATCAGCGCAGAATAACCAAGGGTTTTTTGGCCGTTTTCAACATTTTGGTGGTGGTACTACCGAGCAGGAACCTGCGAATTTTTGAATGGCCGTAGGCACCCATCACCAACAGGTCGATGTTGTGCTCGTCTTGGTACATGTGCAGCACTTGCTCTACCTCACCGCTGCGGATGGCCAGGGTTATTTCGGCCTCCAGCGGCGCCAGCATGGCCTCGGCTTTGCGCAACTGCACCATCGCCTCTGGGCTTTCCTCGCCCGCCATCACCAGGTGCAGCGGCATGCCTCTCAAAACTTGGCTGGCGGCCAAGTGCTCTACTCCACGAAACGCGGTAGCACTGCCGTCAAAAGCCAACATAGAACTTTGTGGCGCAGAAAAGTTGTCAGGCACCAGCAGAATTGGACGGCTTATGCTGCGAATCACCGTTTCCAGCTGACTGCCAATGCGCACATCGCGGTCGGAGCTGCTTTCACCATAAAGACCCATCACCAACAATCGCGTCTGTTCCTGAAGCGCCAGTAAGGATTCAGCTAGGTCGCCGTGGCGCTGACGCTTTTTAATATCACTGATGCCCGCCTGCTTAACTCGCTGCTCGGCGTTTTCCAGCATGTGATTGCCGTGTTCCAAAGCAACTTTAGAGCGTCTGCGATCCAGTTCGGCCAGTTCGTCCAGCAAATGCTCCCGACTGTTAAGGCCAATGTTGCCGGCCAGGTCCGGCTCTGACGGGTAGCGCTCTTGGTCCAGCACGTGCAGCAGGGTCAGCGGCGAGTCCATGTATTTGCTCGCCCAGGCGGCGTAGTCACACACCGCCGGTGCCGCGCGCGAGCCGTCAATGCAGGCCACCACGCGCAAGGTGTCTTGCGCCGCTTTTTGTGGCGTCTCTTGTGACGTTTGTTGTAAAGAGTGCTTGGCGTTCGGTGTGGTATTTTGCATATTAATGGCCCATCAGCTGGTCAACGCCTTCCGGCTTGTCGTGCACACCAAAGCGATCAACGATGGTAGCACTGGCTTCGTTCATGCCAATCACTTCTACCTCGGCGCCTTCGCGGCGGAACTTGATAACAACCTTGTCTAGCGCGCCCACGGCGGTAATGTCCCAAAAGTGGGCGCGACTCACATCTATGACTACCTTATCGACCACTTCACGGAAGTCAAAGGCGGCTATAAACTTTTCCGACGAACTGAAGAATACTTGCCCGGTAACCTTGTAGGTACGGGTACTGTCAGCCTCGTTCAAAACACTGTCTACGCCCATGTAATGGCCAATTTTATTGGCGAAGAACAGCGCCGCCAACAGCACACCGGCAAATACTCCCAGTGCCAGGTTGTGAGTAAACACCACCACCACCACCGTCACCAGCATCACGATGTTGGACGACAACGGATGAGTTTTCAGGTTGCGGATAGACTCCCAAGAGAAGGTGCCGATGGACACCATGATCATCACCGCTACCAACGCGGCCATGGGAATGCGCACCAGAAAGTCGTCCAGCACCAGAATCAGCACCATCAGGAAAACACCTGCGGTCAGCGTTGACAGGCGACCACGGCCACCAGACTTGATATTGATGATCGACTGGCCAATCATCGCGCAGCCGGCCATACCACCGAGCAGGCCAGAACCGATGTTGGCAATACCCTGCCCCTTGCATTCGCGGTTGCGGTCGCTTTCGGTATCGGTCAGATCGTCCACGATGGTGGCGGTCATCATCGATTCCAGCAGGCCCACCGCCGCCAGCGGTACGGCGTAGGGCAAAATAATCATCAGGGTTTCAAGATTCAGCGGCACGTCTGGCCACAGGAAAATCGGCAGTGTATCCGGCAGATCGCCCATATCCCCCACGGTGCGCACATCGATATCAAACAGAAACGCCACAACCGTCAACCCCACAATGCAAACCAACGGCGACGGCAGTACCTTGCCCAGCTTCGGTACGTAAGGGAACAAATAGATGATGCCAAGACCCGCCGCCGTCAGCGCGTATACGTGCCAGGTAACGTTGGTCAGTTCCGGCAGTTGGGCCATAAAGATCAGGATGGCCAGGGCGTTAACAAAGCCGGTCACCACCGAGCGCGACACAAAACGCATCAGGCTGCCCAGCTTTAAATAGCCGGCCACAAGCTGAATCAACCCTGTCAGCAAGGTGGCTGCCATCAAGTATTCCAGGCCGTGCTCTTTTACCAGAGTGACCATGAGCAACGCCATGGCGCCGGTGGCCGCGGAAACCATGCCTGGCCGGCCGCCAACAAAGGCGATGATCACGGCGATGCAGAATGACGCGTACAACCCTACTTTCGGGTCTACGCCGGCAATAATGGAAAAAGCAATGGCTTCAGGAATCAGCGCCAGCGCCACCACTACGCCAGCGAGTAAATCGCCGCGCACGTTCGACAGCCATTGATGTTTAAGGGTGTTCACCATATCGGGTTCCGTTTTTACTTAAGAGTTACTTAAAAGTCTTTCAAAGGTTACTCAGATCGAGTCATTGCAACAGCCGCTACGGCCACAACCGTCTACGGTTGTGGCGATGGGTTGTAAGCGTAAAAATAGCCATAAGAAGGCCGCAAAGTTTAACAGATTGTGTTGCCTGGCAAAAACCGCTGTGTGAAGCCGCTATTACCATGGGCAACGTAATCGGCATTTTGCTGTTGGGTGAGTTTCTGAAAACTGGCCAGACGCTGGGCATTGGCAACCGCCAGACCGGACTTCTGGTGACGGTGCCCACGGTATTGTCGCTGGCGGTCGGTTTACTAACGGCATGATTACATGCGCCTTAAACCCGGACCAGAAGCCAAGAATTGTGCAAAAAAATACCCTTGAAGCGCGCTATTCATGTATTGAGTGGCAAAAACCCGTATATTTCCACGTCCTGAATCTTTTACAAAGGATACCTTAATGCTGTTTGCAATCATTCTGGGTGGCCTGATTGGCTCAGCCTTTGGCGGCTTTGCCGGCTTCATTATTGGCGGCGCGATGGGTGCATTTTTACTGAACCGAATAAAAAGGCGGTTAATCGGAAAACTGCAGAATGTTCAAAGCAGTTTTGTTGAGTCTGTGTTCGCAGTTATGGGCGCAGTGTGCAAGGCCGACGGCGTGGTTTCACAAAATGAAATCGCCGTGGCGGAAGCCATGTTTACCCGCTTTCGCCTGAACGAAAGCCAGAAAACCAACGCCCGCGCCGCGTTCAACCGCGGCAAGGCACGAGAGTTTGATCTGGACGCCGAACTGCAACGCTTTATGCGCGTCAGCGGTGGCCAGCCGGCTTTGTTGCAGATGTTTCTGCAGGTTCAGGTATCGGCAGTAGCCGCCGACGGCGTAGTGCACCCGGCTGAGCACGACATGCTGGTTAAAATTGCCCGGGGCCTGGGATTGCCAGAAAGCCAGGTTGACCAGCTAGAAGCCATGCTGCGCGGTACCCATTACAGCCAGACGGGCGGCGGCCAGCGCTCCAGCGGCCAACAGACCGACGACGCCTATAAAACGCTGGGCGTGTCGCCGCAAGACAGCGATGACGACATCAAAAAGGTGTACCGCAAGCTGATGAGCGAAAACCATCCGGACAAACTGGCCGGCCGCGGCTTGCCGGAAAGCATGCGCGAGATGGCCGAAGAGCGCACCGGCGAAATCACCCATGCTTACGATGTAATCAAAGACGCCCGCAGTGCAGGTGGCTAGCGCGACTCCCAACAGCATCGGTGGGCCGCCAGAGCCCCATTTGATTTTCCACCCTGCTCTGATTGAAACAATCGGTTGTTGCGAATACCACTGAAAAACGGGTTGCCAGGCGATTGAAAATAAAGTTATGGTCTATAGGGTTCCAATAGATAAATTTTAAAGAGACACGTGTCGAATGAGCCTTAACGTTGTGATTGTCCTCGTGAAGCTAATCCTGGTGGTGATGGTATCCCCCGGGGGCGTTTGCGTGGATGCACAGTCGAGGCGAGATTTCTAAACCGACACTGCAAACACCAAAGCCCCCGGCACCGAAAGGTCCCGGGGGCTTTTTTTTTGGCTTTTTTGAAAACACTTGAAACGGTAAACCAACATTCGTAAGGACTTAGACCATGAACGGCGCGCAGCACATACTTCAGGCTTTCCAGCAGCACAGTATAACCACGGTATTTGGCTACCCCGGCGGTTGCATCATGCCGCTATACGATGCTCTGGTGGGTGATGTGAGTGTGGAACACGTGCTGTGCCGCCATGAGCAAGGCTGCGCCCTGGCCGCTGACGGCTACGCTCGCGCAAGCGGCAATCTGGGCGTATGCATTGCCACGTCCGGCCCAGGCGCTACCAACCTGATTACCGGAGTGGCCAACGCGTTTCAGGATTCGGTGCCGCTGCTGGTCATCACCGGCCAGGTGCCCGCCGAGCTGATCGGCACCGATGCGTTTCAAGAGACCGATATACTGGGCATGACTCTGGGCATTGTTAAGCACAGCTACCTGGTGGATGACGCCGACAGCCTGCCCGGTATTCTTATTGAGGCAATTACTCTGGCCCAAAGCGGTCGGCCAGGACCGGTGTGGGTCGATATTCCCAAAGATATTCTTCTGGCTCAGGTAAATCTGGAAGCGGCTGAACATCAGGAACGCAAGAGTTGTGCAAGCGCAGAGCCACAAACCGACTCGGCCACGCATAACGCCGCTGTTGATAAAGACATCAGCGAGACTTTGCGGCTGCTGCGCAAGGCCCACCAGCCCTTATTATACAGCGGCGGGGGCATCACCTTAGCCGGCGCTGAGGACGGCTTTCGCGAGTTTGCTGAATACTCTGCCCTGCCCGGTGTTGTCACTCTGAAGGGCATTGGCAACCCGGGCCGCCACAACCCGAACCACTTGGGCATGCTCGGCATGCACGGCTGCCGTGCGGCCAATCGCGCGGTGGACGAATGTGATCTGCTGCTGGTGATCGGCGCCCGCCTGGATGACCGCGCAACCGGCAAACCGGATACATTCGCACCGAACGCAAAGATTATTCACATCGATGCCGACAGCGCTGAGTTCAACAAAATAAAAGCTGCGGCTGTGACCATCAACGCCAATTTGAACGACGTGCTGCGCGCCCTTACCCGCGAGGTACAAGCACAGCCGCTGAAGATTGAAGCCTGGCAGAGGCAGTGCCGCGCCTGGCTCACTACAGGTGGCTTTCAGGCTGCGGGCAACGAGGAAGCCCTGGCGCCCATCACCGGCCCGGCGTTTGTTCGCCAGCTGTCCCGTATTGCTGGTGACGACGCAATTATTTCCTGCGACGTGGGCCAGCACCAGATGTGGGTAGCGCAGCACTATCAGTTCAATCGCCCGCGCCAGCACCTGACCAGCGGCGGCCTGGGCACCATGGGTTTTGGCCTGCCGGCGGCCATAGGCGCGCAGTTCGCAAAACCGGGTACCGCGGTTATAAACGTAGCCGGCGACGGCTCGTTCATGATGAACGCTCAAGAGCTGGCCACCATTCGCCGTTACCGCTTGCCGCTGAAAATAATCATTCTGGATAACCAGTGTCTGGGCATGGTGCGCCAGCAGCAGGAGCTGTTTTATAACAATCGCGAAAGCCACATTAACCTGGACGACAACCCGGATTTTGTCGCTATGGCGCGGGCCTTTGATATTCCAGCGTTGCGCATCAATCGGACCGATCAGGTTCGCCGGAGCATTGAGACTGTTTTGGCCTATAAGGGCCCGATGCTGTTGCACGTGACCATTGATCGAGAAGAGAACGTTTGGCCAACGGTAAAACCCGGCGGAAGCAACCGCGAGATGATGGAAGATACCAAACCAGCGAAAAAGAAAACTGAGGAGAATGCAGCATGAACCAAGCCGTCACATCCAGCATAACAACGTCCAGAACAACGGTATCCAGCCGGCATGTTTTGCATTGTTGTATGCAGTCAGAGCCGGCTGGCCTTGAACGCTTGTGCCGTGTGGTGCGGGTTCGGGGTTTTCGGATTGCGAGTATGTCGGTTGAGAGCAGCGGAAAGCATTTTAATATTGCTTTGACTCTGGAGGGCAGCCGGCCGATTTCTATGCTCCAATCGCAGTTGTTGAAGCTGCATACGGTGGTGGAGGTTGTTCTCGGCGCTCAGCAGGCTCGTTCTGTGGCCTGAGTATTTGCGCTCAGTAGCCTGTTGATTTGGTGGCGGGTACGCGGAGTGGAGGTGCCTTTTCTGGCAGAGAAAAGGCGTCTGAGCGAAGCGAGTTATTTTCCAAGAAGAAAGGTACCCCCGCCTCGCTGCTCTCTCCCCGTGTCAAAACACAGAAGGAAGAACCGCCAAAAGTCAGATCAACTCAATGGCCACAGCCGTGGCCTCACCACCGCCTATGCACAGCGCCGCAACGCCGCGTTTCAGGCCTTTTTGCTTCAATGCGTTGATCAGGGTCACCAGAATTCTTGAGCCGGAGGAGCCGATGGGGTGGCCAAGAGCACAGGCGCCGCCATAAACATTTACTTTATTGGCGTCCAGGCCCAGTTCGTTAATGGCCAAAAGGGCGACCACCGCGAAGGCTTCGTTGATTTCGTAAAGGTCTACGTCGTTTTTGCCCCAGCCGGCTTTTTTCAGGACTTTGTCGATGGCGCCGATGGGAGCCAGAGTAAACTCTGCGGGTAGCTGAGCGTGGGTGGCGTGGGCAATGATTTTTGCCTGTGGGTGCAAGCCGCGAGCCTTGGCTTCTTCTGCCGATGCCAGTACCAATGCTGAGGCGCCGTCGCTGATGGAGCTGGCATTGGCAGCGGTCACGGAGCCGCCTTTTTTGAACGCCGGTTTCAGCGTGGGGATCTTGTCCGGGCGGGCATTGCCAGGCTGTTCGTCGGTATCCACCACTGTCTCGCCACCACGACCGATGACGCTGACCGCGCAGATTTCGGGCGCGAACCAGCCGTTGTCGATGGCGGCGTTGGCACGGTTGAGGGACTCAATGGCAAAGTTGTCCATTTGCTCGCGGGTGATTTCGTGGTCATCGGCGCTTTTTTGTGCAAAAACGCCCATCAGACTGCCTTCGTAGGCGTCTTCCAGACCGTCCAGGAACATACTGTCCAGCACCTGGCCATGGCCCATGCGCATTCCGCCGCGGGCTTTGGGCAAAATGTACGGCGCCTGGCTCATATTTTCCATGCCGCCGGCGATCATGATGTTGTTGGTGCCGGCTTTGATCTGATCGTGGGCGAGCATAACCGCCTGCATGCCCGATCCGCACATTTTGTTAACGGTGGTGCAGCCGGAGCTGTCTGGTATGTCGGCACCGCGGGAGGCCTGGCGCGCGGGTGCCTGGCCCAATCCGGCCGGTAGTACGCAACCGATGATGACTTCATCAATGTCAGCAGGCTTCAGGCCCGAACGCTCGATGGCGGCTTTAATGGCAGCGGCACCCAACTGCGGCGAAGGTACGCTGCTGAGCGAGCCCATCATGCCGCCCATGGGTGTGCGGGCGGCGCCGGCTATTACTACAAAATGATCATTAGCGGTGTCAATCATCGCTGCTTGTCCCCGTTTTATTGAAAGGCTTGGTTGTTATTGGCCATCGTTAATCAGGCGCGCCCGAAAATTGAGCGAGCGATAATTTCCTTCATAATTTCCGACGTGCCGCCGTAAATGCGCTGCACGCGGGCATCCGCGAAGGCCCGTGAAATCGGATACTCGCTGGTATAGCCGTAACCGCCAAACAATTGCAGACAACCATCCGTCACCCGGCACTGCATTTCAGTCGCGCTGTATTTGGCCATAGAGGCCGTTGCCGCATCCAGAGTGCCGGCGACGTATTCGTTGATGCACTGATCTACAAAAGCCTTGTTGATGCGGTATTCGGTTTCCATGCGGGCCATTTCGAAACGAGTGTTCTGCAGTTGCGCCAGCTTCTGGCCAAACAACACCCTCTCCTGACAGTAAGCAACCGTCAGGTCCAGAGCACCGCGGGCAGCCGCAACGCCCAACGCACCAATCACCAGGCGTTCACGCGCCAGTTCCTGCATCAAATAAGCAAAGCCTTTGCCGGCCTCGCCCAACAACGCCGACGCTGGCACCCGCATATCCGCAAAGAACAACTCGGACGTATCGCCGGCATGCTGGCCAATCTTGTCCAGATTGCGACCCACGCCATAGCCCTCCAGCGCGGTGTCCACCAGAAACAGGCTGACGCCCTTGGCACCGGCAGAAGAATCGGTTTTGGCAGCCACGATCACCATGTCCGCATGCTGGCCATTGGTAATGAACGTTTTGGAGCCGTTCAGAATGTAGTCGTCGCCCTCTTTTACGGCACTGGTGCGCATGGCTTGTAAATCACTGCCAGCGCCGGGTTCGGTCATGGCGATGGCGCCCACGGCTTCACCGGAAACCATTTTTGGTAGCCACTGCTGTTTTTGCTCGTCGTTGCCCAAGTGGCTCAGGTAAGGCGCGACAATATCGGAGTGCACCATCACATTGGTCGACAGCGCACCAAAACCCAATCGTGCCAGCTCTTCACCCACCACCACCGAATACTGAAACGGCGCGCCGCAGCCACCACAGCCCTCGGGCACGTCTACGCACAGCATGCCGGCGTCGCCCAAGGTGTTCCAAAGCTTACGCGGGGCAATGCCGTCTTTTTCCCAATGCTCGTAGTGGGGTTTGATTTCTTTTTCCAGCGCCTTGATTACCGACTCACGGAACAACGTCAATTCTTCTTGATCGACAGTCGCAGTCATGCGGACTCCTGCTTATGATACGTTACTGAAAGACCGCTTATCGCGGGGCCATACGCAGAGCGCTATCAAGACGAATGACTTCGCCATTCAGCACCGGGTTACGTACCATCTGGTCCACCATCATGCCAAACTCTTCCGGCTTACCCAGACGCTTAGGAAACAGCAAGGTTGCTGCCAAGCTGTCTTGTACTTTTTGCGGCATGCCGGCAATCATCGGCGTCATAAACAGCCCCGGGGCAATGGTGTTCACCCGAATACCCTCACGCGCCAGTTCACGGGCGGCCTGCAGAGTGAGCGCAACGACACCGCCCTTCGACGCGCTGTAAGCCGCCTGACCCACCTGGCCTTCATAGGCCGCGATAGACGCCGTGTTGATAATAACGCCCCGTTCACCGTCAGCATTGGGCTCACGCTGGGCCATATCCGCCGCTGCCAGGCGCAGTATATTAAAGGTTCCAATCAGATTGACGCGCACCACCTTACTGAAATTTTCCAGCGGCAGCACACCCTCGCGCCCTAGAATTTTGCCTGCGGTGGCGACACCTGCGCAGTTTACAGCAACGCCACAAAGCCCATGGGCCTCACGGGCTTTGGCAAATGCCGCTTCCGCGCTTGCCGCGCAACTGACGTCGCACTCGACAAAGATTCCCCCCAACTCTTTTGCAACGGCTTCACCGCGTTCTTTCTGCAAATCGAAGATCGCTACCTTGCAACCTGCTGCCGCCAGCGCCTGCGCTGCGCCTTCGCCAAGGCCAGATGCGCCGCCTGTTACAATGGCCGCTACGTTCTGAAATTCCATCGAATACTCCCGTTGCTGTGGATAACAATATCATCAAGTGCTTTACGTTTACGTAAACTTTAACTAACCTGACAAAAAAAGGAAACACTCAATGGCCGCAAAAAAAACCTACAGCATCAGCGAACTGGCTCAAGAGTTTGACGTAACGACCCGTAGCGTTCGCTTTTACGAAGATCAGGGCTTACTAAAGCCCAGCCGTAAAGGCCAAACCCGCATCTTTAGCTCCAAAGACCGGGTGCGACTGAAGCTGATCTTGCGCGGCAAACGCATGGGACTGTCGCTGGCCGAGACCAAAGAATTGTTTGACCTGTGGGACGAAACCGCCAGTGGCACTGAAAAGCAGCTGTTGCTGATGCTACAGACTATAAAACGCCGCCGTGAGGCGCTGGCTCAGCAGAAAGAAGACATTGCGATCGTTGAGATGGAAATGGAAAACGCCGAGGCTCGCTGCCTCGAAGCATTGAGCGAACTGCAAATGAAAAAACAGACGGCAACACAGCACTGACGACCCAACAACACGGTGACCATGATGAAATCGCAATACTCGGAACTGAACTTCGGCCTTGGCGAAACCCTGGACATGCTGCGCGAGCAAATCAACGGTTTCGCCACCCGCGAAATTGCACCGCGTGCGGCAGACATTGACCGGTCCAACGAATTCCCCATGGATTTGTGGAAGAAGTTTGGCGACATGGGCCTGCTTGGCATCACCGTCGACGAAGCCTACGGCGGTTCCGGCATGGGCTACCTGGCCCACGTCATTGCGATGGAAGAAATCAGCCGCGCCTCCGCATCGGTAGGCCTGTCTTACGGCGCCCATTCTAATTTGTGCGTCAACCAGATTCACAGCAACGGCACCGAAGAGCAGAAACAACGCTATCTGCCCAAACTGCTCAGCGGCGAACACATAGGCGCATTGGCGATGTCTGAACCCAACGCCGGTTCCGACGTCATTTCCATGAAACTGAACGCCAAAGACGCCGGTGACCACTACGTGTTGAACGGCAACAAAATGTGGATCACCAACGGCCCTGACGCCCACGTTTACGTGATCTACGCCAAAACTGACGTAAAAGCCGGCTCGAAGGGCATCACCGCCTTTATCGTAGAGCGCGACGCACCTGGCTTCAGTCGCCACCAGAAACTCGACAAACTGGGCATGCGCGGTTCCAACACCTGCGAACTGGTGTTTCAAGATTGCAAAGTACCCAAAGAAAACATCCTCGGCCGACTCGGTGGCGGCGCCCGAGTGCTGATGAGCGGCCTCGACTACGAACGCCTGGTGCTCGCAGGTGGCCCGCTGGGCATTATGCAAGCCGCCATGGACGTGGTTGTGCCCTACATCCGCGAACGCAAACAGTTCGGCCAGGCGATCGGCGAATTCGAACTGGTACAAGGCAAAGTGGCCGACATGTACACCTACATGAACACCGCCAAATCCTATGTCTACATGGTTGCCCAGTCCGCCGACCGCGGTGAAACCACCCGCAAAGACGCCGCCGGTGCAATCCTCTACTCCGCCGAAATGGCGACAAAACTGGCCCTGGACGCGATCCAGCTGCTGGGCGGCAACGGCTACGTCAACGACTACCCCACCGGCCGCCTGCTGCGCGACGCCAAGCTGTATGAAATCGGTGCTGGCACCTCGGAAATACGGCGCATGTTGATTGGGCGGGAACTGTTTCTGAACCAGTGAAACACCGGCGACAGATTTAAAATCTGTCGCCCTTTCAAACGCGCACTCAAATTATGACGAGGGGCTGGTGGGGTGTCTTTCCGGGAATGTCTGTGGCCAGCGACGCACACATGGATGTGCCCGTAGCGGTTCCCGGGAAGACACCCCGCCAGCCCAGCCGCCCCGAAATCCGAGGCCAAGAAAAATGACGATACTTCAGAGCAAAATCAACGCCAGATCTGACGAATTTCAGGCCAAACACCAATCCATGGCCGACGCCGTAGCCGACCTGCGGGAAAAAGTTGCCACCATCCAGCAGGGCGGCGGCCCCAGCTATCAGGAACGCCACATTGCCCGTGGCAAACTGCTGCCTCGGGAACGCATTAACCGCCTACTGGACGACGGCTCGCCGTTCCTCGAAATCGGCCAGCTCGCCGCCTATGACGTCTATGAAGACAACATACCCGCCGCTGGTCTGATCGCCGGTATCGGCCGCGTTAACGGCACCGAATGCATGATCATCGCGAACGACGCCACCGTAAAAGGCGGCACCTACTACCCACTCACGGTCAAAAAACACCTGCGGGCCCAGGAGATCGCCCTCGCCAACCGCCTACCCTGCATCTACTTGGTAGACTCCGGCGGCGCCTACCTGCCGCGCCAGGATGAAGTGTTTCCCGATCGTGATCACTTCGGCCGCATCTTCTACAACCAGGCCCGCATGTCCGCCGAAGACATCCCCCAGATTGCCGTGGTGATGGGCCTGTGCACCGCCGGCGGCGCCTACGTACCGGCTATGGCCGATGAATCCATCATCGTGCGCAATCAGGGCACCATCTTCCTGGCCGGTCCGCCGCTGGTCAAAGCCGCCACCGGTGAAGTGGTCAGCGCCGAAGATCTGGGCGGTGCCGACGTGCATTGCAAAGTGTCCGGTGTGGCTGACCATTACGCCGAAAACGACGCCCACGCCCTGGACATCGCGCGCCGCTGCGTGTCTAACCTGAACCGCCGTAAACCCGCAGACGTGCAAATTCGCAAACCCAAGGCGCCCCTGTTCGACGCCGGCGAAATTTACGGCGTTGTCGGCACCGACCTGCGCAAACAGTTTGACGTGCGCGACGTCATTGCCCGCGTTGTCGACGGTTCGGAATTCGACGAGTTCAAACGCTATTACGGTCAGACCCTGGTTACCGGTTTTGCCCATGTGCACGGCTATCCGGTGGGCATTATTGCCAACAACGGCGTCCTGTTCAGCGAATCCGCCCAAAAAGGCGCGCACTTCATAGAGCTGTGTTGCCAGCGCAATATTCCGCTGCTGTTCCTGCAAAACGTGACCGGTTTTATGGTGGGCCAGAAGCACGAAGCCGAAGGCATCGCCAAACACGGCGCCAAAATGGTGATGGCCGTCGCCTGCGCCAACGTGCCAAAAATTACCGTCCTGATCGGTGGCAGCTTCGGCGCCGGCAATTACGGCATGTGCGGCCGCGCCTACAGCCCTGATTTTCTATGGATGTGGCCTAACGCCCGCATTTCGGTCATGGGTGGCGAACAGGCCGCCGGTGTACTGGCACAGGTTCGCCGCGACGGTATGGAACGCAATGGCGAAACCTGGAGCCAAGACGACGAAGCCGCCTTTAAGCAACCCATTATTGACACCTACGAACACCAAGGTCACCCCTACTTCGCCAGTGCCCGCCTGTGGGACGACGGCGTGATAGACCCAGCCCAAACCCGCGAAGTAGTGGCACTGAGCCTGTCGGCCACGCTTAACCGCCCCGCCCAGCCAACACGCTTCGGCGTGTTCCGCATGTAACAGGGGAATGACCATGACCGAACCACATTCTGCCCCCAGCTCGGCCCAAAATCTGGCCGTTGTGACCAACACCCGCAGCCCCGGCGTGACTGAGGTGGTGCTAAACCGCCCTGAAAAACGCAACGCTTTTGACGACGTGATCATCGGCCAGCTGATTGCCGCGTTCGAACAGATCGGACAAGACAGCAGCACCCACGTAGTGGTGCTGCGCTCCGAAGGCAAGCACTTTTCCGCTGGAGCCGATCTGGGCTGGATGCGGCGCATGGCCGACAACAGCCAACAGGAAAACCTAAACGATTCACGGCACCTCGCGCGCCTGATGTCGGTGCTGAACAGCCTGCCGCAGCCGGTGATTGGGCTGGTTCAAGGTGCCGCTTTTGGCGGTGCCGTGGGCCTTGCAGCCTGCTGCGATATCGTGATTGCGACCGAACAAAGCACGTTCTGCCTAAGCGAAGTGAAGCTGGGACTGATTCCAGCCGTGATCAGCCCTTACGTGGTGCGTGCCATCGGCGAACGCCAGGCGCGGCGCTATTTTCTGACGGCGGAAGTATTCGACGCCCATCAGGCCTGCAAGTTCGGGCTGGTTCATATTGTGGCCACTGACAACGACGACCTGCAAACCCGCTGCGAACACATGCTGCGGCAGCTTGCCGGCAGTGGCCCACAAGCGATGGGCGCCGCCAAAGCGCTTATTTTTGCCGTCAGCCAACAGCCACTAAGTGCAGATGTGATTGAAGACACGGCCCGGCGCATTGCTGATATCCGCGTGGGGCAAGAAGGTCAGGAAGGCCTTGCCGCTTTCCTTGAAAAACGTGCCGCCAGCTGGGTTCCAAAGGACCAACACTGATGTTTACAAAAATACTGATCGCCAACCGCGGCGAAATCGCCTGCCGGATTATAGACACCGCACACTTCATGGGTATCCGCTGTGTGGCCGTCTATTCCGACGCTGACGCCAACGCCCGCCACGTGGCCATGGCCGATGAGGCCTTTCGTATAGGCCCTGCCGCCAGCTCTGACAGCTATTTGCGCGGTGATGTCATTATTAAGGTCGCACTGAAAAGCGGCGCTCAGGCCATTCACCCCGGTTATGGATTTCTGTCCGAAAACACCGGCTTTGCCGAGTCCTGCGAGGCTAATAATCTGGTGTTTATTGGTCCGCCTTCCTCGGCCATCGCTGCCATGGGTTCCAAGTCCGCCGCCAAGGAAATTATGGGCAAAGCCGGCGTACCGCTGGTGCCCGGCTACCACGGTGCCGACCAGGCACTGGCAACCCTGCGCGCCGAAGCCGAAAAGTGCGGTTTTCCGCTGCTATTGAAAGCCGTCGCCGGCGGCGGCGGCAAAGGCATGCGAGTAGTAGAGTACATAGGCGAGTTTGATGAAGCCCTGGCCGCCGCCCAGCGTGAATCTAAAAATGCGTTCGGCAACCCGGATATGCTGATCGAGCGCTATCTAACCCAACCCCGCCACGTGGAAATCCAGGTTTTTTGCGACCAGCACGGCAACGGCGTGTACCTGGCCGACCGTGACTGCTCGGTACAGCGGCGCCACCAAAAAGTGCTGGAAGAAGCTCCCGCACCCGGTTTGAGTAATGAAACCCGCAAGGCCATGGGCGAAGCCGCGGTCACCGCTGCCAAAGCCATACATTACGTTGGCGCTGGCACCGTCGAGTTCCTCTACGACGTCGACGGCTCGTTCTTCTTTATGGAGATGAACACCCGGCTGCAAGTAGAGCACCCGGTCACCGAAATGGTCACCGGCCAGGACCTGGTGGAATGGCAATTGAAAGTGGCCTGGGGCGACCGACTGCCACTGGCGCAGGACGACGTAAAGACCCGTGGCCACGCTTTGGAAGCGCGGATTTACGCCGAAGACCCGGATCATGACTTTCTGCCCGCTACCGGCACCCTGCGCTACCTGACTACGCCTGATGAAAACGCCCACGTACGAGTAGACACCGGCGTGACCGAAGGCGACGAAATCAGCATTCATTACGACCCGATGATTGCCAAGCTGATTGTCTGGGATGAAACCCGGGAACAGGCCATCAACCGCATGGTGCAGGCGCTGGAAAGCTACCGCATCGCAGGGGTGAAAACCAACATCCGCTTTTTGCACGCTCTGGCCGACGCCCAACCTTTCCGCCAGGCCAAGCTGACCACCGGGTTCATCGACGACCACCACGAGTTGCTGTTCCCAAAATCACGGCTAGACACTCAAAAAGCCCTGGTACTGGCTGCCGGCTTCGTACTGGAGCAGCGTAAAGCCGGTGAAGCGAACGCCCAGGATCCCTGGTCGCCGTTCGGTCGCCAGAACAGCTGGCGGCTGAACTCGGAATACGCCCAGCCGCTGCAGTTCGAAGTGGGCGGCGACATCCACGAACTGAAAGTACTGGAGCAAGACGACGGCTATCAGGTGACGGCAAACGGCAGTCTTTACCATCTGAACGCCCGGCTCGACGATGATCACCTGCAAGCGGTGGTCAACGGCCACCGTCTGAGCGTGCACGGCAACCTGTATAACGATCAACTGGTCTTGTTCCATCAGGGGCAGACGTTCCCGTGCGTGGTCTATCGTGAAACCTACAGCTTTGAAGACATAGCCAGCGAAGGCAGCTTGGCCGCACCCATGAACGGCGCCGTAGTGGCGATTCAAGCCAAAGTAGGCGATAAAGTCGTCAGCGGCCAAACTCTGGTGATTATAGAAGCCATGAAAATGGAGCACGCCATCAAGGCACCAGCCGATGGCGTAGTCACCGACATTTTTTACGCCGAGGGTGACCAGGTGGCCGAAGGCGCAGAATTGATTGCAGTGCAAGTAGAGACTGAAAGCGAGCAACAGGAGGCAGGCTAATGGCCTTTCCCAAGCGTGTAAGACTGGTGGAGATGAGCCCCCGCGATGGTTTGCAGAACGAGCCCGGCCCGGTGATTCCCACCGCAGTAAAAGCTCGGCTGATCAAGCGTTTGGTAGAGTGCGGGCTTACCCATGTGGAAGCCGCCAGCTTTGTATCACCGCGCTGGGTGCCGCAAATGGCTGACGCCAGCGACGTGATGGCACTGATCGAGCGCAAGCCCGGTGTGTGCTATTCGGCGCTGACGCCCAACCTGCTTGGTTTTGAAGGCGCTTTGGCCGCGGGCGCTGGCGAAGTGGCTGTGTTTGGTGCGGCCTCAGAATCGTTCAGCCAAAAAAACATCAACTGCTCCATCGCCGAAAGCTTTGAGCGCTTTTTTCCGGTCATAGAAGCCGCAAAGCACAACGGCATTCCAGTGCGTGGGTACGTATCCACCGTGCTGGGCTGCCCTTACGAAGGCGAGATTGCCCCGGCCAAAGTAGCCGAAGTGGCCAAAGCCCTGTTTGACATGGGCTGCTACGAAATTTCACTGGGCGACACCATTGGCACCGGCACCCCGGCCGAGGCCAAACGTATGCTCGAAGCCGTTGCCCGTCAGGTGCCGGTTGAACACCTGGCAGCACACTTTCACGACACCTACGGCCAGGCTCTGGCCAATCTGTACGCAGTGTTAGAAGAGGGCGTGGCGGTGATAGATGCCTCCGTGGCCGGCCTGGGCGGCTGCCCCTACGCCAAAGGTGCGTCTGGCAATGTGGCCACCGAAGACGTGCTGTACATGCTGGACGGGCTGGGCATTGAAACCGGCGTTGATTTGCGCCAACTGGTGGCGACAGGAAACTGGATCAGCTATCGCCTGAAACGCCGCAACGGCTCCAAGGTTGGCCTTGCTCTGGCAGAAGCTGATGCTCGCTGATGGCACTTTGCACGTCATGAACAGAACTTTTGAAAGTCATAAAAGGATCGGACATGAATCATAAAAACAACGCTGTCGCTCTTGATCTTCCCATTCCCGAACGCGCTGAGTTACCAGACGACGTTGGTAAGTACTTTGACATTTGCCAAGAAAAACTGGGCATGATCCCAAACGTGCTGACCGCCTACAGCCAAAACCTGAAACAGCTGGATGGTTTTTCCCGCCTTTACAACGAGCTGATGATGGGCGAAAGCGAACTCAGCAAACTGGAGCGGGAAATGGTGGCCGTGGTGGTGTCTGCGGAGAACAAATGCTTTTACTGCCTGGTGGCCCACGGCGCCGCAGTGCGTGTACTGAGTGGCGACCCGACGTTAGGCGAGCACCTGGTGATGAACTACCGAACCGCAACGCTGGATAAACGCCAGCGAGCCATGCTGGATTACGCCTCGCTTCTGACCCACTCACCCGCCACCGTCGGCGAAGAACAGGTGCAAGCGCTGCGCGACGCTGGGTTTAGTGACGGCGGCATCTGGGATTTGGGCAACGTGATCGGTTTCTACAACATGTCAAACCGCGTAGCGATCACCAGTGGTATGCGACCTAATCCCGAGTACCACAGCCAGGCTCGTCTACAGAATCGTTAAACCTGTCAGCCGGTGCGCCGGACCGTCTTAAACAACAATAAGTGAGTGAAGGCAGACAATGACTCAGACTCTTCCCAGTGGTTCTTTACCTAACAATTCGCTTCCAAGCTACAGCAGTGGCCCCTCCACCACCCCGCTGCTGGGCATGACCATCGGTGAAATGCTCGACCACACCGCTAAAAAGTTTCCCGATAATGAAGCCCTGGTGTGCCTGCATCAAAATATTCGCTGGACCTACAGAGAATTCTTGGCCAAGGTCAATCAGGCCGCACGCGCTTTCCTGGCCATCGACGTCAAACGTGGCGATCGGGTGGGCATTTGGTCACCCAACCGTTACGAATGGACCGTTACCCAGTTTGCCACCGCCAAAATAGGCGCCATTCTGGTGAATATAAACCCGGCTTACGGTGCCCATGAGCTGGAATACGCCATGAACCTGTCGGGCATCAGCGTACTGGTCACCGCTGACCGATTCAAAGCGTCGGATTACCGCAAAACGCTGTATGAACTGGCGCCCGAACTGAAAGCCAGCACCGCTGGCAAGATCAAGGCCCGGCGCCTGGCGGATTTGCGCGCCGTGGTCAATATGGACACCGAACAACACGCCGGCATGTGGCGCTGGGACGAATTCATAGGGTTTGCCGGTCAGGTCGACCAAGAAGACGTCGACAAGATCCAAAGCCAACTTCAATTCGACGACCCGATCAACATCCAGTTCACTTCTGGCACCACCGGCAGCCCGAAGGGCGCCGCCCTCACCCATCACAACATTCTTAACAACGGCTTTTTTGTCGGCGAAAGCCAGCGCCTGAGCGAGAAAGACCGGTTGGTCATTCCGGTACCCCTGTACCACTGCTTTGGCATGGTGATGGGCAACCTTGGCTGCGTCACTCACGGCGCTACCATGATTTACCCCGGCGAAGGCTTTGAGCCAAAAGCCGTGTTGCAGGCCGTGCACCAGGAAAAAGCGACTGCGCTTTACGGCGTACCCACCATGTTCATTGCAGAATTGGCAGATCCAGAGTTTGAAACCTACGACTTGTCAACCCTGCGCACCGGCATTATGGCCGGCTCTATTTGCCCAGCCGAGGTGATGAAAAAGGTCAACGGTAAGATGAACATGAAGGAAGTTCAAATTGCCTACGGCATGACCGAAACCAGCCCGGTATCCACCCAAACCAGCTCCCAGGATCCGTTCGAGAAGCAGGTGACCACCGTAGGCCGGACCCAACCCCACCTGGAAAGCAAAATTGTTGAGCCGGCCAGTGGCAACATAATGCCCCGCGGCGAGATCGGTGAGCTGTGCACCCGCGGTTATAGCGTCATGCTGAGGTACTGGAACAACGCTGAAAAAACCCGTGAAACCATAGACGATGCAGGCTGGATGCACACCGGCGACTTGGCCACCATGGATGAAGACGGCTATATTCAGATTGTCGGCCGAATGAAAGACATGGTGATCCGCGGCGGCGAAAACATCTATCCGAAAGAAGTTGAAGAGTTTTTATACACCCACCCTGCCATTGAAGAAGTTCAGGTAACCGGCGTTCCCGACGAAAAATTCGGTGAAGAACTGGTGGCCTGGGTGAAAATTCGTCCTGGTTCAGAGCCGGTCGATGCCAATGACCTGATCGCTTTTTGCAGAGGCAAAATCGCCCACTACAAAATTCCGCGGAACTACAAATTTGTAGAGGCGTTCCCGATGACGGTGACCGGCAAGATCCAGAAGTTCAAAATGCGGGAAATGTCCATCGAAGAAATGGGGTTGAAGAAATAGCACCTGTACCAAATTCGACACCCCGACCAAAGAAAAAATTCAGCTCGATTCGCGTTGGCCGTCGCTATCGTGCCAAACGCCTGAAGGCCCCTTACAACGCCATTGTGATTGGCTCTGATAGTGGCGGACTGGCATACCGTTCCAGTAGTCTTTTGGTATGAAAAGAAGCCATGATTCCTGCGTCTACAAACTTCAATATCATTTGGTTCTGGTGACCAAGTACCGACACAAATGCCTGGATGATGAGATGCTGCTCTGGCTTGAGGATGAGTTTATCCGGCTGTTAAGCGCCGACGATTGCGGCCTGGACGAGTTCAATGGCGAGGCGGATCATATTCACGCGCTCATAACGCTTCATCCGATGGTCACGCCGGCAAAGCTGATCAATACGCTGAAAACCGTCAGCAGCCGAATGATCAAGAAAGAGTATGGGGCGCAACTCAGGCAGTACTACTGGGGCACAAACGCGCTTTGGAGCCGGTCGTACTGTTTATTGTCGGTAGGTGGCGCACCGATCAGCGTTCTTCACCGGTACATCGAAAACCAGGACCGACCCAAATAGGCGGTATCACTGGTGGCTTTTGCAGCCTGATATATCATGCGCCGCAATAAAAAAAGCGGCGCAGTGGCCGCTTCTCTTAATACCAAAACCGGGGATAAATTTCAGGGACAGGTTGGAAATCTGTCCCTGCTTTGCTCTCTTCTGAACTCTCTTCTGACTAACCGATATTTTTCTTCATGAACTTCTGTACCTGACCAACGATTCCGCTCTGAAACATCAGCACAGTCAGCACAAAGATAACGCCAAGGATGGCATCTACCCAGTCCGCTAACGGGCCTTGCGACAGCTGGTATTCCAGGTTAACCACAAAAGCTGCGCCCACCACCGGACCCAGCAGGGTGCCAGTGCCGCCCAGCAACGTCATCAGAATGACTTCGCCAGACATGTGCCAATGAGCGTCATTGAGAGAGGCCAGCTGGAACACCACAGTTTTCATGGATCCAGCCAAACCGGCCAGGCCTGCTGAAATCACAAAAGCGATGATTTTGTAACGGTTGACGTTGTAACCCAAGGAAATCGCCCGTGGCTCATTCTGCTTGATGGCTTTAAGCACTTGGCCATAAGGGCTGCCCACAACCCGCTGCACCAGAAGATAGCCGGCTAAAAACACCGCCAGCACAAAATAGTACATGTTGAGATTATCACTCAAATCGATCAGCCCCAAGAACTGACCACGGGGTACGCCGTGCAAGCCGTCTTCGCCGCCGGTGAAACTCGATTGCACAAAGAAGAAAAACACCAGTTGTGACAACGCCAGGGTGATCATCGCAAAGTAAATACCCTGACGACGAATAGCCACCAAGGCGAAGCCCAGACCCAGCAAGGTTGCTACCAGTGTGCCGGCGATGATGCCAAGCTCGGTGCTCAGACCCGAAAAAGTGGTTAACAGATAACCGGTAGTATAAGCACCACTGGCCAGGAAGGCTGCGTGGCCAAACGACAGCAAACCGGTGAAGCCAAGCATCAGGTTAAACGCCACCGCAAACAAAGCAAAACATAGGATTTTCATCAGAAAAACCGGGTACATCAACATTGGCGCAATCAGCAGCAACGCCAATAACACCAGATTGACGATCAAACGCCTGCGATGCTCTGATTTTTGCTGGTCGAGCATGGTTTTGTGAATATCCGCCGGATTTACGGAATTGCTCATGGTTACGCCTCCTTTCCAAACAAGCCGGATGGGCGCACCAACAGCACAACCACCATCACCAGAAAAATCACTGCGGACGAGGCCGGTGGGTAGAATGTTTTGGTCAACCCTTCCACCACTCCCATCAGAATCCCGGTAATGATTGCACCGGAAATCGAGCCCATGCCGCCAATTACCACCACCGCAAACACCACAATGAGAATGTGCGAGCCCATCACCGGTGTAACCGAGTAAATGGGTGCGGCCAGTGCGCCGGCAAAAGCCGCCAGCATCACCCCAAAACCGTAGGTAAGGCTGACCAGCAAAGGCACGTTGATGCCAAAGCCCTGCATCAGTTGCGAATCTTCGGTGCCGGCCCGCAGATAAGCACCAAGCTTGGTTTTTTCAATCATGAACCAGGTACCAAAGCACACCAGTAGCGCAATCACGATAACCCAGGCGCGGTAATAAGGCAGAAACATGAAGCCCAGATTCATACCGCCTTTGAACACGTCAGGCATGGAATAACGCAAGCCAGAAACGCCGTACATGTTGGTCAGCACGCCCTGAATAATCAGCGCAACGCCAAAGGTCAACAACAGGCTGTAAATATGATCCTGACCTGCGATTTTACGCAGCAGGAAATATTCGATGGCGATACCCACGCAGCCAACCAGAATCGGCGCCACAAACAGCGCCGCCCAATAGCTGATACCCAGGGTATCGAACAGAATAACGGTGGCCATAGCGCCGAGCATGTACAGGGCGCCGTGGGCAAAGTTGATGATTTTAAGAAGACCAAATATAACAGCGAGGCCCAGGCTTAAAAGCGCGTAAAAGGCTCCGTTAATCAGTCCAAGCAGCAACTGGCCGAAGAGCACAGCAACAGGGACTCCCAAAATCATGGACATGTAGCTAACTCCAAAAGCAACGCAGGGGGCATCAGGGACTGGTGCCCGTTCTGCTTGAGTCCGAGGAACCCCCGCCGAAAATGCCGGGAGCCCCGTGGTTCAATCGCTTACTTGCTGGTAATCAGCGGGCACTGGCTTTCAGACAGCGGGCGGAATGCTTCTTCGGCCGGAATGGTGCGCACAATGTCGTACAGATCCCATTCGTTTGTCGACTCGGCCGGGGTTTTCACCTGCGCCAGGTACATGTCGTGGACCATGCGGCCGTCTTCACGAATGCGGCCGTTGGTGGCGAACATATCGTTGATAGTCGTGTCCATCATTTGCCTGCGCACTGCTTGGGCTTCGTCTAAACCGGTGGCTTCTATGGCGTTCAGATACTGCGTGGTGCTGGAGTAGATGCCGGCGTGGATCATGGTCGGGCGCACTCCGGTTTCTTCCATAAATCGATCAGACCAGGCACGGGCGTCGGCGTTCATATCCCAGTACCAGCCTGTGGTCAGCTGAATACCCTGGGCCGTTTCAGCGCCGAGTGCGTGTACGTCAGTGAGGAACAACAGCAAAGCGGCCAAGGTCTGGCCCGACTGGGTAAGCCCAAACTCGCCTGCCGTCGTGATAGCGTTGGTTGTGTCTCCACCGGCGTTGGCCAGAGCCACAACATCCGCTCCAGAGCCTTGGGCCTGTAAAATAAATGACGAGAAATCCGGAGTCGGGAAAGGATGGCGAATAGTACCAATGACTTCACCACCGTTGGCTTCCACTACTCCTGTTACGTCTGCCTCAAGAGCGTGGCCAAAGGCGTAATCGGCGGTGAGGATAAACCAGGTTTTACCCCCTTCTTTAACGACGGCGCTGGCGGTACCGTTAGCCAGTGGGTAGGTGTCATACACATAGTGGATATGGTTGGGCGTGCAATGCTCGTTGGTAATGCTGGAAGCCGCAGACCCGGACACAATGCCCAGTTTGCCACTTTCTTCCAGAATGTCGCTGACCGCGATGCTAACCGACGATGCCACCAGGCCGGCAATCATGTCGACGTTGTCATTTTCAACCCAACGACGCGCCGTGCTGGAGGCAACATCCGGGCTGTTGCGGTCATCTGCGCTGACGATTTCAATTTTCTTGCCGTTCACCTGGCCACCAAAGTCGGCCACGGCCATTTCCAGGGCTATCAGGCCATTTGGGCCCGCGATATCACGATAGGTGCCTGACATATCGGCCAAATAGCCGATTTTAACCATATCATCGGACATTTGTGCCTGGGCAGCGCCGGCCATCAGAGTGGTCGCTATGGCGGTGGTCAGCAGCTTTTTCATCATTGTCATTGTTATTTCTCCACTACGTTCATGCGTGATTTTTATTGGTTTTCGACATCGCTTACTGCACTTACACTTTTATTATTGAACCCCGTTCCGCAAATTTTTACGATTACACCCCCAGATAGCCGTTCAGCAAAGAACGCTTGGAGTCCAGGTCTGAGGCACTTACTTCTTCCACAATCTGGCCATGCTCGACCACGTAGTGCCGATCCGCCAGATGCGCAGCGAAGTGGAAATTCTGCTCTACCAGAATAATAGTCAGACCTTTATTTTTTAGCTTCATCAGAACCTCACCCAGCATTTCCACAATCACCGGGGCCAGGCCCTCAGTAATCTCATCGAGCAGCAGCATGCTGGCACCGGTGCGCAGAATGCGTGCCAGAGCCAGCATCTGCTGCTCGCCGCCTGACAGTTTCGTGCCGGGGCTGGCACGGCGCTCATACAAATTAGGAAACATGGTGTAAATTTCTTCCAGACTCATACCACCACTGCGCACGACAGGCGGCAACGTCAGATTTTCTTCTACGTTCAGCGCCGCGAAGATTCCGCGGTGTTCGGGACAAAACCCCACGCCCAGACGCGCGATGTGGTGGGGCGCGCAGCTCATGGTTTCTTCACCGTTGATCATAATCGAACCAGTGCGCCGACCCACCATATTCATAATGGCTTTGAGCGTGGTGCTACGTCCGGCACCATTGCGCCCAAGCAGGGTTACCAACTCACCTCTATTCACCACCAGATCAATGCCGTGGAGGATGTGGGATTCGCCGTAAAACGCGTGCAGGCCAGAAACCCGGAGCTGTTCGTAGTCTTTTTTTCCAACTTGGTTCTGGGCCGCCGGGCTCATGCGTTTGCCTCCTGTTCTGACACCTTAGGATCGCTGGCGCTGCCCATATAAACTTCCCGTACCCGCGGGTCTGCTGACACGGTTTTGTAGTCGCCTTCGGTAAGCACTGCCCCTTGGGCCAGCACGGTGATGCGATCGCAGAGCTTACTGACAACGCTCAGGTTGTGTTCCACCATCAGCACGGTGCGACCCACAGCCGCTTTGCGCACCAGTTCAACCACCTGCCCAACATCCTCGGCGCCCATACCCTGAGTGGGCTCGTCCAGCAACATTAACTGCGGCTCCATCGCTAGAGTAGTGGCCAGTTCCAACGCGCGCTTGCGGCCGTAGGCCAGCTCGACGGTGGTAATGTGGGCAAACTCTGCGAGCCCTACCGAATCCAGCAACTCCATGGCGCGATGGTTCAGTTTGTTCAGGCAGTTGCCAGATTTCCAAAAATTGAATGAGTTGCCTTCAAAGCTTTGCAACGCCACCCGAATGTTTTCCAGAGCCGTCATGTGAGGGAACACCGCCGAAATCTGAAACGACCGCACCACGCCTTCACGGGCGATAGCGGCGGATTTCATCGTGGTGATGTCGCGACCATTGAACAAAATTTGGCCCCGAGTAGGAATCAGAAATTTTGTCAGCAGGTTAAACACTGTGGTCTTTCCTGCGCCATTAGGTCCTATCAGCGCGTGAATATGGCCTTTGCGGATGTTCAGGTTAACGTCGTCAACGGCGACAAAGCCTTTGAATTCCTTAACGAGGTTGCGCGTTTCCAGCACGTACTCTTCGCTCATGAGCCAATCTGCCTTTGTTATTGTTGTACATCAGAACTAATTATAGATTGGCTTAACGTGTACGTAAACGTCAATCATTAATTCAGCGATTTTCCCATGTTTTTTTTGCTGACCACTTGTGGTCGCAACGCTGAAGGTCATCTGTCAGCGTTGCGGCGGTATGGAGTAAGTCATCGTGGAGTGCGCGACTGGCTCCTCGACTCCCCGAGAATATATAAACACCTCCCCTACAGCCATTGTTTTGCCAACCTTAAGCATGGTGGCACGGGCCCATATGGGCTGGTGCGCCACCGGCTTGCGTAGAAAATTAATATTCAGGTTGGTAGTAACCGCCAGCGGCACCAAGCCGATTTTGGACAGCAGCGCCGCGTAGAGCGTGACATCCGCCAGCCCCATCATCACCGGTCCAGACACGGTGCCGCCCGGGCGCAAATGGGTTTCGTCTACGTCGAGCATCATCTCAGCGCTGCCATCGCCCAGCTCGCACAGGGTGCCGAACGCAGCACCTTGTGGAAACTGTTCGTTTAGAAAAGTTTGCAACTGCTCCATTGTTACCTTCATTCTCCGGCGTCCTCCCTGGCGCGATCGCGCAGAATAAAGCGCTGTATCTTGCCGCTCGGCGTTTTTGGCAGCTCGTCAACGAACTCGATTTCCCTTGGAAAAGCGTGAGTCGACAGACGTCGGCGCACGTGGTTCTGCAGTTCTTCTCTCAAAACCTGGTCGTCGGCCGGAATCTGGTCGCTTTTAATCACCACGTAGGCCTTGATGATGGCGCCACGCTTTTCATCGGGCTTGGCGACCACACCAGATTCCGCCACCGCCGAATGCTCCAACAATGAGCTTTCAACGTCGGCTGGCCCTACTCGATAACCTGCGGTGGTGATGATGTCGTCGTCGCGCCCACTGAACGAAAAGCTGCCGTCGCCGTTGTTAACGGCCATATCACCGGTCAGGTAGTAACCGCGCGCGAACGGGTCTTTTTCACCCCAGGTATAGCCATCGAAATGAAACAAAGGCGATGCAGCCACATCAATAGCAACCTGCCCGGCTTCACCGGCTTCCACCTCTTCGTACGCTTCATTCAACGCCACGACCCTGTGCCCCAGCGATGAAAAACCCATAGCACCGTCTTTGACCGGGTGCGCCAAACCGTGGAAATTGCAGCAGGTCATACCCGTTTCAGTCTGGCCGTAGTGATCTTTTGCCTCGCAGAAATGACGACGATGAATCCAGCTAACCACTTCCGGGTTCAATGGCTCACCGGCGCTGCTCGCTACCCGTAGCCCGAGATTTTCACCTTCAGGCAGCACGTGATCATTCGCTTTCAGCAGCCGATAGGCGGTGGGCGCTGCCGCAAGATTTGTAATTTTGTATTTGCGAATCATGTCGTAGGTGCTTTCAGGGGTAAACGCGTTGGGATTGAAGTGGGTAGCGTGACCCATCAGCAGCGGCCCGATAACCGCATAGTACAAGCCGTAGGCCCAACCCGGGTCTGCCACGTTCCAGAATATGTCGCTGTCACGAAGACCCACCGCATCGCGCATGTAAACGTAAAAGGACAACAGTGCCCGGGCGGGGACAGACACCCCTTTGGGCTTGCCCACGGTACCCGAGGTAAACATTTGCAGAAAAGGGTCGGTACCCGTGATCAGCACCGGCTCACAGTGATCAGACTGCTCACTCAGCGCCTGATAAAAGTCAGCATCACCACGGCCAGCGTCCGCCGAATCGACACACAGCACCGGCGGGCCATTTTTAACGTCGTCAAGCTTTGCACGATTTGTCGGATTGGTGACAATCAACCGGGTGCTCGCCCGTTCCAGGCGGTATTCGATGGCGCCAGATCCGAACGCGGTAAACAGCGGTTGATACACAGCGCCGATGCGCCAGGTGCCTGCCATAACAATGAGCAGTTCCGGGGTGCGCGGCAACAAACCCGCAACGCGGTCGCCCTTGCCCACTCCCTGCAACTTCAGGTAATTGGCAAAACGGGCGGACGCCTGTTTCAGCTCAGCAAAGGTAAGAACGCCGTCCCCGCCGTCTTCCGTTTCGTAATACAGCACGACTTTTTCGGCATCGGTTGCCCATTTGTCACAAATTTCATGGCAAACATTCAGCCCGCTGTCTAGGCGACCGTCCAATACTTCGGCCTCCAGAGCCGCTAGGTCAAAATTATTGTACGCATCGACGTATTGCGGAAGGCTCATTTTTTGCTCCTGTTATTTTTGTCTGTGGCTCTACGTGCATCAGATTTATCATAGGCGTTAGTTTACGTAAAGGTAAACTTTAGGCCAAGACGACTCCAGACAACCGGTATCTACTTGTTAGCACGCCGCAACTTTGTGGGTGGGGGTCGCCAAATCGGCGATGGTTTTCTGCCGCAACGGCGCAGGCCCCAGGCAGTTTATCTGTGCCGCTGAATGGGCGTATTACGGGTGAACAATGACTCGTCCATTGCGATCAAACCTCACCGCTTGCCTAAAAACCGTGGTTGCTCAATACCATGGTGTTGCAACCACCGATAAATAGTAGGCCGGGACACATCGAAACGCCGAGCCACTTCGGTAATGTTCCAGCGATAGGTTTCAAGTGCCAACAACAGACGACCCCGTCCATCAGGGCTTTCGCTCGGTTCTGTCGGCGCAGGCCTGCTCTTTTGCTTCAAACAGGCGTCTGGCAGATCTTCGGCGGTGATTTCGTGGTCATCACAGGTGGCTTCCGCAAAAGCCAAAGCGTTGACCAACTCACGAATATTTCCTGGCCAGTGGTACGCCAGCATGGCACTCATGGCGTCGGCTCGAATGTGAACATCCTGGACTTGACCCTGCTTTATAAGTCTTCGCAATACACCGTTAATAACATACTGACGATCGGCTCTCTGGCACAGCGAGGGCAATTTTAAGGTCGCGCCGTTCAAGCGATAGTATAAGTCGGAGCGGAAAGCACCCGACTGCATCAGATGCTCGAGGTTTTGATGCGTTGCCGCCATGAAACGGCAGTTCACCCGAACCGGTGCCTCTGCGCCAACCGGAAGAACCTCACCTTCTGCAAGCACCCGCAACAGCCGCGTCTGTAAATGCAGGGGCATATCTCCGATTTCGTCCAGAAACAGTGTTCCACCTTCTGCCTGTTGAATCAGGCCGCGCATGCCTTTGGCGCGCGCGCCGGTAAATGCGCCGGCCACATAGCCGAACAATTCACTTTCAATCAGGGATTCTGGAATTGCCGCGCAGTTAACCGCGATGAACGCGCCGCTTGCGCGGCCGCCTGACTGGTGTATGGCCTTAGCCAGAACTTCTTTGCCAGTGCCGGTTTCACCCAGAATCAGCAGCCCGACATCGCGGTTCCGCAGGCGCTTGGCCAACGACAGAGTACGCCGCATAACCGGGTCGTCTGCGGCCAGTTGGTCTAACTCCGGCACGCGTTCGTCGTTATTGGCCTTTACGCTGCCGGAGCAATCGGCCAGCTTGGTCTTTGGTTTGATCAGTGTGGCAAACAAGATGTCTTTATTGGCGTGATGCCTGAATGCCTTAACCTGATCGTCGTGATCGTACGGAATGCGCCAGACATCTCGAAGATCGCATTCAAACAATTCGGTCACTCCAGAAACCCCGTCAATAAAGCCGGCGGCATTGTCAGACATAAGCGAACGCCCCGCCGTATTGGCGGCTTCGATGCGACCACCTTCGTCAATCGCAAACAGATACTGGCCATTAACCTGGACAAATTCGCGGGAAACGCCGCAGCGTAGAACGGTCTGATTGCGGTAACGTCGTAAAAAATACGCGTCTTCGATCAAGCGTGCGTAAAGCTGGGTTAAGTGCAGCGCGAACGTCTGACTTTCACGGGCATTTGGCGAGTCCAGGGCCGATATATCGAGCACCGCAAGCAAATCGCCGGAAGGGTCACAAATCGGCGCCGACGTGCAGGTAAGGTTGATGTGCGTTGCATCGAAATGATCAACCCGGTGGCAGGTCAACGCTTGCTGTTCCTGAATGCAGGTGCCCACAGCGCACGTACCGGCATACTGCTCGTTCCAATCGGCACCCAGATAAAGCCCGGCTTTGCGCAAACGGCGGTCGTAGCGTCGGTCGCCAAGGTATTGAACGGTGATGCCCCGGTGGTCGGTTAACAGCACCACGTAACCCAGGCCCGCAACAATCCCGTAAAGCTGATCTACCCCTGCCCGGGCCACGTTCAGGAACTCGTCCACCGAATCCTGGTGCTCGCGCAAGGTCTGCTGCGTCACAATGCGAGCGCTGCGCGGTCGGCTCGGGTCCATGCCGTAGTCTTCAATGCAGCGTTTCCAGGAGCGCCCGATCAACTCGGCGCTTAGCGTTGGCGCAGGGTAAGAACCCTTAGCCGCAAAGTTCAGGATTGAATGAATATGACGACTCTGCGCCAGCTGATGGGTCATAACAGGCCTCGCGATACCGTGCTCATTTTGTTGTTGTTGACAAAGAACATAAAGGCAACTGACAAAGAGCATAGACCGCACAGCGCTATAACGACATGCTTCGTTAGTACACCTTGCGTTACATCTGTAACACCATTGGACGCTTCAATACCTCTGCGGTGTATCAGGTGTAACACTAAAATCTTCTAAGACTCGCCCCCCATACTCAGCTCACGCGATTTAAAAAAATTAGTGACTCTTTTTCAATAGCTTATGTTTAACAGGATTCTTGGGAAAACTGGCATGCACTCTGCAAGCTTGTCGTTGTCATGGAAGGATAGATTCCCGCAGTGGGTGCCAGGCACCCCGGTAACAAAAACAACCCAACACCGGAAGGCAACGATGACGGAAACCACGATGACTGAAAACAAAGTGACAGCGACTCAACAAGCCCGGCAATGGCTTGACAACTTTGAGGAGACCCTGAATTCGGATAACCCCGCGCAAGCCGTCGATCTGTTCGAAGGCGTTGGTTTCTGGCGCGACCTGGTCACCATGACCTGGAATATTAAAACCATGGAAGGGCGCGAAGCCATTCGCGACATGCTCAGCGCCACGGCCAAGCGAACCCAGCCGGCAAACTGGCAGGTTTCCGAAGAGGCGACCGAACAGGATGGCGTGATCGACGCCTGGGTGACCTTCGAAACCGTTGACGCCATTGGCAAGGGCCATTTGCGCCTTCGCAACGGTCAGGCGTGGACCCTGCTGACAACCATGCAGGAGCTGAAAAAATTTCCAGAGAAGCGCAAATTTCGCCGCGCCAAGGGCGCAGAGCACGGCGCCAGCAAGTCGCGCAGATCCTGGCTCGAAACCCAGCAGGACGAGCAGCAGGCATTAGGGTATAGCCGCCAGCCTTACTGCGTCATCATCGGCGGCGGCCAAGGTGGTATTGCCCTGGCCGCCCGCTTGAAGCAACTGGATGTGCCCACTCTTGTGATAGAACGTGGCGCCAAGGCCGGTGACTCCTGGCGCAGCCGTTATAAGTCGCTGTGCCTGCACGACCCGATATGGTACGACCATCTTCCTTACATACCCTTCCCCGATCACTGGCCCGTTTTTACACCCAAAGACAAAATCGGTGATTGGCTGGAAATGTACACAAAAATCATGGAGCTCAACTATTGGAGTTCTACCGAATGCACCGCAGCCCACTATGACGAAGCCAGTAAAGAGTGGGTGGTAGACGTAGTTCGTGACGGTGAAAAGGTGACCCTGCGCCCGCAGCACCTAGTGCTGGCCACCGGCATGTCCGGCATCCCGAACATTCCCGACGTTCCGGGTATGGACACATTTGAAGGCGAGCAACATCACTCTAGCCAGCATCCCGGCGGCGAAGCCTTCAAAGGAAAGAAGTGCGTGATTCTTGGCGCCAACAATTCCGCGCACGACATCTGTGCGGCGCTTTGGGAGAACAGCGCCGACGTGACTATGATCCAGCGCTCATCGACTCACATCATCAAATCGGACACCTTGATGGATGACGTTCTTGGCGGGCTCTATTCGGAACAGGCGGTGGCCGATGGCATGACAACGGAAAAAGCGGACCTTGCCTTCGCGTCTGTGCCTTACCGAATCATGCCTGATTTTCATATTCCGGTTTACCAGCAGGTGGCCGAAAAGGACGCCGATTTTTACGGACGGCTGAAAAAAGCCGGATTTATGCTGGACTTCGGTGACGACGGTTCCGGCCTGTTCATGAAGTATCTGCGCCGGGGATCGGGTTACTACATCGATGTGGGCGCGTCAGAGTTGGTCGCAGACGGCGAGATAAAACTGCAAAGCGGCGTCGGTATCGAACATATCAATCCACGTTCTGTAACCCTGACCGACGGCACAGAGCTGCCTGCTGACCTGATTGTTTACGCCACCGGTTATGGCTCTATGAACGGCTGGGCGGCACGCATTATTTCTGAAGAAGTTGCTGACAAGGTGGGCAAATGTTGGGGAATGGGGTCGGACACCACCAAGGACCCGGGCCCGTGGGAAGGTGAACTGAGAAACATGTGGAAACCAACGCAACAGGAGGCTCTGTGGTTCCACGGCGGCAACCTGCACCAATCCCGGCATTATTCGCTGTATCTGGCACTGCAGCTAAAAGCGCGCAAAGAAGGCCTTGATACGCCGGTGTATGGACAGGAATCGGTACATCACTTGTCTTGATTAACCACCAGTGCTGGCCGTAACGGTCAGCACTGGTTATTTCCTGCCGGTTGCTCTCTACCGGTTAAGCTCTACTGGTTTACTCTGGGCTGTAAAGCCGTTTAATGCTGGAAAAATCCAGGTCTGCATTTCCCTGCCCCGCGTGAAGCGAGAACAGGTTACGAGCCAGTGAGCCCATAGGAATCGACGCCTGGTTTTTTACCGCGTTGTCGAACGCCAGGCCCAGATCTTTGGTCATCAGCTTCACCAGAAAACCGCCTTCGTAGTTGCGTGATGCCGGCGCCGCTTCCATCACGCCCGGCCAGGGGTTGTACACGTTCAACGCCCAGTTACCGCCAGAGCTTTGCTTCATGATTTCCGACAGTACGACCGGGTCCAGCCCATTTTTCACACCCAGAGCCAATGCTTCGCTGGTGCCCGCCATCAAGATGGCCAGCAGCATGTTGTTGCAGATTTTGGCCACCTGCCCCGAGCCATGTTCGCCGGCGCGAAAAATGTTCTTGCCCATGTCCTGCAAAATGGGCTGAGCAGCCGCGTAATCGGCCTCGGAGCCACCGCAGATGAACGTAAGCGTGCCGGCCTTTGCGCCACCGACGCCACCGGACACCGGTGCATCCAGAAAGCGGATTTTGTGCTCTGAGGCTTGCGCCGCTACTTTTTTGGCGGTTTCCGGGGCAATGGTCGAGGAGTCAATCACCAGGGTGCCTTCCGGCAAAGCTGCCAGTAAGCCTTCAGCGCCCAGATAAACCGCTTCTACGTGTTGGCCAGCGGGCAGCATCGTGATCACACACTCAGCGCCTTTAACGGCTTCGTGAGAGGTGTCGGCGCTGCTTGCACCTTCGGCTTTCAGAGCGCTGACGGCGTCTGCCGACAAATCAAACACGGTGACCTGGTGGCCGGCTTTCAACAGATTGCTGGCCATCGGGCCGCCCATATTACCAAGGCCAATAAATGAAATAATTGCCATCGTATATTCCTCTTTTGTTTTAGTGCGGCTTCTTATACCAGATGCTGTTAAGTGCCTTGGTCATGGCGGCTCTAACAGGCTTACGCAAAAAAGCCGTTAATCCATTCGTTGTCGATGTCAGCCAAGGTGGCGTAGCGCCACCTTGGCTGATGGTCTTTGTCGATCAGCAAGGCCCGCACGCCCTCGGCAAACTCACCTTTGCTAAGGCAGTTGGTGGACAGCCGCAATTCTTTGTCGAACACCTGCTTTAGGCCATCCAGGCGGCAGCGGTGCAGGTGTTCCCACACCAGCGCGAGTGCTACCGGCGACGCTGCCGCGAGCGGCTTCACGGCTTTGGCCAGCCAGCCATCGCCCGACGCCAGCTCCTTCAACTGGGCAACAGTCTGCTCCAGAGTGTCGGCGTCGGTGGCGCGGTTGATCTCATCAAAGAGATCACGAACGGGTGAAACCGGCTGGGCATCGGTGCTCTGTTGCTCAAACTGACGCAATACTGAGCCTACGACCTCATGGCCATGGCGGCTTTGCCAGTTGGATTGAGTCAGTGCAGCAACTACCTGAGCTTTCAAATCGTGTTTTATAAACCGATCAGCCATGCCGGTGAACAGCGCATCAGCGCCGTTCATACGGGCGCCCGTGAGGCCCAGAAACAGACCGATGCGGCCGGGGCAGCGATTGAGAAACCAGCCGCCACCTACGTCCGGGTATAGTCCTATAGTGGTTTCAGGCATCGCCAGTTTTGAGCTTTCAGTCACCACCCGGTGGGAGGCGCCCTGCATGACACCGATGCCGCCGCCCATCACAATGCCGTGGCCCCAGCACACAACCGGTTTGGGGTAGCTGTGAAGCAGATAGTCCAGCTCGTATTCTTCAGTAAAAAACGCCTTGCCAACATCAGCGCTTCCGGCCTCCGTCATGCTGCGATACAGCGCAACAACGTCGCCGCCGGCACAAAACGCTTTGTCGCCTTCGGCTTCCAGCCACACAGCGCGCACCTGGTCGTCTTCAGCCCAGGACTTCAGCTGTGGCGTCAACAGGCGAATCATTTCCAGTGACAGAGAGTTCAGCGAGCGTGGCGCGTTCAGGCGCACGACTCCGATAGTGGCGTCGTCTGCGGTTTGCCACTGCTCAAATACAATCGGTTGATCACTCATGGTGAATCCTTTGGCCCATGTGTTGGATTGGCATTAGCGGTTTTTCCACTGCGGCTCGCGCTTGCCTAGAAACGCGGTGACGCCTTCTTTTTGGTCTTCAGTGGAAAACAGCTCAATGAACAGTTCCCGCTCCAGGCGCCAACCGTCCTCATGGCTATGACCGTCGCGCACGTTCATGATCAGACTCTTACAGCGAGAAACGGACGACGGGCTTTGCTTGCAAGCGCCTTCTGCCAGTTCCAAAGCTTTCGCCAAGCCTTGGCCGGTGGGAACCACTTCTTCCACCAGACCAATGCTCAGGGCTTTGTCGGCTTTCAGACGCTCACCACACAAAATCATGCGTTTGGCCCACCCTTCACCCACCAGCCAGGGCAGATTTTGAGTGCCGCCTGCGCAGGGTAGCAGGCCCACAGCTGCTTCTGGCAAAGCCATTTGCGCGTGCTCTTCAGCGATGCGGATATCACAGGCTAACGCGCATTCCAAGCCGCCACCCATGGCGTAACCGTTAATGGCCGCAATGGACACGCCGCGGAAGTGGGTCAGCGCGGCAAACGCTGCGCCAAAAGCCCGAGCCATGTCTGTGGCGCGGGCAATGTCGCCGTCGGCAAAGGCATTCAAATCCGCTCCGGCAGAGAAAAATTTGTCACCTTGGCCGGTAACCACCAACGCAAAAATGTCTTTGTCTGCGTTCAATTCAGCGATTGTGTGTTGTAATTTGCTTAGCGAGTCGCGGGTCCAGGTGTTCGCCGGTGGATGGCTGATGGTCAGTACGGCAATGTGGCCGCGCTTTTCCAGTTCCAGCTTGTCGCTCTTAAAATCGGGTGAATCGCTCATAAGATCTCCGCAATGTGATGTCAAATGGCTTCCGCTACTGAATCACTTCTGCTATTGAATCGCTTCCGCGACGCCCTGCTCCAGAATGCGGCGAGCCACAATCAAACGCATAACTTCGTTAGTGCCTTCCAGAATCTGGTGCACCCGCAAGTCCCGCAGGTATCGCTCAAGGGGGTATTCCCGAATATAGCCGTAGCCACCGTGCAGTTGCAGGGCGTCGTTGACCACGTCGAAACACACGTCGGTGGCAAAACGTTTGGCCATGGCGCAGTGCAATGTGGCTTCAGGATCGCCGTTGTCTAATTTGAACGCACCCAGGCGCACCAGTTGCCGTGCGGCAACCAGATTGGTGGCCATGTCCGCCAGCTTAAATTGCAAAGCCTGAAACGCCGCCAGTGGTTGACCAAACTGGGCGCGAGCGTGCATGTAGTCGCGGGCACGCAGCAACGCCGCCTGGGCACCACCCAGGGAACAGGTGGCAATGTTCAAACGGCCACCGTCGAGGCCCTTCATGGCGATGGCAAAGCCTTCGCCTTCGGCGCCTAAGCGGTTGGTCAGCGGCACCCGTACATCGTCCAGTGTGACCGAGCGGGTCGGTTGGCTGTGCCAGCCCATTTTTTTTTCATTCTTGCCATAGGACACGCCGTCAGCGTCCGCCGGAATCAAAAACGCAGAAATGCCTTGGGCACCGCTGGCCGGGCCACCGGTACGAGCCATCAAAACCAGCACATCGGTTGCGCCAGCACCGGAAATAAACACCTTACTGCCGTTGATGACGTAATCATCACCGTCCCATTCTGCTTTGGTACGCAGGCTTGCTGCGTCGGACCCTGCGCCGGGCTCGGTCAAGCAATAAGACGCCAGTTTTTCACCACTGGCCAAGGTAGGCACCACATTCTGCTTGACCTCGTCTGTGCCAAAACTGGCCAGCATCCAGGTCGCCATGTTGTGAATGGTAATAAAGGCTGCCGTGGAGGGGCAGGCCGCGGCCAGCTCCTCCACAATCACCGCGGTGTCTTGGCGCGAAAGCCCCATGCCACCGAAGGCTTCGGGCGTATAAAGCCCACAAAAGCCCATTTCTCCCGCCTGTTGAAGCACGTCTCTTGGAAAAATGCTTTCCTCGTCCCAGTGCGCAGCAAGAGGCGCCATGGATTTTTGCGCGAACGCCCGCGCTGCCTCACGAAACGCCTGCTGGTCTTCGGTCAGGTCAAAGTTCATAGCTGGCTCCTGTCACCGACAAATCAACGCAGCTGAATAGAGAAATTGGCTTCGGTGCTGGTGGCTTCCGAGCTAAACCAGCGCGATGTAACGGTTTTGGTTTCGGTGTAAAAACGCACGGCCTGCTTGCCGTAAGCGTGCTGATCACCGTAGAAAGAACCTTTCCAACCGGTAAACGAGAAAAACGGCAGGGGCACCGGAATGGGGATATTCACACCCACCTGACCGACTTCAATTTCATGCTGGAAGCGACGAGCTGCGCCACCGGAAGCGGTAAAGATAGACGTGCCATTGCCATATGGGCTGCGATTGATGAACTCGATGGCTTCGCCCAGAGAATCTACCTCAGAGCAGCACAGCACCGGGCCGAAGATTTCTTCGTTGTAAATGTCCATCTCGCTGGTCACACCGGCGAACAGTGTCGGGCCTACCCAGTTGCCATTTGGCAAACCATCCACGGTGCAGTTGCGGCCGTCCAGCAGCAGCTGAGCACCCTGGGTTTCACCCGTTGCGATCAGCGCCTCGACACGCTCTTTGGCTTGCGGGCTGATAACCGGGCCATAGCTGGCGGCGGAATCGTTCCAGGCACCGGGGCGGACTTTGGCCATAGCTTCTTTCAGCTCCGGAATCCACTGCCGCGCTTCGCCCACAAATACCGCAACCGAGATGGCCATGCAGCGCTGCCCTGCGGCGCCCACAGAAGCGCCTACAAGAGCGTTAAGCACCTGTTGTTTGTCGGCATCCGGCATGATTACCATGTGGTTTTTAGCGCCTGCGAAAGACTGCACACGCTTCATGTTGCGCGTACCGGTTTCATAGATGTAGCGCCCAACAGGCACCGATCCCACAAACGAAATCGCTTTAACAGCGGGGTCGTTCAGCAGGGTGTCTACCTGCTCTTTACCACCGTGAACGACCTGCAAAACGCCTTTGGGCGCGCCGGCCTGTTCGAATAACTCAGCAAGGCGTGTCGGTGTCAGGGGATCTTGTTCTGACGGCTTCAGAATAAAGGTGTTACCGCAGGCAATGGCCATCGGAAACATCCACAGGGGAATCATTGCGGGGAAGTTGAACGGCGTAATACCGGTGCATACGCCCAGGGGCTGAATCCAGGACTGAGTGTCGACTTCACGGGCCACGTTTTCAACGGTTTCGCCCATCATCATCGACGCTACGTTAGCGGCGTGCTCAACCACTTCGATACCGCGCCATAGATCACCCTTTGCATCATCAAACGTTTTGCCGGTTTCCTGAGCCAGGATTTCGGCAATCTCATCGTGATGCGCTTTCAGCAACGCCTGATAGCGCAGCATCACCCTTGCCCGCTCTGACACTGGCACTTCTTTCCAGGTTTTGAAGGCTTCAGACGCAAATTCGATGGCCTTGCGCATCTCTGTAGGCGTGGTATTCGGGGCCCTGGCGATGACTTCGTTAGTGGCGGGATTGGTCACGTCAATCCAGCTGTCGGTCTGGCTTTGAACAAATTCACCTGCAAGGTATAGAGGGACATTTTTCATGAAGCGGAACCTGCCTGTTGTGTAGAGCGAATGTTTTGTTGTTGTGCAAACGTCTTGCAAAACCGTGCAAATGTTGAGCGATGCCGGATTATCGTGCGGCTTAGCTCAAGCGTGTTCTTCAGACTAGCACGGTAATTGGGGCCGTGTGATTGACTAAGTTTCGCCAATAATGGACTATCTTTCGATCACGAAAAGCGAGGATTCCATATGGCCCTAACGTCACAGTGGCCAGCGCCGCCTGACAGCGTGCGCTACTTGCTGCCCGAGCCCAGTGTTCGGCTTCTGAGCTCGCACCCACTTACCCGCGAGCTCTATCCCATCGCCTTTGGCCACTACCGGCGGGCGAGCGGGCACCATATGCACCGGGAGCAGCCTGCGGATCATTTGCTGATCTATTGCAGCGATGGCCAGGGTTTTCTTAATGTGAATGGCGAAGCGTTTACCGTCAGCGCGGGCTGCCTGGTGTTGCTGCCCGCCGGCGTTAGCCATCGGTACACCTCTGACCCTGCTAATCCCTGGACGATTCACTGGGTCCATTACACCGGCCCGTTAGCCGATGCTTTTACCGACCACATGGGATTCAACCAGCAAACACCGCTGCTTTACATCGGCCGCCAGCCACGGCTGTTGGTGGATTTCAACGGCTTATTGTCGGTGCGACAAACCGGCTTTCGCACCAGCGGATTGATTCATGTCGCCAATCGCCTGCGCCAACTGCTGACGGCAATACCGATGATTGCGGAACACAGCGAACAAGACGCCGGTCCAGATCTGGAAGTGTTGAATGGTTACATGCGGGAAAACCTCGAGCAAAGGCTGACGCTGGAGCAGCTGGCGGACTTGGCTGGTTTGTCGCCGGCGCATTTCGCTACCCGCTACCGCGAGCGCACGGGCATTTCACCCATTCAGCACTTTTTGCGCTTAAAAGTGGAGCGCTCTTGCCAGTTGCTGGACAGCACAACGCTGCCGTTCGCGGCTATAAGCCGCCAGTTGGGCTACGATGACGCCTACTACTTTTCACGACTGTTCAAAAAAATCATGGGCAAATCGCCGCGGGACTACAGACACACCGCACGGCACTGAATTAACGCTTACAAACAATAAATCGCTTTTTGAGCTGGGCCGGCTTGGTAGAATGCGGAATAAACCCTGTTCGACCCCTGCGTTGTCCAGTAAAATCTTGCGCTCTTTAAGGCGTTTCGACTTACCTCAAAGAGAGCGTCAACCAAGCTTGAGAAGAGCACCACCCTGCAATCAAAGAGGCAGCGCACATGGGCAGAGCTTATCAGAACCGCAAACAATCCATGGCCAAAACGGCCGACGCCAAAACCAAGGTTTACAGCAAGTACGGGCGTGAAATCTATATGTCGGCGAAATCCGGCGGCACCGACCCAGACGGCAACCTGTCTCTGCGCGGGCTGATTGATCGCGCTAAAAAAGACCAGGTTCCCAGCCACGTTATTGAGAAAGCCATCGACAAAGCCCACGGCGGTACCGGTGAAGATTACTCACCAGCGCGCTACGAAGGCTACGGCCCGGGTAGTTGCATGGTGATTGTGGACTGTCTGACCGATAACCCTAACCGCACCTTTGGTGACGTGCGCCTGTCGTTTACCAAAACCAAAGCCAGAATCGGCACCCCAGGCACCGTTGCCCACATGTTCGACCATTGCGCCATTTTTGCCTTCAAGGGCCAAGATGAAGACGCTGTTCTGGAAGCGTTGATGGATGCAGATGTAGACGTAACCGACATCGAAACAGAAAACGAACTGATCACCGTGTTCGCGCCCCACACCGAATACGCCAAAGCTCGCCAAGCGTTAGTAGACGCGTTCGGAGGCCTTGATTTCGACGCTGACGACATTCAGTTCTTAGCCAAAACGACCACTGAAATCACCGGTGATGACGTTCCTATGTTCGAGAAATTTCTGGATATGCTGAATGACCTGGACGATGTTCAGAATGTGTTCCACAACGCGGAACTGCCGCCGGAACAAACGTCTTAAGCAGGCCATTTTTTGGCTATGACAACCTCACTCGCTGACACGCGCAAGTCCCGCGTTATTATTGTAAAAATCGGCGAAACCTACTCACAGAGTCGAGAACGCAGCAACGATGTCGAATCCTGGCTCGTGGGTGGGCTGCCTCGGCGCTGGAGCGAGTATGCCGCACAGTGGAAACCACAAAGGTGCCGCTGCCCGGCGTGTGCTTTGAACTCCAGTTGTTGACTCACGCTCTGGGTGGCACGCTGGAACCCCCTCACTCTGCCTTGGTAAAAATAGCCACATCCTTTCGCGGTATTTCCAGCGTCCATTCATACCGCTCAGCGATCAACGCCAGTGTTTCTTCTTTGTAAAACACCACATGAGTAGGATCGCGCCGGTAGTGCCAGCTTGCAAAGCGGGTGTCGTCGGTCTGAAAACAGGTCATCACGGCGAGCAAACCGCCAGGCTTTAACAGGCCGTCCAGCTGGCGCAAAACCGCCGCAGGCCGGTGCAAGTGTTCGAGCACTTCCGTGCAGGTGATGACGTCGTATTGTTGCTGCAAGACATCAAGCTGCGGATGAAAAAACGGATCGTACAGCGCCATGATCATACCGGCTTCCTCCAGCATAGCCGCCAGCGCCGGGCCGGGGCCGCAGCCGAAATCCAGGCCGTGGGCTCCGCGGGGAAGCCGAGCCAATAACGGATCGGCCACCTTGGACAGGAAACGGCGATAACCGGAATCGCTCGGGTTGTTGTTGTGGTATTGGTAGATGGCTTTTTCCTGCTCGGCACTTAAATGACCGTCAGGAGCCATCACGGTGCATTGGCACTCCGGGCAGCGCAAATAATGCTGTTGGTTAATGGCCTGGAAGTGCTGTAACTCGGCCTGCTCGCAGACGGGGCAGTTTGGTGAAAGCGTTGAGGGCATGGGGCGGTTCTGGTTGGGTGGGGCAGGCGTTGTCTGGCAACAATGGCAGAGGCAGATATTCACGTCCAGCGCTCTGGCTGACACTCTGGCCATTAAACCCTTGCCATCAGCCAGCTGCTACCGGCGCGCTTGCCTGTTATGATGCGTGGCTTAACTGAACCCACGCCCAGCCGGTGCCCTGCATGACCCAGCCTTCGTCCACACGCCTGAACAAATACATCAGCGAGAGCGGCATTTGTTCGCGGCGCGAGGCCGACCGCTATATCGAGCAGGGTAATGTGCGAATCAACGGCAAGCGCGCCAGCGTTGGCGATCAGGTATTGCCGACGGATACAGTTATGGTCAACGGCCAAATCATTGAGCCCCGTGCTGAGGAAGATCAGGTATTCATCGCTCTGAACAAGCCGATGGGCGTTGTCAGCACCACCGACAGCGCAGAGCGCAACAATATTCAGCGCTTTGTTGGGCACACGGTGAGAATTTTTCCTATCGGCCGGCTAGACAAGGATTCCCAAGGGCTGATTTTTATGACCAGCAACGGCGATCTGGTCAACAAGATCCTGCGGGCCGGTAATCATCACGAGAAAGAGTATTTGGTCACCGTTGATAAGCCCATTAGCAAAGCCTTTATAGACGGTATGGCCGGCGGGGTGCCAATTCTGGGTACAGTTACAAAAAAATGCCAGGTGTCGCAGGAATCGCGCTGCGTGTTTCGCATTGTTCTGGTGCAAGGCCTGAACCGGCAGATTCGACGCATGGCCGAACATTTTGGCTTTGACGTAACCCGCCTGGAACGGCAGCGCATTATGAATATTCACCTGGGCAACCTGCCCGTAGGCCAATGGCGGGATTTAACATCGAAAGAACTGGCGGTGCTGATGGACAGTCTTCAGGATTCGTCATCCGATGCGCCGGCTGCGTCTCAAAGACCCGCCGGTAAGACGAGGCCGGTCGATGCTCCGCTACAAAAGCGCGAGAGCCACAAACCACGCTCCAGCAACAAGCCACCTGCCCGGCCAGGTACCAAATCTGCAGGCAAGCCCGGTGGACGGCCAGGCAACCGCCCCGGCTCAGAGCCTGCAACGCGGCCAAAACCCAAGCCGAAAAAACAACGCCAGCGCAGCACTAAACGCTAACACAGGATGTCATCTGTTTTCTCTATCGGCGCTCTTCCGGCACTCTTCCGGCACTCTTCCAGCACTCTTCCGGCACTCTTTTTGGTCTATTCGTCTTTGATCGCAGGCGTAGGCCGCACCAGTATTTCATTAACGTCTACATGAGCGGGCTGAGAAACAGCGTACATGACCGCGTTGGCAACGTCGTCTGGGTGCAGTGCGTTGTCTGGCTGTTGGTCAAAGAAGGGCGTGTCTACCATGCCCGGCTCAATCAGAGTTACTCGAATGCCGGAGCCCCGCAGTTCTTCGCGAGCGCCATAGCCAATGGCCGACACCGCCCATTTAGTTGCGCTGTACATAGATCCCGGAAGAGTTACCCGTCCCGCGGCAGAGCCCGTCAGTAACAGGTGCCCACGACTTTCCCTCAGCGCTGGCAGGCAATGCTGCACGGTCAAGCCAACACCGTAGATGTTGGTCAGAATCATGTCTTTCCAAACTTCCGCATCGGCGCCACTGAAGCCGCCGGGCTCACCCCCGCGGCCGGCGTTGGCGAATACGGCATCGATGCGACCAAAACTGACCAACGCTTTTTTCACCATTTCACGCTGGTCAGTGTCGCTTTGCACATCGCAGCGCACCGTTAATACCTGCTCTTTACCGCCCAGTTCCTGTTGCAACTTGTGCAGTTTATCTTCCGAACGGGCCGCCAGTACCAGGCGATAACCCTGCTTGGCCGCTACCCGTGCGGTAGCCGCACCAATACCGGAAGATGCGCCTGTAATCAGTAGTACGGGTTGATCACTCATAATTCGCTTCGCCGTGGTCAATGAATGTTGCTAACCTTTACTGAGTTTAGGCCGCCGGCTCACAGTTTCAACCGCAAGCAATATAGAATCTGGCCACCAACGCGTGCTTATGTGATGCTTAAAACAGAAGCTACAACCGGTTAGCGGGGTATTTTTTATGATGTGGGCTTTGTATTTACTGATCTTTTTCGGGCTGTTTTTGCTGATTTTTTTGGCCGTGTCGTTCGTGCTATTCCGGTTGGAAGACTATTCAACGTTTGACGGTCATGAGTTCAAATCGCGAACTGCACTGCCCAGCCTCGCCAACAAAGAGGTGATTGAGCGCGTACGCACTGTGGGGCAAAAGCTGCATGGCGTCAGGGGGCGGGCGCGAATTCCTGCCATGCGCGAGTATATGAACAGCATCAGCGATGACCTGCACATGGTATCCACCGTGACTGCAACCGACCAGCCCCGCGGTGAGTGGGTGATAGCTCCCGGCGCCAATACTCGCCATTGTATACTGTACATTCACGGTGGCGCCTGGATGGCAGGTAGTCCGCGCAGCCATCGCAGCATGACCGACCGGCTGTCGCAAATTGGCAAAGCTGCGGTGTTTGCAGTGGACTACCGGCTAATGCCGGAATGTCGCTACATGGCTGGCGTGGAAGACTGCCGCAAGGCCTATCAGTGGCTGTTAAACAACGGCCCAGAGGGCAAGCAGGAGCCTCAGATTATAGTGATTGCGGGTGATTCGGCCGGTGGCAGCCATGCCTTGGCTCTGCTTGCCTGGCTGCGCAACCAAAAGCTGCGCCAGGCCGATGCAGCCATTGCGCTGTCGCCCTCCACTGACATGACCATGACCGCGCCTAGCAATCGAAGCAACATAGCCACCGACCCTGTGCTAGGCCCCATGTTTGGCGGCCTGCAAAAAGTGCCGCTGCTGATTTTGTGGTGGTTCAGTACGGCAACCTTCCGCATGCGGCCGGCCAGCCCCGTGGCTTCGCCATTACGCGGGCCGCTGCATAACCTGCCGCCCACCCTGATTCAGGTCAGCGACTGCGAAATGCTGGTAGACAATGCAAGGCGCTACGCCGCGAAGGCGCAAACAGAGGGCTCACCGGTGGAACTGCATATCTGGCAGGGAATGGTGCACGTGTGGCAGATTTTCGGCCCGATGCTGCCAGAAGCAGACGAGGCTTTTGACGATATAGCGGAGTTCCTAAGAGTTCACACCGGCACGGCAGAACAGGCTCGGGCGGGCTAAACTTGAACCTTTCCCCGCAGCGCCTTGGTGCGGCCCTTTTGCACTTTACCGTCGGTGCGCTTGCGCTGGGCGGATTTGCTGGGCTGCGTGGCGCGGCGCGCTTTTTGCGGCTTTACCGCTTGCAGGATCAACGCTTTAAGCCGCTGCAGGGCGTCGTTCTTGTTCAGCTCTAGCGTACGATGGCTTTGTGCTTTCAGCACCAGTACACCGTCTTTGCTGATGCGCTGATCGTTCAGCGCCATCAAGCGCTCTTTATAAAACGGTGGCAGCGACGAGTTCCAAATGTCGAAGCGCAGGTGTACCGCAGAGGAGACCTTGTTGACATTCTGCCCACCGGCACCCTGAGCGCGGATCTGGGTGAGTTCAATCTCCCCGTCCGCAAGTTCAACAGCGTTGGATAATTTAAGCATGACCTACTTTACCACGCCAGATGAGACACTGGTCCAAAGCATGTACAAATAAGCGCGCCTCTACCGGCAAGCTTGCCAACTTGCGATGCAGCCGGAATCTAAGAGACCTATCTGGCCGAGGTGGCCAGCTAGGTCTGCCCTGGCTGCGGGTGTGACCACTGTGCCAGCGCCCCGGCGTCAGTCTGCCTTGCGGCGAATGTAAAGCACCTTGTGCACGCGGGCAACCAGTTTACCTTGTTCGTCATGCACTTCGACGTCCCAGGTGGGCAGCATTTTTTCGCCATCGGCGGTGGCTGCTCGAATTTCATCGAGGCGTTCGTCCGTCAGCTCAAAGTGCGCCACAACTTTGCCTCTGCCAGGACGGATGAATTCGATGTGGGCAGATTTGTCCCACACAATGTAGCCATTGCCCAAGCGCCGCATCAGCAGCAGCATATACATCGGATCGACCATGCTATAAAGCGAGCCGCCAAAATGAGTGCCCACGTAGTTGGTATTGTACCAGCGCTGGCGCATTTCCACAGCGGCGCAGCTGAAGTCATCGGCGATATGGGTCACCCGGATGCCCGCACCCAAGTAAGGCGAATAGGCAGACAGGATACGGCGCAGAGCGCCTGCGCTGGCAAACAAGCGGCGAATGGATTTATTCATGAACTGGCTCGAAGTGGTGTTGTTAACGCTGCTTTGATCACGGATGATTCTCACACGGCAGATTAAGTGCTGTGAATACGCGTTATAGAGTGCTACAGACTGCCATTAAAACCCAGTTGCAACGCTATCGTCGCCATCATTAAACCAATCAGGCCGTCGATAACGCGCCAGGCCAGTGGCCGCGACAGCACCGGTGCCAAAGCTGCACCGCCCCACGCCAGCAGGCTAAACCACACCACCGAAGCGGTGCTGGCGCCGCTCACAAACGCCACGGCACTGCTCTGCTGGGCGCCAATCGCCGGCACCAGCAACAGTGTATCGAGGTAAACTTGAGGGTTCAGAAGAGTGACCGCCAGCGCAGTCAATACAGCCTTGCGTAAACTGCCTCGAGGGGTCGCGCCAACGTTTAACGCAGCGCGGCCCCTCCAGACACGCACGGCCGCCTGAAGCGCCAGCCAGCCTAAAAACATCACGCCTAGCCAGCGCAAAAACTCCAACGCCTGGGGCACCGCCATCAGCGCCGCACTAACGCCGAACATGCCCAGAGTGAACAGACTGGCATCACACACTGCGCAAATAGCCGCCACCGGCCAATGGTGCTCTCGACGGATAGCTTGGCTCAGCAGGTAGGCATTTTGCGCGCCAATGGCAATAATCAAACCGCCGCACACCAGTAAGCCGGTCAGGTAACTTTCAAGCACACGCAGATTCCTTAAAAAAGCTTGGCTTTTTCGACGCTGCGCAGACTATCGGCTCTGCACCACAATCGCCATCAATGATCCATATTGGAATGGTCTGTAGCGGAGTCATTCACAGTCGAGTGGTCCATCTCTACATCGTCTCCACCAGCAGCATCCAGTGACCTGACGTCCAGCACTGCGTTCTGCGCCGGAATGCGCTCAAAATTAAGCGTTACAGGAATTTTCTGCCCGACCTTTAACGGCTGTTTTAAACCTTCCAACATCAGGTGATAGCTCAGAGGCTTGAACTCCACGCTTTGGCCAGAGTCTATGCTCAGGCCATCCGGTAACGGTTGCATGCGCATCATACCGTTATCTGCGATGGTTTTATGAATGGAAACGCCTGCGGCAACCTCACTGGTAGCGCCAGTGAGGCGTACCGCAGCGTCAGTGTGATTGTGAATAACCATGTAGCCAACCCCGACCGCTGCGCCCGGCGGCGTTGGCCGGCTCCAACCGTGCTGCGCCATGACGCCGCTGGCATAAGCAGTGGGAGCAGTGTCGGCCGCAGCCATCAGCGGAACACAACTGGCAACCGCGGCAACAACAGCGACCGTACTCACGTGACGGGCAAAGTGACGAATCAAGGAAGAAGGTTCCATCAAAAACTCCTGCAAGGTCAAAATCAGCCGTTAGCATAGCCTGCCACAAACAACCACAGCAACGCTGTGACTCATTGCTATTCGCGCCAAGTGTTGACCTTCGGTTTCTACGCCTTCGGCAACCGGTTCAAGCTGGTCACTGCGGGCAATACTGATAATATTGGCGACCATGTTTTGAGCTTTGTGATCGTCTGGCAGGCCGTCAATGAAACTCTTGGCAATTCTCAGCTCGTCAAGCGGCAGAGCCCTCAGCAAACTAAATGGCGAGTAGCCGGCACCAGAATCGTCCATCGACACCCGCAGGTCTGGTTTGCGCAATTCGTTGGGTACGGCCAGTACGTCGTCAAAAAGTGTCAACGTGATACGTCCCTTTCATAAAGGAACCTGGCCGGTCAGAGCCAGCACAGTCAGCACAAGGCAGATAAACAAACCCGCAGTTCCGGCAATTTTCAGCCCACCCAGCAATTCCTGTTCCGGCGTCATAGCACTTCCCTGATTTCAGATGCATCCCAATAGAACAATGGCCAGCATTAAACTGCTTTGTGGTGGCATTTCCCACCAATGCACCCTCACAAGTATCAGCGAGGCGCCACACAAACAATTTAATACGAACGATTATTATTTACAATACATTTATCGGGATTGCTCCGCCAGATTGCCCGTACAGCTCAGTGGGGGTCGTTCATGCGCTCCGTTTTGTCAAACTGAGGTAGCGAATCGGTGATCTGAAACCAGTCTGATTGCGCGGCTACATGCACGTGTTGGGCTGCGATTTTACCCAGCGGTTGGTCCAGCGCGCCTACCCGCAGCCGTAAAATGGCGGAAATGGCGTCTACCCTGCTGTACAGCTGAGAGCCGCAGCGACCACAAAAGCCGCGGTATTTGCCTGGGCTGGAAGCGTATTCTTTTAGCTGGTTTGCACCGGTCAACCACTGCATGTGAATCGCCTGTGCCGGCGCGCTGGCAGAGAACGCACTGCCGTGCGCTCGCTGACACTGTTTGCAGTGGCACAAGACTACCGGGCCCAAGGGACCTTTATACTGAAACTGAATGTCACCACAGAGACATCGGCCGCTGTACGCCATCATTAATTTCCTCTCATTAGCAGAGATGTCGTAATCGCGCCAAGAACGCTGAATGTGAGTGTCAAAGAGTGGTGCATTCAATGTCCTTTTGTAAAAAAAATAACAAGCTAGAAAGAATATTTAACGTTTTTCCGAGCTTTGTGAATGGTGGCTGCGAAGAAAATAAGCTACTGTTCAAGGTGTCGAAATTTTAATCAATACGCAACGCTGACCCGCCACCTCGGACGCTATTATGCTCTGCTCGTTTGTCACTGTGAACGCGTTTACAGCCCTGCCGGCGCGCCGCCTACGCGGGTTGGCGTTAGCGGCACTGCTGGCATGGCCGGGAGCCCCGGCGCTGGCCGCAGACACCGATGGCCAAAGCACAATGGCGCAGGCAGGCGCATGGAACGGCACCCTGCGGGCCTACGCCAGCAAGTTGCTGAACAGCAACAGCGCCTTGAGCATGGCCGCGCTGCCTATGAACGGGCCGGGCGTAGAGCAGTTTATCAATGCCGACGCCCTGATGAGCCCGGGCTCCATCATGAAAGTCTTGACTACCTACGCCGCCCTGGAGTTACTAGGGCCCAACCACACCTGGGACACGGATTTTCTCACCTTTGGTGACCTGTCCGACAGCACCCTCAACGGCAATCTTTATGTGCGTTTCGGCGGTGATCCAAAACTGACCTACGAGCGGTTATGGTCAACGCTCAGAGAACTGCGGGACATAGGCATAACAAGGATCAATGGCGACCTGATTCTAGACGGCAGCTATTTCCAGATTGACGGCGGTTTTCCGCCTTTCCACGATAGCGGCAGCAACCCCCACGCCCCCTTTCTGGTGCAACCCTCTGCGTACCTGACAAACCTCAACCTGAGCCAGCTGGAGGTTCGTTCAGACGAACGCGGCACCCGCGCCTGGAGTACACCGAACCTGGCTGAGGTGGTGATCAACAACCAAGTAGTTGCCTCCGCCGAAGGCCCCTGCCCGGGCCGCGATTCGTTCATCTGGACACCGGTTTTTCACAGCGATCAAAGCGTGACGGTGTCCGTTAAAGGCACATTGCCCAAGGGCTGTCGAACCACACGCTATTTGTCTCTGCAATCCCATGAGCGCTACAGCGCATCAATGATTCGCTCGCTGCTGGCAGAAATGGGTGTGCAAATCAGCGGCGTCAACCGCGTGGGCCCTACGCCTGAGAACGCCAGACGGGTTATGCGCACCACGTCGCCAGACCTGGTGACCATGGTGCGCGACATCAATAAATGGAGCAGTAACGTGATGGCGCGCCAGCTGTTACTGAGTATTGGCGCAGAAAAGCGCACCGCCGCCGACAACGATGACCGGGTAACCGGTATTCGCGCCATTTACAGCTGGCTGGAAAGCAAAGGGCTTAACACCACCGGTATGGTAATCGATAACGGAGCCGGTTTAACCCGACACGGTCGCATCAGCGCACGCCAAGGTGCGGATATTCTGAGAGATGCCTGGAATAGCCGCTATTCAGCGGACTTGATGGCGTCAATGCCCTTGATTGCGATGGATGGCACCATGGCCCGCAGGCTGCGAAACGCGGGTATGAAAGGCGAAGGCCGGATCAAAACCGGTTACCTGGAAAATGTGCGCTCCATTGCCGGTTTTACTCGTGACCAGAACAACACCACCTGGGCTGTGGTGGGCATGGTGAATCACGATCCTGCCTGGAACGGCCAAGCGGTGCTCGACCGCATTTTGTATTCACTGCGTCACAAACCGCCCGTGCCCACAACCCTGTCGCAATCCGCAGGCCAGAGCGGAAACCGTATCCGGCGGTGATGGGCAACCGGTTGAGTATCCCGCTTGGCTAGTTCGCAAGCCTACTGCCTGGCATTTGGCGAAAAAGCCACGGCCCAAGCCACAAGAAACGCACGCAACCGGTAGAATACGAGCCGCAAACCCAGCCCGGTGTGTATCAAGGTAATCGCCCCAGAGATCGGTAATGGCATCCTGCAGGACATCTAAAAGCCAAAAATGAACTGGCAAACTTGGGCCGATTTGAAGCAGGACATGAACATTCTTGTAACGTCTGAAAGCAAGCGACTGCCGTAAAAACAGTCTGTATCGCGTTAATACCGCACGCGTAGTCATAAGTAAGCAATCTTTTAGGTAACGTTTGATGTTTGCATCCACCCGACCACAGCGCATTACACCCTCCACCTTAGTGCGTTTGACAATCACCACGGTGCTGGTGCTGGCGGTCGCCGGCTGTAGCTCGACCAGGCTGGCTTACCGTTACGCAGACTGGGGCGCGATGTGGTGGATGAAAGACTATGTGTCACTCACCGACGCCCAACAGCAGACCCTTGAACAAGGCGTTCGCGATTTTCGGCAATGGCATTGCAGCCAAGAACTGCCCCGTTACGAACGCTGGTTGAGCACCGTTATAGCCGACACCCACACAGCCGTACTGACGAACTCAGCGCGTATGGCGTTTCATCAGGAGCAACTGCTAGCCTTGCTGCCAGCACTCACTGAAAGAGCCACACCTATGGTAGTGGCCTTTGTTAAGACATTGAGTGACGAGCAGGTCCAAGAATTGGCGGTCAATATGGCCGACCGCCAGCAAGAGCTGAAGCAAGACTTGCTGAAGCGCTCTCCGGAAGCCACTGCATCGGCTCGCGCCGAACGTACCGCGGAACGCCTTGAATCGTGGCTGGGCGACTTCAGTGACGATCAGTATTTCCGCATTCAGCGCTGGTCTGCAGCCCAGGCCGGCCAAACCGATATCTGGCTTGAAGGTCGAGAGCGCTGGCAGCACGCGTTTCTGGTAGCCTTGCAACAACGACAGCAAGCGGAGTTCACCAGCGTTATCTCCGACTTATTGCAAAACCCCGAACAGGCCCGTGGCCTGGCTTACCAGCAGACCATGGCACAAAGCAAAAACGCGATGGCCACCCTGTTAAGCGACCTACTGACAATGGGTGGCGAACCGGCCCTGGAACAAGTCAAAGCCAAGGCCACTGAGCTGAAAAGCGACGTTGACGTGCTCACCTGCCCTCTGCCTACAGCCTGAGACGGTGCCCTTCACGCCCATTCAAATGGTCAAATAGCCACCGTCAGCGTTCACACAAGCACCGGTGGTGTAACTGGACGCGGCCGATACCAGATACAGGACGGTGCCCGCCATTTCGTCCGGACTGGCTACCCGCTTCATGGGTATGTGCGCCATCGCCTGTTTTTTGATTGCTTCATTGCGGGTCAGCGCGCTGGCAAATTTTGTATCGGTCAGTCCCGGTAAAAGCGCGTTTACCCGAATGTTCTTTGGCCCCAATTCCATGGCGAAAGATTTGGTCATGGAAATCACTGCGGCCTTGGTAATGGAATAAATACCTTGAAAATGGCCGGGGTTAACACCGTTCACTGACGCCACATTCACAATGGCTCCACCACCGTGTTTTTTCATTAAATGCGCACCTTTGGCGCACATAAAGAAGTAACCGCGAATATTCACCCCCACGGTTTTATCGAAGGCGGCCATATCGGTGTCTTCCACCGGCCCAAAATAGGGGTTGGTAGCAGCGTTGTTCACCAGAATGTCCAGCTTGCCGTGCTTCTGCTCTATATGTTCCCAAGCCGCGTCAATCTGGTCCATTTCGCCAATATGGCAGGCGAAGGCCTCTGCGCTGCCGCCGGCGTTGCGAATACTGCTGGCCACCGATTCGCAGCCGTCCAGTTTGCGACTGCTGACAATCACATGGGCGCCTTGGGCCGCGAGCGTGCGGGCGATGCTCTCGCCAATACCGCGGCTGGCACCGGTGATTAACGCGATTTTTCCGTTCAGATCAAACAGATTTGTACTCATGGATTTCCCTGTCTTTAGCGAAGTTTTTGGCGAAACTGTTAGCGAAAGGTTACCAGGGCGGGGTCTTCCGCCTCCAGGTGACTGTAATTGTTGAACACCGCCAAACTGCGTCGACCGTCACTACGGCATCTGCGGCTGCTATAAAGCACTCGGCTAACGCTGGCGTTGGCGATCACGCTGTTCAAGTCCAGAGTGCGTTCATCGCTCAGATCGAGCAGCGCTTGCACTATGACTGCGATGGGGCCGCCTGAGGTCGCAACCAACAGATTTTTACCCGCGGCGCAGCTGACGGCCTCGTCCAACGCCGCCAAAACCCGGGCCTTGAACCCAGGCCAGCTTTCCGCGTATTCGTGATCAAAGCGACCACTGGCCCAACGCTGGACGGCCGCTACAAATTCAACTTGAAACGTCTTGGCCGGCGCGGTGGACGCCGCCAAGTCCCGCGCCATCACGCTATGATCCTGCCACTGGGGCCGATGGCGGTGAATCAACGCCACATGATCAAACTCATCAAAACCGGATGCCACCCGCATAGCGGGCAGGCCGTCACCAAAACCGCGAGCCATAGCCTCCACGGTTTCCCGGTGGCGCCGCAGCGTACCGCCAAAAACCGCCTGCGGCTTTGCTGGCGGCGCTTGCGAACACCTCAGTGCACGCCCCAGAATTCGCCCTTGCTGGCAGCCGATTTGCGAAAGACGATCGTAATCTTCCGCGCCAAAACTGGCCTGGCCGTGGCGCACCAGATAGATCGTTGCCATTACAGAGAGCTCTTTGAAATCAGCTTCTCACAGCGTATTTGCAAATAGTTGGCGGCCTGGCCAAACATCGCAAAACGCTTGTCTGCGGTCTGGCCATGGTAATAGCGGGTGTAGATTTGCTGAACAATCACGGCCAGACGAAACAGACCGTAAACCTCGTAAAAATCGAAGTTAGCGATTTTTCGCCCCGATTGTTGAGCGTAATAAGTGACGACCTCGTCGCGAGTCAGCATGCCCGGCTGATGAGTGGGCTGGCGCCGCAACATCTTAAACGGCGCCTCGTCGTCCGCCTGTACCCAATAGGCCAGACTGTTGCCCAAATCCATCAGCGGATCGCCAATGGTCGCCATTTCCCAATCCAGCACCCCAATCACCGCCAACGGGTTGTCGGGATTCAGTACCACGTTGTCGAAACGGTAATCGTTGTGGATGACCACTTGGGCGACATCGTCTGGCATCTTGTCATTCAGCCATTGCATGACCGTGGCAAAATCACCGACATCGTCGGTTCGGGCTTTTACAAAGCGTTCGCTCCAACCACGGATCTGGCGCTGCACATAGCCGTCACCTTTGCCCAAATGGTTCAGGCCCGCGGTTTTGGCGTTCACCTTGTGCAGCTCAACCAGCTTATCGATCACGTTGGTGCAAAGTGTGCGGACGTCTTCTGCTGACAGGGCCAGATCCGCCGGGAAATCCTGGCGTAGAATCACCCCCTTAAGGCGCTGCATCAGGTAAAAATCACAGCCCAGAACGCGGTGATCATCGCAGGTGGCAACAATTTCTGGCACATAACCGTACACCGGCTTGAGCGCTGCCATCACGCGGGCCTCGCGCAGCATGTCGTGGGCTGAACGGGCAATTTTGCCAGACGGCGGCCGGCGCAGGACAAACGAATGCGAGCCGTAATCCACCTGATAGGTCAGATTTGAAGCACCACCGGGATACTGGCGAATCACCGGCTCGCCCTGTAGATTAACCACCGCCTGCTTCATAAAACGATCGACCGCTGAGGCATCCAGCTCCTCGCCGTCGCGCACCGCTACCGCCTGATCAATCTGACCCATGACACCCACTCCCGTATGACAAAATTCGACCGCGCCGGCACTTTCAGGATTTGGGCTGCGCACCCATCTTTTTAATCCAGGTTTTACTGCCCTGATGCATCAGCCAGTCAAAAGCCCAGGGGACGTGGCGTTTGAGCACCCACATACGACGCTCCTTGACGTGGGGCAAAACCCAGAAAGTATTGCTCTGAACCGCTCGAAAAATGTCATTGGCCACATCTTCGGCAGAAATCGTGGAGCGCTTCATCAACTTGGCGACGTTGCTCTGAATACCGGGAACCACCGAACGCATGCCTTCGGTCAGATTGGTCTGAAAAAACGCCGGGCATACGCAGCTGACCTGAATACCGCTCGCGCGCAGCTCCTGGCTCATGGTTTCCGACAGAGCAATGACACCGGCCTTGGACACGTTATAACTGTTCATCATCGGCGCCAGCATCAGCCCCGCCATAGACGCAATATTCACAAACGTACCCGCGCCCTGCTGTTTGAACATCGGTGTAAACGCTTTACACCCACGCACCACGCCCAACACGTTGATGTCCAGAATCCACTCCCAATCCGCCATCGGCGTGTCTTCAATAGACCCGGCCGACGCCACACCGGCGTTATTCACCACAATATCCACCCCGCCCCAACGCGCGGCCAGATCATCCCGAACCCGCTCCAGATCCTCCAGCCGGCGAACGTCACAACCCACATAATAGCCCTCACCTCCGGCCTTACAAATCTCCTGCTCCACCAAAGGGCCCTGCTGCGGGTTCACATCGCCAATGCAAACCTTCGCACCCTCACGCGCATACCGCAGCGCAATCGCCCGTCCCAAACCACTGGCTCCACCGGTAATAAATACTCTTGTTGTCATAATTATGTCCTGATGTGTAAAAAATACGATCTTACAATCGCCGAAGCCGAAGAGCAGCTTGCCGATGTAGCTGATGAAACTGTGCGGAGCCATGGATGGCGGAGCCCAAGCCGAACAGGGAGTCTTGAGGCGTGTTTCAGCCGTTACATCGGCAAGGTGCTAAACTCCAGAGCAATCAGTTATATTTACGCAATTCAAGCCGAGCCACCGTAGCTCTGTGCACCTCATCCGGCCCATCCGCCAAACGCAACACCCGCGCATAAGCAAACAACGCCGTCAGCGGAAAATCATCATCACTCACACCGGCCCCACCGTGAATCTGAATAGCGTCATCCACAATCGTCTGCAGCATCTGCGGCACCAGCGCCTTAATCATCGACACCTCCTGCAGTGCTCCGGCAATGCCCTTGGTATCCAAAGCCCAGGCGCACTTCAGCGTCAACAGACGCGCCTGCTCGATGGCCATACGCGCGTTGGCAATTTTGTCCACGTTGCCCCCCAGTTTGGCCAAAGGCCGACCGAACGCCTCGCGCGATAACGCACGCTTAATCAACAGCTCCAGCGCCCGCTCAGCAGCGCCAATGGCGCGCATGCAGTGGTGCACCCGTCCCGGCCCCAAACGGCCCTGGGCAACTTCAAAGCCGCGGCCAGGCCCGGCAATAAACGCCGAAACCGGCAACCGCACGTTATCAAACGCCACCACGCCATGGCCGTAAGGCTCGTCATAGGCGCCAAACACCGGCAACATGCGCTCAATGCGGACACCCGGCGCGTCCATCGGCACCAACACCATCGAATGGCGACGGTGCTTGTCGGCATCGGTATCGGTTACGCCCATAAAAATGGCGACCTTGCAGTCCGGATGACCCACACCCGTGCTCCACCACTTACGCCCGTTCAGCACCACCTCATCGCCGTCCACCGTAGCAGTGGCCGCCACAGTCGTCGCGTCTGACGAGGCCACGCCGGGTTCGGTCATACAAAAAGCCGAACGAACTTCACCGTTAAGCAAACGCGGCAGCCATTGTGCTTTTTGCTGAGCGGAACCGTAATGAATCAGCACCTCCATATTGCCGGTGTCTGGCGCATTGCAGTTGAAAATCTCCGGCGCAATAAAGCTGCGCCCGGTCTCCTCAGCCATCAGCGCGTAGTCAGAATTCAGCAGGCCACAACCGTAGGTGTCATCAGGGAGAAACAGATTCCACAGGCCTTGTTTGCGGGCTTTTGCCTTCAGTTCACGAATAACGGGCAGCACCACCCAACGGTTATCCAACGCCGCCAACTCGCGATGGTACTGCGCCTCTACCGGATGAATCTCGGCGGCCATGAAGCGCTTTACCCGCCCCAGGTAATCCTGGCCCCTAGCTGAAATTGAAAAATCCATTGCTATACCTCCTACGCTGACTGAGCGCTAATGACACCCGCGGTTTGCGCCTACTGTCCGGCGTCCACGCAGGCAGTGTAGGCACAGGCAAAGTATTACGCGACTGAATTATTTTTATCTTCTATCATTAGTAAAATTGATATCACTGCACACCTTGAGGATAAAACACATGGCAGCAAACCGGCCAGACCTGAATCTGCTTCAAGTTTTTGACACTATTTATCGCGAGGGCAGTCTGACCCGCGCCGCCAAGACCCTGCACCTGACCCAGCCTGCGCTGAGCCACTCGCTGGCGCGGCTGCGGGTCTGGTTTGACGACCCACTGTTCAGCCGCCAGGGCAATCGTATGGTACCTACGCCCCTGGCCACCCGGTTTATAGACTCCATGCGGCCAGGGCTCAACCAAATACACAGCGCCGTCGCTCAGTTCCATAGCTTTGATCCAACGCATCAGGGTAAGACGTTTTCGCTGGCTCTGCGCGACGTTTTGGAATCGACATTTTTGCCCCACCTAATGACCCAGCTGGCGCCCTACCCGAATCTGGACATTATTAGCCAAAGAGTAGCGCGCCGGGACATGGAGAGCCAACTGGCGGCGGGAAAGCTGGATTTTGCAATTGACGTACTGCTGCCGGTGAGCAAACACACCGGCCACCAATGGTTGCACCAAGACCCGCTGGTGGTTTTGGCGCACAAAGACCACAAGTGGGTGACGATGGCGCCGACCGAGACCAGCAGCGAGTTATCGACTGAGCACTATTTGGACGCATACCTGCAAGCACAGCACGTACTGGTGTCGTCGCGGGCCACAGGTTCGGGAGTGGAGGATTTTGAGTTATCAAGACTGGGACTGCAGCGGGATATACGTTTGCGCTGTCAGCACTATTTTGCAGCCTGCCGGGTGGTCGCCAACACCGAACTGCTGCTGACCATGCCGGCGTCTTACGCACGGCTACTGGCCAGTTATCATGACCTTGCCGTTATGCCAACGCCGGCGCCATTTCCACCGGTGAATGTTCATTTGTACTGGCACAAAGCCTATGAGCAAGAACCCGCACTGGTGTGGTTTCGCCAAAAACTGATACGTGATCCGCCTTAATAAGCGCCCACCAGCCCCAGAAAACCGAAGAAGCCGACCGCGGTGATGCCCAATGAGACAACCACAATCAAAAACCCCCACCCAATTGCCTTACCCGGATCAACGGCCAGACCGTACCCGCGCAGGGCCCGGTAAAATGCCCAGGGGCCCAATACAAAAGCGCCCACGATGGCAAACACCAAGCCCACACTGATGCCCAAAAATGTCCAGGTAGCCAAGTTGGTGGCTCGCTCCTGCAGCTCTTCGGTAACACCCTGGCGCTGCAAAAATAATCGGCAAAACAGCCAAACCAAGGCAAACAAAATGGCCACAAAAATGGCGCCGCCAATAACGGTCAAAATTCGATAAAACACAAGCACCTGCCTTATTAGGGAGAAATAAAAAACATGGGTTCAACCGACTTAATCTTTTGGAAAAAAGGTTCCGACGATTCTTCAAAGCCTGGCCGGGCAAACAGACAGCCCTGAAACAAGCGGCTCTCTCTGCCGAAAGCGACAATATTCCTTCATGGTTTCCACACCCTCGACGATCGTCCGGCTACCCAGTTGGTCCAACATGACCAGAATACCGTCAACCACTGCTTATTGGTTATTATTACGCTCAACAACACACAACAGGGTCACATCCAGCTTGATCAGGTTCAGCGGGCTGGCAACGGCCACGTTTATGCGCAACTGGCCAGCGTCAAAATCGTTCAGCGCAACCTGGAAGCCCACCTCGCGATAGGCGTTGATAACCGACGCCAGATGGTCCGCAGCGGTGAGCGCTTCATTTTCGGTCAGCTTGAAGAGCTGTTTTCTGGTATCAAAATGATAGACTTTCGCCGCCGCCAAAGTGGTGTGGATGCCACTTTCAGGTTGGTAGACTGCGCTGGGCACGAAGTGAATGCTGAACCGGGTTTGCAGTTTCGGGCGCGCAACCCAATTGACTGATTTGACCCTGCTCCTCTGACTCACTTGTCTATGGCCTCTATCTACACTCACTATAATCGTCACCCGCTGAGCCGTAAATAACGGATCAAATCAGTCGGTGGCATTGGCGACCATCACAGCTACACTCATCACAGCCGTACTCATCACAGCTACACCCATCACAACTGCGCTACAGCAGTGCTTTTTTTGCTTACTGGCCAAGGAATTTGAATGTCTGCTACAACCCACATCGCCATCACGCCCGGCGACGGTATTGGCCCGGAAGTGGTCAATCAAGCTATTAATTGCCTCGCATTATTACGCCAACGTTTCAAACTGAGTCTGAACTGGCATCAGTTCCCTTGGCCCTCACACCATTGGCACCAGCAACACGGCGTATCCATGCCTGCTGATGCTCTGAAACAACTAGGTGCCTTTGATGCCATTTTACTGGGCGCGCTCGGAGACCCTGGCCCGGTGACCGATCACAATCGTTATCTGTTGTCTGACAGCGTGTCGCTGGCGCCCTTACTGCAGATCCGTAAAGGCTTTGACCAGTGGGTGTGCGAGCGCCCTGCGCGCTTGCTGCCCGGCGCTCGTCAGTATCTGGCGGACGATCGCGCCCGCGACATCGACATGCTGGTCATTCGGGAAAACTCAGAGGGAGAATACGTCAGCCAGGGCGGACGCCTGCGCCAGGGTACGCCCCATGAAGTGGCTACCCAGATTGAAGTATTTACCCATTTCGCCAGCGAGCGCATTATTCGTTACGGCTTCGAACAAGCCCGTGCCCGAGCTGTTCGGCGCAAGCAACACAACCAGACACGCCAATTTAAAACACTACTAGATGGCCGCGTCTGTGACAGCCAGGTGTGCCTGGTAACCAAACGCAACGCCTTGCGTTACTGGGGTGATCTTTATACCGAAGTGTTTGAACGCATGAGCCTGGAATACCCGGATGTGGCAACTCACCATGAGCTGGTGGATGCCGCCTGCATGAAGTTCGTGCAAAGCCCGTGGGCGTTTGATGTGGTGGTGGCCAGCAATCTGCAGGGCGATATTTTAACCGATCTGGCGGCGGTGCTGTCCGGCGGCTTGGGGGTGGCACCATCATGCAACTTAAACCCCACAGACCCAACCATGCCGTCAATGTTCGAGCCGACTCACGGCAGCGCGCCGGACATCGCCGGCCAAGGCCTTGCGGACCCCACCGCTATGTTATTGACCACCGCGCGCATGCTGGATTGGTTAGCTCGTAAAGATCCAGGTATGGCAGCGGCAGGCCACGCTCTGTTTGAAGCTACGGCCGCAGACTTGGCACAGCACGGCGGCAAACGACGATCAACCGCCGAGATCGGCGCAGCCGTTTGTGCACGGCTCAACGCCTGACCTCAAAGTAAACACCGCGGCGTCTAGTCGGCCATAACAAACTCAAGCCGGCCTGGCGCTACGCGGATGTCCACCGGCAGTTTTGCCGTTAAAACCGTCAGAGCTATTTGCCCTTTCAACCCTATTACAGCCACGTCACGACCGTTCGGGCCGAGGGTAATGTCCGCGTCAGTCAAGCTCAGGCTTAATGACGAGCCGCTTTGCAACTGCTTGCGATCGTAGTCACGCACAGCATTCCGCAGGTGGCGTTCAAGCTCACCTGCGGACACTGCGTAAGGCGAAAGGCTGGCGCAGCCGCCGGCCAGAACGGCCAGAACGGCCAGCGGGAAAATGCACAACCAGTGCAGGGTATTCAACACTGCGCTCATCAGCGTTGCCTCCGTGGGTTCGGACTCTGTCCTGCACCCACGGCTGCCAAGCGAGATAGGCTCACTTGGCATGACCTTTGCTGAGCTGAGAAAGCTAAAAGTTCTGCTTCGCCATCCAAGGAATGATGCGGTCAAACGCTGCATCCAGGTTTGCACAGGTGGTGGAAAAGCTGAACCTTAGTGCGCTGGCACAACCTTCACCAAAGGAATCTCCGGGCACGGCACACACTCCAGTTTCTTTCAGCATGCGCAGCGCCAGGTCAGTGCCGTCGACATGGGCGGGTAAATCCGGAAATGCGTAGAAGGCTCCGCCAGGCTTATAGCCGGTTAGATACGGCGTCTGGTCAATCAGTTCAACAACTTTGTCGCGACGCTCACGGTAGATATCGACCATGTTCTTAACGCACTGCTGGTCACCGTTCAGTGCGGCCACACCGGCAAACTGGGCCGGAGTGTTGGCTACTGAGGTGGTAAACATGTGATAGCGCCGCAGCGACTTGATGGCCGCCTGGCTGGAAATCACCCAGCCAACTCTCAGACCCGCCATGCTGTAAGTTTTGGAGAAACTGCTCATGCACATGATGTTGTCCAGATCCACCGCGCAGGTTAAAACACTGGCAAAGTCATCGTCATCAAAAATTAGATGATCGTACACCTCGTCGGCATAAACCTGGACGCCGCGATAGGCGCATTCTTCCAGAATGGTTTCCACGGTTGAACGCGGATACACCGCTCCGGTGGGATTATTCGGATTATTCAGAATCAGCGCGTAGGTGCGCGGCCCAATCGCTCGAATGACGTCGTTTGGATCTAACTGATGGTTGTTTTCCACGTGAGTCGGCACATATTTCACCTCTCCACCGTTCATGCGGATCAGCGGCGCGTACAGCAAAAAAGACGGATCTGTCACCAGAAACTGACGCCCGGGTGCGGCCGTCGCCGCTATGGCCAGGTACAAAGCCTCGGTGGCGCCATTGGTCACCAGGATGTTGTCGCGCGTAAGCTTGCGGTTGTAGCGTTTGCTGTAATAGTCACGCAGAGCTGTTACCAGTTCTGGCAGGCCCGCATCCATGGTGTAGCCGGTCTGGCCTGCGTGAAGAGCGTCCACGTAAGCGTCAATGATGTGCTTTGGCGTGGGCAGGTCTGGCTGACCAATCGACAGATGAATGACGTCTTTCATTGTCGCCGCCAGATTCACCATACGGCGGATACCGGGTATCGGAACCGCCTGCATCGCAGGGTTCCAGCTGGCTTTGGTTTTGCGGTATTTGACGGTTCTGCTTTTAGCCTGGCCGCTTTCGTGGTTGGCGGACGCCACCATAAATTAACTCCTACAAGCTGCGACGAGATGAGACGGAAAGGTTCCGCCGGACATGCAGGTTAGTCTCGTTGCGCAGGCTGTACAAGTACGTATCTGCAGGTTGACCCCAGCCCATGTGCTGTCCAGACTGTGAGCACCATTTTCAATCCATTCCAGCCCCAGGGCTCAAGGGAAAAAACACACATGGCCACACAGAAAAAACCGGTGATTACCATTCTGACTGCGCCCGGTGATCCGCAACCTGAGGGCTTACACGCTTTGCAGTCGCGAGTAGAAATACGTCACGCCTGGGACGAAAAAACCCTGAAAAACACCCTGCCCGGGACCTCAGTGCTGCTGGTCACTGATTTTCGTACAGAAGCGCTGGCAGCTGCCTGGCACTGCGCCAATGAACTGCGCTGGATTCACGCCACCAGCGCCGGCGTGGATGCGCTGATGTTCCCGGCGCTGGTGAGCAGCAAGGTGATGGTCACCAACGCCCGCGGTATTTTTGATCGCACCATTGCCGAGTACGTGTTGTGCACTATCCTCATGTTTGCCAAGGATTTTCCGGCATCGTTGAGATTTCAATCGGCGCATCACTGGCAGCACCGCGACACGGAAAGAGCAGAAGGCAAACACGTGTTGGTGGTGGGTGCCGGCTCCATCGGTCGACAAATTGCCCGTCTGACGAAGGCCATTGGTATGAATCCCCATGGCATCGCCCGCAGCGCCCGCCCGCAAGATCCAGACTTCGTTGCGGTACACGCCAACGACCAGCTCCACGAGCAACTTGGCAAAGCCGACTACGTGGTCATTGCGGCACCGCTGACGCCACAAACCGCGGGCCTTTTTGACAGCGTCGCCTTTGCCGCAATGCGCAAAGACGCGCGCCTGATCAACATTGGCCGCGGCCCGATTGTCAACACCGATGACTTGATCGTCGCTCTGGAACAGGGCCAGATTGCCGGTGCCGCGCTGGACGTGTTTGAAGAAGAACCGCTGCCGGCCGACCACCCGCTATGGGATCGGGAAAACGTGATCATGACGGCCCATATGGCCGGTGATTTTATTGGCTGGCGGCGGGCTCTGGTGGATCAGTTCCTGCAGAACTTTGATCGCTGGCACCAGGATAAAGAGGTGTTCAATCGCGTTGACAAAGGATTAGGCTACGCCGCCAAAGGCTGAAAATACGGCGCCGAACAAAAAGAAGAAACACGGGGGAAAAAAGCCGACGGCTGTGACAGCACGTCGGCTTTTTGTTACCCGTTTCAGGTTAGCTGCCCGAGAGCGACTGCTCCGACGGGTCAATCTCCATCTGCTGAATGGCAATCACAGCCTGGGTCCGATTACGCACGCCCAGTTTGCGAAAAACCGCCGTAATGTGGGCTTTGATCGTGGCTTCAGACACCTCCAGATCGTAGGCGATCTGTTTATTCAACAGGCCTTCGGCCAACATACCCAACACCCGAAACTGTTGTGGTGTGAGTGACGCCAGTTTCTCAGAAAAATCGGTGGCGTCTGAGTGCATGCGTTCGATTTTGTCCGCGGCGCCCTCAGGCAGCCATACATCACCCTGCAGTACATCCTGAATGGCCTTGGTGATGGTGGGCAGCGGCGCCGATTTCGGAATGAAGCCAGACGCCCCATAGTCGATTGAACGGCGCACTACCTGCAACTGCTCCGAACCCGACACCACCACCACCGGCAAGCCAGGATACTGCCCGCGCATGAACACCAGCCCAGAAAAGCCGTGAGCACCCGGCATATTCAGATCCAGTAATACCAGATCGGCGTCCGGGTGAGCCTCTATCGCCGCTTGCAGCGCTTTGATGCTGTCAACCTCTACGGCAAGCGCATTGGGTACTGCCTGGTTCACCGCCTGCTTCAATGCTGCCCGAAACAGTGGGTGATCGTCCGCGACAATAATTGTTTGTGCCATTCCACGGTATCCTTGAGATGCCCTGCGCTCGCCGAGCGATTGCTTTCAATGACGGCTACTTTGACTGACGGCTGCTGATCAGATCATCGACGACGCCCGGGTCGGCCAGTGTGGACGTATCGCCCAACTGATCGTAATCGTTGGCCGCAATCTTGCGCAAAATGCGGCGCATGATCTTGCCTGAACGGGTTTTTGGTAAGCCCGTTGCCCACTGAATCACGTCTGGAGAGGCAATAGGGCCGATCTCTTTGCGCACCCATTGTACCAGCTCTTTTTTCAACCCGTCGGTCGGCTCTTCGCCCTGCATCAACGTAACATACACGTAGATGCCTTGCCCTTTGATGTCGTGGGGGTAGCCCACCACCGCCGCTTCCGCTACTTTCGGATGGGACACCATGGCACTTTCTACCTCAGCGGTTCCAAGACGGTGGCCCGATACGTTCAGCACGTCGTCCACTCTGCCGGTAATCCAGTAGTCGCCATCGGCGTCACGGCGAGCACCGTCACCGGTAAAGTACAGGCCTTTATAAGCGCTGAAGTAGGTCTCAATGAAACGCTCATGGTCACCATAAATAGTGCGCATTTGTCCGGGCCAGCTGTCCATGATCACCAGATTGCCTTCGGCTTCGCCTTCCAGCAACGTACCTTCGGCGTCTACCAGGGCCGGTTGAACGCCGAAGAATGGCACGGTCGCAGAGCCCGGTTTCAGATCAGTAGCGCCCGGCAGAGGGGAGATCAGGATACCTCCGGTTTCGGTTTGCCACCAGGTATCGACAATCGGGCATTCGCCATTGCCAATGACCCGGTGGTACCACCTCCAGGCTTCAGGGTTGATGGGTTCACCCACCGAACCCAAAATTCTCAGGCTGCTGCGGTGGGTGCCATCCATACAGCTTTCGCCCTGAGCCATCAGCGCTCGAATAGCTGTGGGCGCGGTGTACAGAATGTTCACCTGGTGCTTGTCGACCACTTGGCCCATGCGCGAACTGTCCGGGTAGTTGGGCACACCTTCAAACAGCAGCGTCGTGGCACCATTGACTAAGGGGCCGTACAGAATATAGCTGTGTCCGGTCACCCAGCCAAAGTCGGCGGTACACCAGTACACATCACCATCGTGATAATCAAAAACGTATTGGTGGGTCATGGAGGCGTACACCAAGTAGCCCCCGGTGGTGTGCAACACACCCTTGGGCTCACCGGTGGAACCGGAGGTGTACAGCATGAACAGCGGGTCTTCGGCGTTCATGGGTTCGGGCTTGCAGTCTGCCGACGCGTGGGTCATCAGGTCTTCATAGCGCTGGTCGCGGCCTTCAGTCCAGGCAATATCGC